>Ga0207647_10004073_pt1 | contig 10865 bp, 8 predicted proteins | sample KBSCornC2_FD_184295 | JGI IMG/M metagenome (GOLD analysis project Ga0207647, IMG submission 184295) | Corn rhizosphere microbial communities from Kellogg Biological Station, Michigan, USA - C2 (SPAdes) (version 2) | ecosystem: Host-associated > Plants > Roots > Rhizosphere ...
TGCGCACCCACTGCCAGACCAGCGGCTGGAGCCTGACCGCCCAGGACGTGTTCAACAACGTCGCCCGCACCTGCATCGAGGCGATGGCCGCCACCCAGGGCCACACCCAGAGCCTGCACACCAACGCCCTCGACGAGGCGATCGCCCTGCCGAGCGACTTCAGTGCCCGGATCGCCCGCAACACCCAGCTCCTGCTCCAGCAGGAGAGCGGTACGACGCACACCATCGACCCGTGGGCGGGCAGCTACTACGTCGAGCGGCTCACCCATGACCTCGCCGAGCGCGCCTGGGCGCACATCGGTGAGGTCGAGCAGGCCGGCGGGATGGCTAGGGCGATCGAGGAGGGCATCCCCAAGCTGCGCATCGAGGAGGCCGCCGCCCGGACCCAGGCCCGGATCGACTCCGGGGCCCAGTCGGTGATCGGGGTCAACACCTACCGCCTCGAGGACGGTGTCGACGCAGGCCCGCTCGACGTCCTCAGGGTCGACAACGACGAGGTCTACCGGCAGCAGGTCGCCAAGCTGGAGCGGTTGCGCACCGAGCGGGACGGCCACGAGGTCGAACGCTCCCTCGACGCCCTGTCGCATGCCGCGAGCGGCGACGGGAACCTCCTGGCCGCAGCCGTGGACGCGGCACGGGCGAAGGCCACGGTCGGGGAGATCAGCGACGCGCTCGAGCGGGTGTGGGGCCGTCACCGGGCGCAGATCCGTACGATCTCGGGTGTGTTCAGGGACGAGGCCGACACCGCGGGTGACGCCCTCGTCCACGAGGTGCTCGCGGCCACCGCGGACTTCGAGGAGGCCGAGGGTCGCCGTCCACGCATCCTGATCGCGAAGATGGGCCAGGACGGTCACGACCGCGGCCAAAAGGTCATCGTCAGCGCCTTCGCCGACATGGGCTTCGACGTCGACGTCGGGCCGCTCTTCTCCACGCCGGAGGAGGTGGCCCAGCAGGCGGTCGACGCCGACGTGCACATCGTCGGCGTGAGCAGTCTGGCCGCGGGCCACCTGACCCTGGTCCCGGCGCTCAAGCGGGCCCTCGTGGACCACGGGCGGGGCGACATCATGGTGGTCGTCGGCGGCGTGATCCCCCCGGCCGACGTGACGACGCTGGAGGGGATGGGCGCCGCCGCGGTCTTCCTGCCCGGCACCGTCATCGCCCGGTCGGCCCTCGACCTGCTCGCCCGGCTGCGCACGCAGCTGGACCACTGATGCCCGACGCCCTCGCGGACGCGCTCGTCCGGGGCGTCGTGGCGGGTCGCCGGGCCGACGTCAGCCGTGCGATCACCCTGGTCGAGTCGAGCAGGCCGGAGCACCGGTCCGACGCACGCGCGCTGCTGGCGGCACTGCCCGCTCCCGGTACGCCGGCGGTCCGGGTCGGCATCTCCGGCGTCCCGGGCGTGGGGAAGTCGACGTTCATCGAGGCGCTGGGCGGCCGGTTGACCGCGGCCGGTCACCGGGTGGGCGTGCTCGCGGTCGACCCGAGCAGCCGGCGTACCGGCGGATCCGTCCTGGGCGACAAGACCCGGATGCCGACGCTGTCGGTCGACGAGCGGGCCTACATCCGCGCCAGCCCGAGTGCCGGCACCCTCGGCGGGGTCGCCCGCGCCACCAGCCAGGCGGTGCTGGTGCTCGAGGCCGCGGCGTACGACGTGGTGCTGGTCGAGACCGTCGGCGTCGGCCAGTCGGAGACCACCGTGGCGGGGATGGTGGACACCTTCCTCTTCCTGACGCTCGCGCGGACCGGCGACCAGCTGCAGGGGATCAAGCGCGGCATCCTGGAGCTCGCCGACGTGATCGCGGTGAACAAGGCCGATGGCGATCGCGAGGCCGAGGCACGGTCGGCCGCGCGCGAGCTCGGCGGCGCGCTGCGGATGATCCACGGCCGGGAGCGGGCGCCGTCCGTCGTCACCTGCTCGGCCCTGACCGGAGCGGGCGTCGACGACGTGTGGCGGCTGGTGCTCGACCATCGTGAGGCTCTCGGCGTCGACGGACTGGCCGCCAAGCGTGCCCACCAGCAGCTGGACTTCGCCTGGGAGCTCGTCCGCGACGAGCTCGAGCAGCGGCTCCGTCGCTCGAAGCCCGTGCGCCGCGTGCGCGAGGAGGTGCGCGAGCAGGTGCTGCGGGGCGAGCTGCCGGCCGTCGCGGCCGCCGACCGGATTCTCGCGGCGTACGACGAGCAGCCGGGATGACGCACCGATGACCCGACGGGCCTGGATGAGCTGGAGCAGCGGCAAGGACTCGACCCTCGCGCTCGCCGTCGCGCGCGAGGACCCCGACCTCGAGGTCGTCGGGCTGTTGACCACGCTCAACGGCGCGGCGGACCGGGTCGCGATGCACGCCGTCCGCCGCGAGCTGCTGAGGGCCCAGGGCACGGCACTGGGGCTCCCCGTGCACGAGGTGGACCTGCCGTGGCCGTGCTCCAACGAGGAGTACGAGTCCCTCATGCGCGCCGCGATCGACGCCGCGACCGGCCAGGACGTCAGCCGGATCGTGTTCGGTGACCTCTACCTCGAGGACGTGCGCGGCTACCGCGAGCGGGCCCTGGCCGGCACGGGGATCGAGCCCGTGTTCCCGTTGTGGGGACGACCTACCCGCGCGCTGGCCGGGGAGATGGTCGACCGTGGCATCCGGGCGACACTGACCTGCGTCGACCCGCGGCAGCTCGACGCGTCGTACGCCGGTCGGGCCTTCGACCGGGCCCTCCTCGCCGACCTCCCGCCGTCGGTCGACCCGTGCGGCGAGAACGGCGAGTTCCACACGTTCGTGCACGACGGCCCGGGCTTCGCAGCCCCTCTGGAGGTGTGCACCGGCGAGATCGTGGAGCGCGACGGGTTCGTCTTCGCGGACGTGCTGCCCGGTTCCTCGCCGGAGACCCCGGTGAACTAACCTCGGACGGTCATGTCCAGGGAAGACGCGCTCGCCATCGTCGAGACGACGGTCGGCAAGCACGAGGACGAGCTGATCGACCTGCGGCGCGACCTCCACGCCCACCCCGAGCTGGCCTGGCACGAGCGCCGCAGTTCCGACCTCGTGGCCCACCACCTCGACGACGCCGGCTGGCGCATCACGCGCACCGGCGACTCGGGACTGCTCGCCGACCTGGGCGAGGGGGACGGCCTCCGGGTGGCCCTGCGCGCCGACCTCGACGCCCTGCCGGTCGACGACACCAGCGGAGATCCCTGGCAGAGCCAGGTCTCCGGCGTGGCGCACGCCTGCGGGCACGACGTCCACACGACCGCCCTGCTGGGCGCCGGCCTGGCGCTGGCGGAGGCCCACGCGGCCGGAGAGCTGCCCGGGCGTGTGCGCCTGGTGTTCCAACCCGCCGAAGAGGTCATGCCCGGAGGGGCCGCCCGCCTGATGGAGCTCGGTGCCCTCGACGAGGTAGGCCGCATCTTCTGCCTCCACTGCGACCCGACCATCGACGTCGGTCACGTCGGTCTGCGCGAGGGCCCGATCACCGGGGCCGCCGACGCGCTCTCGATCCGGTTGGCCGGCGGCGGCGGGCACACCAGCCGCCCGCACCTCACCGAGGACCTCACCTTCGCCCTCGCCAAGATCGTCACCGAGCTGCCCGCCGTGCTGTCGCGTCGACTCGACCCGCGAGCCGGCGTCAGCGTCGTGTGGGGCCGGCTGGAGGCGGGTCGTGCCCTCAACGTCATCCCCGGATCGGGGACCCTCGGCGGCACCGTGCGCATGCTCGACGCGGTCGCCTGGGGCGACATGGAGGACCGGATCCGGCGACATGTGGCCGAGATCGCCGCGCCGTACGGCGTGCGGGCCGAGGTCGACTACCGGCGTGGCGTCCCGCCCGTCGTGAACGACGCGGCCTCGGTCGCACTGCTCGGCCGCGCGGTCGACGAGGTGCTCGGCACCGGGGGCCGCGCCCCGACTGCGCAGAGCCTCGGTGGCGAGGACTTCGCGTGGTACCTCACCGACGTGCCCGGCGCCATGGGCCGGCTCGGCACGCGCACGCCCGGCGGTCCGACGTACGACATCCACCAGGGCAACCTGCGGGTGGACGAGCGTGCGATCGCGATAGGGGCGAAGGTCCTCTCGGCGGCCGCCGTCGGGGCCCTCTGACCGGGTTCGGAATGCCACTTGTGGCCCGTGCGGGTCACCGTTCCGCATCACTCGTTGCAACTCGCCACCAGGTGGCGACGTAGCACTGTTCGTGCACTAAGGTGAGCCGAACATTTTCCCGCTCGACTGCGTGCGGGATAGACGAGGAGACACCTGTGCGCCACCCCATCAAGATCGTCGCCGCGCTCGGTGCGGCCAGCCTGCTGATCGCCGGCTGCGGCAAGCCGAGCTCCAGCACGGCAACCCAGGAGCCGACCGACAACGGGTCGTCGAGCTCCACCACCACATCGTCCGGCAGCCTCAAGGCGTGCATGGTCCTCGACGTCGGCGGTGTCGACGACCACTCGTTCAACCAGTCCTCCTGGGCGGGCATGACGGCCGCCAACAAGGCGAACTCGAACGTCAAGATCTCCTACGTCTCGTCGTCCTCGCAGAACGACTACGTGCCGAACCTGACGGCGGAGACGAACAAGGGCTGTGACACGGTCATCGCGGTCGGCGGCCTGATGGGTGCGGCCGTGGCGAAGATCGCCAAGAAGAACCCCGACCAGCAGTACGCCGAGATCGACTCGCCCTCCAGCGGCAAGAACGTCTACGGCCTCCAGTACAACACCGCCCAGGGCGGCTTCCTCGGCGGCTACCTCGCCGCGGCGATGACCAAGACCGGCAAGGTCGCGACGTACGGCGGACTCAACATCCCGCCGGTGACCATCTACATGGACGGCTTCTGGGAGGGCGTGCAGTACTACAACCAGCAGAAGGGCAAGAACGTCCAGGTCCTCGGCTGGGACGAGAAGAACCAGAAGGGCGGCACGTTCGCCAACTCCTTCACCGACGCCAACAAGGGCAAGCAGCTCACCGCGTCGTTCCAGCAGCAGGGCGCCGACATCGTGTTCCCGGTCGCCGGTGGCACGGGGATCGGCTCGGCGGCTGCCGCCGCCGCCTCCGGTGGACAGCTCTCGGTGATCTGGGTCGACACCGACGGCTGCGAGAGCGTCGCCCAGTACTGCAAGTACTTCCTGACCTCGGTCACCAAGAACCTCGCGGACTCGGTCGAGGAGTACGTCACCAAGGCCGCGTCGGGTGACTTCCCGAAGGGGAACTACGTCGGAACGCTCGAGAACGACGGCACCGGCCTCGCGCCGTTCCACGACTTCGACAGCAAGGTCCCGTCCGACGTGAAGTCCGAGCTCGACCAGGTCAAGCAGGACATCATCAGCGGCAAGATCAAGATCACCTCGCCGAGCCAGCCTCAGTGATCCCGATCTCTTGAGCCAGACCGAGGGGGAGCACCGGTGCGCCGGCGCTCCCCCTCGGCACGTCACCCGGCGTAGGACATGATGAGCTCGGCGCGACCGGGCGGTCCGAGGACAGGCCGAGGAATGGGAAGGTCCATCTGTGAAGCTCGAGCTCCGCGGCATCACCAAGCGGTTCGGCGATCTGGTCGCCAACGACTCGATCGACCTCGTCGTCGAGCCGGGCGAGATCCACGCGCTGCTGGGTGAGAACGGCGCCGGCAAGAGCACGCTGATGAACGTGCTCTACGGGCTCTACCAGCCCGACGAGGGCCAGATCCTGGTCGACGGCGAGCCGCTGACGTTCGCCGGGCCCGGTGACGCGATGCGGGCAGGCATCGGGATGGTCCATCAGCACTTCATGCTGATCCCGGTGTTCACGGTGGCCGAGAACGTCGAGCTCGGGCACGAGCGCACGCGGTGGGGGTTCCTGAACAGGCGGGCCGCCCGGCGGGAGGTCCAGGAGATCTCCGAGCGGTACGGCCTGCAGGTGCCGGTCGACGCACTCGTCCAGGACCTTCCGGTCGGGGTGCAGCAGCGGGTCGAGATCATCAAGGCGCTGACCCGGCACGCCCAGGTGCTGATCCTCGACGAGCCCACCGCGGTGCTCACGCCCCAGGAGACCGACGACCTGATGGACGTCATGAGGTCGCTGAAGGAGGCCGGCACCTCGATCGTCTTCATCACCCACAAGCTCCGAGAGGTCCGGGCGGTCGCCGACCGGATCACGGTCATCCGGCGTGGCAAGGTGGTCGGCGAGGCCAGCCCCACCTCGACCTCCGAGGAGCTCGCCTCGATGATGGTCGGCCGTCCGGTGCAGCTCGAGATCGACAAGGAGCCCGCCGAGCCCGGTGCCGACGTCGTCGTGGTCGAGGACGTCCGGGTCGTCGACCACACCGGTCAGGTCACCGTCGACGGGGTCAGCTTCTCCGTGCGCGCGGGCGAGATCTATGCCCTCGCCGGCGTGCAGGGCAACGGGCAGACCGAGCTCACCGAGGCTCTGGTCGGTCTGGAGCGGATCGAGTCCGGCCGGATCGTCGTCGAGGGTCACGACGTCACCAGCGCGACCGTGGACGACATCCTCGACCTCGGAGTCGGGTACGTCCCGGAGGACCGCCTGCACGACGGGCTGGTCAGCAGCTTCACCGTTGCGGAGAACCTGATCCTCGACGTCTACGACAAGCCGCCCTTCTCCAAGGGCATCTCGCTCGACCTCGACCGGATCGCCACGAACGCCGAGGACCGGGTGGCCGAGTTCGACGTCCGTACGTCGTCCGTCGAGCACCACGCGGCCACCCTGTCCGGTGGCAACCAGCAGAAGGTGGTGCTCGCGCGCGAGCTGTCCCGGCCGCTGAAGCTGCTGGTCGTGGCTCAGCCCACGCGCGGCCTGGACGTGGGCTCGATGGAGTTCGTCCACCGCCGGATCGTCGCCGAGCGCGACAACGGGGCGGCGGTCGTCGTGGTCTCCACCGAGCTCGACGAGGTGCTCGGGCTCGCCGACCGGATCGGGGTCATGTACCGCGGCAAGATCATCGGCGAGCGGGCCGCCGGCGTCAGTGCCGAGGAGATCGGCCTGCTGATGGCCGGCACGGTCCCGGACTCCGAGACCCAGCAGAAGGAGGTGCCGTCACCGTGAGCGAAGCGACGACCGACCCGGCGGCAGACCCGCAGTCCGTGGCCGCGCCCCCGGAGGAGCCGGAGGAGCCGCACGGGTTCTGGGCGAGGTACGCCCGGGCGAGCTCCCTGGTGGTGACGCTCCTGGCCTTCGTCGTCGCGATGGTCCTGGGCGGCATCCTGATCGCCGTCGCGGACCCGCAGACCCAAGACGCCTCGCACTACTTCTTCCAGTACCCGTGGGACACCTTCCGCTACGGCTTCGAGGCCATCTGGCACGGGTACGTCGCACTGTTCCAGGGCGCGATCTTCAACCCGCAGACGGCGGCGAAGGGCACCTGGGCGGGCTACGTCGGGCCCATCTCGGAGACCCTGACCAACGCCACCCCGCTGATCCTGGGCGGCCTGTCCGTGGGGTTGGCGTTCCGGGCCGGCCTGTTCAACATCGGCGGCCAGGGCCAGGTGATCATGGGCGCGGTCTGCGCCGGGTTCATCGGGTTCCACTACCACCTGCCGCCCGGCCTGCATCTGCTGCTCGGCATCATCGCCGGCGCCCTCGGCGGCGCCGTGTGGGGAGGGCTGGCCGGACTGCTCAAGGCCAAGACGGGCGCGCACGAGGTGATCACCACGATCATGCTCAACTACGTCGCGGTGTATCTGCTCGCCTACCTGCTGTCGGTCAAGGGCTTCCAGGCGCCGCCGTACGGCCAGGCGATCTCCAACCCCGTCTTCAAGAGCGCCCAGCTGCCTCCCCTGCTCGGCGGGAACGTGCGGGTCCACGGAGGGCTGATCCTGGCGCTGCTCGCGGCGGCCTTCGTCAGCTGGCTGCTCAAGCGCAGCACCCTGGGCTTCCGGCTCAAGGCGGTCGGCGCCAACCAGTACGCGTCCCGCACGGCGGGCATGAGCGTCGAGGGCAGCTACATCACGGTGATGCTGATCGCGGGCGCCCTGTGCGGGCTCGCCGGGGTCAGCCAGATCCTCGGCACGAACAGCCAGCTCACCGGGGACATCGACGCCGGCATCGGGTTCGACGCGATCACCGTGGCGCTGCTCGGACGCGCCAATGCCAGGGGCATCGTGGCGGCCGGTCTGCTGTTCGGAGCCCTCCACGCGGGCGGCACCCAGATGCAGTCGGCCACCGGCACCCCGATCGACCTGGTGCAGGTGATCCAGTCACTGATCGTGCTGTTCATCGCGGCCCCGATGCTGATCCGGGCGATCTTCCGCTTGAAGGGCACCGCCGCCGGGGTCGGTGGCGGCGAGCTGGCGAAGGGGTGGAACGGATGACGACGCTGGCGCAGTCCCCGGACGAGCTCACGGTCGAGCACAAGGTCACCCGAGCTCCGGTCTCACCCGCGCAGCGGTACGCCGGCAGCGTCGCGCTGCTCGTGCTGGGCCTGGTGACGATCTGGCGCTTCGGCATCGACGGACACCACCACCAACCCGCCTCCATCCGGCTCGGGGCCCTGAACGCCGCCCACGTGCCGCACTTCACCGTGCCCGCGGTCCCGGTCGCCTGGGTGGCCGGAGTGCTCACGATCGCCCTCGCGATCGTCTGGCTGGTCGTCCCGCGGCGCCGGCTGTTCGGCACGGTGATGGGCGCGGGGGTCGGGCTGTTCGTCGTCGCCCTGCTCTGCTGGCTGGCCTCGGCCAGCTCGTTCGTCTCCGTCGACGTGGTCGGTCTGCTCACGAGCACGATCGGCTACTCGGTGCCGCTGATCCTCGGCGCTCTCTGCGGCGTGATGTGCGAGCGCTCCGGCGTGATCAACATCGCGATCGAGGGACAGATGCTGGCCGGCGCCTGGGCCGCCGCCCTGATCGGCACCATCGTCGGCGTGACCGCGGGCATGCTGGCCGGCGCGCTGGCCGGTGCACTGATCGGCTGGCTGCTGGCGGTCTTCGCGATCCGCTACCTGGTCAACCAGGTGGTCCTCGGCGTCGTGCTGAACGTCTTCGCCGCCGGGCTGACCGGCTTCTTCTACGACGCGTTCATGCAGAAGGACCCCGAGAAGTGGAACCAGCCACCGCTGCTGGACCCGATCAAGATCCCGGGCCTGGGCGACATCCCGGTGCTGGGGCCGCTCCTGTTCGACACCAGCGTGATCGTCTACCTCATGTACGTCCTGATCGTGGTGGTGGACATCTGGCTGTTCCGCACCCGTTGGGGTCTGCGCACCCGCGCCGTGGGCGAGCACCCGAAGGCCGCCGACACCGTCGGCATCAGGGTCCTGGCGATGCGCTACCGCAACGTGATCATCGGCGGCGCGATCGCAGGTCTCGGTGGCTCGTACTTCATCTTCCAGGTAGGCCAGTTCCAGAAGAACATCACCTCGGGTGCCGGCTTCATCGCCCTCGCCGCCCTGATCTTCGGGCGATGGAGTCCGCGGGGTGCGGTCGGCGCGGCGCTGCTGTTCGGGTTCGCCTCCGCGATGCAGAACATGCTGTCGATCAACGCGCCGTCGATCCCGTCGAACTTCGTGGCGATGCTGCCCTACCTCGCCACGATCCTGGCCGTGGCCGGGCTGGTCGGCAAGGTCCGGGCGCCCGCCGCCGACGGCGAGCCCTACGTGAAGGAGTAGTGGTGGCCGACTCCTTCGACTGGGCGGTACTGACCGCCCAGGCGGTCGCGGTCTCGCGCCGCGCCTACGCGCCGTACTCCCGCTACCCGGTGGGTGCCGCCGCGGCGGTCGACGACGGTCGCGTCGTCGTGGGCTGCAACGTCGAGAACGCGGCGTACGGCGTGGTGCTGTGCGCCGAGTGCGGGGTCGTGAGCTCGCTGCACGCGACCGGCGGGGGACGGTTGACCCACGTGGTCTGCGTGAACGGCCACGGCGAGGTGATCATGCCCTGCGGCCGCTGCCGCCAGCTGCTGTGGGAGAACGGCGGGGCGTCCTGCGAGGTGCTGACCCCGCACGGCGTACGCCGGATGGACGACGTGCTGCCCGACGCGTTCGGGCCCGAGGACCTGGAGCACGTGCATGGCGGCTGATCACGACGCGGTGGAGGTGATCAGCGCCAAGCGGGACCGGTTGGAGCTCACCGACAGCCAGATCGACTGGGTCGTCGACGCGTATACGCGTGGCGCCGTGGCCGACGAGCAGATGGCGTCGCTGGCGATGGCGATCCTCCTCAACGGCATGAGCCGTCGGGAGATCTCCCGCTGGACATCGGCGATGATCGCGTCGGGTGAGCGGATGGACTTCTCCTCGCTGTCGAGGCCGACCGCAGACAAGCACTCGACCGGCGGGGTGGGTGACAAGATCCCCCTGCCGCTCGCACCGCTGGTGGCCGCGTGCGGGGTTGCCGTGCCCCAGCTCAGCGGCCGCGGTCTCGGCCACACCGGCGGCACGCTCGACAAGCTCGAGGCGATCCCGGGATGGCGGGCGGCGCTCTCCAACGACGAGATGCTCGCCCAGCTGGAGTCGGTGGGCGCGGTCGTCTGCGCGGCGGGCGACGGGCTGGCACCGGCCGACAAGAAGCTGTACGCGCTGCGCGACGTGACCGGCACCGTCCCCGCGATCCCGCTGATCGCGTCGTCGATCATGTCGAAGAAGATCGCCGAGGGCACCGGGTCGCTCGTGCTCGACGTCAAGGTCGGCACCGGGGCGTTCATGGCGACGGTCGACGACGCGCGCGAGCTGGCCACCACGATGGTGGCGCTCGGGCAGGACGCCGGCGTGCACACCGTCGCGCTGCTCACCGACATGTCGACCCCGCTGGGCCTGACCGCGGGGAACGCGGTCGAGGTGCAGGAGTCCCTGGACGTGCTGGCCGGGGGTGGACCGGCCGACGTGGTCGAGCTGACCCTCGCCCTGGCCCGCGAGATGCTCGCGGGTGCCGGGCGCGAGCACGTCGACCCCGCCGACAGGCTGGC
>Ga0207647_10004075_pt1 | contig 10860 bp, 14 predicted proteins | sample KBSCornC2_FD_184295 | JGI IMG/M metagenome (GOLD analysis project Ga0207647, IMG submission 184295) | Corn rhizosphere microbial communities from Kellogg Biological Station, Michigan, USA - C2 (SPAdes) (version 2) | ecosystem: Host-associated > Plants > Roots > Rhizosphere ...
ATATTGGACGTCGCCGCGCGTTCCTTCCGTGAGCGGGGGTTTGCCGACACGTCGATGTCGACAATCGCTGCCGAGCTCGGCGGTTCCAAGACAACGCTGTGGAGCTATTTTCCGTCGAAGGACGCGCTGTTCGCCGCGGTGATCGATTCGAAGATAGAAACCTTCCAGGCGAAGCTGGACGAGGCGCTCATCCCCTCGGGCGGCCCGGCTGCCGCGCTGTCTCGTTTCGGCCGACTTTTCCTCAACAAGGTCCTCGATCCGCAATCGGTTGCGCTGCATCGCATGATCGTTGCCGAATCGGAACGCTTTCCGCAGATCGGTGAAGCATTTGCCGTCCGCGGGCCCGATCGGGTGCGCGCCCGGCTGTCGCGCTACATGGAAGAGGAGATGGCGGCGGGCCGGCTTCGCAAGGGGAATCCGCTCACCGCTGCACGCCAGTTCCTCGGCCTCTGCCAATCGGGCTGCTATCTCGACCGTCTGTGGCGGCCGGGGCGGGCTCTTGTGTCGAGTCCCGAAGAGGATGTCGCCGCCGCGGTGGACACCTTCCTGCGCGCTTGGGGTCCCGAAAAGGAATGAACGCTGCCGGCTGGACGGCGATCCTGCTGGCAGGCCAACGCCCGGGCGTGGATCCGCTGGCGCAGGCGTTCGGCCAGCAATGGAAGGCGCTCGTCCACGTCAACGGCGAGGCGATGCTGTCGCGGGTTGCGCGAACGCTGCTCGCGAGCCCATCCGTCGCGCGGATCGTCGTCGTCGCGCAAGAACCGCGGGCTTTGTTTACCGACGATTGCGCCTGGCTCGCCGACGAACCGCGCGTCACGACCGCAGTCTCCACCAGCGGCATCGCGGTGAGCGTCGCCGCGCTTGCGGGGACGCCGCAGGCGCCCTGGCCAGTGCTGGTCACGACCGCCGATCATCCGTTGTTGACGCCCGAGATGGTCGAAGCGGTCGTGGCGGGTGCGACCGGTGCGGACGTCGCGGTCGGCGTTGTCTCCAGCCGCACACTGCTTGCCGCTTATCCCGACAATCGCCGCACCTGGCTGAAATTCGCCGGAGGATATTGGACCGGCGCCAACCTGTTTGCGCTCACGTCCGAACGGGCACGGTCGCCCCTGCTGGCATGGAGCGAGGTGGAGCGCGATCGCAAGAAGGCGTTCAAGCTGATCTGGCATTTCGGACCCTGGCTCGCGGTGCGCGCGCTGACCCGCACCATCTCGCTCACCTCCGCAATGGCGCGCGCGGGCAACCGTTTGGGCGCGGTGGTCAAACCGGTCGATCTGCGTTTCCCGGAGGCAGGCATCGACGTGGACAAACCCAGCGATCACGCGCTCGCCGAACTGATCCTGTCGGTGCGTGAGGACCCGTCGCCCGATCCGGACGGGGCTGAAACAAGCGCCTAATCGGCCTGGTTGCGGGCGATCAGCCGATCAATGATATCGGCACTCGCTTGACCGATCATCTTGGTCACCGCAGCGGGCGAGCGCCCCGTCGCGAGGCTTTGATACATTGCGCGGCTGGTCAGCGCGAAGATGAAGTCGACGGCGTCGTTCCGTTCGGTCTCGCTTGCGCTACCGCCCTCGCTTCGCTCGATCCGCTCGATCAGCGTGCGGATGCCCACGCGCCGCCGCTCGTTGCGCGCACGCAGCGCCTGCGCGAATTCCTCATCCATGGCCGACGCGTCGTGCAATCGGCCGACGGCCGGATTGCCACCCCAAAAGGCACAGAAGATTTGGATCAGCCGGTCCAGACCCGCCCGTCCATCCGGGTCGGTCATAGCCTGTTGTAGCTGCGGCAGCCCGCCCGCCAGGGCAATCTCGTCAAATACGGCCTCCAGCAGTCCGCGCCGCGAGCCGAACTGATTATAGACGGTCAGGCGCGTCACGCCGGCGACCCGGCCGACCGCCTCCAGCGAAAAGGCGGCGATGTCGCCTTCGCGCAGAATTTGGGTCGCTGCCTCGATAATGCGCCGGCGCGTCTCGGCCGCCGCGGCTGCACGCTGCGGGCTGACATATCGGCGTTTCGTCATGCCGCTCCCATTCCTCAGCTGCCGCCGCTTGTGTAGCTTTATCAGACCGGCATCTTGTCGGCTTTGTTCGCCGCGAGCCGCCGGCTGTAATGGTGCCAGGTGAAAATCGCGGCCGCACCGCGATGCGGGCTCCATTTGCGCGCTATCTCGCGCACGGTCTTTTCAGAAGGCCGGTCGGCGAGACCCAGCAACTGCCCCACCTCCTCTTGCACCGCCAGATCGCCCGCGGGCCAGATGTCCCCGCGCCCCTCCGCGAACAGCAGGTAGATTTCCGCGGACCAGCGCCCGACTCCCTTGATCCGCGTCAACTGTAATATTGCCTCCTCGTCGTCGGCGGGGAGCTCGAACAAGTCCAACTCGCCGCTCGCCACCAACTCGGCCAGGCTTTTCACGTAGGACGATTTCTGCCGCGACAGCCCCGCCGCGCGCAGCATCTCGTCGGGCGCCGCGGCCAGCACGACCGGATCGAGCGCCGGGCCAACCGCCTCTTCCATACGCTTCCAGATGGCATTGGCCGATGCCACGCTCACCTGTTGGCCGATGATCGTGCGCAGCAATGTCTGGGGCCCGCGGTCGCGGATGCGCGGTTCGGGATAGCCGTGGCGATCCAGGCCGGCGGCAATGGCCGGTTCGACTCGCGCCAGTGCGTCCAGGCTGCGTTTCAATTGCTCTGCGCTGAGGCCCATGGCTTCTCTCCGGATTGCGCTCGGCTCGCGCTCCTTCCATAGGGCGCGCAAGCGTCACTTTGTTGGAAGGTTCGATAATGCCCAGACTGATCGTCGTCACCCGTGAAGGCGAGACGCGCGAGATCCAGGGCGATACCGGCCTGTCGGTGATGGAGGTGATCCGCGACGCCGGCATCGACGAATTGCTCGCTTTGTGCGGCGGCTGCTGCTCCTGCGCGACCTGCCACGTCCATGTCGATTCCGATTATGCCGACAAGCTGCCGCCGATGAGCGATGACGAGAATGAGCTTCTCGCCATTTCCGACGATCGCGACGAAAGCTCACGCCTGTCCTGCCAGCTCCCCTTCACCGACGCGCTCGACGGCATGGTCGTCACCATCGCCAAGGAAGACTGAAGATCCTCCCCGGTACGGGGAGGGGGACCAGCCGCAGGCTGGTGGAGGGGGAGAGCGGCCGGACGCTTGCCTCGCCCCACATTCTGTTCACGCGAAAAACCTATCGCGTCGCCACCGCATAAAGCGCGATCGCAGCCGCGTTGGACACGTTCAGGCTCTCCACCTTCGGGCTGATCGGCAGCTTGGCGAGCTCGTCGCAATGCGCCTCCGTATTCTGGCGCATGCCTTCGCCTTCAGCGCCCAGCACCAGCGCAACTCGCGCGGTACCGATCGCATCGGCCAGCATGCGCGGCGCGTGGCCGGTCAGGCCAATCCGCCAGAAGCCCGCCTCGCCGATCTCGTCCAGCGCGCGCGCAAGATTGACGACCCGGACCCATGGCACCGTCTCGAGTGCGCCCGAAGCCGAGCGCGCGAGCGCGCCCGATTCGGGCGGCGCATGCCGGTCCTGCGTGATGATGCCCAGCGCGTCGAACGCCGCTGCCGAGCGCAGCACCGCGCCGACATTATGCGGATCCGTCACCTGATCGAGCACCACCAGCGGCCGATTGACGCCGGCATCCGCACTCTCTTCCAGCAGATCGCTCAACCAGATGTCCGGCAGCGGATCGACCTCGATCACCACGCCCTGGTGCGGCGCGTCCTGCGGCACCAGCCGGCCGAGATCTGCGACCTCGGCATAGGTGACCGGAATGTGGGGCGGGAAACCCCCGAACGCCGCCAGAGCCTCACGCGTGCCCCACACGCGCCGCACCGTCCGTTCCGGATTGGCGAGCGCGGCGGTCACGGCGTGGCGGCCCCAGAAACGGGGGCGATTGGATGGCGGCTGGGAAGGGCGATGGCCTCTGCGCATGGCGCGCTGCATGTGAAGCCTGCGCGCGGAAAGCAAGCCCGGTGTGCTGCAATCGAATTGTCATGGCAGCCGGCTAGCGGCGATGGCGCGGCCCGATCCGCCGGCGGCAGCGAGCGCAAAGCACCACCGTTTGATCGACCGTTGGCCGCCCGTCCCTAAGCCGGGCGGCCGCTTTACAAATTGTTAACATTTGCGCCGCTAGGCTGAGGTCGACGGCCACCGGCTGAGCGCTGGCGAGTTGCTCACGGTGGCCGTCACCTTCCGCCCGGCTGTTCAGGGCCGGCGCTGCCCGGGTGGGATCGTCGCAACCTTCCGGGCTTGCTGCCAGACCTCGATATCATGGGCGCGGTCGAGCTGTCGTGCCGCCGCGCATGCCTCTTCGTCATTTTCCGCCGCCACATCGGTCGCGGCGGCGATCTTGTTGCGTTCATCCAGAAAATAGAGCCGGTAGTGCGGCATTATCTCTCCATCTTCGACCGATCAGCATCCTCCGCTCTACAGTCCCGCCGCTCCGCGAACATTGATCCATGATAGCTAATTCGCTGGTTACGAATTCAGGCGGCGGCACCTCCTGGCAGGATGATCGGCCGCGTTCGCCCCGGCGTTCTGCTATTCGCGCGAACGATCATCTTCCATCACGCCCCCGAAACTTCATTTGCACAAATTGATTAATGCCGTTAACCATGGCGGTATCGACGTCGGGGGGCGTTTCTTTGATCGATACACTTGCGGCAGCCAGCCAGCAGCTGAGGCCAAGCGAAATCGTGGCATTCAGCGGCGCCTTGGGCATAGCCCTGGCACTTCTCCTCATCATCGGCGGCAAGGAGGCCGGCGGGCACAAGGTGCTTTTCTGCATCGGCTGCCTGCTCGGATTGACCGGCGTGACCTCGATCGCCCTGGGAATTGCGAGCTGGTAGCCACCGGGCGATCCCCGCACGCAGTGAGCCTCACTAGGTGATGAGTACAGAACTTTCGCTGGAAGATCCGCTGCTTAGCGGATGGTGGACAGGGCTGGATTCGAACCAGCGTACGCTCACGCGGGCAGATTTACAGTCTGCTGCCTTTAACCACTCGGCCACCTGTCCATAGGCGCGCCCGGAAGGGAGAGGGCGCGTCTTTGGCGAAGCGGAACGGGGCTGTCAACGTGGGCTTTGGCGTCAGGCGCCAAATAGGCTCACGCGCACTTGGTGAACTTGCCCTTATTGGGCCCGTGGGCGATCCGGCACTTGCCGTCCTTTCCCTTCACAACATTGGAGGGCGGGCATTTCACGAACTTGCCCTTGGCGTCCTTGCAGGGGCCGGCAAAGGCCGGTGCGGAAACCATGGCAAAGGCGGCGGCGATGGCGAGAGTGGCGCGCAACATGGAAGACCTCCATCGAGTCGGCGGCGTCACTATCTGCTCAAATTGCGCACCTGCCTATGACGGAATCGCAAAATCATGGGGCGCGGCTGGAAGGCTGTGCCCGATCGAGCGAAAAGTGCATGCCGCGGTCATGACCGCCCCTGAGATTCGCGCCGGCCTTCCCATCCTCGCCTTTCGCGACGCGCCCGCGTTCGAAGCCTGGCTTGCCGCTCAACCCGCCGCCTCGCCCGGCCTCTGGCTCAAGCTCGCCAAGCAGGGCAATCCGGCATCGCGTCTGACCAAGGCGGAGGCGATCGATGCCGCTCTGTGCCACGGCTGGATCGATGGGCAGCTCAATCCTTACGATGGCGATTGGTGGCTGACCCGTTTCACGCCGCGCAAGCCACGCAGCAAATGGTCCCAGAATAATCGCGAGCGCGCGGAACTGCTGATCGCTTCCGGCCGGATGGCCCCGCCCGGTCTCGCGGAGGTGCAGGCGGCAAAGGCCGATGGCCGCTGGGACGTTGCCTATGCGTCTGCCAGCAAGGCGGAAGTGCCGCCGGACCTGCAGGCCGCGCTCGACGCCAATCCGGTCGCCGCGGCCTTCTTCGCGACGCTCACCGGCAATAATCGCTATGCTATCCTCTACCGCATCGGCGCGGTGAAGCGCCCCGAAACGCGCGCGCGTAAGATCGCGGATTTCGTCGCTATGCTCGAACGGCATGAGACGATCTATTGAGCCAAGAAAAAGGCCCGCTTCATGGCTGGGACGGCCAACTACAGGACCCTATCCTAGCGCGATCTATCTTCAGTCGAAGATACGCTGACCGATAATCTGCCAGACGTCGATAGGTCCGGCGTAAGCAGGGACTCCCTGGTCCGAACCGGCTCAAGCAAAGGGCAATCAGGACTTTCCTCGCTCGCCGTCGGCCGCGCCACGTGCTAAATCTTATAGATCATACCACGGAGGTGGGCGAACGGGTGAGATGCGAGGAGCCTGGTATTACCCGTCTTTGCGCCGGCGCTCGCGACAAGCCGCGTCGTCGAGCGGAAATCGTGTGGTACGACCAATGCGGGCTTGCAGTCCGGCCGCGCACGGCCAATCTTGCGCTTGGGGGAGCGCTAACATGAACAGGCGAATGCGGCGATGAACTGGAATGAGACGGATCGCCGGCCGTCGCTCGGCCGAAACCTGACGCTTGGTATGGTGGAGGCGCTGGGGCGTGCGATCGTCACTGGCAGCTTCGATGGCAAGCGCTTCCCGACCGAGGCGGAGCTCACCGTTCAATATGGTGTGAGCCGCGTCGTGACGCGCGAGGCGGTCAAGATGCTCACTGCCAAGGGGCTTCTCTCCTCGCGCCCGCGCCAGGGCACGAGTGTCGAGCCGTCTACTTCCTGGAATCTGTTCGACACCGACATCCTGGACTGGCTGCTCCAGCGTAAATTCTCGGTCGATCTGCTGCGCCACTTCACCGAGCTGCGGCTGTCGATCGAGCCGATGGCGGCGGTGTTCGCCGCCCGCGCCGCCAGTGAGGCGAGCCTTGCCGCGATCAAGGCGGGCTACCGGCGCATGGAGCTGGCCGATCGGGGCGAGGATGACGCGCTCGATGCGGATATCGCCTTCCATGTCGCGATCATGCGGGCCTCGGGGAACCCCTTCTTCCGCCAGTTCGAAGGCGTGGTCTCGACCGCGCTGCGCAGCTCGATCCGCTTCACCAACAGCCTGAAGGGGCACAGCGCCAGCCTGCCTGAGCACGAGGCGGTGCTCAACGCCATCTGCCGCCGCGACGAGGAAGGCGCGCGGCAGGCGATGTTCCAGATCATCAGCGACGTGCTCGCGCTGATCGATGCCTCGTATCCCGTGGTGCCCGCCGATCAGCCCGCCGTTGCCGAAGGCTAAGCCGAGGGGGCTGACGATCCTGGGGTTTCATTTGCCTCCGCCGTGCCGGCAGGGCAGGGGGCATGCCTCAACGTAGGAAAACGCGATGGCCGGCGACGACGAAGATTATGTCTATGATGAAGCCAGCGGCGAATGGATCCCGGCCAGCCAGCTCAAGGGCGCGTCTTCCGAAGATGAAGTCGTCGTGCGCGACGCTCTCGGCAATGTCCTCGCCGACGGAGATCAGGTGACGCTGATCAAGGATCTCGTCGTCAAAGGCGCTGGCCAGACCTTGAAGCGCGGCACGCTCATCAAGTCGATCCGTCTGACCGGCGATGCCCAGGAAATCGACTGCAAATATGAAGGCATCAAAGGCCTCGTCCTGCGCGCGGAGTTCGTGAAGAAGCGGTGACGCCGTGAACCGCGACGTTCGACGGTTTCGCGCAGGGAAAAACAAAAAACACCCGAAACGAACTAAAGGATCGGGCGCTCGCAGCGGGGGACGGCGGCGGCGATGTCTGGTTCTGCGCCTTTCCTCCTCGGGCGAAGGCCGGCGAAGATTATCAAAACTGAGAAAGAGCCGGCGGCGCCACGGGAAGTGGCTTCTCCATTATCCGCACGCGCTCCGCCGCTGTATGCTATATGCGTACAAACGTCAAGATTTGCGCGGAGCGGGCAGCCGAACCGCGCCTGTCACACGCTTGTACCAAAGCATGCACTGGCATCCACGATCAATGCAGGTGACTTTGCGACCTTCGCCTAGACGATCGGCTTAAGGTCGGCGGCTCTCGCCGATGGCGATCGGGTGACTCTGATCAAGGATCTCGCCGTCAAGGGCGCGCGCCAGACCTTGAAGCGCGGCACGCTGATCAACCGATCCGCCTGACCGGCGCTGCCCAGGAGATCGACTGCAAGTAGGAAGGCATCAAGGGCTTCGTGCTGGGCGCCGAGTTCGTGAAGAAGAGGTGAGGCCGCCGCCGCGCCATCGCCGCTGCGTCGTCCCGCTCTTCTCCCACGTGCCCTCCACAGTGCGAAGATGTTGCCCAGTCTTCAGCGCCCCATCGCTCAGCGGCGAGCGAGCAGCTTGCGCACCTGTTGTTCGGCAGTTTCACGGCGGGCCTGCTCGAGTGCGACCATCTGCTGCGCCACCTCCTGCACGCTCTGCAGAAGATGCTGTGCTTCTGCCAGATCCGGCTCCTCCATCTCCAGGACTCCGGAGGCGTTGAGGCGCCAGTGGCGGCGGGCCAGTACGGCGCACAGGCCGCCGGCCTCGCGCGTGAACTTGCTGGTCGCGGCCCATCTCTGCTCAAAGCCCGGCTGCTGTTCGGCGAGACCTTCGACATAGGCATCGACTTCGCCGCGCTGCATCCGACTTGCAGCAACCTCCACCTCGCCTTGCTTCCGGGCAATGGCAATATAATCGGGGTAGCGTTTGCCCATTGCCTCGGCACGGTCCGCTAGAGCGGTGATCCCGTCGCAGCGGTCTAGAACCGCAGAGGCGGGCGTGAGGCCGTCCATGGAGACGAGCTTTGCTACTTCGGCCGCGGCGAGTGCATCATCATAGGCTTTGGTGTCCGCCAGCATTGCCTTGGTTGTCGCCGCCATGATTCGCGCCAGCGGCTCCTTGCCGCTGGCAATCTCGAAGGACTCGCTTTGGCCTACCTCAGATTGGACCTCCTTCACGTCTTGGCGTGTCAGGCCGTTCTCATTACGCGCCTGCGCCATTGCCGGCGGCGCGCCGATCAGCAGCGTTAGCACCAGGCTGGCCAGGAACGGGCCGCGATAGCCTCGCGGCAAGATTGCGTCCAATCGAGTCCCCTTCACCGATGTTCCCCCCTTGAAAATGTTAGAACAAAACAGATACAAAAAGCATCGGTTGCTTGGCAAGGGCCCTGTTGAGGAACCAAGCCGGCGGCCCCCTCAATCGTTCAGCGTGCTTCGCTCCTTATGCGGCAGATCGGGATTCAGCGTCTCCCACCCGATCTTTTCGCCGACCCAGATTTCGACCGTGGGGGGAAAAGCGTTCGGATCGTCCAAGGTCGCGGTAGTAATGTCCTGATGATCGGGCCGGCTGTCGCGCCGATACGTCACCAAGCTGCCGCAGCTGGGGCAGGAGCCCCAATAGATGCCGGGCGAGGAGGAATATTCGCGCACCTCACCCTGCAGCAGTGCGAAATCCGCTTTGGCAAACACCGCCCAGCCGACGCTCGCGCCACCCGTCGCGCGGCGGCACGAGACGCAATGACAGAGCGTGCGAGCCACGGCGTCGCCCGTGACGCGATAACGGACGCCGCCGCACAGACAACCGCCCTCAGCCATGCTCATTCCGCCGCTGGCAGGTAAATCTGCCCCTTCTCTTCCCGAACTTTGTCAGCCGCCGCTTCATGCTGGAGAAGCGGCTGCGGCTTCGGCGCGCCGCCGTGCGTGTTCCGGCGCGACGCCCGCACGATCGGCACCACCGAGAGCAAGATCGCTGCTACGAGGCCGCCGATCGCGAGTAACCCGGCAGGCGATACGGTCACGCTCGCTTCCGCCTCGAAACCGCTGCCCGCGCGCACACCGGCGCGGGCGGTTTGAGGGGCGGTCAAGGCATCGACAATGCGGGACATCTTTTCTCCTAATCGTGCTCCCTTCCGCCCGCGCCCATGTAAAGCTCACGGCCGGTCTCGTTGTAGAGGTCGCTCATCTTCCGCATGCCGGCCTCCGCCTCGTCGGCATCAACGGCCGCGATGAATGTGTCCGCCGGTGCATTCTGCTTCGCTGCGAAGTCGCGCACTTCTTGGGTGATCTTCATCGAGCAGAATTTGGGCCCGCACATCGAACAGAAATGCGCGGTCTTGGCGCCCTCCGCGGGCAAGGTCTGGTCGTGATATTGCTCGGCCGTATCCGGATCCAGCGACAGGTTGAACTGATCGCGCCAGCGGAACTCGAAACGGGCGCGGCTGAGAGCATCGTCGCGCAGCTTGGCGGCGGGATGGCCCTTGGCGAGATCGGCGGCGTGGGCGGCGAGCTTGTAGGTGACCACACCGACCTTCACGTCGTCGCGATCGGGCAGGCCGAGATGCTCCTTGGGCGTCACGTAGCAAAGCATCGCCGTGCCGTACCAACCGATCATCGCCGCGCCGATGCCGCTGGTGATATGGTCATATCCCGGCGCGATGTCGGTCGTGAGCGGCCCGAGCGTGTAGAAGGGCGCTTCGCCGCAGGCGGCGAGCTGCTTGTCCATATTCTCCTTGATCTTGTGCATCGGCACATGGCCGGGGCCCTCGATCATCACCTGTACATCCTGCTCCCAGGCGCGCTTGGTCAGCTCGCCGAGTGTGTACAGTTCGGCAAACTGGGCTTCGTCATTGGCATCCGCGATCGAACCCGGGCGCAGGCCGTCCCCCAGCGAATAGGCGATGTCATAGGCCTTCATGATCTCGGTGATCTCGTCGAACCGCTCGTACAGGAAGCTCTCGCGGTGGTGCGCCAGGCACCATTTCGCCATGATCGATCCGCCGCGGCTGACGATGCCGGTCACACGCTTGGCGGTGAGGGGGATGTAAGGCAGCCGCACGCCGGCATGGATCGTGAAATAGTCGACGCCCTGCTCGGCCTGCTCGATCAAGGAGTCGCGGAAGATCTCCCAGGTCAGGTCCTCGGCGATGCCGCCGACCTTCTCCAGCGCCTGATAGATGGGCAC
>Ga0207647_10004078_pt1 | contig 10856 bp, 9 predicted proteins | sample KBSCornC2_FD_184295 | JGI IMG/M metagenome (GOLD analysis project Ga0207647, IMG submission 184295) | Corn rhizosphere microbial communities from Kellogg Biological Station, Michigan, USA - C2 (SPAdes) (version 2) | ecosystem: Host-associated > Plants > Roots > Rhizosphere ...
TCGAATGCCCTCGAGCCCGGATGGGTGGCCACCAAAATGGGAGGAGCGAACGCTCCCGACGATCTCAAGGCGGGCTACGTGACGCAAAGTTGGCTGGCAGTAAGCGATGACAAGGCTGCACGCGTCACCGGTGAATACTTCTATCATCAGAAGCTGCGAAAACCGCATCCAGCCACACGAGACGTCGAGTTACAGGAAAGGCTGCTGGAAGAATGCCGAAAGTTTTCCCGCATTGAGCTCCCTGCAAAATAGCTGGTTCTTGAGTGCTCCTATTGTCACAAGACCCGTCCAAGCCATAATCTGCTTCTTCTCCCCGGAGGAACAATGGCAATCAAAGCAGCCCTAAAACTGACACTTCTATTTCTATGTGTGGTGGGAGTCGTTCAAGGGCAAGAAACTCCAACTGTTGCAGTCCGCGCCGGAAGGCTGATCGATGTCCGCTCCGGTAAAGTATCAACCAACGCTTACATCGTCGTCGCCAAAGACCGCATCCTGCGCATCAGCGATTCCGCGCCGTCGGGTGTCAAAGTCATCGATCTTTCCAAATACACCGTCGTCCCCGGCCTGATTGATTCTCACGCCCATGTACTCGGCAATCCCAAAGACCAGTCCTCCACCGGCGGCCTGCGCATGTCGTCCGCTCAGAAAGCAATCTGGGGGGCACGCAATTTGCAGGTCTGGCTCGATCATGGCTTCACTGCCTTGCGCGACGCTTGTGAGGGTGACCCAGCGTACGGACAACTGGCACTACGCGACAGCATCGCCGCAGGTTTGATCCGCGGCCCCCGCATGGTTTCAGCGGGCGGTTGCGTATCTCTCACCGGCGGGCACGGCGATGACGACGTACTGGCGCCAGACGCGGGTCTGGTAAAGCATCCAAATATCGCCGACTCTGTGGATGACATCAGCCGCGTAGTCCGCCGCGACATTAAATATGGAGCGGACTGGATCAAGCTCATGGCGACAGGCGGCGTGATGGATCCGATCAGCGACTATCGTGTACAGGAACTAAGCGAAGAGCAGATGGCCAAGGCGGTTGAAATCGCCCATCGCGCTGGAAAGAAAGTTATGGCCCATGCCGAAGGAGCCGAGGGCATCAAAGCGGCAGTCCAGGCGGGAGTTGATTCCATCGAGCACGGCACAGTCATGGACGAAGAAGGCGCACGCCTTATGGAGCAGCACGGTACTTGGTTGGTGCCAACCCTGTATTGCTTCCAGCATGATATGGAGACGGGAACCTCGCAGGGACGAGATCCGGTTAGTTTCGCCAAAGGAGTAGCAATTCTGAAAGAACAACAGCCTGCCTTCGCTCGTGCCATCGCCCATCACATCAAGATTGCCTATGGTGTGGATGACGATCCTGACGTTGTCTCCAAAGAATTCGGCGCTTTGGTCCGTGGAGGCTTGTCACCTCTCGATGCCTTACGTGCGGCCACTATCAATGGCGCTGAACTTACTGGCCGCGACAAAGACATCGGTAGCATCGATCCAGGAAAGTTCGCGGACATGGTTGCGGTTGAAGGCGACCCATTGGCCAATATTACTGTCATGGAGAAAGTAGTCTTCGTGATGAAAGGTGGCGAGGTCTACGCGAACAATGCCAAATGACTTAATGGGATATTTGTAATTGAGTCGCTTTGGGCTGGGTATTTGTAACCAACAAGGACACGAACGTCGCAAACGTATCCCGAGTGCAATCTTCGTGGACCTTCGTGTCCTTGGTGGTTCTTCGGTCCTTGTTCCCTCCAGGAAACCCTGCCGATTATTTCGCGGGCTGTGATGATGCCTTCGCCAACACGATTTCGTGTTTAGCTTGACACTCAGAACCGGGATCGTAGCTGAGTGTGCCGGTGAGTTGATCCTTCGTCGCTTCAAACTCCAACGTTGAACGCCGCACCTTCGACGGAATCCCTGTGAACTTCACTTTGCCATCCACATTGGTGCTGGCTTCCAGGTCCAGCTTTCGCATCGAGCCAAATCCGTAGGCGATGTGGACTTTCACCTTCGCAGCATAAACAGGTTTGCCGTCGGCAGTCACGGTGAGATCCATCGAGCAAGAACCTGCCGCTCCGTCGATCACAGGCACTTTATGCGCCTCAGAAGTGGACGGTTCGGTGGACGATGTCTGGCCAACCGAGAAAAGGCTGATAAGCAAAAAAAGGGCACACAACGTGCTAGTTCTGTTCATGAGGTTTCATTATAAAGTGCGTTTGCTTTTTCAATCTTTCAACCCATAAAGCTTGACCGCAGTCCCACGCAGCACCATCCGTGCAAGCTCAACAGCGCGCTCGCGCGTGACCTCGCCATCATGGACCATTCCGGTCAACGCAAGTGCCAGCGCCCGGCGTCCCGTGGTTGAGGTCATGTACCCAATCTCTTCCCAGTCAACTTCCGGAGTCCCAGGGAACAAGTCGGTACCAAACATTACTTTCTCGGGATACCACTCCAGCCAGTCACGCAGGACTATGCTCAACGCGCGTGGCGGGAGCAACCAATCTTGTTCGGAAAAATCTGCGTAAACATTTGGCTTGCTGAAGAGAAATGAAGTCACCTTGGTGTAGGGTCCGGCACCACCATGGATCAATACGAAGTTTGTTTTCCGTAGTGACGGGTCATTCAATACCGAATCCAAAAGACTAGGATTAGATCCTGCGAGGTCAAAGTAACTGCCACACCCAGAACCGGTGTGAATATGCACTGCTAGCCCCAGCCGGCCAGCTTCACGAGCGAGGACCCTGAAGAGAAAATCTTGCAGGGTTATGTACTCAGCCTTGTTCGGTGTGCCACCGCTTGCATAATGGGCGAACACCTTTCGCGCTTCAGCTTCATCCGGGTCCTTGAAATTGAGCGATCGCAGATAGGCTGCTTCAAACTTAATTGCCACTGCTCCGGCTTTTTTCTGCTGCGCCAAGGTAGGCCGAATCACTTTCTCGATGTAATCGTCTATCGTGCCTGGAACCGACGGTGCTCCAGAGGCGTCCATATATCGTTTAAGGAGTGTTGCTTCGCGCTGATAGAAAAACTTGCGATCCGGCGTATCCGCCATGCTCTGCGTGTTGAGGGGATACATCAAGGCGTCGTCGAAAGGCACCCACAAGAATCGAGATGGCACGAGTCCCCGTCCCATCGCGATACGGTTGGCCATCATGTACTCGGTGCCAAGTTGATCGAGTACCCAAATCGGATAATTGTCGCCCTGCTTTTGTTTGACGCTTTGCTTGGTCGCCAGCAACTCACGCGCATGCTCCGGAGTTTTGTCATTGTGGCGATAACCGTAAAGCTTCTGCCACGCTTCCAGAAACAGCGGGTTGTCCGGGCGCGCCATGCCGGGATCGTCCGATGGCTCCACATATCCGCCGCAGGGCAACGCATCGTATTCGTCGTCCTTTTCCTCTGCCCCGACCAGTTTCGGCACGTGAGTGTGGTTGTCCACCGCCTTGATCTTGTTGATCTCTGAAAGAAGGTAAGGATCAGGTTCGGCCTGTGCGGCTAATGGTTGCTTTGCTGCGCATCCTAGAATGCAGATGAAAATAACTGCGCGTATGGAGATATCTTTCATGCAGAGCACCTCAGGGCATTTGAATTATAACGAGCGACAGGACTGGATGGTCACAAGGTTGGGTATCAAACCGGCAAAATTAAACGCCATGCATCTGATTTGACGTGATATAAATTCCCCGCATTAGGTCGAAGGGGCGGAACATGACCGACAAATTGGGAAAACGCTTGTTCACTGCCGGTGCGATTGTTTTGATTTTGCTGGGGCTCGTGCATTCGCTGTCATTGATTGAATCCCAGGTCCCTGCCAATGAAACTGAGAAGCAGTTGTTTAGTTTAATGTCGGATTACAAGTTTGATCTGATGGGATCGATGCGCAGCATGGATAACCTGTTTCGGGGATTCAGTATTTCGTTCATGTTGGCCGCGATTGTGATGGGAGTACTCGATCTGTTTCTCCGTGGCGAGCGTGCCGGACTCTTAAAACGCGTGGCACTCATCAACCTGATCTGGCTGGCCGCAATGAGTGCCGTCTCTCTGCGGTATTTCTTTGCCGCGCCAACCTCGTTTCTCGTGGTCCCGCTGCTACTGTTTGTGTTGGCTTGGATAAAACTACCGGCGGAGAAGAAGGCGACCGATTGATCAAGGTTCACCGTAAGGCTTTTGTCGGCCTTTTTGTAAGCGTTGCTTTATTCAGCGGTGTTTGCGCACAACAATCGCCGGCAAGCCGGCTGGATAAGTTCTCCGGCCATCCTCGCGTTTTCGTAACCAGCGACATCGGCAATGAACCAGACGACCAGATGTCGTTCGTTCGGCTCCTTCTCTATTCCAATGAACTCGATCTCGAAGGTTTGGTGGCGACGACCTCAACCTGGCAGAAGGCCGCCGCCCATCCAGAGACAATGCACTCCATCATTGCCGCGTACGGACAAGTACGTCCCCACCTCCTTCAAAACGCGGAGGGTTGGCCGACAGCCGAACGCCTCGATGCATTGGTCAATAGCGGTCAGCCTACTTATGGTTTAGCTGCGGTAGGTGCGGGAAAGAGTTCTCCTGGTTCACAAGCATTAATTCAAGCCGCTGACCGAGATGATTCGCGTCCGCTCTGGATCACAATCTGGGGAGGCGCCAATACACTAGCGCAGGCATTATCAGATGTACGCACCACGCGCTCGACAGCAGACTTGGCAAAGTTCATAGCCAAACTCCGCGTCTACTCAATTTCCGACCAGGACGACGCCGGACCGTGGATCAGGAAAGAATTCCCCGATCTCTTCTATATAGTCAGTCCAACCCCGCCAAATTCCGAGCAGTATGCCTATGCCACCTGGACCGGCATCAGCGGCGATGTTTACTACCGCAATGGTGACGGCGCGGATTTCTCAACGGTCACCAACGAATGGCTCGAAGCCAACATCCGCGGCAAAGGTGCGATGGGGAAGTGGTATCCGAAATACGCCTTCATCATGGAGGGCGACACTCCATCATTCTTGGGCCTCATCGACAACGGGCTGGCCAGCTGGTGGAACCCAAGCTGGGGAGGCTGGGGCGGACGCTACAAATTCCGCCAGCCTTATGGAGAAACGCATCCCATTTGGACCCAAGGCGGTGATTTGTTTCCGCGCGTCAATTCGCAAGATACGGTAACAGGAACAGATGGCAAGCTACACACATCCGATCAAGCTACCATCTGGCGTTGGCGCGAAGCCTACCAGCATGATTTCGCTGCGCGCATGGATTGGACGATCAAACCCTTTGCCGAGGCCAACCACAATCCAGTCGTCGTAGTGAATGGACAATCTGGAACAGCCCCGATATTCATGGATGCGGTAGTCGGTGAGCCGTTAATTTTAGACGCAGGAAAATCTCATGACCCCGACAATCAGCCGCTACATTATGCATGGTTCCAATACGGCGAGGCCGGAGCAGGCAGCGGTGAATCACTTGCCGCAATAAATATTGCGGAAGCGAATAGCTCCAAAGCGACCGTCACACCTACTGCAACCTGCCGCCCCACGTGGATTCAACTTCCCAACGCGAAATGTCCAGCAGACGGCGTTGCTCACGTTATTTTGTCAGTGACCGACAACGGTTCTCCAAGCCTGACTTCCTACCGCCGGATTGTGCTTAATGTGAAGGCTGTAAAGTAGATTTCGTTTCTTTCCTGTCGGGATCGGTTTCGCTACATGTGCCTTTTCCTAACAAAAACTCCAGTGCTCCCGGAAGCCGCTGCGCGAAGCAACCCAAGCATGAAAAAGCGACGCCCTATGCTTTGCAGGCACGGTTCCATGTCCGCAGTTTTAGACGGAACACGGTTGCGACTGTTAGCTCGCTGTCCATCTTTTGAAAATCTTTGTTAACATGGGTTGCCAACGCAAGCTTTGGCACTCGGGACGAAGAATTCCCCCGGAGGACTTCTCAATGATGGGTGCAGTTGCGTATCGATCTAGATTCAGCACTCTAATCTTTTCTATTTTATTAAGTGCCAGTTTTCTGGCAGCGCAAGCGGCCAAACCTGCGACTCCTAAGCCCGCGACTCCCAAAAAGCCAGCCGCACCGGCAAGTGGCGCCTCTGTCGCTGCCGCGCGTGGCAAGACATTGTTTCAGCGGGACTGCTCCTTCTGCCACGGGCGTGACGCCATGGGCGGCGAGACCGGGCCGGATTTGACCCGCTCCCACCTAGTCACGCGTGATGTGGGCGGAGATAAAATTCGGGCTGTGGTACAGAACGGACGCACCGACAAAGGCATGCCGGCATTTCCAAAGCTGCAAGCTGCACAACTCGCAGACATCATTGCCTTCCTGCGTGAGCAAACCAAGAATGCAGAATCCAAGCCGGGAGCACGACGCGGGGTTGACGTCGCCGACCTGCAAACCGGAAATGTTGAAGCCGGTAGAGCATATTTCAATGGACCGGGAAACTGTTCATCGTGTCATTCTCCAACCGGCGATCTCGCAGGTGTGGCCACGCGATATATAGGGCTTGAGCTGGAAAAGCGGATGCTCTATCCCGAAAACGCCAAGTCGAAACTGACTGTTACCACGTCATCCGGGCAAACGTTTACGGGCACTCTCGCCTACAAAGATGAATTTCACGTAGGAATGACTGACGCTGATGGATGGTACAAGTCCTGGCCGGTCAGCGAGGTGCAGTTCAAAATTGACTCTCCGGCAGATGCACACGTCGAGCAGTTTCCAAAATACACGGACGACGACATTCACAACCTGATGGCCTATTTGCAAACGCTGAAGTAGCGGATGAAGAACATGAATTTTCTAAAAGAGAAATTCCATGCATTCAGCGTTGCTGCCGCGCTGATGTTTTTCTGTGGACTGCTTTCGGCGCAAGGGCTGGATCCCACGACGATTGCTAACCCGCCCGCCGACTCGTGGCCGAGCTATCACGGAGATTATTCCGGTAGACGTCACACCACGCTCACGCAGATCACTCCACAAAATGTCGGATCGCTCAGCTTGGCTTGGGCATTTCAGACCGGACAAACAGGAAGCACAGAAGGCATCAAGTCCTCTCCACTTCTGGTGAATGGTGTGATTTATTTCACTCTGCCTGATCACATATGGGCCGTCGATGCGCGCACCGGCCATCAGATCTGGCACTACATCTACAAACAGAACAACGGTTTGCACCTGGGCCAGCGCGGAGTCGGGATCTACAAAGACTCCGTATTCTCGATGACTCCGGACGGGCACGTGATCTCGCTCGATGCGAAAACCGGCAAGCTGCGCTGGGATGTTGAGGTCGGCAGCCTTGAAAAAGGATATTGGTCGTCGATGGCGCCGCTGGTCATCCGCGATCACGTCATCGTGGGAGTCGGTGGCGATCTGGACAACATCACTGGATACATTCGCTCGGTAAATGCTGTGACAGGTAAAACGGAGTGGCAGTTCGACACCACGCCTCCTGCAGGCACGCCCAATATGACTACAGGCGGCATGATCTGGGTGACGGGAACTTACGATCCTGATCTCAATCTGCTGTACATGGGAACCGGCAATCCCACGCCGGTTTTGAACGGGCGTGCGCGCCCTGGCGATAACCTTTATACATGCAGCATACTGGCGCTCAATCCTGACACAGGAAAGCTGGCATGGGCCTTCCAGCCGTCTCCACACGACACACACGATTGGGACGCAGTCGAAATTCCCGTGTTAGTAGACGCTGACTTCCAGGGCCAGCCGCGCAAGATGGTGATGCAGGCTTCGCGCAATGGCTATTTCTTTGTGCTCGACCGCACCAACGGAAAGAGTCTGCTCACCGACACCTTTGCGGCGGTGAACTGGACCAACGGTGTAGACAAACAGGGCCGCCCAATTCCCAATCCCGACAAAGAGCCAGCACCTGACGGACGTCTGATCGCTCCCGACGAAGGTGGAGCAACAAACTTCCGCTCCCCAAGCTTCGATCCCAAGACCGGATTGTTCATCGTCTCCGCGCGCGACAGTTGGTCCATCTACTTTTCCAAGCCAGCCGACGGCGCGTACGGCTGGGCCGGTGGCGACTATGGCCTGTGGTCGAAAGCCATGATCAAAGCCATCGACTATCAAACGGGGAAAATTCGTTGGACCCATGACGTCGAAGAAGGTCGAGGCGCCGGCGTGCTAACCACAAGTTCCGGCCTGACATTCACCGGAGATGGAAGGGGAAATGTTTTCGCGTTGGACACGACCGACGGCAAAACTCTCTGGCACGCAGGCACCGGAGGCGACATCGCTAGTTCACCGATTTCCTATGAGCTCGACGGCAACCAATACGTCCTGACCAGCGCCGGCGGAATGATGTTCGCTTTCAAGCTGCCGGACAGTAAGTAAGTTGTGCATTCATCACTGCAGTAGCGTATGAGGGAGTGAACTTTTTGCAGAAGAAAATTTATGCATTCAGTACCGTAATCGCGTTACTGTTTTTCGCTGGCCAGTTAATGGCGCAGGGATTGGATCCTGCAACCATTCTGAATCCGCCGGTAGATTCCTGGCCCACCTACCATGGCGACTATTCCGGCCGACGCCACAGCAAACTCACACAGATCACTCCGCAGAATGTTGGATCTCTCGGCCTTGGCTGGGTATTCCAGACCAACCAAGGAGTCCCTCTCAGCGTCACGCCGCTTCTGGTGAACGGTGTCCTGTATATCACCGTGCCCGACAATGTTTGGGCCGTGGACGCACGCACAGGCCACCTGATTTGGCATTACACCTATAAGCAAAACGAAGGCCTGCACATCGGCCATCGCGGAGTCGCGGTTTACAAAGAGTGGGTTTATTTCATGACCCCCGACGGGCACGTAATTTGCCTCGAAGCCAAAACCGGCAAAGTGCGCTGGGATGTCGTGGTCGCCGACGTAAAAAAAGGATATTGGACGTCCATGGCGCCGCTGGTCATTCGCAATCACATGATGGTAGGTGTCAGCGGAGACTTTGACAACCTAACCGGGTACCTGCGCTCGCTCGATCCAGAGACAGGCGAAACACAATGGCAATGGGATAGCACGCCACCGCCGGGTACACCGAACATGACGACCGGCGGCATGACATGGATGACGGGAACCTATGACCCAGACTTAAATTTGATTTTTTGGGGCACCGGGAATCCCACTCCAGTTTTGAACGGCAAGCCGCGTCCTGGAGATAACCTTTATACGGTCAGCATCGTCGCTTTAAATCCGGACACAGGAAAGCTCGCCTGGGCTTTCCAGCCATCTCCACACGACACGCACGATTGGGATGCTGCGGAAGTCCCGGTATTGGTTGACGCTGACTTCCACGGTGAGCCGAAGAAAATGTTGATGCAGGCGTCGCGCAACGGATACTTCTTCGTGCTCGACCGCACCAACGGAAAAAATTTGCTGACCGTTCCATTCGGACCGGTGAACTGGTCTTTGGGGGTGGATGATAAGGGCCGCCCGATTCCGAATCCCGCGAAAGAACCTACGCCCGATGGACGCCTGATCGCTCCCGATGAGAGTGGCATGACCAACTTCCGTTCTCCAAGTTTCGATACGCAGAATGGATTGTTCATCGTCAACGCTCGCGAAAGTTATTCCATATACTTTTCCAAACCGGCCGACGGATCCTATGGTTGGGCGGGTGCCGACTATGAAATCTGGGGCAAAGGGTTTGTCAAAGCCATCGACTATCAAACCGGAAAAATACGCTGGAGTCATGAGATCGGTGACGGTGCAGGTGGCGGCGTGTTAACCACCGATTCAGGCCTTGCCTTCACCGGCGATTCCAACGGAAACTTCCTTGCCTTGGATAGCAGCAACGGAAAAACTCTCTGGCATGCCGGTATGGGCGGCTTTATTGCAGGCTCACCGACTACCTTCGAATTGGACCGCCAGCAATATGTCGTTACCAGCGCGGGTGGCGCAGTGTTCGCGTGGAAGTTACCCGACAATAAATAGTCGATCAAAATAATTGGCGGTTTCGCATCTTTTCTTCGCGCCCGGTAACCCTTTGAACGCCATGCTCGACAATCAGTACACAAGAGCGTGGAATGCCCGTTGCAACTTTAGTTGACCTCCACCAACTTCCCAGCGCAAAATGACACCCCAGTGGAGGAACGAATGTATAAATCTGGCCTTATCGTTTGGATCTTCGCAGTCGTTCTTAGTGCCCATGCCGCCGATACAAAACCTGTAAAAAATACTGAGGGCAATTGCTCCATATCTGTACCGTCCAATTGGACCGCCGGCAGCCTCGGCAACGCAGATTCGCCGGACAAAAAAATGTCCATCATCGTCTCGTCGCCCAAACGCGGATTGGTCAGCATTGCACAGGTTCAGCAGATGGCGCCGGGAATTTATCCCGATGACAAGGTGACAAAAAGCTCTCCTTCCGAATTCGAAATGGAAGGCAAATCGACGTCCGGCAAGCCGAATGTTTACCGCGCGGTCCCAGCTGGAGCCAGGGTCTGCATTGCCGAGATCACCTATGAGAACGGCAATACGGCTGACGCAAGAAACATCGTGGGATCTTTGAAAGCCACTAAGTAGCCAGGATGGTTATCACTGCGAAGCAGTTGTAGCTGTCTTCGCATTAAGCGACGTTTGCTGCGACAACAAACGCAGAATCGTAAACCTCACCAGCCACAAGAAGATTTGTGAGCTTTAGAATCAACGTAGAGGTCGTGACACTGGTATCGATTTCAAATTCATGTCAGAAGGCGCACCAACCCTTGCAACACTGCGGGCTCATTATCTACGAATAGAATCGTTTCCGGCATGTGCGCCTTTCATGCAGACCTGGTCGCCTTTGGACGGTATCGGCAGAAAGGAGAGCTGCTTTGGCCTAAGAGGCCCGTAAATCGCGCCGGATCAAATACGCATCGACAAAGAATCCCA
>Ga0207647_10004080_pt1 | contig 10855 bp, 10 predicted proteins | sample KBSCornC2_FD_184295 | JGI IMG/M metagenome (GOLD analysis project Ga0207647, IMG submission 184295) | Corn rhizosphere microbial communities from Kellogg Biological Station, Michigan, USA - C2 (SPAdes) (version 2) | ecosystem: Host-associated > Plants > Roots > Rhizosphere ...
GCCTCAAAACTGGCCATTAGCCGGACGCGAGAAGCCCTGGCTTCGCGTCCGGGACAGCCAGGATCTCCACTTCATTCGACGGTGAATTATGCCCTGCTAAGCAGTGCGGCTAAACGCTCATTTGCGGTCGCGTTTGGACCGACATGGAGGTTGACCCCGATGATCTCCCTCATCTTGTTAGAAGAAGACATCTCGCTGGAACTCGTGACCAAGGGAAAGCAATCAGCCTTGTCAAAAATCGCGATCAGGATCGCGCGGAGAACTGGGCTCGACGAGCAGATGGTTCTGCGTGGCCTTCTCGACCGCGAGTGTCTCAGCTCGACGGGCATCGGTCATGGCGTCGCGATCCCCCACGCCCTACTTGGCACAATCTCGTCGCCTGTCGCGTCTTTGACGCGCTTGGCCCAGCCTATCGATTTCGACGGCCCCGACGACGACCACGTCGATCTCATTTACACTGTGCTCTGGCCGCGCTCTGCCACTTCCGCCTTCCTCCCTGCCCTTTCCCAAATATGCCGGCTGTTTCGGGCATCTCAGGTTCGCGAGCAGCTCCGGCAGGCACGGTCATCCGATGAGGCGCTAGCGATTCTCGAAACTGAGCCGCATCAGGAATTTCCACCAATTTGCATACTGCCCATGCCGGGCCTGGCGTTATGATGTCTAGGCAGTTCAGCAATGCCTTGACTCCATTGACGCGGCGCATACCGCAGTCAACGGCTCGCGGCGCAAAGCTGCCATCCGTAGAAGATAAATGCGATCGGCGAGTGGCTGGACCAGCTCCTTGAATCAACTTTGGCGAACCACTTCGTAACCTATTGACGGATAACGATTATTTTAGTCGCTGAGGGCGTGGTGCTCCTAGGGAAAATCAATGGCTTACGGGATGGCTAGCCAACCCATATCCTCCGTATGATCTCGTATGGTCTGGCGAACCTAGAAATCGGGAGGATGACTAAAAAAGGTATTGATGAATGCACGTTGATCAAGGGTCTGGGCGCGGCTGCTTTGGGGGTCGGAAGCGGACAGGCACGTTCCAGCATCCAAAAAGGCGATGGCAGACATTCAAGCAGTTGGGTTGAAGTCTCTAACTGACCCAAACACAACAGCCGGCATCACGGCACCAAAAACGATCTGCCCAAGCAAATCTCAGCCAGTGGATGGAGTAGGATTGGGCCCACCATGCGCTTGTATCGCCGGGTTTTCAACTCCGGGGGCCTTGACTCAAGCGCATCGCGACCGAACGGCTGCTATCCATCTGGTTCACCAATCGCCAAGCGCGTTTTTGGGCCACATGTGTTAGCGCCCGATTCCCGCAACCCTTCGCCGACGAGACCTGACCGCTTCCAGCAATTCGTGCTCGCTGGTGCGGGCATTTCGAAAAATGGCCACAACTATCATCGCCAAGATTTCGGCGTCCCGGCCCAAGGGGTCCAGATTCTCGTCGGCGCAGACCTGATCGAACACGCATTCGCAAATAGCCAGATCGTGAGGACTGAGGCAGGTGCGATTGAAATGCCGACGCAGCATCTGTGCGAACCTTTCAGGACCGCTGCCCGTTGCGGCGGGCTTTTGCTGATAAACCGCTGAGGCGACCGGCCGCTCAAGTGCCCTCGTCAGCAGTGTATTGTAACCAGTTTACTTGTCGCCGGATGATTGCTCCGTTAAGAGTCCCAAAATCATCGCGCACTCACGAGCCCTATACTGTCCATCAATCATGAGTTGTTTATAATCTTGCCATTTGTGTTCCGGAACATGAAATCCGCGCCGAAACTCCGCAGCTTCTTTCGGAGTTCGAGTGCAGCCGAGTTTACTGGCGGTGACTTTCAAACTCGCCAGTGAGCATCCGATCTTTGCAGCAATTTCTTTCAACGGCTCATTATTGCTGTATCCATCAAGAATTATGGTGCGGCGAGCATCGCTGTTGAGCTTCGCGTTCATTTCGGTGGTCTCCTCAACTGCTATTCCAAGATGCCAGATTCTATACGCACCAGGTTGAAGAGTGTCGTTATCTTCGCATCCAGAAACTTATCTCCGAATGCATTTCTTGCTGTAATCCAGCGTGATCGCCGTTTCACTCGACTCGAGTCAACCAGTCTTGCCAGATGCCTGAGATACACCACATGATTGAGGGGGGCATGGGCATACCCGATTCGGATATGGCACCACGCGATGGACGCAAAAAGGCAAGGCAAGACCGCTGCGAAGCAGGCGCCGGAGCGTGATCGACGTCGTTGGCCGCGCGAAGCTCAACCTAACAACGAGGCTGCTCCGTTACTCGCGCCGGCACTTGAACCTCTGCCCTTTTCAACGCGCGAACTAGCGGCTCAGGATCAATTCGCGGCCTGGCAAGTGTACATGGCGCCGCTTGTCGAGGTCAGGTTGCCGGATGGCCAATCGCCGGAGGACGGCTTTCCCGCCGACCACACCGCTTGGAACCTCGGTGGCATACTGATCGTCCAACAGCACGCTCCGGCGCATAGTTACGTCCGCTCTGCCCCCAAGCTTCGGTCCAGTTCGATTGATCACTGGTATATCGTCTTGCCGCGTACTGGCCGGTCGTGGACGGAGGTCGATCGCCGCGTTGCGGAGAACCAGCCGGGCAGATTTGAGATCAGGTCGCTTGGCTACCCGTTTCGCGGGAGAGTAACGGACTCGGAAAGTCTCATTCTCTATCTGCCCCGCGATTTGTTCGCCGATGCGGCGTCAACCCTCGACGCAAAGAACAATTCAATTCTAACTGGCAATTTTGCCAACCTCTTAGTCGACTACGTCAACAGCATCGAAGCAAGACTGCGCAACCTCACGGCCGAAGATCTGCCCCGCATCGTGCACGCAACACGCAGCATGATTATTGCCTGCCTCGCGCCTCCGGCGGAACATGCTGCCGCCGCCGAACAATTGGCGGGTGTCGCGCTGATGGAGCGAGCGCGTCGATACGTCCAAAACAATCTGGATGCGGCTCGTCTGACACCGGATTCAATGTGTCGGGCGCTCGGCGTATCGCGCTCTCGTCTCTATCAGTTGTTCGAACCAAGCGGTGGTGTTCTCCATTACATCCAAAGCCGCCGGCTTCTGGCAGCGCATATTGCGCTCAGCAATCCGCTGGACAGCCGGCGAATTGTTGAAATTGCCGAGGCCTTCGGGTTTAGTTCAGCGGCCAATTTCAGCCGGGCATTCAGCAAGGAATTCGGTTACAGCCCCCGCGAAGGCCGCACTGCTGTGGTGTTGCCTCGCCCCGCCAACTCTGTTTGGCATGCTGGACACGAAAAGGCCTCTTCCTTTGAAGGTTGGCTCAAATCGCTCGGAAATTGAGGCAGGATCGGCGAGGCGAGATGGGCGGGCTCAAGCCGGCTTGCCTGGGGGCTTGGAACGCCACGCTGCCTCATGGATGATGAAATATTTCGTGTCGCGTCTGCCGCGCCCTCAATCATACAGCCAATTCCCGCCAACCGCCGACTTATTAACGAACTGTGACTTTTCATCGGTTCGATATTTTGCCGCCAATCAAAACGGAGCATACATGCAACTACGCAGCATGCGGAACTTGTTAAGAGTGAGTTTCAAAGTTTGCCAAGCTTGGCAGTTATGCTATTTCTGGACTGGGGGTCGCGAATTTTCACCGCCTATGGAGGTGGCTCTTGCACCCAGAGGCATCAGGCGTCGGCACGGAGCGTGAGGGCCTTTCCTCAACCGATGTTCCACGTGCCGACGAAGCGCTTCTCGCTGGCCTTTTGGCAAACACGACCGAACTTTTGTCGTTTTATGACCGCGACTTCTGTCTGACGCACCACGCAGCCAGGCTCAAAGGCGTGTACGGAGACGCGGTGGCGCCGGGTGCCGCCGTCTGGGAGATCTACCCGAGCTTCCTCGATGCGAGATATCGCGACGAATTTCTTCGTGTATTCCACGGCGGCACTCCGGCAAGCATCGACTTGCCGCGGTCATCGGGCGAAGCGCCCCGTTCCGTTTTCGTCTTCGCCACTGCGAATGGCGTGGGAATCATCGAGTCAAGGGGGCACGGCGAGCGGAGCGCGGAGGAGGAGCAAGAGCATGTAGTTCTGCTCCATCAGGCGACGCACGACGTGCTGACCGGACTGCAGAACCGGCGACGATTCGGCGAGGCGCTGCAGCAGGCGCTGGCGGCCATCGGCGGAGCAAAGCCGAAAGCCGCTCTGCTGCAAATCGACCTCGACGATTTCAAAGCGGTCAACGACACGCTCGGTCATGGAGCGGGCGACACGCTTCTTCAACTCGCGGCGGGTCGAATCCGCGACGCGCTGCAGGACGATGAATCCGCGTACCGGTATGCGGGCGATGAGTTCGCCGTCATCCAATTGGGAAAGGATCAGCCTGCGGAAGCCGAGCGCCTCGCGGGATCGCTGGTCGACGCGTTCAAGGAGCCGTTCGTCATCAACGGCATTCCCGTCTTCGTCGGCTCGAGTATCGGAATTGCTTTCGGGCCGGAGCACGGGACCGATGGCGAGCAGTTGATGAAAGCCGCGGACATTGCTCTTTACGCAGCCAAGACGGATGGACGCGGTTGCGCTCGAACGTTCAACCGTTCGATGCTGCTCTTGCTCGAGCAACGCGAGAATCTGAGGCGCAACCTTCGAACCGCGCTGGAGCGGGGCGAGCTTTATCTGGAGTATCAGCCGCTCATTCGGTCTCCCGCGTCGGTGATCGGTTTCGAAGCGCTACTGCGGTGGCGGCACCCCGAGATTGGAACCATTCCACCCGGCGTGTTCATACCGATCGCCGAGGCGGACGGTCTGATGGACGAGATTGGACGATGGGTGCTCGAGGAAGCCTGTCGCCAGGCATTGACGTGGCCCTCCTCGCTGACGGTCGCCGTGAACCTGTCGCCGGCTCAGTTCCTTAGCGGTACGCTGACGGACACTGTCGCCCAGGTCATCGACGCCGTTGGAATCCGGGCCGACCGACTTGAACTCGAGATAACCGAGACGGTTCTTCTCGAGAAGACGATCGACAATATCGACACGTTAAACACTCTGAACGTCTTGGGAATCCGAATATCGCTTGACGATTTTGGAACGTACTACTCATCGTTGAGCTACCTTAAGAACTTTCCCTTCGACACGTTGAAGATAGATCGGTACTTCATTGCGGACTTAGAGACTGATCTCAAAAGCCAGACCATCGTGCGATCGATCATAAATCTGGCGCACGGCCTGGGAATAAGCGTCACCGCCGAGGGGGTCGAGACGTCGGCACAGGCGCGGTGGCTGATCAAGGAGAATTGTGATTGCCTGCAAGGCAATTTCCTGGGGCGCCCGCTTGGAGCCAAGGCAACCAGCAATTTCATCAGACGGTCCCCGCTGAGGGTCGTGCGAGCGATGGAGGAATCAAATCGGGCAGTTTAGAGCGCTTCGGCTTTTGATCGAACCGCCGACCGCTCTAAGTATTTGTTTTTACGCAATTTAGCGCGGAAAAAAGCCACCCATTTTTCCTCGAATTTCTCTGCACCTTGCACCCTTTGTTAACGGTGAAGTGGAGATTTGTAGAAACGATCGAGGCAGATACCGCGCAATTCTTCGAGTCGGTGCAAGAGTGACACATCACGGCGCGCGGTGAAACCTTTCGTCGCGGAGGCCATCGCCCTACCGGGGCTAATGCTGATGGAACAAGGGAAGGATGCCGATGGGACCTGTTCATCATGAGCTGGCTGGCGAGCCGGCTTTTGCGCCCATGATCCAGGTCGACATGGAAATCAAAGCTTTCGTCTCCGCTTGGAGACACTGCGATTATGTCTCGACATACCTGGCCCGGATGATCAGTCAAAACAGATCGGACTCGGTCCGGCATTCAAATCTCTTTTCGTCTGCCCTCAATGAATTGCTGGAAGTCGCCTTTCGTACGCGCCATGCCGGTGGTGAACTGGCATGCAGGGTGTCCCGCCACGGCGCGACGGACAGGATCGAGCTGACACTCCCATGCGCGCCAGAGGAGCGCCAATTCTACGAAGAAGCCGTGTCACACGTCGCAGGAACAGATTCCAGGGAGCGATACCTCAATTCGGTGTCTGGCGATCTCTCGGCCAGCCGGGAGGTCGTGCTCCTGGAACTGGCTGTCGAGTACAACGCCACACTCAGGGTCGAGGAAGCCGATGGTGATGCAATCAAGCTTGTCGTCGATCTTCCGCTTGAGGGCCTGCAACATTGAACCCTTACGACCTCCTCCCACGCTTCAAGGCGCAATACGACGCCAACAACCAGGAGTTCTCCATATCCGGGGTGGTCCGGCCTCAGGCGATCGATGAGCTTGGGCCCAGCATAGCATTGCTCCGCGATGCGATCGGCCGTGTGCGAGGCGTCCTCTACGTCAATGTCAGACGACTGACGCAGATGAACAACGCCGCGTTTCACGCTTTTTCGAGGATCATCATCGACGCCTGCCGCGCTCGGCCCGATCTCAAATTCGTCGTCATCACGTCAAGCGTCGTCGGATGGACCTCGCGAAAATTCGGTCGCTTGAGCGGAATCGAGCCGAACATCACGGTCAAGGAGTATGACAGCGAATTCTATCCGGGACAGGGGTTCCTTGAGGAAGGCGGGTTCGTACCGATCCTGCGTTCACAGACGAAGATGACCTGGCGCCACGAGCGCGCAATCTTGCCGCGACACGGCATGAGGCAGGGGATAGTGATGGCCGACATCTGTTGCGGGATCGGCGATTTCGCCGTGCTCGTGCAGAAGGAGTTCCAGCCATCGCGGATCGTCGCGCTCGACCACTCCATATCGAGCCTGAACTATGCTCGACAAGTGATGCGGGAGTTCGATATCCGGGGTATCGAATATACCTATGGCGATGCGTCGGAGATGCTGCTCGACGAAGCGCAGTTCGACCTGGTGACTTGCCGGCATTCCCTTCAGATCTTCAATCGGCCTGAACTCATCCTCAAGGAGCTCTACCGCATATGCAAGCCGGGCGGGCGGGTCTATATCACCAACGAGAAGAATTCGCATTGCCTTGGCGAGCCGCGCGCCGAAAGCATCCGTTGGACCTACAACGAGGTGGCGAAGCTGTTCGGGCATTTCGAGATGGACGTCGAGCTTGGGCCCAAGAGCCGGCGATACCTAATGGAAGCCGGATTCGAAGATATCCGGGTAGAGACCTTCATGGTCACTAACCTGGACGGCGATCCGCAGGATTTCGCCGATGTCATTGCGGCCTGGGCGGATGTCTATGCGGGCGAGATGGCCACCAGACGCGGCGATGGACCGGAGTTCGTCGCACGGTTCCGGAAGGGATTCGAGGACCACATTTTCGCTGCGCTCCACCCCAAGGGTTATGCGGGTTGGCCGATCTGGGCCGCATCGGGGCGACGGCCGCAATGAAAGCCGAGGTTGGGCCTACACCACGCTTTGGCCTGCGCTCCTTTCGAGCGAAATTCGTGTTGGTCGTTGGCGGCGCCGTCCTTTTCGACCTCCTGCTGAGCGGTGGCCTGGCGCTTTGGAACGTTCAGAAGCTGTCGCGCGACGCCACATCGGAAGTCGGTGAGGGCCTGACGACCGCAAACCAGGAATACATTCGTTCCTATGCTGAATCGACGGCGTTGAGCGTCGATCTGCTGCTCGATCGGGTTCACGGCGACGTCAAGGCGCTAGCCGGTGTGCTGCAGGCCCAGATCAACGATCCGACGAGGCAACAAGAGGTCGGGGCGACGCTTTCGCATGAAGCGCCCGGCTCCGTGAAGGTCGTCTACGACGCGCAGGGCGATTGGGCGCAGAACCTGCCGGGCGCGCCTTCCGTGGTCAGTGTCTGGGGCTACCTACTGGGCACCGACCACACACCGCTGCCGGGCGTTCAGAAGGAGATAGAAGACAGTACCGTCATCGATCTCGTCGCGCCGACTCTCATGGCCAGTGGCTCGTCCAAACTGCAAATGTACTATATTGGTCCAAAAGAACGGCCGATCTTCAGGACGGTGCCGTATACGAACCAGGCACAGACCTTCGACAAGCTCTATCCGGGCCACAACAAGGCGGAGTTCTGGGAGTTCTTCTTTCCGGGAATCTATGGTTCATGGCAGCAATGGGCCAAGGATCCAGCCTCGCGTCCGGTCGCCGACGATATCACCCAGACAGCGCCTTACACCGATGCAATCACGGGAAAGCTGATCGTCAGCTTTTTCCAACCGCTGTGGACGCGCGATCGCACCGGTATCGCCGGTACGGCCGGGGCAGACATCACTCTCGATCAGCTCGCGGAAGTCGTCGAAAGGGTGAAGATCGCAGAAACGGGATTCGGCTTCCTCACCATGTCGAATGGCAATGTGGTGGCAATCAATCCGTCGGGCCAGGCGATCATCGGCCTGACTTCATCAAGCGAGGCGGGCACGCAGGGCGTCACCGGCCTGGAGCGGTCCCTGCGGGGAAGTACGCAGCCGGCTATCGCGTCGCTGCCCCTCGGCCAGAACAATGACGGTGTCATTCAGCATATCATGCTCGACAACAAGGGCGAACGCGTACCCTACATCGTTGTCCTTAAGCGACTGAAGCCGACCAATCTGTGGAGTTCGGGGCCGATCAAGTCCGAAACGATGTCGGTCGGGATCGTCGTCCCCGAGCGGGAGATTTATGCGTCCCTATACGCCGCGCAGCGGAGTATCTCGCGCGCAACCAATCGTATCCTGCTCTTTCAGATCGGTGCGATCATCGTTTCGCTTCTGATTGTTTTCGCGGCCGTCCTCGGAATTTCGAAGCGGATCACCGCGGGCCTCAGGGCACTTGCCAGCGCCGCCCAGCGCCTCCAGTCCAAGGACTATTCAGTCCGCGTCAGCATTCCGACGCGCGACGAGGTTGGAGCCGCTGGAATCGCTTTCAACCGCATGGCCGAGCAGATCAGCTTCCACACGGAAAACCTCGAGCAACTCGTCGACGAACGAACCAGGGAGCTCGGCGACGCCAATCAGGAGATTTCCGCTCTCAACGAAAAGCTGCGGGACGAGAACGTCCGCCTCGGCGCTGAGCTTGCGGTTGCCAGGCAGATCCAGTTGATGGTCCTGCCGAGACCATTCGAACTCGAAGCGATTCCGGGGCTGGAGATCGCAGCCTACATGCGGCCGGCCGACGAGGTGGGCGGTGATTACTACGACGTCCTGCAGAACGGGTCACGGGTCAAGATCGGCATCGGCGACGTGACCGGTCATGGTCTCGAGAGCGGCGTTCTGATGCTGATGGTCCAATCCGTTGCACGTGCGTTGCAGGAGACCAACGAGGGGGATCCGCATCAGTTTCTGGACCGGCTAAACAGAGCGATCTACAAAAACGTCGAGCGGACGAACACCGGCAAGCATCTCTCGCTGGCCTTTCTCGACTTCGAGGATGAGCGGGTAACGCTATCCGGCCAGCATGAGGACGTTCTCGTCGTGCGTGCGGACGGGGAAGTCGAACGCATCGACACGCTTGACCTGGGTATGCCGGTTGGTCTGGAGAATGACATCTCGAAGTTCATCGACACGCGTGACATCCTGTTCGAGAGTGGCGACGTGATCGTTCTGCACACCGACGGTGTGACCGAGGCGGAGGATCAGGACAAAAGGCTATTCGGGTTCGAGCGCCTCTGCCAGAGCGCAAGAAAACGTCAGGGCGGCAGCGCCGAGGACATCAAGACCGGGATCATCGAGGATCTGATGGCCCATATTGGAGTCCAAAAGATCCATGACGACATCACTCTCGTGATCATAAGGCACACATAGCAATGACAACGTTATTCGGGACCCCTGACATTGCAATCGGGATGAAGGAGAGCGTCAGTCGCGTGCGGCTATTCGACGGACCTCTCGACTTGAGTTGGCGTCATTGTGCCACGACCTCGGATTTCATCGCCGATCTTTTCGCGTTGCGCTTTCGGTCGTCCCGCAATGACTATATCGAAGTGCGGCACAGCATAGGATATGTGGCCAACGAGCTCATCGAGAACGCCGTCAAATTTCGTGCACCGGGCGAGATCGTGATCGAAGCGTCGATGGATTCGGAGTGCTTCAAGCTCAAGGTCTCGAATGACGTCGATGGTGAAAACGCATCGGAGTTCAAGAACCTCCTGGCGGACATCATGGTTGGCGACCCCAGAGACCTACTGATACAGCGGATTGAAGAGAATGCAGCGAGCCCCGACGTGTCACGCTCCGGGCTCGGATTGCTGACGTTGATGAGCGACTATGGCGCACGCCTGGCCTGGATATTCAGCTCCGCCGACGAAGGCGATCGGATTTGCCTGGAAACCTATGCCTCCATTCCGATCTCGCAAACGCGCAACTAGAAGAAACGAAACCAGGTCATGGAAATCAAGACAGACGACTACCGCGTGTGGAACGAAGGAAGCGATATCTTCTTCGACGGCGCAATGCGGCTTGCCAGCTCCGAGGCCGGTGCGCCCATCACGGCCTTGGCGACCAGTGTTCTTGCCTCAAATCCCGCTTCTATTACACTCAATCTGAAGGACCTTCACTTTCTCAACTCTTCCGGCATCAACCTGCTGGCGAAATTCACCATCGAAGTGCGCAAGCATCCCGATGTTCGACTTGTCGTGCGTGGAACGCTCGACATACCCTGGCAATCGAAATCATTGCCGAATCTGAAAAAGCTGCATCCCGCTGTGGTGCTTTTGATGGACTGACCAAGTCGTGGGAAGTCAAAGGACTGCGTGGGCTGCGACAATTCTGGATAGCACAGGCCAAGTTGGGGACGGCGCAATAGCGCCGCGCCGAGCGAGATATGTACGCCAGGATAAGTATTAGGATGTGAAGCTAACGACAATCCGGCCTCGTTCGTAGATGTTCGGGATGGCTTGGCGGGGGCTCGGCACAGGCGGCAGGCGCTCCAGTTGGGGGGAT
>Ga0207647_10004083_pt1 | contig 10848 bp, 5 predicted proteins | sample KBSCornC2_FD_184295 | JGI IMG/M metagenome (GOLD analysis project Ga0207647, IMG submission 184295) | Corn rhizosphere microbial communities from Kellogg Biological Station, Michigan, USA - C2 (SPAdes) (version 2) | ecosystem: Host-associated > Plants > Roots > Rhizosphere ...
CCGGCAAGCCAGGGGTTACTCGACGCGGCCGACCGGCTCGGCATGCTCGTGATCGACGAGGCGTTCGACATGTGGACGACGCCCAAGAATCCGAACGATTATGCCCACCATTTCAACGAAGACTGGCAGTTCGACGTCGCGCGCATGATCGCGTCGGGGCGCAATCACCCAAGCGTGATCCTGTGGAGCATCGGCAACGAGATACCAGAGCTTACCAAACCGGCAGGACATGACGAGGCGCGCAAACTCGCCGACCTCGTCCACAAGCTCGATCCCACGCGCCCCGTCACCGCAGCGGTGCATCAATTTGAGGCCGGGACCGAGGATTTCGTCAAGGCACTCGACGTGCCCGGCTATAATTACTTCCCGGAACGCTATAGCTGGGACCACGAGGCCCACCCCGATCGGGTGATGTACGGCTCGGAATCCTTTTCCGCCCAGGCATTCGATTATTGGACGCCGACCGACACGATGCCGTGGGTGATCGGTGACTTCGTCTGGACCGGCTTCGACTATCTCGGCGAGGCGGGGATCGCGTGGCCGGGGTTCGACGACAAGTTCAACATTGGCCCTTATCCTTGGCAGCTCGCCATGGCGGGTGAGATCGACGCCACGGGCCGGTTGCGACCGGCGGCTTATTACCGCCAGGTCCTGTGGAAGACCCACCTCAACCCAACCTCGGCCTTCGTCGAGTGGCCCGGCCCAGTGGGTTCACTACCCGACAAGGCCGCAAGTGGTCCGCGCGCGCTGACCAACTGGAATCAGGACGATCTTCATCCTGTCTGGAGCGGGTTCGGCCTGCCCTCCGACTATTTGCCCCACAAAGTCGTTGTTTTCTCCGAGAACGAGGAAGTGGAGTTGTTCGTCAACGGGCGCAGCCTCGGCCGCAAACCCGTGTCGAAGGCGACCGAATATAAGGCGGTCTTCTATACCCGTTTCCAGCCGGGCGAGCTGAAAGCAGTCGGCTATGTCGGCGGCAAACCCGCGTCGCGATGGACCCTGGAAACCGCCGGTCCGGCGGCTGCTATCCGCCTCACCGTTGATCGACCGAAGATCGCCGCCGACGGCGACGATCTGGCTTATGTCACGGCCGAACTTGTCGATGCCAAGGGACGGCCGACCTATATGCCCGATGCCGACAAGCTTCTGACCTTCACGGTCGATGGCGCGGGCGCGCTTGCGGGCGTCGGCAATGGCAATCCGACCGCGCTCGAAAGCTTCCGGAGCGGCAAACGCTCCACCTTCCGGGGCCGCGCTGTCGCTGTGATCCGCGCCGGCCACAAGCCGGGCCAGATCCGGATGCAGGTGAGCGGCGATGGATTGCCCACGGTAGCCATCGTCGTAGCGGCCGGGCTGGGCTCGGCGACCACTGGCGCCACGTCGAAATGAGGGCCGCACACGTGCAACCCTAAAGTTACACCCCCCCTGTGCGGTGTCTTCCTGCGGAGGACACCGCACTTTTTTAGGGAGGTAGCATGTTAGGAGCAGGCGTTGCAGCCACGCCCCGCTTGCCGGATTAACTCAGACAATTTAGCATTCAACGATGTTGGAGAGGGGTAGATTGATGCGGCGCTGGGTTCTTCACTATTCGGCGCCCTTGGTGATTGCGGGCATTGCACTCGGGGGAAGCTTCGGACAATCGCAGGCGTCCGCCGCTACCGCAGCCATTCCGAATGGCTTGGACCACAACGGCCACCTGCTCGCCGTTTCGCCTCGGACGTCCGCTGCTTTCAGCTTCACCAAGATTCAAGATGGCGTGCAGCTATCGGTCGGCGGCATAACCAAGAACATCATTTTCTATGGCCCGGACACGGTCCGGGTGAATGCCAATCTCGGCGCGAATTACTGGCGCGCACCGAGCCTGGTTGTCGTCGGGCACCCCGCGGCAGTTCCTTTCTCGCTTACCGAGACACCGACCAAGCTCCTCATTGTCAGCAGTCAGCTTCAGATCGAGGTGAGCAAGGCCACCGGCGCGCTGCGCTTCCTCGACGCAGCGGGCAAACTCTATACGGAAGAGCAGCCCGCCACGCCTCAGACGCTCAAGCAGGTCACGATCTCCGGCGCGCCGAGCTATGAGGCAAGCAACACATTTCTCCTGAAGCCGGACGAGGCGATCTACGGCTTCGGCTTTACGGGGGACGACACGAGCAATCGGCGCGGCAAGGACCTGCTGCTCGTACAGACCAATGTCGGCATCATCATTCCGGTGATGATGTCGTCCCGGCGCTATGGGGTGATGTGGGACACTTACTCCCAGATGCGGTTCAGCGACGGCGCGAACGGCGCGTCTTTGTGGGCTGAAAGTGCCCCCGGCGGGGTCGATTATTATTTCATGGGCGGCAAGACCCCGGACGACGTGGTCGCCGCCTACCGACGGCTGACCGGCCCCGCACCGATGTACCCCAAGCAAGCCTTCGGCCTGTTCATGAGCAAGGAGCGGTACAAGACGCAGGCACAGCTGCTGGATGTGGCGAGCAGCTTCCGAAAGGAAGGATTCCCGCTCGATTACATCGTGCAGGATTGGCAATATTGGGGCAGCGACAAGGATGGCAGCTGGAGCGGGATGACGTGGGACCCGACCCGCTATCCCGACCCCGCAGGCATGATCCGCCAGCTGCATGACATGAACCTGAAGCTGATGGTGTCGATCTGGCCATCGGTCGGCAATGACACGGCACTTGGCCATGAGCTGGACGCGCATGGGCTGCGGTTCGCACCGCTCCACTGGATATCCAAGCACGCACGCGTCTACGACGCCTACAGCCCGCTCGGCCGCCAAATCTATTTCAAGCACATCAAGTCGGGTCTGCTCGACAAGGGCGTGGACGCGCTTTGGATGGACGGCACCGAGGTGGAGGTCAGCAGCGCCATGTGGAACGCTGCCGACAATGTTCGCGACACAAAGGCGCTGGGCTCGAACGCTTTGGGCGACTTCACCCGCTATCTCAGCCCTTACACGCTGCTGACCACGCAGGGCACGTATGACGGCGAGCGGGCGACCAGCAACAAGCGCGTTTTCACGCTGACTCGCTCGGCCTGGGCCGGTGCTCAACGTACCGCCGCAGCTTCATGGAGCGGCGACATCTTCGCGAGCTGGAAAACGCTCAAGCAACAGATTGCCGGCGGCGTCGATGTGACCGTGACGGGCAACCCCTATTGGACGAATGACACGGGCGGCTTCTTCGTCTCCGAATTTTCGGGCGGCGAGCAAAACCCCGCCTGGCGTGAACTCTATACGCGCTGGCTGCAGTTTTCCGCTTTCAACCCGATCATGCGCATTCACGGCACCGACGTCGAGCGTGAGCCCTACCGCTTCAAGACGCTCGACCCTCAGGTGTACGTGTCGCTGCTCGACAGCACCCGGCTGCGGTATCGACTGCTCCCGTACATTTACGGGCTGAGCTGGAAGGTGACCTCGTCAGGGTACACGCTGATGCGTCCGCTGATGATGGATTTCCCTGATGATCGGGCGGCGGACACGATCGACGATCAGTTCATGTTCGGACGGTCGTTGCTGGTCCATCCGGTGACCCGGCCGATGTATCATATCCTCCCCCCACCCCCGGCCACCGTGCCAGCCGAGTTTCTTCGAACGGCCGATGGGCAACCTGGGCTAGCCGGGCAGTATTTCGAGGGTACCAACTTCGAAACGCCAAAGGGACAGTTCGTCGATACCAAGATCGATCATACCTGGCCGGATCCGCCGCTCGCCGAAATTCCGGGAGGGCTGACCAATCTCAACAATTTCTCGGTTCGTTGGCAGGGCACGCTTACCGCGCCCGAGGATGGCGTCTACGAGCTGGGGGTTGAGGGGGATGACGGCTACCGGCTGATCCTGGACGGTAAGACAGTCGTCTCCAACTGGCAGAATGGCGCGGCGCGTTACCAAGGTACGGAACAGACCCTCCACAAGGGCCAGGTCGTCAAAATCGCGATCGAATATTTCCAGGGCGACGGCAATCGAAGCCTCCGCTTCGCTTGGCGCCGCCCGAGCGAACGCAGCCAGGCGATGACCGCAAACCGACCGGTGGATCTGGCGGTCCAGACTTACCTGCCCAAGGGAGCGGCCTGGTATGACTTCTGGACGAACCAGCGCTTCCCCGGCGGGCAGCGTGTTACCCGCGACGCACCGCTGAACCTGTTTCCGCTCTACGTCCGGGCGGGCTCGATCGTGCCGATGGGACCCGAGGTTCAATATGCGACACAAGCGCCTGCCGCGCCTTATGAGGTGCGTATCTACCCTGGCGCCGATGCTCGCTTCACCGTGTATGAGGACGACAACGAGACCTACAATTACGAGAAGGGTCAGCGGGCGACCTACGATCTCGTATGGAACGATCGCGCGCGGACGCTGACGATCGGGGCGCGCCAGGGCTCTTTTCCCGGCATGGTGCGGCAGCGTCAGCTGAAGTTCGTGCTTGTGACTAAGGCGCCCCAGGGCGGCATCGCTCCGGCGGTCGTGTCAAAGCAGGTCAGATACGTGGGTAAACCGGTGGTCCTCCGCTTCTGATACTGGGCGTTGAGCCTGCCCCTGCAGTAGGCGGGTTGAGAGCCGCAGGAACGGCGCTGGTGGGGCGAGGCTTCCGCCCAGCCGCACCTGATCTGTGCTCATCGCTGATGGCGGAACCGTCCGGCACCTGAGGCTTTGCGTCTGCATCCGTTCGACGGAGGATTTCATGACAGAGCAACGCTGTGCAGGGCTCACCCTGCTGCTGAAGACCCGCGCACGGAAGTTTGGAGCACGGCCGCCTATACCAGCAGGCGCTGCTGGCCTCGTGAATTTACGGTCTGCCTGAACGGCGGAGGCTCGGCATGGTTATGCGCTTGTCGCTCGCGCCTCAGGCACAGATCTCGGAAGCCGAATGTGAAGCCGGGCTACGCCGGCTGATCTATGAGGCAGGATATTCCAGCGCGACTGCGGCGCTCACCAGCGGTGTGATCCTTACTGCGTTCGCGCTTTACCTCGGCACGTCGAACCTGATGGTGGGTGTGCTCGCGAGCGCGCCCTTTCTGGGTCAGCTTCTGCAAGCCCCGGCCGTATTGCTAATTGAGCGGCTCCGTCGGCGCAAAGCTATCGCCGTGATCAGCAGCGCGATCGGGCGATCGATGCTTGCGCTGATGGCCTTTGCAGTCTTTCTGCCGCAAGGGCTTGCAATTACAGCGGTAGCGGTCGGCCAATTCATCCTGTGTGGCATGGGCGCGATCGGCGGCTGTGCTTGGAACGCCTGGCTTCGCGACCTTGCGCCGCAGGGGCGGCTTGGTTGGGTTTCTTCGAGACGCACCGTCTACACCACTTCGGTCAGCCTTGCCGCTGGTCTGGCCGCCGCGCTGTTGCTCGATCGTACCGGCGAAGGGTCGAGCGCCCGGGCATGGGCGTTTGCGGGCCTTTATCTTGTCGGATGCGCTTCCGGGCTGATCAGCGCGCTGGTCGTCGCGCGTATCCCTGAGCCGATGATGCCGGCACGTCCGCCCGAGCAACTGGCTTTACGCGAGCTTCTCCGTGAGCCGTTTTCGGATCGCAACTTCCGACGCCTCGTCCATTTTCTCTCGGCGTGGCAGTTTGCGATCAATCTCGCGACGCCTTTCTTCACCGTCTTCATCGTCCGCCAGCTCCGTTATGAGATGACGTTCGTGATGGTGCTGAGTGTGGTGAGCCAGATCGCAAACCTGATCGCCATCCGCATATGGGGCACGCTCTCGGATCAGTTCGCGAACAAGTCGGTGCTGGCGGTTGCAGCACCCACTTATATCCTCTGCATCGTCGGCATGATCGGCGCGTCACAGATCACCACGCCGGAAGCAGGTGCCGCTTACCTGATCGCGCTTCACGCCTTGATGGGCGCAGCCGTCGCGGGCGTGACGCTCGCCACCACCAATATAGCGCTCAAGCTCAGCCCAAAGGGCCGCGCGACAGCGTACGTAGCCACCAGCGCGCTCACCAGTTCGCTAGCGGCCGGAATCGCGCCGATCCTCGGCGGATTGTTTGCCGATTTTTTTGCGGCACGCCAATTCGAGATGATGCTGCGCTGGACAAGCCCCAACGGCATTGTCCTACTCTCTCCGCTGCAGATGTCGCATTGGGATTTCTACTTCCTGATCGCCGGAGCGCTCGGCCTCTACGCGCTCCACCGACTCTCGCTGATCGAGGAAGAAGGACATATCGAACGGCGCGAGATGCTGCAGCAACTTGCCGGACAAACTCGTCGCGTAGTGCGTAACCTCGGCACCGTCTCCGGATTGCGTGCAGTCACGGAATTGCCGTCATCCTTACTACGCGATGCCCGCCTACGAATCCGCTGGCTGCGCCGCCAGCGCGCGCGTGAAATCTGAAGCAGGCCAATACTAAGCTGAAACCAGGCTGCCGCTCCGGGGTTTCAGCCGCATGGCCGACATGCAAACACGCCGCGATCCCTCAGCCTCTGCAAGCGGGCTCGTGGGAGTCAGCCCCTATGTGCTTCTGCTCCGGAAGGAGTTGCAAACGGGCGCGATGGAAACCGTCGCCGAGCTCGATTTGCGCGGGCGGCGGATCGAGGTCCGCAGCGGGTCCGATGCGCTGTGGGCAATCATTCGCCGAGCGAAAAGCGGCGGCTTGGCGCTAAGGTTGGCTCACGCACCGGGCGGGTGCCTGGATCTGAAAACCGGTGAGGCGGAAAAGGACGAGGCAATCAGGCTGGAGTTCACATCCGGCATTGGCCGTCACGTCGTGGCGCTCAGCCTGGACAATGATGAAGTGCCGGTAATGCGCGCCACGAGTTGGATCACGCCGAGCGTCCCGCTCCTGATGCCTTTTCTCCCGCGCGACCTTTATCCACTCGGCGAAGGCGACGATCCCACGCGTAGCCGCGGCCAAGTGGAGGCTGCGCAGCGCGGCCTGAATAGCGGACTGTGCTATTTCCGGCTGTGGGAGCCTGAATTCGGGAGCACGCTCTATTTCCAGGATTTGAGCACTCTGAATCCCTGGTTCAAGACGACCGGTACGAAGCCCGACGGTGCTGTCGGAGGCGAATGGCCTGAATTGGGTTACCTTCCTCCGACGCCTCACCAATCGGGACACCCTGCCCTCAATCCGCTGCCGGCCGATCAGCAGATCCGAGTTTCGGATGCCCTGCTAGCCTTCCATGATGAGAGTGGCGACGGCGAGGCAGAGATGGCGCGGCGCTATCTCAGTCTGTTGGGCGCGGTTTATCGCCGCATTCAGCGGCCCGCGATGCAGTTTCACGACTGGGTAGATCGTGCCGAGCGCGCGCTGCGCGATATCGACAAATCACCGAAGGCCACGATCCGGCATTACGGCTTCCGGTATCTCCATCCTTACACTGATGCCGAATACCCAGACTCGATGGTGCAGCTCTCGGTGCTCTCGGCGATCCGCGACTATGAAGCATGGAAAAAGGAGCCAATTCCCTTATTGGGCGATCTGAAAGCTGGCCTACGCAAGTTCTACGATCCAAAATTGCGGACGCTTCGTCGGTATCTCCCCAATGTCGGGAAGGACAAGGACAAGGATGCGGTCGATAGTTGGTACCTTTATCATCCGCTGCTGAACCTCGCTCGGCTCGCGCTCGACGGCGATGGGCGTGCCAAGCGGCTTTTCCTTGATTCCGTCGAGTTCGGCATCAAGGCGGCACACCACTTTAAGTACAAGTGGCCGATCCAATACAAAGTCACGGACTTCTCTGTAATCCAGGAATCCCGCGACGAGGAAGGTCTTGGTCAAACCGATGTCGGCGGCATTTATGCCTATGTGATGCTTGAAGCCTTCGCGCTGACAGATGACAAGCGCTTCGTGGATGAAGCAAGGACGGCGATAGATGCCACGCGGGGCATGCGCTTCGAACTAAATTATCAGGCCAACATTACAGCTTGGGGCGCGGCCGCCTGCCTGCGCCTGTGGCGGATCACAAACGAGGAGATCTATCTCCGCCAAAGCTATGTTTTCGTGGCGAGCTTTTTCCACAATACTGCCATCTGGGAATCGGAGATCGGCCACGCCGCGAAGTACAGCAATTTCCTGGGCGTAACGGCGCTCCACGATGCCCCGTATATGGCGCTGTACGAGTGCTTTGACAGCTTCACTGCATTTGAGTGCTACCTGAAGGACTGCGGGCCGGACGTCGATCCTTCAGTACGCCTTTTGCTGAGCGAATACTGCCGGTACGCGCTTGATCGGGCATGGTATTACTATCCTGACGCGCTGCCGCCAGAGGCAATCTCCCCCACGCAGCGCGAGACGAACGGGCATATCGATCGTGCATTGTCGTTCCCCGTCGAGGATCTGTACGTGGATGGGCAGCAGGCCGGGCAGGTTGGGCAGGAGGTTTATGGCGCCGGCGCCGCCTTCGTGTTCGCAAGCCGCTGTTTCCATACCGTTCGCGACGCGCCGTTCCGGATTTTCTGTGACCATTTCCTGCTTGCGAGCGAGCGCCCTGCCGACCGCTCGCTGAGCTTCCAGCTCGGCGGAGGCGAAGGGTTCAAGGCAATGGTGGCACTGCTTCCGGTTGGCCGCGCCGCTCTCCCGGAATTCACAGTGACAACCCGAGCTGGCCAGAAGCTGGCCGGGCGGCACAAGGCGGGCCGTATCGAATATGTCGTTCCGGCTGATAGCCGCATCACAATCGCCTGGTGAACTAAAGCCATCGCCGGCGGCACGCGTGACGCTCGCATAGACGGAGTTGCTTATGTCCGATATCGCCGAACCACCCGCACGCACTATCACTGACGCACATACCGAACGGCCGAGCCTTTCCGGCCGCCGGGCAATCATCACAGGGGGAACTACGGGCATCGGGCGTGCGATTGCGGTGCTGATCGCCAGTGAAGGCGCCAAAGTCTTCGTCTGCGGACGTGACCCGCAGCACCTGCAGGATGCGCTCAGCCGTATCCGGGAGGTCGGCGATGGCGACGGGATCAATATCGACCTGACGAAGCAGGAGGAGATCGATCGGTTCGTCGCGGAAGGTGCCCACCGTCTGGGCGGCATCGATATAGCCGTTATCAACGCAGGGCTGCCGATCGGCAGTCTTGAGGAGGCCGAGGTCGACACGATCCGATACATCGTCGACACCAATCTTACCTCGTTCATGACAACAGCGCGGCGTCTGGTCGATCACCTCGAAGCGGGAAGCGACATCGTTTTTATCGGGTCGATGTCAGCGGTCTCGCGCGGGAAGAGCTCGACTGTCTACACGGCCACGAAGACCGGCGTGGAAGCATTCGCCGAGGCGCTTCGCAAGGAACTCGCCGAAAAGGACATCAAAGTCGGCAATATCGAGCCGGGGCTCACCGGTAGCGACATGCAGCTTCCGGATATACCGATCGAGAAGCAGCGGCAGATGATTCACGAAGCCAAGATGCTGCGCGCGGAAGATATCGCCGCCGCGGCGCACTTCATGCTCACGCAGCCGCGCCGGACGGTGGTCTCGCTGATGCGCGTGGAACCGCGCGTGGCCGAATGAGCGGTTTCACCGTGGATCGGCTCGTCTTCGGGCCGGACGATGTCGACCTATCCCGTTCGCCGCTGGCCGGCCTCAATGCCGAAACCTACGTGCTCGGTGCTTTCAATCCCGGCCTGACACGTTTGCCCAACGGCAATCTGCTGATGGTGGTGCGGATCGCCGAAGCGTTGCGGAAGCCGATCTTCGACGGCGGTATTCACGCGATCCGTTGGCAGGAGGACGGCTACGTCCTCGATACCTGGCCGCTGGAGCTCGCCAATACAGCCGACCCGCGCAAATTCCTGCTCCACGGTGGCGGCTGGAAGATCATGGCGCTCACCTCGCTTTCCTGGCTGTTGCCGGTGGAGCTTGCGCCGAACGGACTCGATGTGGTCGCAGTCCATTATGATCGCGCAATCGCGCCGGCGGGCAGCTTCCAGTGCTATGGCGTGGAGGACGCCCGCATCAGCAAGGTCGGTGATCAATGGCTGATGACGACCTGTTCGGTCAGCCCAGAACGCCATTCAACTACGCTCTACGTCTCCGAGAACGGGCTCGATTGGCGCTTCGACGACATCGTTTTGGATCACCAGAACAAGGACATGCTGATCTTCGAAGGATTGATCGGCGGGCGTTACTGGGCGCAGACGCGGCCGCTCGGCGACCTCTATTTCGCTTATCCGCCGGGCAGCGAATGGCGTGCGGGGCCATCGATCAATCTCGCCACCTCGCCGGACGCGCGGCACTGGAAACCGTATATCGATCCCGGTATCCGCCCGCACTCCAGCACGGTCGCTACGGCGCGGATCGGCGGCGGTGCGCCGCCCGTGCTGACCGACCAGGGTTGGCTGACTTTGTGGCACGGCGTCGAACCCAAGGAGATTGTCGGCGTCTACCGCACTTACTGGTCGCTGCTAGACCGCGATGATCCATCGCGCGTGATCCGCACTGAACACCAGCCGCTGATCGAGGCCAATGCCGAGCTCACGCGCCCGCTGGAAGATCGGATGTATGTTCGCGACGTGGTGTTCACTACCGGCATGGTGGACGCCGGCGACCATTATATTGTGGCCTCTGGCGAAGCAGATCTCGCGTGCCGGATCACCTACATCCCGAAATCGACGTTTCGCCTCTAGAGAGATCCGCTCGCCTTAATATGCCGCTTAGGGGCTAACTAGGACGCGGCTTTCGACCCGAAAGCCGACCCTGAGTAGGTCAGTTTCCGTTCACAAGGGCTTTGTAACTGTCCCCGATCTGACATCATTCGGGCATTTTAGGGTTTGCCCCGAGCGCCGCCGATCCTAAGGAATCGACTGATGGCTGACCGTACACAGACGCCGTTGTTGGATGGGATTGAGTATCCGTCTGATTTGCGTGGGGTAGCGCCTGAGCGGTTGCGGCAGGTGGCGGATGA
>Ga0207647_10004089_pt1 | contig 10838 bp, 15 predicted proteins | sample KBSCornC2_FD_184295 | JGI IMG/M metagenome (GOLD analysis project Ga0207647, IMG submission 184295) | Corn rhizosphere microbial communities from Kellogg Biological Station, Michigan, USA - C2 (SPAdes) (version 2) | ecosystem: Host-associated > Plants > Roots > Rhizosphere ...
CAATCAACGGCACCGTGAAGCAGAGCTCGGATCTCAGCAAGATGATCTGGAGCGTCGCCGAGCAGATCGCAAAGCTCTCGGAAGCGTTCGAGTTGAAGGCCGGCGACATCATCTATTCCGGCACGCCGGAAAATGTCGGTCCAGTGGTGAAGGGCGACGTGCTGCAGTGCAAGCTCGAAGGCTTGCCGGACATGTCGATCAAGATCGTCTGATTGTCTTCGCCTCTCCCCGCATGCGGGGAGAGGCCGGATTGCACCGTCAGATGCAATCCGGGTGAGGGGTTACCAGCGACAAGGTCGCGCCGTAGTTGCGCCGCGCGACCTCCGCTGGAACCGCGGTTTGAAGGCGAGGCCTTTGAATCGCCGGAGTTCCATCGGCGATTGCCCCGTGTTCGGCAACGAACAAACGTCCTGCAGCCATATTTCAGTAAGAGTGATCTCCCATGAGGGAGGCGCTCCGATGAACAAAGCTTTGATCACTGCCGTCGTGCTGCTGGCTGGCGTGCCTGCAAGCGCCGCCGCGCAAGAGCGCGCCGGTGCTGCGGCGCTGGGAGCCGTCTCAGGCGCGGTCGTGCTGGGGCCGATCGGTGCCGTCGCAGGCGCGGCGATCGGTTATACCGCCGGACCTGCAATCGCCCGGTCCTGGGGCGTGAGAGATTCACGCTCGGCGAGGCATCGGCAGCCGCCGCGCCGCGAGGCGTATCGCGCAGCCGCCACCGGTGCTCCGCCGCGCGCACGTGAGGCGATGAATGCCAACGGCCAAATGCGAGCTGCCGGCAATCCGCCGGCTCAGGCCGCGCCTGCGGCGCAGCCTGTTGAAGCGGCTCCGGCTGCGCCGGCGCAGACTTCGGCGCCGCCCATTCAGGGATTCGAATGAAGCTTCGGCTTCAGGCCGCGGTGGTCTTCGGCCGCAGCCGATCGACCGTCCGCGCGATCAGCGCGGCCACATCGGCGACTTTCGGGCCGATGCGGAATTCGGGCCCGGCGACGACGACGGAGAGTCTGCGGTCGCCGATCGGCAGTGGAATCGCAGCACCCGCGAGGTCGCGGCTGTAGTCGCCGAAGCTCTGGCAGTAGCCGCGCTCGATCGAGATGCGCAGCTCGGCTTCCACCGCCTCGACGCTGATCGGCGTCGAAGGGCCGTACTGCTTGAACTCTATCTTGCGATAGACGGAGTCGCGCTCCTCCTGCGAATATTGCAGCAGCAGCGCGCGGCCGCTCGCGGTCGCGTGGATCGGCACGCGATGGCCGATGGTGGCGAAATAGCGGATCGCCGCCTGGGACTCGACGACGTCGATGAATACCGCCATCACGCCCGCAGGCGCCACGATCGACGCAGTCTCACCGGTCTCGGCCGAGAGGTCGGAAATCAATGTGTGCGTCCATGGCGGCAGCGGCTCGACCTCCGAGATCATCCGCGCCATCGCCAGCCAGCGCGGGGTCGGATAGAAGCCGGCGCGCGGCCGCGGCTCATAGAGATAGCCCTTCTCCGACAGCGTCGCGAGCAGGTTGAAGGTCGACGAGCGCGGCCAGCCGAAATGATCGGCGATCTCCGCAAGCGTCGCCGGCTTCCTCACTTGCGCGAAGAATTCCATGATCTCCAGGACGTTTGCGGCTTGGCGAACGATCATGACCCGGTCCCGTCTGTGGCGACGCGTTGCCCTTGATCTACGGCTGGCCGAGGATCTTCTTCGCCGCGCGAAGATGCGGCTTGTCGATCATCTGGCCGTCGAGGCGCAGCGTGCCGGAATCGGGATTGCTCGCGAACGCCGCGATCACCTTCTCCGCCCAGATGCGCTCGGCCCCCGTCGGCTCGAACGCCGCATTGACGACATCGACATGCTTGGGGTGAATCAGCGCCTTCGCCGAAAACCCGTCGCGCCGTGCGGCACGCGTTTCCTGCTCGAGGCCGGCCAAATTGTCGATGTCGGTGTAGACGGTGTCGATCGGCGCGACCTCGGCCGCGGCGGCTGCCATCAGGCAGAGATCGCGCGCGAGGCGATAGGGACTATGGAACACGCCGCCCGAGGACTTCTCTGTGGCACCCAAAGAGGCGGAAAGATCCTCCGCGCCCCACATCAGGCCGGCGAGGCGAGGGGAGCAGCCCTTGTAGCTGCCCAGCCCGAAGATCGAGCCGGCGGTCTCCGTCGCGACGCAGACGATGCGGGTTGCGCCGACCGTGATGCCGGCCGCAGCTTCCAATGCTTCGAGCCAGGTCGCGATCTGCCGCACGTCGTCGCCGCCTTGCGATTTCGGAAGCACGATGCCGTCGGGCCTGCCCGGCATCACCGCGGCGAGATCGGCGAGCGTCATGCCGGTGTCGAGCGCGTTGACGCGGACATAGAGCTGATGCGGCTTGCTGCGCGCCTTCAGCATCGCGAGCGTCAACCCGCGCGCCTCCGCCTTCTTCTCGGTGACGACGGAATCCTCGAGATCGATGATCAGCGCGTCGGCCTTGCCTTCGCTCGCCTTCTCGAATTTGCGCGGGGAATCCCCCGGCACGAACAGCATCGAACGCATCAGACCGGCCTCGTGTGCATCATTGCCATGCGGCGGCGAACTCGTCGTTCCCGCACATTATTCATAACCTTGACAGATAAATTCACATATATGTACGTTTAGCTCAAGCGGGAAATGGGTGCGAGGATCCAACTGCCAAAGATGTGGCGCCTGCTTTGCCACGCGTCAGGGAGAGACGAATTGAACAAGAAGCTCACCTGTTATCCGCACCAGCAGATCGGCAAAACCGCTGAGGCTGGGCGCGCTCAACACCGCGCCGGCCCGCGTGGCCGTGCCGGACGCCTATGAATCGCTCTCGCGTGCTTCGACCAGATCTGGTCCGGCGTGATCAAGATCGTTACGGCCGAGGTCGGCACGATCGCGCCGCCAGCTAAGGAGATCAACGACATGGATTTCGCGCTCACCGATCAGCAGGAAGCCATTCGCGACGCCATCGCCAAGATCTGTGAAGATTTTCCCGATGCCTACTGGCTGAAGAAGGACCACGACGGCGGCTTCCCGCACGATTTCCACAAGGCGCTGGCCGACGCCGGCTGGCTCGGCATCTGTGTGCCGGAGGCCTATGGCGGCTCGGGGCTCGGCATCACCGAAGCCGCCATCATGATGCGCACCATCACCGAATCCGGCGCCGGTATGTCGGGCGCCTCCGCGGTGCACATCAACGTGTTCGGACTCAATCCCGTCGTCGTGTTCGGCACCGAGGAGCAGCGCAAGCGCATGCTGCCCCCGATGGTCGAGGGCCGGGAGAAAGCATGCTTCGCCGTCACCGAGCCCAACACAGGCCTCAACACCACCCAGCTCAAGACCCGCGCGGTGGCGAAGAACGACCGCTATATCGTCAACGGCCAGAAGGTGTGGATTTCGACGGCGCAGGTCGCGCACAAGATCCTGCTGCTCGCGCGCACCACGCCGCTCGAGGAGGTGCGCTCGCCCACCCACGGCCTCAGCCTGTTCTACACCGACTTCGACCGCAAGAAGATCAAGGTCCACGAGATCGAGAAGATGGGCCGCAAGGTCGTCGATTCCAACGAGCTGTTCTTCGAGGATTTCGAGATCCCGATGGAGGACCGCATCGGCGAAGAGGGCAAGGGCTTCCAGTACATCCTCGAGGGCATGAATCCCGAGCGCATCCTGATCGCGGCGGAAGCGGTCGGCCTCGGCAAGCTCGCGCTGGCGCGGGCGACCGAATACGCCAAGACGCGCGTCGTGTTCAACCGCCCGATCGGCAAGAACCAGGGCATCCAGCATCCGCTTGCGGTGAACTGGGTCGAGCTCGAGGCGGCCTGGTTGATGGTGATGTCGGCAGCCTGGCAATACGACAAGGGCATGCCCTGCGGCGCTGCGGCCAATGCTGCAAAGTATCTGGCGGGCGAGGCCGGCTTCTCGGCCTGCGAGCAGGCCGTGATGACCCATGGCGGTTTCGGCTACGCCAAGGAGTTCCACGTCGAGCGTTATCTGCGTGAAGTCCTGATCCCGCGCATCGCGCCGGTCAGCCCGCAGCTTGCGCTCAGCTTCATCGCGGAAAAGGTGCTGGGGCTGGCGAAGTCGTACTAGGCTGAAGCGAGGGCCATTTGCCGCGACGCTGTCGGATGACATCCATGGCGTCGACGTCACCGCGCAGCTCTCGACCTACCAGGCGCAGCTCACCGCGTCCTATTCGGCGATGCCCTGGATTCCTCAGCATGAATCTCGCGAGCTATCTTAACGAGGCGGAGCCTGTTCGGCAGCGATCCGGTCCATCGCCATGGCGCGGAGTCTTGCGCGCTGGATTTTCACGCCATTGGCGCTGTCGGTGACGGGGAAGGCGTCCACGACATAGATCCGCGCCGGGACCTTGTAACTAGCCAAACGCTCGCGCAAGCGCGTGGTCAGCGCCTCCTGCCGAAGCGGCGTACCGGCTGGAATCACGAAGGCGACGCAGCGGGCGTTTCCCTTCAGATCGACCGCGACGACCTGGGCATCGGCAACACCTGTGCAGGCCTTGAGCTCGTCCTCGATCTCGCCGGGCGCGACAAGGAAGCCACCGAGCCGCATGGCGTCGCCGGCGCGGGTCTCGTAGACGAAGGAGCCGTCGCCGCGCAGACGGCCGATATCGCCGGTGCGGAAGAAGCCGTCCGCGGTGATCGCATCGCGCGTCGCGTCGGGATTGTTGAAGTAGCCGAGGAAGCGTGACGGTGCACTGATCTCGATCTCGCCGGAGACGCCGGGGGCCGCGAGTTCGTCGGTCTCGGTGTCGCGCACGCGGACCTTGGCTTGCGGCGACATCGGCCAGCCGCCGCCCTCGATCCGGTCGGTGAAGGCGTCGCTTGCGCGGCCGATCGAGAACAGGGCTTGCACCTCGCTCGAACCGTAGAGGCCGTAGAGCGGCATGCCGCGCGCTTCGGCCTCCGCGGCAAGCTCGCGCCAGCCGGGCTGGAACGCGGCGAAGCCGAACACCTCGGCACGGGGGAAGGGATGGGCCAGGTCGGTGAGGGCGAGGATGCGGCGAAACATCTCGTCGGAGCCGAAGGCGTGCGTGATCTCATGGTCGCCCAGGATCTTCAGCGCCGGCGCGGCTTCGAAGGCGTCGAGCACGTGAATGGTCGCGCCCGCTGCGATGAAGCCGAGCAGGCTCGTCATGCCGAAGGTGCCGCAGAACGGCAGCATGGCCAGCAGCGCATGACGTTGCGGCGAGAGCTTGAGCGCTGCGGCGATGGAGGCGGCGTGCGCGGCCAGCGTTCGCTGCGAATGCGCGACCAGCTTTGGCCCCCTGGTCGTGCCTGACGTGGTGTAGAGCAGCACCGGCAGGTCGACGTCATCCTGGGCGGGCGGGGCCGGCGGATAGGACTGGTCGAACGCATCGAACCGCACACAGGGCCAGTGCGCCGGGATCGCGTCCGCGCCGACCACCGCAAGCTGTCGCAGCGCGGGCACCTCATCCTTGGCGATATCGGCGAGGATGGCGGCAAAGTCGATCGAGCGGAACGCGGCCTCGACCACCATCAGCTTCGCACCGGACACGCGGAGCAGATGGGCGACCTCCGCGCTACGGTAGCGCGTATTGACCGCGGCAACGATCGCGCCGAGGCGGGCGGCGGCAAACAGCAGCGCGACCCATTCGATCCGGTTGACCAGCCAGACCGCGACGACGTCGCCCTTGCTTACACCTTGGGCCGCAAGCCAGGCGGCGGTCTGCTCGATCTTCTCCGAGAATTCCGCGCGCGAGACCGGTGTGCCGTCGAACACGAAGGCGGGATCGGCGAAGGTCTCGATCCGGGTCAGCGATTGCAGGGAAAAATCTCTGGGGCTCATGCGCCCCGGAGTAACCCGATCGCGCAAAACTGTCTACTTGGTGCCGAACATCCGGTCGCCGGCATCGCCCAGGCCCGGCACGATATAGCCGTGATCGTTGAGCCGCTCGTCGATCGCAGCGGTCCAGATCGGCACGTCGGGATGTTCGCTCTGGAACTGCGCGATGCCCTCGGGCGCGGCCAGGAGGCAGACGAAACGGATGTCGCGGGCACCGCGGTTCTTGAGCAGGGTCGCGCCGGCGCAGGCCGAGTTGCCGGTCGCCAGCATCGGGTCCATCAGGATCACGGTGCGGTCGGACAGGTCCTGCGGCGCCTTGAAGTAATATTCCACGGCCTGCAATGTTTCGGGGTCGCGGTAGAGCCCGATATGGGCGATGCGCGCCGACGGCATCAGCGCCAGCATGCCGTCGAGGAAGCCGACGCCGGCGCGCAGGATCGGCGCCAGCGTGAGCTTCTTGCCGGCGATCTTGGGTGCCTGCATGGCCGCGATCGGCGTCTCGATCCCGACCAGCTCCAGCGGCAAATCGCGCGTCACCTCGTAGCCGAGCAGCATCCCGATCTCGTTCAGGATCTCGCGAAAGCTCTTGGTCGAGCGGTCCTTCTCCCGCATCAGGGAGAGCTTGTGCTGGACCAGAGGGTGGGCGACGACATTGACGCTGCTTGTGCTCATGAAACCGATCTACACGGTTCCGTGAAATTGCGCCAGATCGGCCGGGTATTTTCCGCGGGATACCTGGCCTCAAGCCGGCATCGCGACCTCCTTGCGGGCACGGCTGCTTGCCTCGCAGGCAGCCATGGTCAATTCACGCTCAGCGGCCGGCCGATCGAGGTCACCGCGGCGGAACTGGCGCGCCTGATCGAGGCGGAAGCGGAGAGGTGAGGGCTAGACGCCGAGCCCCCGCGCGACGAGCGTGATCACGATCGTCAGGATCGCGCCCCAGACCAGGCTCAGCGTCATGGTCAGGATCGTCGTGGTGACCGCGTGCTCGAGATTTCCCTTGAGGAGCTGCACGCTATTTGTCCGGGGCGGGCGCAGCGCCGATGCGCATGCCGAGCAGCAATGCCCCCATCAACGCAACCAGGATCGCGATCTTGAACTCGATCATGTCCGCTGCCTCGCTACGACGCGCGAAAGAAGCCGCTTGGCTCCTTCCACCAGCACGATCAGGGCATTGCCGCGGTTCTCGATGTCGAGCTCGAAGGTCTCGGCAGGAAACACCAGCGCGCACCGCGTCGGCGCGCTCTGACGGTTGGCGAAATCCACCGCCGAGCTCTTGAACAGGAACAGGCCGCCGATGCGTCCGCGTGCCTCGCGCGCGACCCAGAGCCCGGCCTTGTTGCGACCGATGAAGAATGCCGGAATCGAAGCGCTGACGACGTCCGGATCGAGCGGCCTGAGCGCCGTGGAAGGATTGCTTCCGGCCACCGATGTCGGTCGGCGATGAAGGGCTTGAAGGGCGATTGCGGCCATGGCGGCCTCCTCACACATCTGCAAGGTCATGATGGCCGCTCCGCCGGTCAGGCGTGGAGATGCCAGACATAGATTGCCGTCCTCAGCGCGATGAGCGCAGTGAGCACGCTGCCCATCGAAAGCAGAGTCAGCGCGCCAAGGGCGACGCGCTTGAGCTCGGCCTTGCGCTCCTTCGAGATCCGCAGCCGTTCGGTTCCATCAAAGGGCCGATCAAGGCTATGTGTCAGCATCGACATCCTGGAAGTCCTTGCCTGTGGTGCGGCGAGACGGCCGCTCCAATCTGTCTTCCATGATGGCCATCGCTGGGTAGGATTTCGAGATGAGCGTCGAGGCCGTCGCATAGGAATGTCATAAAGACGCCGGTCGTGCCGGCAGTCCTTTGAAGAGGCCATGGCCGCGTTTCGGTCGAGGTTTGGACCGGACAGGCTTCGAACGCGCGAGCCCGACGGCAGCGGCGAAAGCGAGCCGCAGCCGCGGTTGGTCGACTTGCTTGCAGAAGCAGTCCAAAGTCGCCTCGGCGTCTTGTTGCTGGCCGTCGATGGCCGCGCAGAGCCTGGAGGTGGTTCGGCGGAAGAAGTGCAGCGAGTCCTCGCCGCTGCGCCGGCCGCCGAGACGATCAAGTTCGGTTGCGAGAGCCGCGACATTGAGCCTGTCGGAATCACTCAGCGTCACCGCAAAGCGCAGCACTGCCAGCTGCCAGGCGCAGAGCAGCCTGTGATGGTCTTCGACTGATTGCAGCATGCGATTTCCGGACGGCTTCGCGACGCGTCAGGCGCCGACGCCGTCGATCAGCTCCTCGTCGGCGATCGCGGCGAAGGCTCGCACCACCTCCCGCTGCGCCGCGGTATCCAGCGGCACGATCGGCAATCTTGTGGCCGACGACATCAGACCCAGCACGCCCAAGCCGTTCTTGAGCGCTGCCGGGCTGTCCTTGGAGAGGCAGGCGATGAGCGGAATGAGGCGCTTGTGCAGGTAGCGCGCCGATTGCAGGCGGCCCTGCCTGACCTGCGAAAAGATCGTGCGGCAGAGATCCGGCGCGATGTTGGCGACCTCGGAGATCGCGCCGTCGCCGCCGCTCGCGATGTAGCCGAAGGCGGTGACGTCGTCGCCGGAGAGCAGGCGAAAGCCAGCCGGGAGCAGCCGGGCGAGGCGCATCGGACGGGTGATGTCGCAGCTTCCGTCGCGCAGGCCCACGAATTGTCGGGATTCGACGAGACGCACCAGCGTCTCGTCGGCGAGCGGGCGCAGCGTGCGGGAGGGAATATCGTGCAGGATCACGGGCAAGCCGGTCGCACCGGCGATGGCCCGGAAATGCGCGAGCATCCCCTCCTGCATTGGCTTGTTGTAGGCCGGCACCACCGCCATCACGGCATCGGCGCCGGCTGCCTCCGCGCGTCGCGCAAGCTCGATGGCATGGCCGGTCGCATTCGACATCGCGCCTGCGATGACCCGCACGCGGCCGCGGACAACGTCGACGGCGGTACGAATGACGAGCTCCTGCTCGGCCGGGGAGAGCGTCGGCGCCTCGCCCGCCGTCTCGCAGACTACGATCGCAGGGACGCCGGCCGCGACCTGCCTCTCGCAGAGTGCGGCGAACGCCTTGAGGTCGATCGAATCAGCGGCATCGAACGGGGTCGGCATGTCCGGGATGAAGCCGGTGAACCAGGCTGAGGGGGGAGTGAACATGGCATTTCGCCTGTATGCGCCAGCTCAGGCGGCGCGCCGTGCGTTATTGCGGCTGGGGCTCTGGCCCATGTCGAGCTCGATCTCGCGCGGCAATTCGACGATGGTCTCGGGATGCTGTCCGTTTTCGAACAGCGCATATTTGATGGCCTGGGCGCGGTTGACGAAGAGGCCACCGTAGAGGCCGTTCTGCTGCTGGGCGACCCACTGTCCCCTGTGGTTGCGGCCGATGAAGACGATGGTCGAGGGAGAGCTGCACGAGGGAGGTTCGACGAGTTTCACTTTCGTATTCCTTCCGATTGACGCGGGCGGCGGGTGCGTGTCCCGCGACCACCCGATCAATATCTTTTCAAGCGAATATGATTTCGAGTGAGGCTGCGCGACGATCTCATAGGAAGGTCATAAAGCCCGATGTTCAGGCCAGCTCGTTGACGACCTGAACCAGCGCGAACAGGGCGCCGAAGGCAACGCCCTCGTCCCAATGATTGAGGACGGCACCGAACAGCGGCTCGCGCCTGACGAGGCCGGCGAGGGCGCACAGGATGATCGACATCCAGAGCAGGGCGGAGAGGCTGCGTGCAAAGCCGACGCTGCCGAAGGCTGCAAAGGCGACGAGCAGTGCGATGCGGACGGCAAAGCGCGCGATCAACCGCGTCGGGCTGAGGCCCCGCGACATGTCTGAAGATTGCGGCAAGGCGCGAACCTCCGCTTGGCCTAGCTGAAATTCTCGCAAGCGACCGGCTGATAGAGCGGGTCCGGGGCGGGGCGCACGGTGGGAACGCTCGGCCGCGATACCTCCACGGCCAATGCCTGTACCTCGATGAAGGCCGACAGCAACGCCAGCGCGAGATCGGCATGCCGGGCTTCGACAGCGGCGTCGAGCCAGTCCGGCAATTCGCGCTCGCGCGACAGCGCGCAATGCCACTCGCCCTCGTCATAGGCGATGCGGCGGACCTGCCACAGCGGCAGCTCGAGCTCGATCAGCGCCAGCGCGGCGTCGGTCCAGGCCTCGGCATCGACCAGGCGCATGATGCGCGCACTGCGCTCGCTCCGCCCGCGCGACGGGAAGCGCCGGCAGGCCTGATCGATGATGTCGAGCATCAGCGGACGCGTCATTGCCGGTGCCGCGCGAAGCAGTTGGTTGAGGGAAGGTGGGGCAAGGCGTCGGAGAACGGCGGTCATGTCAGGCCTCCTGGAATTGGCGTCGGTCAGTCGGCCGGCCTCTCCAAGATGGCTGGAAGCGCATTTGAAAACGAGATGGGGACGGGACGGGAGATATAAGGATTTCATAAGTGCACGGAATCTTCCGGATAAGAGCGACAGATCCCCGGCCGCCGTCGCCGCCGAAGGTCGAGGCTTATAGAAGCAGGGCTTTTTGAAAAGTCCCTGGCCATGGCCTGCCTTAACAACGGTAGTGAAAGCAACGGTGGCTTGTTTCGCTGCGCTGCCTGCTCGGAACGGCCGCCCGGAATACAGTGTCGGCGCCACATGGCGGACAGCCACGACGCGTCGGCACTTATGGAATTCATATAACTTCGCCATAGGCCTCATCTCGAAAACCTATGCCGGTGGTGGCACTTCAACACGGTCAAAAGTCCCGGCTGGTGCCGTGGAAATGCTTTGCATTTCCTTCGTTCCACGCGCTCGCCGGACGCCTGAGAAACGGTTGCGTCCGACATAAAGCCGCAACGAGGAGCATTCCCATGATGGACATTCTGATGCTGGCGCTGGGCTTTGGCTTTTTCGCGCTCGCGATCGGCTACACCTACGCCTGCGAACGGCTGTGAGGGAGCGGACCATGACCTTCGATTATTCGCTCGCCGCCGTCGTCTCGCTCGGTCTCCTGTTCTACCTCACTTACGCGCTGCTGCGGCC
>Ga0207647_10004092_pt1 | contig 10828 bp, 8 predicted proteins | sample KBSCornC2_FD_184295 | JGI IMG/M metagenome (GOLD analysis project Ga0207647, IMG submission 184295) | Corn rhizosphere microbial communities from Kellogg Biological Station, Michigan, USA - C2 (SPAdes) (version 2) | ecosystem: Host-associated > Plants > Roots > Rhizosphere ...
CGACCGCGGCGGCGGCGGTTCCGGCTCGGGTTCCGGATCCGAGTCCGGCTCGGGTTCCGGATCCGAGTCCGGCTCGGGTTCCGGATCCGAGTCCGGCTCCAGTTCTAGCTCCAGTTCGAGCTCTGGTTCCAGCTCTGGTTCCAGCTCGGGTTCCGGACCCGACTCCGGTTCTAGCTCCAGTTCGAGCTCTGGTTCCAGCTCCCACTCCGCTTCCGGGAGCACCGCTTGATCGCCGTCAACTACCTCGGCGCCGCGGTCCTGTTCTGCCTGGGCCTCTACACCGTCCTGACCCGCCGCAACCTGATCAAGATGGTCATGGGCCTGTCCCTCATGGAGAGCTCCACCTACCTGCTCTTCATCTCCATGGCCTACCGCGCCAGATCGACCGCGCCGGTGCTGGTCAACCCGCCGAAGGGGCAGAGCGGGACCCAGTTGGCCGCGGGCAATGTCGCCGACCCCGTGCTCCAGAACTTCTGCCTCACCGCGATCGTCATCGGCGTCGCGGTCACCGCGGTGTTCCTGTCGGTGGTGGTGCGCATCGCCCAGCACCGGCGCACCCTGGACGCCGACGAAGTCAGAGAGCTGCGGGGATGACCGACGCCGCGCTGGGCTCGCTCCTGCCCCTGGCCGTCGCGGCGCCGCTGGCCGGCGCCGCCGTGTCGCCGCTGGCCGCCCGCCTGTCGCCGCGCCTGGCGCTGGTCACGTCCCTGGTGGCGCTGCTCACCTCCCTCGGCCTGCTGATCGCCGACGCGCCGGCCGTGTTCGGGGGGCGCGTGCTGGTGCACTACCTCGGCGGGTGGGTGCCGGTGCGCGGCTCGGCGTTGGGCATCGCGTTCGCCGCCGACCCCTTCGGCCTTGCCTTCGCCCTGCTGAGCGCGGGTATCGGCGCCCTGTTGGTGCTGTACACGCTCTCCGAGCTCGGCGGGCTGGGGGCTAGGGAGCTCGGCGGCTTCGCGGCGCTCGTCCAGCTCCTGCTGGCCGGCCTGATCGGCGCGGCGCTCACCGCGGACACGGTCGACCTGTTCGTGTGGTTCGAGGTGGCCGCGCTGGCCAGCTATGGACTGACCGGGTTCTTCCTGGAGCGTCCGCCGGCGCTGGAGGCCGCGTTCAAGATCCTGGTGCTGACCACCATCGCAGGGTTTTGTGTCTTCACCGCTGCGGGCCTGCTCTACAACACGCAAGGAGCGCTCAACTACGGCCAGCTGGCGACGGCGCTGGCAAAACCCCTGCGCACCGCCGATCTGCTCGCCCTGGGGTTGTTCATCGCGGGCTTCGGCACCAAGGCCGGGCTGGTCCCGTTCCACGGCTGGCTCGCCGACGCCCACACCGCCGCGCCGGGTCCGGTGTCCGCGCTGTTCTCCGGGCTGATGGTCAACCTCGGAATCGTCGGCATCGCGCGGGTCTCCTTGCAGATCTACTTCGCCGCCCACACTCCGGTCCTCGGCGTGCTCATGGTCCTCGGCGTCGTTTCGGCGCTGCTGGGCGCCTGCATGGCCCTGGTCCAGGACGATCTCAAAAGGCTGCTGGCCTACGACACGGTCTCCCAGGTCGGCGTCATGATCGTGGGGCTGGCCACCGCCAACCCGGCGGGCGTGGCCGGCGGCGTCTACCACCTGATCAACCACGCGTTGTTCAAGACCCTGCTGTTCCTGTGCGCCGGCGCGATCGTCCACCGCACCGGACGGACGAAGCTGTCGGAGATGGGCGGCCTGGCCCGCAGCTGGCCGGGGCTCGCGGTGGCGTTCGGAGTCGGCGTCGCGTCGATCGCCGGCGTGCCGCCGTTCAACGGCTACGTATCGCTCGGCCTGATCCACTCGGGCCTGCGCGACAGCGGCCAGTACGTGCCCTACACGCTGTTGCTGCTGGCGCAGGTCATCACGATCGCAGCCCTCGGCCGCGCGGCGTGGCTCGCCTTCCTGAAGCCGCGCAGCGAAAGCTACGAGCAGCGCCAGTACCTGCGGCTGGGCATGCAGTTCAGCCTGGGGACGCTGGCGGCGTGTTGCCTGTTGTTCGGCGTCGTGCCCGGCTACGTCCTGGACAAGGTGGCCGACCCCGCCGCCTCCGCCCTGCTGGGAGCGGGCCAGTACGCCGCCGCCGTGCTCAACCAGGGCGGCACCATCACCCAGCTGCATACCGTCTTCGCCTACGCGGATCCGCAGGAGCTTGCGATCGCGCTGCTGAGCGTCGTGCTCGGCGCCCTGCTGGCCTGGCACATGCTGCGCCGGAAGATCCCGCGCGTACTGGAGCTCCTGCGCGCGGTCCACAACGGCTCAGTCAACGACTACACCGGGTACGCGGTCGGCGGGATCATCGCCGTGGTCGCCGCGTTCCTGGTGTAGCGGCATCGGGGTTCCTTCAAGGAACTCCGCATGCTACGCTTCGAGCGTCTCCTGAAGAAACCTCGAAAGGGCGTCCCATGACCTTCGTCGAACGCTTCGACCACGTCGGCATCACCGTCTCCGACCTCGACGCCGTGACGGCGTTCTTCGTCAGCCTGGGCCTGGAGGCCGACGCCAAGATGGCCGTCGAAGGCGAGTTCCTGGACACGGTGATCGGCATGACCGGCGCTCGCACCGAGATCGTCATGCTGCACGCGCCCAGCGGAGGCACGACGCTGGAACTGTCCAGCTTCACGCGGCCCGACCACCTCCCCGGTTCGCCCGCCGCGCCGGCCAACGAGCTGGGCCTGCGCAACGTCGCCTTCGAGGTGCACGACCTCCAGGCCGCCGTGGACCACGCCGCCGCCGCGGGCTACGGACTGGTCGGCGGCATCGGCGAATACGAGGGCGTATGGCGGATGGCCTACGTCCGCGGCCCTGAAGGCATCATCGTCTCGCTGGCCGAGCGCGTTCAGAAGTAGGGAGAGACCTCATGAACCCGACCGTGACCGACGAAGACATCCAGGCGCTGGCCGCGACCGCGAAGCCGTTCAGCCTCGTCCACCTGTACTGGGGCCCGGAGCGGACCATGGACGGCGCGGACGCCGTCGAGCTCGAACATCAACGGCGCATGGTGTCGCTGCGCGCCCAGGGGGTGATCGCGATTCTGCTGCCGGTCGCCTCCGGCCCCATGTCCGGTGTCGCGATCATGACGGTGCCGACCGAGGAGGCCGAAGCGATCATGGCCGGCGACCCTTGTGTGAAAGCCGGGATGATGCGTTACGACGTTCACCAGTGCCACGGCTTTCCGGGGGACGCCATCCCGTCATGAAGACCAAGTCGTGAACAGGTGTCGGCCCCGCCCGGAAGACCATCCGGGCGGGGCCGACATCGGCTTCAACACTGCCTACTTGTAACTGCCTACCTGTAACTGACCACCAGCGGCTGGCCCACCGACTGCGTCGGCGCCTTGACCGTGAGAATGTGCGTCGCACTGTCCCACGTCCACTTGTCAGCCGTGACCCTGGCGCCGTTGACCGACACCGACGTCGGCTGCCGCGCGTTCTCGAACTCGATCGTCCACGCCCGCTGACGCACCTGGCCGCTGAACGTGCCCTTCGCCGGGGCGATGGTCACCTTGTGGTCGGCGTAGCGGATGTCGGTCGTCGCGCTCTGCGCGGTGTTCGTGGTCGTGCCGTTGTCCTCATACAGGGTGAAGGCACCCGGTGCGCCCTCGGCGACGGTCGCCGTGGCCTGCGTGAGGGGGTTCTGGTCGTCGTCGGTGACGTTCGTCGAGCGGGTCGCCATGATCCCGCCGGACTTGATGAACACCGGCATGGTGTCCAGGCCCGTCGTGACGTTCTGCACCGTGCCGCCCTGGTAGGTCTTGCCGGTGAAGTAGTCCGTCCAGTTGCTGCCGGTCGGGAACCACACCTGGGTCGTCGCCGAGTCGCCCGACGAGGTCACCGGGGCCACCAGCACGTCCGGACCGTAGAAGTACTCGCTTCCGTCGAAGGCGTAAGCGTCCTGCTGGTCCGGGTACTGCAGGTACGTCGCCCGGGTCACCGGGACGCCGGTCGCAGCGGCCTGCTGTGCGAGCGTGTACGTGTACGGCACCAGGTCCTCGCGCAGGTTGAGGAACTTCTCCGCGGAGTCCTTGGCCGCCGTCCCGTACTGCCACGGCAGCCGGTCGCTGTGGTTGCCGTGCAGCCGGTCCACGGGCTGGAACGCACCCAGCTGCACCCACCGCGCGTACAGGTCGTCCGGCAGCTTGGTGCTGCCCGGCTCGGCCCCGGTGGTCTGGTCGCCGCCGTTGTTGAAGCCGCCGATGTCGTGGCTCACCGCCGACAGCCCGGTCGCGGCCGACTCGCCGGGCGTGTAGCCGACCTCCATCGCCAGGGTGGCCCAGCTGGAGGTGGTGTCGCCGGTGAAGTGCACGGTCGTGCGCTTGTCGGCCCACGGCCCGGTGGCCAGCCCGACCGACCCGCTGTAGCCGCCGGCATTCAGCGAGGAGTAGGCCCGCGAGAACGCGAAGCCCCGGCCGACCGTCGAGTTCGTGTCCCAGGCGTAGTTCTGGTTGATCCACGAGTCCGGCGTCACCCCGGCCAGCGAGGAGGTGGAGCTGTCACAGCACCAGTCCAGCCACCAGAAGTCGTTGCCCTGGTTCTGGATCTGCTGGTGCACCCCGAAGTAGGCCGACAGCTGCGCCGGGTTGCCCCAGTCGAAGCAGTACTGCCCGGAGCCGCACGACGGGAGCGTCCCGCCAGCCGCGGCCAGCGCCTGCGCGTACTGCGGGTCGCTTTGCTGGATGCTTGGGTGCACGTTGAGCGTCGTGTGCAGCCCCTGCGCGTGCGCCCAGGCGAAGTACGCGTTCGGATCCGGGAACTTCGACGGATCCATCTCCCAGCCGTCCCAGGTGCTCACGGCCTTGAAGTCGGTGTCCGTGACCAGCACGTCCAACGGCGTGTTCTGCGATCGGAACGTCGGCAGGATGGTGTTCTCGTAGTCGGCCGCGGAGTGGTCGTAGTACTCCGAGTACCAGACGCCGTAGGCCCAGCGCGGCAGCAGCTCCGACGGGCCGGTCAGCGTCGCGAGGTCCTTCAGGCCCCGCTGGTAGTCCTGGCCGTAGCCGAACACGTACCCGTCCTGATACGGCTTGCCGCCGGTCGAGGGACGCTGCGACACCTTGTGCGCCGCCGAGTTGAAGACCGCGGAGGCGGTGTCGTCCAGCAGCGACCAGCCGTCCTGGTAGAGCAGGCCGGGCGTGGCCAGGACCTCGCCGTTCTGGCCGTCCAGCCCGCGCCGGTAGCCGCCGAGCGCGGCGTGCGGGGCCAGCAGCGGCGTGGTGTTCTTCACGACCGCGACGGTGTCCAGGTTCAGGTGGCAGGCGTCGGCGGTGGGGCAGCCGAGGGTCACGGTGTTGTCGCCGGCCGCCAGCGTGACCGGGATCGAGACCGTGCGCCAGCTGTCCCAGCTGCTCGTGGGCGCGAGCGTGGTCGTGGCCGGGGTGCCGCTGCCGACGGCGACCGAGATCGTCCGCGGGTTGGCGGCGCCGGTCTGGCTGAGGTCGGTCTGCCAGTTCGCGTAGCGCAGCTGCAGCTGGTAGCCCCCCGCCTGCGGCACGCCGGTCACGGCGAGGGCGTCGGCCGCCGTCGTGGAGCTGAGACCGCCGACGAAGCCTGATCCGGCGTAGTCGTTGTGGTTGTTCTGCAGCGAGGCGCCGCCGGTGAGCGCACCGGACTCGGCCTGGCAGATCGTCCCGAAGGCGCACGGCTGGGCCTGCGGCGCGCCCGGGCCGGGGTAGGCCGAGCCCGGGTTCACGACGGCCAGGCTGTCGATGTTCACGTTGCCCGAGTCGGACGCCCCGCGCGCGATGGTGACGGTGTTGGCCCCGGCGTTCAGCGTCACCGGGACCGTGGCGAGGGCCCAGGTGTCCCAGTTGGCCGTGGTCGGCAGGCTCAGCGTCGACGCCGCGCCGCTGCCGGCGCTCACGCTCAGCGTGCGCGTGGTGTTCTGGCCGTCGCCGCCGGTGCTGTTGGCGTAGCGGGCGGAGAGTTGGTACGTGCCCGCTGTCGCCGCGGTGACCTGGAACGACAGCGAGTTGCCGGTGGCTTGGAAGCCTGCTGCGAAGCCGGTTCCGGTGTACCCGCCGTGGTCGCTGGCGACCGAAACGCCGTTGAGGTTCAGGCCCTCGGCCTCGCAGAGCACGCCGAACTGGCAGGACGGGACCGGCGGCGGCGCCCACGGCTGGGCGGTGACGGCCTGCTTGCCGGCCCGCTCGGTGATGATCAGGTTGCCGGAGCCGAACGGCCCGGAGCCGACCTTGTAGCGCAGCTGCTCCTGACCGGTGTCGATGGTCAGCCAGCCGTTCGCGGTCTGCTGCGTGAAGTGCGTGGGGGCGAAGCCGTCGCGGCCGATGGCGTTGAACGTCGGGTCGTCTTCGAAGGCTCCGTTGCCGGCGTACTCGGTGCGGATCAGGGTGGGGGAGAGGACTTCGAAGCGTGCATTGCCGGAGACGACGGCGTGCTTGGACGCGCTGGGCGGCGCAGCCGCTGCCGAGGCCGAGACCGCGGCGGTCACGGTCGCGGCCAGCACGGCTCCGGCGGAGACGGCCGCCGTCGCGGCCCGCCAACGCCTTCTTCGGTAGGGACGGATGGGCATCAGGAAGCTCCTTCGGAACTGGCTGTAGTGGGAGGGAAGGAGGGGGACAGACGGAACAGAGAGCGGGAGAGGGTTGGTGTAGCGGTACAGCTACCGGGAGGGAACCGCGCTCGACGCGGTGACCTGACCGGGGTTCGAGGGGGCCGGAGCGCAGGACTGGTCGGTGAAGCGGCTGGACTCGGACAGGACGAGCGCCATGGCGCCCATCAGCGAGGCGCGGGGGCCCAGCGCCGAGGCCCGGACCGCCACCGGCGCCCCGAAGGGGACGGTCGCGAGTTCGGCATGGACGGGGTCGAGCAGCAGCGGGCCCAGGGCGGTCAGCTCGCCGCCGAGGGCGATCACGGAGGGGTTGAGGACGAGGGCGAGCGAACCGAGGGAGCGGGCCAGGCGCCGGGTGCCGTCGGTGACCACGGCGAGGACGTCGGCGTCGCCGGCTTCGGCCCGGGCTATCAGTTCGTTGACGTCGTCGAGGTGGATGTTGCGCGCGGCCAGGCGTGCGAGCATCCCTTCGGCGCCGGCGTAGAGCTCCAGGCAGCCTCGGCGGCCGCACCAGCACTTCGGGCCGTCCGGGTCGGAGGTGACGTGGCCGAGCTCGCCGGCGTACCCGTCGCGGCCTCGGTAGATGCCGGAGCCGAAGGCGATGCCGAGACCGACGCGGCTGGCGACCTTGACGTAGAGCAGGTCCTGGCCGTGCGGCGCCGCGGCGACGGACTCGCCGAGCGCGCCGAGGTTGGCGTCGTTCTCGACCGCGGCCGGGATGCCCCAGGTCCGGCCGATCTGCTCGGCCAGCGCCGGGCCGTTCCAGCCCGGCAGCACGCCCGGGACGAGCAGGCGCCCGCTGTCCGGCGCGATCGGCGCGGCGATGCTGATCGCGGCCCCGACGATCTGGTCGCGGTCCGCCTCGGCCTCGGCCAGCGTGGTCTCGATGCTCTCCATGACGATGTGCATGCCGCGCTCGGCGGAGTGCCCCTGCGGCAGCGACATCCACCGCTCGGCGAGCACGCTGCGCGACAGGTCGCCGACCGCGACGGCCACGTGCCGGACGCCCACGTCGACGGCGATGGCCAGGCCGGCGGCGCGGTTGAGCGCGAGGCGGGTCGGCGGGCGTCCGGTGGTGTCGGCGGCGGCCTGGGTGTACTCGGACACCAGGCCGCGGTCGGCCAGCTCGCCGATCAGGCTGGACACCGTGGCGCGCGACAGCCCGGTCCCGGTGATCAGCTCGGCACGCGTCGCGCTTCCGGAGCGGCGCAGGATGTCGACGACCCGCGCGCGGTTCCCCGCACGGATCGCCTCGCTGGTCGGCTGCACTCTGCGCTGCATGGAACCCCCTCTCGGGGCCGAGACTGATCTAGGTGCCGCCACACACCTTTCGCGCGCGGCGGACTTCCGTCAAGACTTCGACAAAAGGCTTTAGTTTTGCCAACCCCGGGGTAACTCTGCGGGCTGATGGGAGGTCAGGCCGTTGAGACGGGGGTGGTCGAAGGGCGTCCGGATAGCATGCGGCCATGTCACAGACGCTCGTACGCTGGCAGGACCTGCACGCGGTGCCGTGGAAGAACGGCGGCGGAGTCACGCGGCGGGTCGCCGGCGCGCCGGGCGGGGCGACCGGGGCGACCGGGGCTGGTTCGGGCGAGATCGACTGGTCGGTGAGCATCGCCGAGATCGAAGCCGACGGGCCGTTCTCCGCCTTCCCCGGCATCGACCGCGTCCTGATGCTGATCGGCGGCAGTGAGTTGATCCTGGACGTCGCCGGGACGGGCCACGTGCTCCGCGTGCCGGACACGCTCGCGTTCTCCGGCGACGCGGCGACCAGCTGCCGCGTCCCGGCCGGGCCTGCTCGGGCGCTGAACCTGATGACACGCCGTGGCCGCGCGACCGGTACCTCGCGGGCCGTCGACGTGACCGGATCGCACACGGTGCCGGTGGCCGGCGGCGAGACGGTGCTGCTGGTCGCCCTGACCGACGGGTTGGTCACCGACGGCGGCGTGGCGCTGGGTGTCCTGGACACAGTGCTCGGAGATGCGGCCGGCGCTGTGACCGTCACCGGGACAGGCCTTCTCGCCGAGCTGAGGATCAGGGGAAAGCACCCTGAGTGAGCAAGCCCCGAAGGAGGTATAGTCCCTCCGCCGACCCGTGGGTGATCGGCAGGGGAGGGAAGCGGGGATGGAGTCCGAGACAGATTCTGACGCGGGGGAACCGGAACCTCCGGATGCGGGAACCAGCGCCGCCGACAGCACGCCGTTCGCGCCCATCGAGCCGCCGGCACCGGCGTTCGACGCAGCTCCGACGGGCCCGACAGGTCAGGCGGCTCAAGCGGTCCCGCCGGGCCAAGCACCCCCGACCGTCGCCTCCACCCCGCCGCCGCAGCCGTATCCCGGCGCCGCGGGCCAACTCCCGCCGGGTGTCTACGGCTACCCGCCCTACGGCTACGGCTACCCCAACCCCCAGGCGCCGCGCGGCACCAACGGCATGGCGATCGCCGCGCTCGTCCTCGGCATCTGCGGCTTCCTGTTCGTCACGCCGATCGTCGGGCTGGTCCTCGGCATCGTCTCGCTGTCGATCGTCAACAAGAACGGGCAGCGGGGCAAGGGGATGGCGATCAGCGGCATCGTCCTGTCGAGCCTGTGGATCGCCCTGTTCGCCACGATCATCGTGGTCGCGGGCGTCACCGCCAAGAGCCCCGCGCACCGGAACTCGGCCGGCGCCGTCGTCCAGGCGGGCGCGGTCGGCATCTACGATCTGCACCCGGGGGACTGCTTCACCGTCCCCAGCGGCCTGATCGGCTCGACCGACAGCCACCTCCGGACGATGCCCGTCGTGCCGTGCTCCACGCCGCACGACAGCGAGACGATCGGCTCGGCCACCGCCACCGACAGCTCCTACCCCGGACAGGACGGGATGCGGGTCGAGGGCGGATCGCTGTGCCTGAAGCTGCTCAGCGGGTATCTGCTCGACGTGCAGTCGATGCCGCACAACAGCCTCGTGCAACCCATCGTGCCGAACGAGCAGGCCTGGGGCCAAGGCGTGCGCAAGGTGGTCTGCTTCATCCAGGCGCCCTCGGCCACGCTGACCCAGCCCATCCACCGCGACGCGTCGAGCTACACCGCCGAGCAGCTGCGCTTCCTGACCGCCTTCCATCCGGTGAGCGACGCCGCGGGCCAGCTGAGAGTCCTGTCACTGTCGAAGTCGACGCCGTCCCTGACGGACCTGCGGCAGCGCGCGAACGACTTCGCGACCGCCATCCAGAACGAGATCACGGCATTGACTTCGGCGCCGTGGTCGGCGGACGTGCAAATGCACATCGACGCGCTCGTCTCCATGCATAACGATTCAGAGGAATGGTGGACGAAGGCGGCCAACGCGACCGACGAGAGCGACTTCGAGGCCAACGCGACTCAAGGCAGCGTCGCCCTCAACACGACCGACATCAACGCTGTGCGGGAAGCGTTGGGACTGTCGCAGGCTACGGCCGGCGGGTCTGCCAGCACCTGAGCCGGCCGGCTCTCAGCCAGCCGGCTCTCAGCGCGCCGGCTCAGCCGACCCGCTCGGCGAACCGTCTGGTCGGCTCCACTCAGCCGGCCAGACGGGATTCCTGCCCGTCCGCGCCGCCCTGCCGCCGCAACCGCCACCCCGCATAAGCCATCGCGCCCAGCGGAATCGGCAGCACATACGTCAACGCCCTGGCCAGCAGCACCGCCGCCGTGACCCGCGCGGCTCCGGCGGCGTCCAGGCCGGCGCCCAAATACGCCGCCAGCCCCAGCTCGATGACGCCGACACCGCCGGGCGTCACCGGCAGCGCGGACAGCACCCGCGCGAGCGCGAACCCGGCCAGACACCGGCTCCACGGCACCTGCGACTGCGGCACCCCGCAGGCCAGCAGACAGGTCTGGAACACCAGCAGCCAGCCCAGATCGTTGCCGATGCTCGCCAGCGTCAGCCGCCGGCTGCGCACCCGCAGCAGGTCCACCGCGTCGTCCCGGAAGCGCATCACCGCCGCGGCGATCGTGGTCGGCGCCGTACGCCGCACCAGCCGGAACAGCCGGTCGGCCCAGCGCTGCGCCCCGCGCCCCACAGCCTGGGCCGCGCGCTCGTCGCGCAGCGACCGGCGCACCACCGCCACTCCGGCCAGGAACGCCCCGGCGCAGACCGCCGCACCCAGACACAGCGTCGCGACCGCGCCGTTGCCCGACGTCAGCCGCCCCGTCCCGGCCAGGACCAGCACCACCACCGCGGGCGTGGCCAGCTTGGCCAGCGTGCTCCAGACTCCGGTCACGCCGGTGTACACCGCG
>Ga0207647_10004093_pt1 | contig 10827 bp, 4 predicted proteins | sample KBSCornC2_FD_184295 | JGI IMG/M metagenome (GOLD analysis project Ga0207647, IMG submission 184295) | Corn rhizosphere microbial communities from Kellogg Biological Station, Michigan, USA - C2 (SPAdes) (version 2) | ecosystem: Host-associated > Plants > Roots > Rhizosphere ...
CGTGCAGCGCGGTGCGAGCGAGACTGGCTCGGCGTCATCGCAAGTTCTGTCCGCTGCGCAGATGTTGTCCGGTGACAGTAATCGTCTGAAGCTCGAGGTCGGCAAGTTCCTCGACACCGTGCGCGCGGCGTAAGAGTCGCGCATGATTTCCGAGGCGGCTCGCGAAACGAGCTGCCTTCGTCATGTGGAGTCATTTTCGAGTCTGATCGTCCCCTTGAACGCCACACGCGCGACCGGAGGAGCGCCGGCTGCAGAGAGGGGCCGCGGCGACCTCCAGCTGAAATTTACAACCCCTTCGCGAAATTAGTGTTTCAGTTTCAACTATTTGGCTCAAGATCTAGGTATTACTCCGAGGGTGCCCGTTAATCAGAATAGGAAACTCTGCGGCTAGCTTCTCTGGCAAGGGCGATCAACGTCCATGCGGCCGGCAACGACTTGGCTGCGTGTTTCCTATAGGGGAAACGGACCATGTTGGACCCCGCCCAGAGTCAGCAAACGCGAACCAAGGTCGCCGGCGCGTCGAGCCGGCTTGGATACATCCGGATCGGCACGATTTTGCCATCCATCATCACAGCGCTGGTGCTGCTGGGACTCGCCTCGGCTGGATTCATTGCCTACCAGGCGATCATCAAGAGGCAGGAATCCGAAGCATTCCTGAAGGTCAATCGATCCGCCCAGCTGCTGTTGCGCAGCGCGGGACATTGGGCGATTGAGCGAGGCATGACCAATGCGGCGCTGAAGTCTCCCGATGCCGTGACCTCCGAGCGCCGTGCCGAAATCGAGAAAGCACGCGCGATCGCGGACGAAGCCTTTCGGGAAGCCCTGCTCGATATTCGTTCGATTCCCGAAATGGCGATGGAGCAAAGGCAGGTTGCTGACGCCGCGGCGAAGTTCGAGGCATTGCGCGTGTTGCGCGAGAAGGTCGATGCGGGCCTCTCGCGTCCGCGCGCCGAGCGCGCGCCCGATGTGGTAGACGGCTTCGTTCCGACGATTACCGACGTGATCGACGTTGCGAGCAACCGCTTGCGGCTGACGCTTGAAACCCTCACCAGTCCACCTGTGGCAAGGCTGGCGCAACTGATCGGCTTGCGGCACCTCGCAGCTCAGATGGCCGAGAACGCCGGAAGAGAGCGCGCCTTGCTGGCTGGGGCCGTCGGCGCGCACGCGAAGCTCGGCACTGAAGGCTTTCAACGTCTTTCCGCGCTCCGGGCGAAGGTGGAGCTCGCGTGGGATACGATATTGCCGGTGCGGCTGCGCCCGGATCTGCCGGTGCAGATCGGGGACGCGATGGTCGAGGTCGAGAAGATCTATTTTGGGGTCTATGGTGAAACGCGCGTGATCACGCTCGCCGCGGGCGAAAGCGGAGATTACAAGATCACCGGCTCCGAGTACTTCGCGCGGGCCACTGCCGGCATCAATGCGGTGCTGAAGCTCGGTGAGGCCATTGGCGCCGCTGCCGGCAGTGAAGCCGCCATGCAGGCGGAAGCCAGCGCGCGTAATTTCATTCTTACGGGTCTGTTGCTTTGTGCCTCTCTGGTGCTCGCCGGCTTGAGCTTCTGGATCACCTTCTCGCGGATTCTCAATCCGCTTTCAGCTATTGCGGGCGCGATGGGCCGGCTCGCCAACGGCGACTTTGGCACCACGGTGCCCGGCACCGGCCGAGCCGATGAGGTCGGTGAGATGGCTCGTACGGTCGAAGTCTTCAAGCAGCACGGTCTCGAGGTCGAACGCATGCGCAGCGACCAGGCGGAGGCCGAGAAGCGCGCCGCCGCGCAGCGCAGGGCCGAAATGCACAAGCTCGCCGACGGCTTCGAAGTCGCGGTCGGCGAGATCGTCGATACCGTGTCCTCTGCCGCGACCGAACTCGAGGCCTCTGCCTCGACGCTGACCTCGACCGCCGAGCGCGGGCAAGGGCTCGCCACGATGGTCGCTGCAGCCTCCGAGGAGGCTTCCACCAACGTGCAGTCGGTGGCGTCCGCGACGGAAGAGCTGTCGTCCTCGATCACGGAGATCAGCCGGCAGGTGCAGGAATCCGCGCGTGTTGCAAGCGAGGCCGTCGGCCAGGCTCGCACCACGACCGAGCGTGTCAGCGAACTGTCCAAGGCCGCGACGCGGATCGGTGACGTGGTCGAGCTGATCAACACCATCGCGGGTCAGACCAACCTCCTGGCACTCAACGCCACGATCGAGGCGGCACGCGCCGGTGAGGCCGGCCGCGGCTTCGCCGTGGTGGCCTCCGAGGTCAAGGCGCTCGCCGAGCAGACCGCGAAGGCGACGGGCGAGATCGGCCAGCAGATCGCCAGTATCCAGACCGCGACGGAGTATTCGGTCGGCGCCATCAAGGACATCAGCGACACCATCGAGAAACTGTCGGAGATTTCCTCGACCATCGCCGCCGCCGTCGAGGAGCAGGGCGCAGCGACGCAGGAGATCTCCCGCAACGTGCAGCAGGCGGCGGAGGGCACCCATCAAGTGTCATCCAACATCACCGACGTGCAGCGCGGTGCGAGCGAGACTGGCTCGGCGTCCTCGCAAGTGCTGTCCGCTGCGCAGATGTTGTCCGGTGACAGTAATCGTCTGAAGCTCGAGGTCGGCAAGTTCCTCGACACCGTGCGCGCCGCCTGACCAAAACCGCAGGGAGAGCCTTGCTCCCTGCGCAACTCTCGGAACGCATGAGCGGCGTCGATCACGATGAAAACTCCGTGTTTCTACGGCAAACGTGGTTAAGGGATGCGGAATGGTTTTGGACGAAGTTCATGGGAATTCAGCCGCTTGAGCGGCAACGTCCATGAAGGGTTCCAGTCATGCATTTTCTCGGCCGCTTCCGCATCCTGAGCAAGATCCTCGGGATCGTCGTCCTGCTGTGCGGGATCGGTGCCGCGATCGCCTGGCTTGGCGTCTCCGCCCTCAGCGATCTCAGCGAAAAGGCCGGCGTGATGTCGACCGCGGCCAAGCGGGCCCTGCTCGCCGCGCGCGCCAACCAGAACGTCATCGCGCTGAACCGCGCTGAGTTCCGCAGTGCGCTCGATCCGCGTGACGACAATCGCCTGGCCGCGCGTGATGTCATCAACGCCCAGCTCAAGCAGTATCAGGAACGTTTCGACGAGGTCAGCCAGACCCCGGACGAGAAGGCCAAGACGCTGCTCCCGGGCGTGCGCGAGGCGTTCTCGGCCTACAAGAGCCAGATGGACACGACGCTTGCGGCCGTCGATGCCGAGAAGTCAGCGAAGCTCAGCGACAGCGCTGACAAGCTGCGCGACACCGCGATGAAGAGCAGGGCCGCTGCGGAGAACCTTCAAGGCAAGATGCGCGAACTCGCCGATCGGCTGAATGCGCGCGTCGAGGAGAAGAGCAAGGAAGCGCGCGAGCAGTATGAATCGACGTCACGCTTCTTGATCATCCTCGCAGGCCTCGGTGTCATCATCGGCGGCGCGTTGGGCTTCATCATCGGTCAGTACGGCATTGCGCGGCCGATCCGCATGATCGTCGGTGTGCTCCAGGAGCTTGCCGCCGGCCGCTATCAGGTCGATATCGCCGGCCTCGATCGCAAGGACGAGGTCGGCGAAGTCGCCAAGACCGCGGAAGTCTTCCGGGAGAACGGCCTTGCCAAGATCCGAATGGAAGCCGAGCAGAAGGAGATTGAGCAGCGCAGCGCGGCGCAGCGCCGCCAGGACATGCTCCGCCTTGCCGATCAGTTCGAAAGCGCCGTCGGCGAGGTGATCGAGACCGTCAGCTCGGCCTCGACCGAGCTCGAGGCTTCCGCCACGACGCTGACCTCGACCGCCGAGCATGCGCAGCAGCTCGCGACCGTGGTCGCTTCAGCCTCTGAGGAAGCTTCCACCAACGTGCAGTCGGTGGCCTCAGCGACCGAGGAGCTGTCATCCTCGATCACCGAGATCAGCCGCCAGGTGCAGGAATCGGCGCGCGTCGCCAGCGAGGCGGTCGGCCAGGCCCGCACCACGACCGAGCGTGTCAGCGAACTGTCGAAGGCGGCAACGCGGATCGGCGATGTCGTCGAGCTGATCAACACGATCGCCGGCCAGACCAACCTTCTGGCGCTCAATGCCACGATCGAGGCTGCGCGTGCAGGTGAAGCCGGCCGTGGCTTCGCCGTCGTCGCTTCCGAAGTGAAGGCGCTTGCCGAGCAGACCGCCAAAGCGACCGGAGAGATCGGCCAGCAGATTTCCGGCATCCAGTCCGCTACCCAGGAATCGGTCGGCGCCATCAAGGACATCAGCGACACCATCGAACGGTTGTCGGAGATCTCCTCGGCGATCGCGGCCGCGGTCGAGGAGCAGGGCGCGGCGACGCAGGAAATTTCCCGCAACGTGCAGCAGGCGGCGGAGGGCACCCATCAGGTGTCGTCCAACATCACCGACGTGCAGCGCGGTGCGAGCGAGACCGGCTCGGCGTCCGCGCAGGTGCTCTCGGCGGCACAGTCGCTGTCCGGCGACAGCAATCGCCTGAAGCTCGAGGTCGGCAAATTCCTCACCACGGTGCGCGCCGCCTGAGGGCGCCCGTCCTCACCGGTCACCCGACGGCTGCAACCGCCGCGCGAGGACGCGCGGTGGTTCGCATGCGTTCGCGGCTGGATGCGCGATCAGAAGAGTTCCACGGTTAACCTTCCGGAAAAGCGACACAGGCATGATCTCCGCAATATTCCGCGCGCCCTGTCGCCCTCCCTGTATTGCGTATCAATCGTCTCGGAGCACATTCCATGAGTGGCCCTTCCATTCGCCTCACCCATAAGGTCATGGCGATCGGACTGTTCGGACTGTTGGGTCTGGTCGCCTTCGGCGCGATCTACGAGATCGGCAGCCTCTCGCAGGACGCATCCCGCGACATTGCCAACCGCGCACGTACCATCGCCGACCTGAACAAGCAGCTCTCGATCGAGATGCTGGAGGCCCGTCGCAACGAGAAGAACTTCCAGCAGCGCCGGACCGAGAGCTACGCCAAGGCCCATGCGGAGCTGATCGGGCCGATCAACCGCGATTTCGACGAGGTGGAGCGGCTGATGGCGGCCGGCGGCATGAGTGCGCTGTCTGACCGGATGAAGCAGGCCCAGGACGGCTTCAAGCGTTACGCGTCGGATTTCGCGTCGCTGGTGGCTGCCGAGACCAGGCTCGGCCTGAACGAGACGCTCGGCCTGTCCGGCTCGCTTCGCGCCGCCGTGCACGACATCGAGGCCAAGCTGAAGGAGATCGACGATCCCAGGACGACGACCTGGATGCTGATGATGCGCCGGCACGAGAAGGACTTCATGCTACGGCGCGACCCCAAATACCTAGCCGAGGTGAAGAAGGCCGCGGTTGAATTCTCCAAGGCGATAGAGTTCGTCGCAATCCCTGCGGCGGCGATGAACGACATCACGGCCAAGCTCCAGAAATACCAGTCCGAGTTCGCTGCCTGGGCCGAGACCGCACAACAAAGTGCGGCTCTCGACGCCGCCATGATGAAGACCTTCCGCGAAATCGAGCCTGTGATGGCCGAGGTGCGGACCACCGTCGATGCCATGTACAAGCAGGCTGACGCGGCCGAGGCGGCGACCCGCGAGGCCGTGCGCTTGTGGATGACCGTCGCCTTCGGCATCACCGTCGTCGTTCTCGCCGTGGTCGGCTTCCTGCTGGGACGCTCGATCTCGACGGCACTCGGTGCCATGGTCGGTGCGATGACCCGGCTTGCGCGCGGCGAGCTCTCGATTTCCGTTCCCGGCGTCGGCCGCAGGGACGAAATCGGTGAGATGGCCGGTGCGGTCGAGGTGTTCAGGACCAACATGGCGGACGCCGAGCGGCTGCGCTCCGAACAGGCGGAAGCGGACGCACGCGGGCGCGAACAGCGCAAGGCCGACATGCAGCGGCTCGCCGACAGGTTCGAAGGCGCAGTCGGCGAGATCATCGAGACCGTGTCGTCGGCGGCAACCGAGCTCGAGGCGTCCTCCAACACGCTGACGCGGGCCGCCGAGCGCGGCAACGGGCTTGCCAGCGCCGTGGCGGCGGCCTCCGAGGAGGCGTCCGCCAACGTGCAGTCGGTGTCCTCCGCGAGCGAGGAGATGACCTCCTCGATCTCCGAGATCAGCCGCCAGGTGCAGGAATCGGCGCGCGTCGCCGACGTGGCGGTCGGGCAGGCCCAGCGCACCAATGCGCGCGTCGGCGAGTTGACGAAGGCCGCCTCCCGCATCGGCGACGTGGTCGAGCTGATCAACACCATCGCCGCCCAGACCAACCTGCTGGCGCTGAACGCGACGATCGAGGCGGCGCGGGCGGGCGAAGCCGGCAAGGGATTTGCGGTGGTCGCAACCGAAGTGAAGGCGCTCGCCGAGCAGACCGCGAAAGCCACGGGCGAGATCGGCCAGCACATCGGTGCGATCCAGGCCGCGACGGAGGACTCCGTCGGCGCGATCAAGGAGATCGGCGACACCATCGCGCGGATGTCGGAGATCTCGTCGACCATCGCGGCCGCGGTGGAGGAGCAGGGCGCCGCGACGCAGGAGATCTCCCGCAACATCCAGCACGCGGCGCAGGGTACCTCCGAAGTCTCGGCGAATATCGGCGACGTCCAGCGCGGCGCCGGCGAGACCGGAGCCGCCTCGGCGCAGGTGCATTCGGCCGCGCAGTCGCTGTCGCAGGAGAGCAACCGGCTGAAGGGCGAGGTCGCGCGCTTCCTGGAGTCGGTGCGGGCGGCGTGACGGCCTCGTTCGGGCGTTGCGATGCATCAACCGCGTCGCAGCACGGGATATCGGTGCGGGCGCAACAGATGGTTGCGGGAAAAATAACGACGAGGCGGGGCGGTCCCGTAATTTTACGTAGGTTCCTGTTAACGCCTGCTTGCAATTATAGGTGCAATCTCACGGGATAAGAACCAGCCAGCATTGATGAACTGACTTCCGCCCTGTCGTCCGTCGCGACGATTGCGGCGCGGGTGATTCACGGGTTGCTAGGTATCATCGGGATTTGTCGTGATGTCGAAATTGTCGATCGTCTTCAAGCTTCTGGCCGTGTTGTCGGTCCTCGTGCTGTCACTCGCCGGCGTCGGCGTGACTGCGATCGGCACCATGCAGAACATCAATGCGCATACGGTCGAGATCGCGGAGAGCTGGCTGCCGAGCGTGCGCGCGCTCGGTTCGCTTCGCGCCGACATCAATGAGCTGCGCGTCGCGCTCCGTCTGCACCTGATGCAGGAAACCGCCGAAGGCAAGGACGCGGCCGAGAAGCGCCTCGCCTCGCTGCAGGAGCGCATCGAGAAGACCCGCAAGGTCTACGAACCGCTGATCACCTCCGCCGAGGAGCGTTCGCTCTACGAGCAGTGGGCCAAGGCATGGGCCGAGTATCTGAACGGCGTGCAGGACGTGATGGCGCTGTCGCGCAAGAGCGTCGGCCGTTTCCCCACCGAGGCCAACGAGCTGTTGCAGACCAAGGTCGCGAAGATGGCGCAGGCGGCCGACCCGCTGCTCCAGAAGGGCATCGAGCTCAACAACCGCGGCGCCGAGCTGGAAACCAAGCAGGCGGCCGACAGCTACGCCACGATCTTCCGCGTGCTGGTCGGCATCATCGTCCTTTCGGTCGTGATCGCAATCTGCGCCGCCTATTATCTGGTGCGCGACGTCTCGCGTGGTATTGCCTCGATCATCAAGCCGATGCAGTCGCTCGGCGAGGGCGACCTTTCGGCCGAGGTGCCGCATCGCGGCGAGAAGACCGAGATCGGCTCGATGGCGGATGCGCTGCAGATCTTCAAGGAAGCGCTGATCGCCAAGAAGGCCGCCGACGAGGCTGCTGCGGCCGACGCCGAAGCCAAGATCGAGCGCGGCCGCCGTGTCGATGCCATTACCCGCAAGTTCGAAGCCATGATCGGCGAAGTCGTCGGCACCGTCTCCTCGGCCTCGACCGAGCTCGAGGCGTCGGCATCGACGCTGACCAGCACGGCGCGGCGCGGGCAGGAGCTCGCGACCGTCGTCGCGGCAGCCTCCGAGGAAGCCTCCACCAACGTCCAGGCCGTGGCCTCGGCCTCCGAGGAGCTGTCGTCCTCCATCACCGAGATCAGCCGCCGCGTGCAGGATTCGGCGCGGATGGCCGCTGAAGCCGTCGAGCAGGCGGCGCGGACCAACGAGCGCGTCAACGCGCTGTCGCAGGCCGCCTCCCGCATCGGCGACGTCGTCGAGCTCATCAACACGATCGCAGGCCAGACCAATTTGCTGGCGCTGAACGCGACCATCGAGGCGGCGCGCGCGGGCGAAGCCGGCCGCGGCTTTGCCGTCGTCGCTTCCGAGGTCAAGGCATTGGCCGAGCAGACCGCGAAGGCGACCGGCGAGATCGGGGCGCAGGTTTCGGGCATCCAGGCTGCAACGCAGGAATCCGTCAGCGCCATCCAGGAGATCGGCGGCACCATCGAGCGGCTGTCCGAAGTGTCCGCGGCGATTGCCGCCGCCGTCGAGGAGCAGGGCGCGGCCACGCAGGAGATCTCGCGCAACGTCCAGCAGGCCTCGGTCGGCACGCAGGAGGTCTCGGCGAACATCACCGACGTGCAGCGCGGTGCGATCGAGACCGGCGAGGCTTCGTCCGAGGTGCTGTCGGCGGCGAAATCGCTGGCGAACGACAGCACGCGCCTCAAGGTCGAGGTCGCGCAGTTCCTGGATTCGGTCCGCGCGGCCTGATCTTCAACTTCCCGTCTGTGGAGCCGGCGGCGGGGCCTGCCGCCGGAACAGGATGCGCTGGTAGAGCCATCCGATCGCGACCAGCACGACGCCGAGGCACATGAACGACAGCGCGCGGTAGACGCCTGTCAGCGTCGACATGTCGATGACGAAGGCCTTCAGGATCGTCAGCGCGATGACGGCGGCGGACGCAAGTCGCGCGCGCTCCGAGTTGACGAGGATGCCGACGCCGAGCAGCACCACGCCGAAGGCGAGCCAGCCGATCGAGTAGCTATATTGCTCGGCCCCCGTCGTCTCGCCGCTGGACAGGATCGGGCCGTGATAGAAGCGGCGGATCTCCAGCGTGACATAGGCGAGCGCGAACACGAGCGCGCCGCCCGCGATGGTGTTGGCATAGGCTTTGCCGCGCTCGCGGACCACCGCATAGGACAGCAACAGCATCAGCACCGCCGGCAGCGCATAGCCGAGCAGCAGCAGGTTGAATACGGCGCCGCCGACGTCGATGCGCCACAGCAGCGGGTTCTCCAGGATCAGCAGGCCGAACACGCTGACGAGCGCGCCGATCGCCGTCAGAACGACCGCGCCGACATTGTGCACGATGCTGCGGCTGCGCAGCCGCAAGCGTTCCAGCCCGATCGCCATGGCGAACGCGATGCAGACTTGCAGCGCGCATTCGAGCAGCGACGGCGCAGACGTCATCTGGCCTCCAGTCGCAAAGTGCCGGATCTCCATGAAGGCAAGCAGCGCAGTGAACAGGATCGCGGCGGCTTCCACCATGCGCAGCGGCGCATCGTCGCCGCGGCGGCGCAGGAAGATGCTCGCGCCCCAGAACGAGGCCGCCGGCAGGCCGTAGCCCCATAGCAGCCAATTGAAGATAGGCGTCGTGCCGACGGCATCGCCGACAATGCGCGGATCATAGACGATGCGCGCGGTGACGATCGCGGCGAAAATGACCGCGAGCCGGCGCAGGACCGGGATCGGGCGCTGCAGCGAGATCCAGGCGGTGCCGAGCGACATCAGCGCCAGTGCAATCGTGAGCCAGCCCTTCTCCAGCGCGAAGGTCAGCGCCAGCGCCAGCGCGCCGAGCGTGCCGGTCGCGAACAGCGCAGTGGAGGTCGCACCCCCCGGTCGATCTTCACGGCGCGCGAGGGCTTCGGTGGCGGCGCCAAAGGCCGCGGCAAGCAGCACCGCGAGGATCGCGAACGGGATCGAGCGATCGAGATGGGCAATGCGCGCATAGAGCGCAACGAGGATCGCAATTGGGGTGGCGACACCCGCCGCCGACCACACCACCGGAATGATCACCGAACTGGAACGGCCCTGGGCGAGGAAGCCGGCGACGCCGAAGCCAGCGGCAAAGATCGCGGCCATCACCAGATGCAGCGTCACGGAGCTGTCGGTCGCGGCCGGTCCGATGCCGGAGATCGGGCCGCCCGGCAGCACCAGCATGTCCGGATTGGCGCGCACCGCCCACTCGGCGAAGACGATGAAGACGGTTGCAGCAGCCGCGCCGAGCGCGCCGGTCGCCGCCGGCGCGCGCCAGGCGACGAACAGCGTCGCGCCGACGAGAAGCGTGAACGCGATCAACGCAAGATCCGCATGCGCGCTCGACAGCACGATCAGCATGGCACCGAACAGATAGGCGCCGAGCGAGCTTGACGACACCGGCTCGATCTCGCCGTCCTCGATGGTCGGACCGAACATGAAGCCGCAGACGACGAGCAGCGCTGCAAGCACGAAGCCCGCGATGGCATGGAAGGCGTGCGGCGCGACCTGCACGTCACTGGTGTCCAGACCCGGGAAGATCCAGAGCACGGCGAAGGCGATCGTGGTCACCGCAAGCCAGCGCCACAGCCGGATGCGGGCAAGGCCGAAGCTCGCGGCGGTGACGATCGCAAGATAGATGTAGAGCGCCCAATAGTCCGGCTTGCCGCTGGAGACGAGGATCGGCGTCACGAACGCGCCGACCACGCCGAGGCCCGCGAGTGCGGGCCCATGCAACAGTGCCGCGGCGAGCGTGCCCATCGCAACGATGCCGAGCAGCACGAACGCGGTGGCGGGCACGAGGAAGCCATAGAGCGCATAGGCCGCGTAGATGGTCGCGAACGCCACGGCCGTTCCGGCCGCGGTGAGGATCGCGGGGATGTTGGCGATCGGCAGCGCCGCGATGTTGGAGA
>Ga0207647_10004094_pt1 | contig 10826 bp, 6 predicted proteins | sample KBSCornC2_FD_184295 | JGI IMG/M metagenome (GOLD analysis project Ga0207647, IMG submission 184295) | Corn rhizosphere microbial communities from Kellogg Biological Station, Michigan, USA - C2 (SPAdes) (version 2) | ecosystem: Host-associated > Plants > Roots > Rhizosphere ...
GTGCTCGAGGAGAGCGATGCGCTGGTTGACGAGGTGAGTGCTGCCGACATCCTGTTATTGGGGGCGCCCATGTACAATTTCAGCGTCCCCTCATCGCTCAAAGCATGGATAGACAATATTGTCAGGGTCGGACGAACGTTCGGCTTCGACCGGGCTCGCGAGGGTGAGCCTTACTGGCCACTCCTATCGGAAAAAGGAATGACGGCAGTGGTGGTCACGTCGAGAGGTGATTTCGGATATGCCGACCGAATTCGCGATCGGGAGCTGGTCCTGCCGGTCATCTCTACTGCCTTGGCTTATATAGGGATCACCGATGTTCGCCAGGTGGCGGTTGAATATGACGAATTCGGTGGAGATCTGCTCAGCGCGTCGTTCGCCCGCGCGGAGGCAGATCTCGACGTCTTGGCGACACGGCTGATCTCGGAAAGAGCGAGTGGCCGCACCAAGGCCGCATGAACATATTGATCAGCATCTGCCGCGCGCTTTCCCCCTGCGCTACATTCGATTGTCGCCGCAACGATCGAGAAAAAAAGGCGCGACTAGGGAAAGCGGCTGTTAATCATTCGGTCCTACGTCGCCCCTGTTCAATGAATCTAACGGGGTGGCTTTCTAATGATACGACTGGGTTTCCGTAAGCGTCTTCTACTGGGTATTGCCCCGATAGTATTAGCCTCCCCCGCAGCAGCCGAACTCGGTGGCCCTGCTGAAGACCAAACGCAGAGTGCCGCTTCTCAGACGGAGAATAGCAAATCGGCCGCGCCCAAGGCGAAGGCTTTCACGACCGGCGTGGCCAAGGGCCGTGACCTGCTCGACAGCGCGATCTCCGCGAGCGCGATCGACGATACCGAAATCGAAAAGCTCGGCGCGCGATCGCTCGCCGAAGTAATCCGCACCATTCCGGGTATTCGCGCGGAAGCTGGCAGCGGCGAAGTCGACGGCAGCTACACGATCCGCGGCCTTCCGCTCGCGGCCTCGGGCTCCAAGTTCCTGCAGTTCCAGGAAGATGGCCTGCCCGTGCTCGAGTTCGGCGACTTTAACGGGCTCGGCACCGACATGCTGCTCCGTTACGACTTCAATCTCTCCCAGATCCAGACGATCCGCGGCGGATCGGCTTCGACCTTCGCTTCGAATTCCCCAGGCGGCGTGATCAACCTGATCTCTAAGACCGGCGATGTCGAAGGCGGTGCGGTCGAGCTCACTACGGGGCTCGATTATGGCCTGTACCGGCTGGACATGGATTATGGCGCCAAGCTTTCTGACACGCTGCGTTTCCACCTGGGAGGCTTTTTCCGTCAAGGCGAAGGCCCGCGCCATGCCGGCTATGACGCCTACAAGGGCGGCCAGCTCAAGTTCAATATCACCAAGGACTTTGCCGGCGGCTATGTCCGCCTCTACGGCAAGTATCTCGATGATCGGACGCCCGACTACGAACCCGTTCCGCTGGGAGTAAGCGGCACCGATTCAGATCCCCATTTCAAGAATATCACCAATTTCGACATCAAGACGGATTCGATCCTATCGCGCAATGTCTCGACGCTTGCGGGCCTGGACGGCAGCAACAATCGGACCACCATCAACGCGCGAGACGGCGCCCATGTGAAGTCCAAGGCGATTGGCTTTGAGACGCAGTTCGACGTGAGTGGCTGGACCGTCAGCGACAAGTTCCGTTACGAAGCCAATTCGGGCAACCTATTTGGCAATCTGCCGCTGGCGGTCGCGCCCGCGGCGGCTTTCGCCTTCCTCTATGGCGGGCCCGGCGCGAAGCTCAGCTATGGTACCGGCCCCAATGCTGGCCAGACGATCGCCAACCCGAATGCGCTCAACGGCAATGGGCTGCTGCTGGAGAGTCTGCTGCTCAACTTCAAGCTGAACAGCCTGGACGACATGACCAACGATCTGCGTGCGACCCGCACGTGGGATGTTGGCGGCGGCACGCTGACGACGACTGCGGGCGAGTATCATTCGCTGCAGAAGTTCCACACCGACCTGTTCTTCCAGACCGGCTTCCAAGACGTTCTGGGCGGCGGCGACGCCGCGCTGATCGATATCACCAGCGCCAACGGCGTAAAGCAGACGCAGAACGGCATCTTCGCTTTCGCTATCCCCGACGCAGGTACGGCTTTCCGCCGCCACTATGGCGCCGATTACACGATCGACGCGCCGTACGGATCGGTCAATTATCATATCGGCAAGATCGCGATCGGGGGCTCGGTCCGCTACGATATCGGCCGCGCGCGTGGGTCCATCAATAGCGGCGAATTCCAGGGCATCGGGCAGACGTCGTTCGACATGAACGGGGATGGGGTGATCTCCGCCGCCGAACAGCGCGTCGCGTTCCTGCCGCTCACCAACCCGGCGCCGGTGGACTATAATTACCATTATCTGTCCTATTCGGCGGGCGTGAATTACCGCTTCTCCGAAGGCTTCGCCGCCTTTGGGCGCTACAGCCGCGGTGCCCGTGCCGGCGCCGACCGGCTGCTATTCTCGCCGAGCGTGTCCTTCGCCACCGGCAAACTGGTTGGCTCCAAGGGCTATGATCCGGTCAAGCAGGCCGAAGTGGGCGTGAAATATCGCGACGACACGCTGGCGCTGAATCTGACTGGCTTCTGGGCTAATACCAGCGAGCAGAACATGCAGCTCAACACGTCGAGCACGGGCGACACCCAGCTCGTCCAGATTTCGCGCACCTATGGCGCGGTCGGTGCCGAGTTTGAGGGCAGCTACAGCGTCGGTCCATTCAAGATTGCCGCTGGCGCGACCTATACCAAGGCCGAGATCAAGCATGACGCTACGGACTCGAGCCTCGACGGCAACGTTCCAAGGCATCAGCCCAAGCTGATTTATTCGGTGACGCCGCAGTTCGAGACCGAGCGCTTCACGATCGGTGCGAATTTGACCGGCCTGACCAGCAGCTACGCGCAAGACGTGAACAAGCTTAAGATGCCCGCATATACGACCGTTAATGGTTTCGTGCAGTATCGTCCGTTTGATCATCTCCAGCTGTCGCTGAATGCAAGCAATCTGTTCAACGTCCTTGCACTCACGGAAATCACCCAGGGCTCCATACCGGCCTCGGGTGTCGTGCTGGCGCGGACGATGCCTGGCCGTACCATTTCCGCTGCGATCCGCTTCTCGTTCTGAGCGGGCAGCGGCAACTAACGTTCATCTTTAGAAGGTGGCTCAAATGTTCAAGTCTATGAGCATCCCCAGGAAGCTCGGCGTCTCATTCGCGGCGATCAATGCCTCGGCGGCTATCGTGATGTTGGTGTTCTTCGCCAACATCATGATGATCCGCGGGACGACGGACAGCAACAATCTGAGCCAGTCGATACACGCCAAGGCCCTGGCTTTGGAAACCGCGATCCTGCGCCAGAACAGCCAGTTTCGCGGTTTCCTGGTCACCGCCGACAAGACCTACCTCAAGTCCTATGGGGAAGGCCGCGAGGATTACGACAAGATCTCCGCCGAGCTGGAGACGCTGCTGACCGATCCCGACAGCCGCGAACTGCTTCAGAAGTCGCGTCGCGAGACGCTGGCATGGCGCGAGAAATGGGGCGACCGCCTGATCGCCATGGCGCAGTCGGGCAAGCTCGATCAGGCGGTGCAGGAAGCGCGCGCGGCGGGCAAGGCAGTACTCGTGAGCGACGCGGTGCTGCCGCTGCGCGACATTCGTGACGAGCAGACGAAGTTAATCGAACTCAACTCGGCGCGGCAGGAGAAGGCGATTTCCACCGCGCTTACGACGCTGGTCATCGGCGCCGTGCTGCTGATCGGCATCGCATTCATGCTCGCTCGCGCGCTCAGCCGGAGCATTGCACGCCCGGTTGCCAATCTGACCAAAGTCATGGGTGCGTTGGCGTCGGGCGACAACAGCGTTGCCATTCCGGACGTGGACCGCTCCGACGAGTTGGGCGCGATGGCCCAGGCAGTGCTCGTCTTCCGCGACGCCGCGCTCGCCAAGGCACAGAGCGAAGCTGACCAGGCCCACGTCGTCGAAGAGATCGGCCGCGGGCTGGAAGCCCTGGCAGCGGGCAATATGACCTATACGATCGACGAGCCTTTCGCCGGCAATTATGACCGCCTGCGGCAGGCGTTCAATCGCTCGGTCGAAGGGCTGGAGGACAGCCTTTCGCAGGTCGCGGCGACCGCCCAGAGTGTTTATTGCGGCTCCAGCGAGATCCGCGAGGCTTCAGAAGATCTTGCCCGTCGGACCGAGCGGCAGGCCGCATCGATCGAAGAAACTGCTGCGGCGACGCAGGAAGTGACCGAGATGGTGAGCGGCACCGCACGCGGGACTGCTGAGCTGCGGGAAGCGATCAGCGCGGTCGAAAGCGACGCGAGCGAAGGCAGCGGCGTGGTACGCAGTGCTGTGTCCGCGATGAGCGAGATCGAGAAGAGCTCGCATCAGATCGGCGAGATCATCAACGTCATCGACGGCATCGCCTTCCAGACAAATCTGCTCGCGCTCAATGCGGGCGTCGAGGCGGCTCGCGCCGGTGAATCGGGCAAGGGCTTCGCAGTCGTGGCCGACGAAGTGCGCGGGCTTGCCCAACGGTCGGCCGGCGCCGCGAAGGACATTAAGGCGCTGATCAACACGTCGACCGAACAGGTTTCGCAAGGTGTTGCACTCGTCGCCGAGACGGGAACCATGCTCGATCGCATCCTGGCCAAGATCAACGACGTCACGACGCTCATCGGCACGATTGCCGTCGCTACCGAGGCGCAGTCCACGCATTTGCGGGAGGTCAACGCCTCGGTGGTCCAGATGGACGACATGACCCAGCAGAATGCAGCCATGGTCGAACAGACCACGGCCTGCACGCGCAGCCTTGCAGGCGAGGCCGATCAGCTCGCGGAACTGGTCCGGCGCTTCAAGCTCAAGGCGAGTGAGGTCGCGGCGGCAGACACAACGATGGCTGCCTCGCCGCGTAGGGCACCGCCCTCTCCGGCGATGCCCGCGGCTGCACCGAGAAGGCCGGTGGTCGGCAATCTAGCGGTGAAGCCTGACGAAGACGATTGGAGCGCCTTCTAGGCTTCGTCGACGTGAACGGCGGACGGCGAAGGATAAGGGATAAGAAAGTGGAAGCGACCTTGGTCGACAAAAGAAAAGAGCGGGGTCCCTTCGCATGAGTGCGCTTAAGTGGAGTGAAACAAGTTTAGGAGCTGCCGATCCCAGGTCGGGGCCTAGCGCGACTGATCAAGCTGGACAGACCGGCGCAACCGCCGACCAGCCGACACCGGCGGGGGCACGGCTGCTCCAAACGCTCCTTGCGGATCGCCTGGAGCAGGATAGCGAATTGCTGCGGCAAGCGCGGTTCGCGCATGCAATGGGATCGACGCTGGTCGCCTCCGTTCTCGAGGCGGGGCATCGCCATTTGCCATGCGCACCCCGCACCGAGGCGCTGATCCAAGGATGGGTCGGCAATCCTTCCGAAGCCGCCCTGGCAATGCGGTTCAATGCTGCAATCCATGCGCTCGCGCGCCACGGGCAGCCGCCTATCCTTCAAGCGCTTTACCAGGGGCAGCATTCCGATTTCGATGCGGCGATCGCGCAGGCATTGAGCGAGAATGATGATTTCATCGCTGAGGCGATGCGCCACCCGACCCAGACCAACGAAGTGGGTCGAGCGGCTGCGCTGGTAGCCGCATTGATGACTGTTTCAGCCGAGTATGGCCGTCCGTTCGAACTGCTCGAGCTTGGAACCAGCTGCGGGCTCAATCTCAACCTTAGCGAATATTCCTACGACCTCGGTGGGGTCCGGGCGGGCCTCGACGGCTCGCCGGTTCTGATCGCACCGCAATGGCACGGTGCGCCGCCCCTCGCCGCACCGTTTGAGGTGCTATCCGCAACAGGCATCGATCTCCATCCACTCGACCCGACCGACCCCGAAACTGTCGATCGCCTGATGTCCTATGTTTGGGCTGACGCGCCTGCGCGTCTCGAGCGGCTGGAACAGGCGCTGGGTATAGCGCGGCTTCGCCGCCCTCGCGTGGAGCAGGGGCATGCCGTTCCCTGGTTGATGGAGCGGTTGCGGCGGGAGCAGGCCAAGGGCGTATGCCGGGTGATATTCCATTCGATGGTGCTGCAATATTTCAGCCCGGAAGAGCGCGAGGCGGTGCGCGAGTCGATAAGCGCCGCTGGAGCTGAAGCCAGTGCCGATCGCCCGCTCGCCTGGATCAGCTTCGAATGGAATAAGGATCGGAGCGAGGTGCAACTCCTGCTCACGTCCTGGCCCAACGGCGAGACGCGCTATTTGGCCACCTGTCATCCCTATGGATCCTGGATAGACTGGCACGGTTGATACAATCAGCAACGGCGCCGGAAAGCGCCAGATGACCAGGACTTACAAGGAAGGGAGTAGGAGTGACCGACGCGACAAGGACTGCCGCGCCGGGGCAAGCGCATGATCTGACGCAAGGGCCGATAACGCGCACGCTGCTGATGTTTGCGCTGCCGACCTTGGGCTCGAACGTTCTCCAGTCACTCAACGGATCGATCAACTCGGTCTGGGTCGGCCGCTTTCTCGGCGAGGAGGCGTTGGCGGCAACCACCAATGCCAATCTGATCATGTTCCTGATGTTTTCGCTGAGCTTCGGCTTCGGCATGGCCGCGACGATACTGGTCGGCCAGCGTATGGGGGGGCGCGACACGGTGGGCGCGCGTCGCGTCATCGGAACAGCGACGGGGCTGTTCGCCTTGACCTCGGTGGTCATCGCTTCGTTGGGCTATGTCTTCTCGCCCGCCTTATTGCGGGTGTTAGCTACGCCGGTCACTGCGCAACCGCTGGCGCTGGCTTATCTGCGCGTGATCTTTTTGTCTCTGCCGCCGATGTTCCTCGGCATGCTGTTGACCATGGGCATGCGCGGCATGGGGGACTCGATAACGCCGCTCAGACTGATGGTATTGAGCGTGATCCTGGACGCGGGCCTCAATCCGCTCCTGATCAAGGGCATCGGCCCCTTCCCCCGCATGGGCATCGCCGGTGCAGCGACCGCGACGCTGATCGCCAACTATGCCGTGCTCGTGGCGGGCCTTCTTTATGTCTACGCGCGGGACCTGCCGATCCGCCTGCGTGGTACCGAGCTTCGGTTCCTTTTGCCTGATGCCAAGCTCCTTGGAGTGATCTTCCTCAAGGGGTTGCCCATGGGGCTGCACATGTTGGTCTTCACCTTTTCTGGTCTTGTGATGGTGGGACTGGTCAATCGCGCGGGGATCGATGTCACCGCCGCCTACGGCATTGCACAGCAGTTATGGACCTACGTGCAGATGCCCGCGATGGCGATCGGAACTGCCGTATCGGCTATGGCCGCGCAGAATATCGGTGCGGATCGCTGGGACCGGGTTGGGGCGATCACCCGATCCGGTGTGGGTATCAACATCGTCCTCACGACGGTGATGGTTGCGCTCATCCTGTTATTCGACCGGCCGCTCTTCGCACTATTCGTCGGTGGGAACAGCCCGGCCATTCCCATCGCACGACACATCCAGCTGATTGGTAGCTGGAGCTTCATCATATTCGGCATAACGCTGGTCGTGTTTTCCACCGTGCGCGCCAACGGGGCTGTCTATCCGCCGCTGATCATCCTCGTAATGAGCGTGTTGGTCGGGCGGATCGGCTTCGCGGCCCTGCTGCTGCCGCGCTACGGCACGGACGTCCTGTGGTGGAGCTTCCCGATCGGCTCTGCCATCTCGCTTGGGCTGGGGTTGATTTACTACCGCTTCGGCGGTTGGCGACGGAAGAGATTGATCGACCAGTTCGCCGAAGAGGAGGCTACCGAGCTTTCGTACGCGACGGCAGAACCCGGCGGTCGGCTGAACCCCAACGGATGATTACCCAAGAGCGGACAGCTCCGAGGCCGCAGGAACTGCCACGAAATACAGGGGTTTTACACGCGTCTGCCTGGAATGGAGGCAAACGCGATGAACGGCTCGAATCCACATTCTACCGCCCAGGTGGCGGGGCATCCGATCCACCCGATGCTGATCCCCTTCCCGATCGCTTTCTTCGTCGGAACGCTCGTGACGGACATCGTTTACAGCCAGAAGGGGCAGCCCTTCTGGGCAACGATGGGACAATGGCTACTCGTTGGCGGGCTGGTGATGGCAGCTCTCGCGGCGGTCGCGGGACTGGCTGATTTTCTCGGCGACCGGCGCATTCGCCAGCTCAATGCTGCATGGCACCATATGATCGGCAATGTCACTGTTGTGGTGATTGAATTGATCAGCCTGTGGCAGCGGCTCGATAAGGGACCGGCGTTCGTGCTGCCGACGGGGTTGATCTTGTCCGCCGTCGTCACGCTGCTGCTTCTCTATAATGGCTGGCGCGGCTGGGAGATGGTGTATCGCGATCACGTCGGCGTTTCCGACGAAACGGCGGCGTAAGACCGATCACTGTTTACGCGCGCGACGGTTCGGCCGGCTGCGCTCGCAACGTAAGTGAAAGCGCAGCAGCCCCGGCAAGCAACGCCGCGCCGATCAGGAAAACCACCTGCGTCGCCTGCGGAAAAAGCGCCCGCGCAATCGAGCCCATGCAGGATGAGACAACCAGCTGCGGCACGACAATGAAGATATTGAAGATCCCCATATAGACGCCGAGCTTGCGCGACGGCAGCGCACCGGCGAGCAGCGAATAGGGAATGGTCAGGATCGAAGCCCAGGCCATGCCGATCCCCACCATCGCCACCAGCAGCTGATGTGGATCGTGCAGCAGCGGAATCGACATATAGGCGGCCGCGCCGGCAAGCAGGTTCAGCCCATGCATACGCGCCTCGCCCAGGCGCCTGACCAGCAGCGGCATCGCGAAGGCGTAGAGCGCGGCGACACCGTTGTAGGTCGCAAACAGCAGGTCGACCCAATCGGCGCCGTCCTGATAAGCCTTACTGGTCGGATCGGCCGAACCAAAGGCGAGATGCGCCACCACCGGCGTTGCATAGATCCACAGGATGAAGAGCGCCGACCAGCACAGGAACTGGATTTGTGCCAGACGGCGCATCAGCGGCGGCATCGTGCGAAGGTCGCTCAGCAGATGGTTGAGCATCGTATCGGTCCGGCCGCCATGGACCACCGCACGGTTGATCAGGCGCGCGACGCCGAAGCCGGCCAGGCCCGCCCCGAGCACGTATAGCGGCTTATCGAGCGCGAGCAGCGGGATCGCGGCCAGAACGACCGCCCCTACCCCCAGCCAGGCGAGATCCAGACCAATCGGAGCTGGCGCAACCAGATCCGGCACCGGCGGCCCATCATCGAAACGGGCAATATCCTCAGGCGGATATTCACGCGTCGTGACGACGGTCCATAGAACCGTGAGCAGCAAGGCCGCCGCGCCGATATAGAAGGCCCATGCGACCGAAGCAGGAATTTGGCCGGGAGGCGCGGTGTTGGGGACGCCAAGCCAGGTGAGCAGCGCCGGCGCCGCCGATGCTGCGACCGCGCCCGTTCCAATGAAGATGGTCTGAAAAGCATAGCCGGCGGTTCGCTGTGACGCGTCGACAGTGTCACCGACGAAGGCGCGGAACGGCTCCATCGCTATGTTGATCGACGCATCCAGCGTCCACATCAGCGCCGCCGCGACCCACAGCACCGAGGCATTGGGGAACAGGATCAGGGCGAGCGTGCAAAGGCAGGCGCCTACCAAAAAATATGGCCGCCGCCGCCCCAGCCTTCCCCAGGTGCGGTCGCTCAAATGGCCGATGATCGGCTGCACGATCAGCCCGGTGGCAGGACCGGCAATCCAAAGGATCGGCAACTGATCGATCGAGGCACCAAGCGTTTGGAAGATCCGGCTGACATTCGCATTCTGGAGCGCAAATCCGACCTGAATTCCGAAGAAGCCGAAAGAGAGGTTCCACAGGCTCCAGAAGCCGAGCCGTGCCCGTCGTTCCGGCACGAGCTGGTTCATCCTTCCTTCTCGGCAATATAGCCGGAATAAGGATCGAACCGGTTGCCTTCGATCTTGCCCACGCGTTCAAGCACCCGCGCGGGATAGGGCTCCTCCCAAATCACCGGGTCGGCCGAGAGGTTGAAACAGCAGAGCAAGGTCCGCCCCCCATGATGTCGCTCGAACGCGAGCAGGCGATCGTCGGCATGGATCACCGTGAGGTCACCCAGGCGCAGCACGTCGCTGTCATTCCTGAGCGCGACCAGCCGGCGCGTCAACGCCAGCGCCGAACCAGGATCAGCCTCCTGTCGATCGATCGCGAGCGCCGCGTGATCGGCGCCGACCGGAAGCCACGGCTTGGCGGTGGAGAAGCCCAAAGCCGGTGCATCAGCACGCCACGGCATCGGCGTGCGCGCGCCGTCGCGCGACAGCGTCATGGGCCAATTGGCGATCGCCTCCGGATCGCGCAGATCGGCGTACGCCACTTCGACCTGGGGCAGGCTCAGTTCCTCGCCCTGATAGAGGAAGATATTGCCGCGTAGGGAAACCAGCAGCAGCATTTTGATCGCGGCGAGCGCTTGTAGATCCCCCGATCTGCCCCAACGCGAGATTGCGCGCGGCGCATCATGGTTCTCGAACGCCCAGGCTGGCCAGCCCGCACTTTCCGGCCAGTCCTTCATCGCCCGCGCGACCAGTTCGGGGGTCAGCGCGTCGGCATAGAGGAAGTCGAATCCGTAAGCGCTGTTGAGCCGCTTTTGCCCTTGCGTGAAGGATTGCATCTCGCCGAGCGCATGATCACCACCGACCTCGGCCAGGGTGAAGCGGTCGCCATAGCTGTCCGTCACCGCGCGCAGCCGCTCGAGGAACTTCACGATGTCCGGGTGCGACTGGTTGTAAAGGTGAAGCTGAAAGTCGAACGGCCGGGTACGCTTGCCCCCCGGCGGCGCT
>Ga0207647_10004095_pt1 | contig 10825 bp, 6 predicted proteins | sample KBSCornC2_FD_184295 | JGI IMG/M metagenome (GOLD analysis project Ga0207647, IMG submission 184295) | Corn rhizosphere microbial communities from Kellogg Biological Station, Michigan, USA - C2 (SPAdes) (version 2) | ecosystem: Host-associated > Plants > Roots > Rhizosphere ...
CAGGGTTCCGCGAGGGGGAGCCGTCGGCGACCAGTGCGGCCACGGACAGGACACCGACGAGCAGTGCGGCACCGCCGGCGAGGAGGTTGCGGCGCTTGGCCATGAGCGATCCTTCTACTTACCGTGCTGGTCGGCGTGGACGGGGTTCGCCACGGCAAAGCGGTACACGTCCAGGAGTTGCGTGAGGTTGCGGTGCGGGTCGTGCTTGGCCTCGTACGTCGTGCGCGCCCCCCGGCCGAGCTCGACGTACCTGTCGGGGGCGGTGTCGACGTCGAGGAGCAGCTTCGCGAGCTCGTCCGGACGCCCCGGGTCGAACAACGCGCCGTCGGTCCCGTCGGTGACGAGCTCCGGGAACGAGCCGTGGGAGGCAGCGAGCAGCGGTACGCCGACCGCCATGGCCTCCACGACCACCAGCCCGAACGTCTCTTCCCACTCCGACGGCAGGACGACCGCGCGGGACTCCCGGATCAGCGCGAAGACCTCGGGCTTGGTCATCAGCCCGCGCAGTTCGACCGAGGGCCGCTCGGCCGCCCACGCGGTGACCTCGTCGAGCATCGGGCCGCCGCCGGCGATCACCAGCCGCAGCGCGTCGTCGCCGGCGATCTCGCGGTACGCGTCCCAGCCCTTCATGAGCAGTGGCGCGCCCTTGGCCGCGTCCAGCCGCCCGACGTACGTGACCTGGCGCCGGGGCGTCGCCGCGAGCGGACCGTCGTACGGGACGTAGTTGTAGCGGACGAAGCTGCGGTCCGGATCGAAGTCCATGCCGGCCAGCAGCCTGCGCTGCGACTCCGACACGAACAGGTACGCCGACACGAGGTTGCGCCACGTCCGTCGATGCGACCTGGTGTTGAGGACCGTGGTCGCGGTGGCGAGCTTGGAGCCGCGGTAGCAGCTGTGCTTCACCGCCGGGATCGGACTGCCGCCGGCACAATCGTGGCAGACGGCGCCGTCGCGGTAGAAGTCACCGCTCGCACACAGCAGCTTGTAGTTGTGCAGTGTGATGACCACGGGCACCTTGGCGTCGCGGCAGGCGTACAGCACCGACGGGCTGAGCACCGGGAACGTGTTGTGGACGTGCACGACATCCGGCCGGAACTGGCGCAGCGTCTCGGCCAGATCGCGTTTGCTGGCCGGATTCCACACCACCCGGGCCGGCAGGGTGGCCTTCTTCCAGGCCGGCCAGTCCTCGATCTCGTCGCTGTGCCGCTCGAAGAGACGCACGTCGTGACCGAGCGCCGCGAGAGCTTCGTGCTCCTGGTCGACGACCCGGTTCTCACCACTCGGAGCGGTCGACCGGTACCTGTTGTGCACCAGCAGGATCTTCATCGCACACCCTCCTGCTCCGGCGGTCGTGAGTACACCAAGGTCGCTGCCAGCGTGAGCTCGAGCAGGTACGGCGAGGCCTCGCTCAGACCGGTCTCGGTGAACGACGCCACCACGCAGTACGCGACCAGGAAGAGTGCGAGCGCCCGTCGTGGGCCCTGCGGCGTGAACCACGCGCTGATGAAGACGAACAGCACCATCGCGATGCAGAACGCCATACCGAGCGCACCGACGTCGTAGTAGGTGCCGAGCCAGTTGCTGTCGATGGGCAGGCCGTTGAACGACTTGTTGGACAGGCCGAAGCCGAACAGCGTCTGCCACGTCGACCGCGGCTGCGCGATGATCGAGTCCCAGACCGCGCGCCGTCCGGTCAGCGCGGCAACCTGGTCGGGGTCCTGGCCACGGGCCAGCCAGGTGGTGATCACGGAGCCCAGCGTCAAGGCACCGACGGAGAAGACACCGATCGCGATCGCGAACGACTTGCGGACCCGGGACCGGTAGGTGAACAGACTCAGCCCGGCGACGACCGCACCCGCCAGAAGTGCGATCAACGCGGTCCGCGTGTGAGTGAGCAGCAGGACCGGCATGCAGACGGCGACACTGGCCAGGGCGACGTAGCGTTTGAGCAGTCCGGCCATCCACAGTACCGCGGTCAGTCCGATCGCCATGGCCGAGTAGTGACCCGCCTGGGTCGGCGGGATCGGCCAGAGGACGCCGGCCAGCCGATCGTCGGCCATCGCGGTCCCGGGCGCCACCAGCAGACCGACCGCGATGGAGCCGACGATGCACCACAGAACCATCAGATGCGTCCGCACCAGCAGCAGGTCCTTGCGGGTCCACCACGGTGACAGCATCCACAGCACCGCGACGAACAGGAACAGCCGCGCGGAACGGTACATCGCACCGAGCAGGAACTCCGCCCGGAGGCTGGCGATGACCGCCTCGCTCACCAGGAGCGTGGCGAGGAAGATGTAGACGCTGGGCCGGACCCGGGCCGGCCGGTTGACGGTGAGGATCAGCAGCGCACCGAGGAGCAACGAGCCCTGGGCGATCAGCTTCCCGACTGGGCCGGGGATCGGCAGGATCAGCCGCGAGTCCGGGAAGAACGTCAGCACGTTCAGCACGAGCATCGCCCAGACCAGCTGGACCCGGCGCCGCCGGCGGCGTTCCGGCGCAACCGACCGGAAGCCGGGTTTGGGCCCCAGCCGGCTCCGGACCGTGGCGACGGCGGTCATCGCGCGAACATCTCGAGGTCGACGGTCGTGGTGGACGCCTCCGCGTCCGTGACGCCGACGCCCTCGTCGGTGCGGTCGGCGTGCAGCACGACCGCGGTGTCGATCTCCAGCCCGGCCAGCCGCACCATCTCGCCGGTCGCCCGGACCTTGGCCGCGCTGGACCGGCCGGCGGTCACCACGACCGCGGCCCGGGAGGCCCAGCCGGCGAGGTGGTCGGCGCCGATCGCCGGTGACAGAACGGCCAGGGTCAGGACCAGGTCGGCGACGTCCCAGGCCGCGTCGAGCTGGACGTCACCCGAACCGCTCGGCCGGTTGTTCTCGCCGAGCCGCAGGTAGCAGCCGTCGGCCGGCAGACCTTCCGGGTCCGGCAGGTAGACGTCGATCCTCCGGCCGGCGTCGCTGAACCGCGACTCCCGGGTCCCGACCTCGTTCACCCCGAGCTTGCGGGCGAGCGCACCGGTGCCGGTCAGGTCGGCGACCAGCACGTGCTTGCCCTCCTCGGCGAGCGCGACCGCCAGCGACGCGACGGCCAGCGCACAGGCGGGTACGTCGTCGACACTGACCACCGCGAGCGCGGGGGTCGGCCGCTTCGACCAGATGATGCGCTGGCCGAGGTGCTGCGACAGCAGCCGGATCTCCGGATGCCTCGACTGCGACGAACGCAGCACGCGGCTGAACGGCAGCCATGAGCGCGGCGGACGGCCCGTGCTCAGCCGCACGCGGGCGCCGAGCGCATTCGAGATGTCCTGCCGCTTCCACAACCGGTCCGAGATCAGCGCCCGGATGATGACGAAGCCGAGCCCGACGAACAGGCCCGCGATCAGGCCGGTCCCGGCCTTGAGCGCCAGCGCCCGCTTCGACGAGACGATCACCGGCGACGGCTCGTCGAGCATCCGGCTGGCGTTCATCTTCGACGCCCGGACGCTCTGGTCCAGCAGCTGCTGCTGGACGAAACGGTACTTGTCCGCGGCGGCGTTCAGCTTGGCCATCTCGGGGCTGTTCGGGTTGTCTGGATCGTTCGGGTTGTCGCCCGCGGCAACCACTGCCTGCCGGGCCAGTGCCACCTCGTTCGAGGCCGCGGTCAGGTCCTTCTTCAGCGGGGCCTCGTCCAGACCGAGCTGCTCGCGGCGGAAGATCAGGTAGGTCTGGCCGACCGTCGTGGCCAGCTTGGTGGCCTGCTCGTCGGTCGTCGCCGACGCCTTGATCTCCAGCACCCGGTCGGTGAGCTTGGTCGCGGAGTACTCGGCGAGCAGGTCGTCCGGCTTCTGGGGCAGCTGCAGCAGCGCGATCACCCGCTCGGCCACGGTCCGGCTGGTGGCCAGGCTGATCTCGGTCGCCATCGCCTTGACCGGGTCGTCGCCCTCGCGGGTGGTGATCAGCATCCGCGCCGACGCCTGGTGCGGGGCCGGGAACGCGAAGTACGTCGCCAGGCCGCCGGCGAAGCCGAGGATCGCCAGCGCCAGCCAGATCCGGGCATGCCGGACCACGGCGTCGCGCAGGAACCGCACTGTGACCAGGCTGTCCGGCGGGTACGCCGCCGAGCGGTCGTCGGCGAACAGCCCGTCGTTGTCGTCCATCCAGCCGGTGCTGATGCCGTTCTGCGACTCGGAGAACTGCTGGTTCGTCATCGGGTCCGCCTTGCCGTGCCGGTGAGAAGCGTGGGTAGCCGCGAACCGGTGCGGCGTTGCGCCTGCGCGACCCGGCCGATGGTGCGGTCGAACGGATCGGGGTCGGTGACCACGAGGCCGTCGATGGCGCGGTCGTCGGCGACCGTGGCGACGGCCAGCCGGGCCAGTTCCTCGGCGGTCACGGTGCCCGCCGAGAGCGCGATGATGGTTCGCGTGGTCCGCTCGGTGCCGTCCAGGTGCGGTGCTTCGCGGTCGACCAGAACCAGGTGGATCTCCAGCGCGACCTCACCGGACGGCTTGTCGTGGTGCTGGTCGATCACCAGCGAGCTGGAGATCCCGACGGTGCCGGCGAACGCGGCCAGCTGCGGACCGAGCGGGCGGGCCTTGTCGTCGTCCGCGAACGAGATCACGGTCAGCGAGACCTGCTGCCCGCCCTTCACGTCGAGTGCGAGGTTGTGCAGCACCTTGCGCAGCGCCCACGCGTCGACCGCGGTCGGCGCGTAGTGCTCGAGCAGGTTCGCCCAGTCGGACGGATCGGTCGCCCGGTACGACGACACGGAGGCGAGCACCGGAAGTCCGACGGCGTCGGAGATCTCGTCGCGCAGCCGGAGCCGGCGGTCGCCACGCTCCCGGGCCAGCACGATGACGGCTCCGGCGATCGCGCCGAGCAGTGCGCCCAGGCCGCCGTAGATGCCGGTGTGGACGATCATGCTGCCGCCGTGCGCGTTGACGGCCTCTTCCAGGATCCGGGCACCGGTGCGCTTGCCGAGGTCACCCGGCAGCTTCTGGTCGGTCGTGATGAACACCAGGTAAACCTGTGCGACCGCGTTGGCCAGCCCGGTCGCCTGCTTGGCCGACGGGCCCTTCGCGTCGATCCGGATGACGTCCTCGGTGACGGCGATCGCCTTGACGCGGGCCCGGGTGGCCTCGGTCGACAGCGTCGGCGTGACGTTCTGGCCGGCGCTCAGCAGTACTGGTCCGCTCTCGGCGATGTAGACCTGCGTGTCGATGCTCTGCGCACCCGTGGCCGAGCCGGCGGCGGACGCCGGCGGCGGCGGGAGCACGATCAGTGCCGAGGCGTTGTACATCGGCGGCTGCAGGAAGGCGTAGCCGATCCCGCCCAGCAGTCCGACAGCGGCCGCGACGGCCACCAGCAGGCGGCTACGCCTGATGGCCCGCCACGATTTCTTCAGGTCCAGCTGCTGTGCGCTCACAGGCCCCCTCCAAGCGAACGTCAATCGGTACGGAGTAATAGAGGGGCGGACCGAGGCGCTGATACACCTCAGGAGCGGAAGCGGAAGATGGTGGTCGAGGGGGAGTCGGGGTTCACGGTGCCGGTGCCGATCAGAGTGGTGCTTGGGACCTTGTGGCCGAAGCGCGGTGAGTACCAGCCCAGCAACGGACCGTCGTCGCCGCGGTGAGCTGTCCAGGTCAGCCCGGCCGGCAGTTCGACGACTGCTGAGCCCGTGGACCACGTCAGCTGTCCGGTCGGCTCGTCGAACTCGACCTCCGGCCCCAGGTGCCATGCGATCCGTACGTCGGCGGGCGCGTCGAGGTGGTCCTCCACGCGCAGCACGCCCTGCTCCAGTGCGGCGGTACGCCGGTGCGTCACGGGCGCGTAGCCGTCGTGTTCCGCCTCCCAGGCGTTCCCGGTGTACTGACGGAGTACGCCGGTCGCGCCGCGCAGCCAGAGGAACGGGCCGCCCCAGGTGGACTGTTCGGTACCGGCCACCTCGACAGTGTTGTGGGCGATCGTGGAGCGGAAGTAGTCCCGCCACTCCGGTTCACCGTGGTAGCAGTACGTGCCGGGGTCGGCGAGGACGTCGACGCCGTCGACGCGCAGCTCGAGGGAGAGCGCGTCGGAGTGAGCGTGCGCGGCGATGGAGAGGAAGCCGTGCGGACCGGTATCCGCGCGGCACCAGATCTCCGGACCGGTGTCCCGGCTGCGCAGAATGACCAGACCGGCGTCGCGGTAGCAGTCCGGTCGTTCGGCCGGGCGGTCCGGCTGTTTCTTGCTGATCAACGAGCCGACGATGACGGATGTCGCCGTGGGCTCGCTGTCGGGCCACCAGGGTGCCCTGCCGACTACCGCGGCGCCCAGCGAGAGGTAGGCCGACCAGTTACTGGCATCTGGTGGGTCGAGGACCAGGACCATGCCCTCGTCGTCGTCACCTTGGCGTGGTGGGCGCAGGGCCGTGTCGACGATTGCTGCGGCCACGTCGACCGTGCGGGTCAGCAGGGCCCACGTCTGCGCGCTGAGCGGGTGTCCGGCGGCTTCTGCTTCCACGGCGGCGTACAGGCCGAGCTCCGACACGAAACGGTGGTAGTCGGTGGCCAGCTCGCGGTTCACACCGGAGGGGAACGTGTTGGCGTCGAGTTCCTTCTCCAGCAGGGCTGCCGCGTCCGTGCGCCAGCGGTCGCTCTTGCTGAACCAGGGGAACGCACAGGCGCCGACGAGTTGTCCGGCCGCCTCGGCGATCACATGGTTGTTCGCCGACGAACCGTGACTGCGGAACGCGGCGAGGTAGCGCTGGTGCCAGTAGATCTGCTGCAGCGCCAGCTCGTTGTGCTCGAACAGGTCGGTGACCTCGGGCCAGTCGTTCAGCAGCCGGCGGATCCACGTCCAGCTGATCAGCCGCAGGCCGATCTCGATACCGCTGGCCCAGTGCACGCCGGACAGGAACGGGTTGGAGCGCCACCAGTCGTTCAGGTGGTCGGCGACGCGTTCGGCGTACCGGTCGTCATGGGTCAGGTACCAGGCCGCGGCCAGCTGGGTCAGGTGATGGTGGCGGGACAGCTCCCACACCTGCTTGATGTTGCCGACCGCCTGCTCGTTGCGGTGGTTCAGCTTGAAGACGTACTGCGCCGGGTCGGACCGGCGGCCCGTGGTCGGGTCGCGGAACCAGTCCGGTGCGCGCAGGTCCGTGCGGTCGACACCGAGGACCTCGAGGTTCCCGGCCAGGATCGCGTCGGCCTGGGCGATCACCGCCTTGCGGGCGTCTTCCGGTACGTCGGTGCGCGACGGGACCGTCGCACCGAAGGTGAGGTGCTTGCGGAGCGGGAGATTCGGGTTCCCGTCCTGCCCGGGCCTGACCTGCTGGTAGGCCCAGGCAGAACGGCGTCCGGCATCGCGGGTGCGCCAGATGAGTTCGGTGGGGGACATCCGGCGGAGGCGGCGGACGTACCAGCCCAAGGGCTGGCGGCTCACAGTTTCCCCTGACCGGGGCGGTGGGGTGGGGACAGAATTGACTCAGCTTTACCACTGGCCAGGCTGCGGTCCACGGCGATCGTCGCGCGGGTGGTGGCGACCAGGGCGTCGAACGGGATGGGCATCGGGCCGCCGGACTTCACGGCGGCGACGAAGCGCTCGAGCTCGATCCGCTGGCCCTTGTCGGTACTGCGGGACTTGCGGGTGGACGGTTTGCGCCCGCTCCACACCGACGCGCTCTGGAAGTTGTCGAACCGGGCGTTGCGGCCGCCGCCGGTGATGTCGATCGTCTCCTTCGGGAACCGCGCGGTGCCGCCGCCGACGTAGCTGATCGTGGCGACCGAGCCGTTCGCGAACCGGAGCGTGACGACGACGTCGCCGGTGTCCGGGCCGGGGACGGCGTACACCTCGGTCGGGAGGCTGTTCAGCCACCAGGTCAGGGTGTCGACGAAGTGGCCGCCTTCGCCGGCGAAGCGGCTGCCTTCCTTGCCGGCGTCGAGGTACCAGCTGGTGGAGTCGAGCTTGCCGGCGTTCACCAGGTAGCGGAGCGAGAACGCGCCGCCGGGGTCGCCGAAGCGGTCCTTGAGGTCGGTGAGCAGCGGGGCGAACCGGCGGTTGAAGCCGACCATCAGGCGGTCGTTGCCGGTGGCATCCACTGTGGCGACGATCCGGTCGAGCTCCTCGTCGGTGAGCGCGAGCGGCTTCTCGACGAAGACAGCTTTGCCGGTTTCCAGGGCGCGGCAGGCCAGGTCGGCGTGGGAGCTGTGGCGGGTCACCACGAAGACGGCGTCGAGGCTCTCGTCGGAGAGTACTTCGCCGGCGTCGGTGGAGAGTGCTTCGAAGCCGAATCTGCGGTGGGCGTTGGCGGCTGACAGAGACTTGTTGGTCGCCACTCGCGCCAGGACGGCGTCTTCGTTCTTCTGCAGGTGCGGCAGGAGCATGCTCGATGCGTAGTTTCCGGCGCCCACGAATCCGATGCGCACGGCGCCGGCGGAGGGCGCGACACTCCTGGAATTGGTGGTCGCGGCGGTTCCCGGGTGGCTGTCGGTCGCCAGATCTTCCTTTGGGTACTCGAAGAGGAAACCTACGCCTGGGTATTCGCCTGTGCTCAGTTTTGAGTAGACGTCGGTGGCGTCCGCGATCGGGAAGGTGTTGGCGATCAGGGACGCGACGTCGATCTGTTCGCGGGCGATCAGGTCGACGAAGCATTCGAGGTTGCGGCGTTCGGTCCAGCGGACGTAGCCGGCCGGGTAGTCGATGCCCTGCAGCTCGTAGCGGTCGTCGTACCGGCCGGGGCCGTACGAGCGGGAGAACCGGACGTCCAGCTCCTTGTCGTAGTAGGCGTTCCACGGCAGGTCCAGCTTGGTCTTGCCGATGTCGACGACGCGGGCGCGATCGCGGGCCAGGCGCGCCGCGGTCTCCACCGGGCCGTTCGAGTGACCGCCGGCGGCCAGCAGGATGTGGTCGGCGCCCAGGCCGTTCGAGGCCTCCAGCAGAGCGCGCTCGAGCGACGCCACTCCCGCCTCGTCGGGCGAAGAGCAGTGCAACGCCCCGGCCTTCTCCGCCATCCGGCAGCGGTCCGCGACCGTGTCGATGCCGAACACCCGCACCCCGGCCGCGACCAGCAGCCGTACGACGAGCTGCCCGACGAGCCCGAGCCCGATCACCACCGCCGTGTCACCGAGCTGCACCTCGGCCTGCCGGACGCCCTGCATCGCGATCGCGCCGACGGTCGAGAACGCGGCCTGCTCGGGCGGCACCCCGTCCGGCACCGGCACGCAGAGGTTCACCGGCACCCAGTTGTACTCCGCGTGCAGCGCGTACTCGTTCCCCGCCGCTGCGACCAGCTGGCCGACGCTGAACTCCTCGGCGCCGGCGCCCACCTCGACCACGACACCGCACAGCGAGTACCCGAGCGGCGTGTACGAGTCGAGCTTGTTCATGACCTTCTTGTAGGTGCTCATCACACCTTGCTGCGCAACGGTGTCCAGCACCTTGCGGACCTGGTCCGGCCGGGCCTTCGCCTTGCCGACCAGCGACAGCTTCGCCTCGCCGACCTTCATCAGCTCGGTCCCGGTGGAGATCAGCGAGTACAGCGAACGGACCAGCACCCCGCCCGGCGCACAGCCCGGCGGCGGTACGTCGAGAACCGCCAGCTCACCGGACTTGTAGTTCTGCGCAACCTGCTTCATATCCGTCCTTCGCGAAAGTCAGAGGGAGGTGATCGTGACGCCGAGGGACCGCATGTTCCGGGTCCAGGTCTCCAGCGTCAGCAACTGCCAGATCTGCTTGGAGTAGTCCTCGCGCCCGGCCCGCTCGTCGTCGACCAGCTTCTGTACGGCGGCCTGCCGCAAGAACCCGCTCCCGACCAGCTCCCCGCGCAGCAGCACGTCGTCCACCAGTTCGCGCAGGTCGTTCCGCACCCACGCCCGCAGCGGCGCGCTGAACGACGCCTTCGGCCGGTAGATGATCTCCTTCGGCAACCACGCCTCGGCCGCCTTCTTCAGCGCCAGCTTGCCGACCCGGCGGTGGATCTTCTCGGCGCCCGGGATCGAGAACGCCGCACGCGCCACGACCGGGTCCACGAACGGCGTCCGCACCTCGGTCGACGCCGCCATGCTGGCCCGGTCCGTGTAGGCCAGGTTCAGCCCCGGCAGGAACAGCCGCGAGTCCGCGAGGCACATCCGGTTCACGTGGTCGTCGAGCGTGGTGTCGTGGTAGATGTCGCTGTGCTCGGCGAGCAGCTTCCCGACGTACGGCTCGAGGTCCGGGCTGAGCAGGCCGGCCAGCTGGTCGCCGTCGTACATGGTGTAGCTGCGCCGGAACGCGGTCTCCTCGGGCAGGTTCGCGAACGTCTCGAACCGTTTCGCCCAGCGCGCGTAGCGCAGTCCGCGACCGTTCACGGTCACCGGGAGGCGGCGTACCGCCGGCCCGACCAGACCGTTGCGCAGAGCGCGCGGAAGTCGTTGGTACTGCGCTCCCATCACGCACGCGAGGTGCTTGCGGTAGCCACCGAACAATTCGTCGGCGCCCATCCCGGACAGCAGCACCTTCACACCCGCGTCCCGTGCGGTGTCGCACATCAGCAGCGTGTTGATCGCGGCCGGGTCGCCGATCGGCTCGTCGAGGATGTCGACGATCCGCGGCAGCAGGTCGACGACGTCGGGCGCGATCTCGATCTCGTGCAGGTCGATCCCGAACTGCTGCGCCAGCTTGCGCGCGTAGACCGCGTCGTCGGGCATCGCCTCGAGCTTCTGGTCCTGCGCGCGGAACGTGATCGTGTACGAGTCGACGCCGGGGTCCATCCGCTTCGCCAGCACCGTGACCAGGCTGGAGTCCAGGCCGCCGCTCAGGAACGTCGACACCGGCACATCGGCCACCAGGTGCGCGGCCACGGACTGCTCGATGACCTGGCGCAGATCGGCCCGCGG
>Ga0207647_10004096_pt1 | contig 10823 bp, 9 predicted proteins | sample KBSCornC2_FD_184295 | JGI IMG/M metagenome (GOLD analysis project Ga0207647, IMG submission 184295) | Corn rhizosphere microbial communities from Kellogg Biological Station, Michigan, USA - C2 (SPAdes) (version 2) | ecosystem: Host-associated > Plants > Roots > Rhizosphere ...
GACCCAGCCGAACTGCACGTTCCTGCGCGTCGCGCTGCCGCTCGAACGCCACCTGATGGCCGCCGACGGCTTTCATCCGGGCGCGGCCGCCTGCGCCGCGTGGGCCGCGCAAGTGGCCGACGCACTGCCGCGGCAGCCCGCGCCGGATCACGCGACACGCTGACGGCCTGCCGGCCGGCGACCCCATACCGCCCGCGGCACGACCAACCGCGCGCTAGTACCCTTCCGATGCCGCGCCAAACGCCGGCCACGACCGCGCATCCGCCGCCTCCTGCCGCGCGTTTTGCCGACGGCCGCGATGCGTGCCGCCGCGCCATGCCAAAATAGCCGGTCATCCACGCGCCGCCACGGCGCGCCATCCTTTCGTTTCGTACGCAGCCAGGGATTGCCATGTCGTCATTGCTCAGGATTGGTTTGATGGGTTTCGGTTTCGCCGGCGCGACGTTCCACGCGCCCGTGATCGCCGCGAGCGGCCGCACCGAGGTCGCCGCGATCGCGACGGGGCAGCCCGATCGCGCACGCGCCGCGTATCCGGGCGCGCGCATCGTCCCCGATCTCGATACGCTGCTCGGCCTCGACGATATCGACTGCGTGGTGATCGCCACGCCGAACGACACCCACTTCACGCTCGCGCGCCAGGTGCTCGAAGCCGGCCGTCACGTCGTCGTCGACAAGCCGGTCACGCTCACGGCCGACGAGGCGCTCGCGCTCGCGCGGCTCGCGAACGCGCGCAGCCGCCTGTTCGCGCCGTTCCACAACCGCCGCTGGGACGGCGACTTCCTCACCGTGCGCCGCATCGTCGAATCCGGCGAACTCGGCCGGCTGACGTATTTCGCGTCGCACTTCGACCGTTTCCGGCCGACCCCGCGCACGCGCTGGCGCGAGGAGCCCGCCCGCGGCGGCGGCCTGCTGCTCGACCTCGGCCCGCACCTGATCGACCAGGCGCTCGCGCTGTTCGGGCTGCCGGACACGGTCAGCGCGACGGTCAAGACGCGCCGCGACAACGGCACGGCGCCCGATTTCGTGCACCTGCTGCTCGGCTATCCGGACAAGGACGTCGCGCTGCACGCGAGCGCGCTGTCGGCGATCGAGCCCGCGCGCTTCACGCTGCACGGCACGTGCGGCAGCTACCAGAAGTTCGGCCTCGATACGCAGGAAGACCAGTTGAAGGCAGGCCTCACGCCCGATCACGTCGAGTTCGGCGGCGGCAACCCGCCCGGCGTGCTGCGCACGCTCGAAGGCGAGGTCGAGGTCGAGCGGCCGGTGCCGACGCTCGACGGCCAGTATGCGGAGTTCTATCGCGCGCTCGCCGCGTCGGTCCACGACGGCGCACCGTTCCCGGTCACGCCGCAGGACGCGGTCGACGTGATGACGATCATCGAGCTTGCCGCGCAGAGCGAGCACGAAGGCCGCCGGGTACCATTCGTGCGCCGCACCGTCTGACGGCCGCCGGCCGGGTCGGTGCCGACCCGGCCACAAAGCCGCCGTCCCGCGTCAATCCGGGCCACTCCGCGCCGCGCCGCACGCCGGCGGCGGCCATGGGCCAGCACCCCACGGCGGGCCGCCTCGAACATTCCGTTACAAATGGTGCGGGAACGAAAGTCAGCGGTCGCCCGGTCTGACGCGTTTCTCAAAAAGTCGATCCGACTCCAAACCGTCAGGAGAATGTGATGCAACGGTTGATTCGCGCAGCGGCATGCTGCGTCCTGGTTTCCTCGCTCGCCGCGTGTGTCGTGCAGCCGCAGCGGCCGGTCCGGCAGGCGCCGCCTCCCGCGCGGCCGAACCCGCAGGTCATCGCGAACGAGCGCATGCAGGAGGTCCAGGGCCGGATCGACAACCTGCACCGCCGGATCGACACGCGCGTCAACGGCGGCTACTACCCGCCGCCGTACGGCGCGCAGCTGCACCATCGCCTCGACGTGATCCGCCAGGAAGCGAACGACATGTCGACCCAGCACAACGGCGGCCTGTCCGGCGACGAGCAGCGCGTGCTGAACCAGGAACTCGACACGGCCGCGCGCGCGATCGGCGAGTGACGCCGGCGCCCGCCGGCCCCGGCAAAAGCGGCGGCGCCCCACGCCGCCGCTTGTCGCGAAGCGACATTCTTTTGCTCAAATTGACAATGCCCACCCGCTCGCGTACAGTCGCCCGCACGCGTCGGGAGAGCGTGTGACCGCGTAGTTTGGAACGCCGGTCGCGCCGCCGAAGGGGCACACCCGCAAACTCTCAGGCAAAAGGACCGACCGCGTCGGGGAATCCCGTCCGCGCATTGCGCGGGCCGCACTCCCCGCACTCTGGAGAGCGGCAGTAGCCCGTTGCGCCCATGCGGCGCGGGGCAAGCTGCCCACCGAAGGGGCGCGCGTTCGCAGGCTCACGGCCGCAGCGCAATCTCTCAGGTATCGAGGACAGAGGGGCATGTACCGGATCGCTCGCAGGCACACGGCCGCGGCGGTCGGCACATGGCCGTTCTGACCCGCGCGCAAGCGCCTTGCCTGAGGCCTCGATGACTGCACTGAATCACACCCCGCTCAACGCCGCGCATCGCGCGCTCAATGCCCGCATGGTCGACTTCGGCGGCTGGGACATGCCCGTCAACTACGGCTCGCAGATCGAAGAACACGAAGCCGTGCGCACCGACGCCGGCATGTTCGACGTGTCGCACATGTGCGTCGTCGATTTCACCGGCAGCCGCGTGCGCGCGTTCTTCGAGCACGCAATCGCGAACAACGTCGGCAAGCTCAAGACCCCCGGCAAGGCGCTCTACTCGTGCCTGCTCAATCCGCAGGGCGGCGTCATCGACGACCTGATCGTCTATTACTTCACCGAAGACTTCTTCCGCGTCGTCGTCAACGCCGGCACGGCCGAGAAGGACATCGCGTGGTTCAACCAGCTCAACGAGCAAGGCGGCTACGGCCTGACCATCGCGCCGCGCCGCGATTTCGCGATCGTCGCCGTACAGGGCCCGAACGCCCGTGAAAAGGTCTGGACGACGGTGCCCGCCGCGCGCGCCGCCACCAGCGAACTGAAGCCGTTCAACGCCGCGCGGGTCGCCGGCACGCCGTTCGGCGAGCTCACCGTCGCGCGCACCGGCTACACCGGCGAAGACGGCTTCGAAGTGATCGTCCCGGCCGTGCACGTCGAAGCGCTGTGGACCGCGCTGCAGCAAAACGGCGTGCGCCCGTGCGGGCTCGGCGCGCGCGACACGCTGCGCCTCGAGGCCGGCATGAACCTGTACGGCCAGGACATGGACGAGACCGTGTCCCCGCTCGACGCGGGCCTCGCATGGACGGTCGACCTGTCGGCACCGCGCGACTTCGTCGGCCGCGCCGCGCTCGAGCGCGACGGCACGCGCGCCGCGTTCGTCGGGCTGATCCTGCAAAAGGAAAACGGCAAGGCGGGCGGCGTGCTGCGCGCGCACCAGAAGGTCGTCACGCCGCACGGCGAAGGCGAGATCACGAGCGGCACGTTCTCGCCGTCGATGCAGGAATCGATCGCGTTCGCACGCGTGCCAGCGGCGGTCCACGTCGGCGACACCATACATGTGCAGATTCGAGACAAGCAACTTCCCGCGCGCGTGGTAAAACTGCCGTTCGTGCGCAACGGCAAGGTCCTCGCTGCGTAACGACCGGGGGGCCACCTCCCGGCAAGCCGGGAAATGGCGCCCGGCGCAACCCCATCCGGCGCGCCCCGGCGGCGCGCCAGCATAACGAACATACCTTTTATCCAGGAGCATCCGATGAGCAACGTCCCGGCCGATCTGAAGTACACCGACGAACACGAGTGGATCCGCACCGAAGCCGACGGCACGCTGACGGTCGGCATCACCGATCACGCGCAGAGCACGCTCGGCGACATCGTCTTCCTCGAGCTGCCGGCAGTCGGCAAGTCGGTGAGCGCAGGCGACGCAGTCGGCGTCGTCGAATCGGTGAAGGCGGCATCCGACATCTACTCGCCGGTGTCCGGCGAGATCATCGCCATCAACGAAGAAGCCGCCGACTCGCCGGAAGAAGTGAACAGCGACGCATACGCCGTGTGGCTCTTCAAGATCAAGCTCGCGGACGGCGCATCGACCGACAAGCTGATCGACGCCGACGCATACGGCAAGCTGATCGACTAATTTTCCTTACCCGAACCGCGCGCGGCCGGCCAGCCGGCCCGCGCGGGACCAGAGTCACGCCATGAAGCTCGAACACCCGGACCGTCTGATGAACCGCACGCCCCTCTCGCTCGCCGCGCTCGAAACGCACGACGCGTTCGCAGAACGCCACATCGGCCCCGATGCCGCCAGCCAGCAGGCCATGCTCGACACGCTCGGCTTCGCGTCGCGCGCTGCCCTGATCGACGCCGTGATCCCGGCCTCGATCCGCCGCGCCGAAACGCTGCCGCTCGGCCCGTTCGCGCAGCCGAAGAGCGAGGCCGAAGCCCTCGCCGCGCTGCGTGCCCTCGCGGACAAGAACCAGGTGTTCCGCTCATACATCGGCCAGGGCTATCACGACACGCACACGCCGGCCGTGATCCTGCGCAACGTGCTCGAAAACCCGGCGTGGTACACGGCCTACACGCCGTACCAGCCCGAAATTTCCCAGGGTCGCCTCGAGGCGCTCCTGAACTTCCAGCAGATGGTCGCCGACCTCACGGGCCTCGCGATCTCGAACGCATCGCTGCTGGATGAAGCCACCGCCGCGGCCGAAGCGATGACGCTGCTGCAGCGCACCGGCAAGCCGGCGTCGAACGTGTTCTACGTCGCCGACGACGTGCTGCCGCAGACGCTCGAAGTGATCCGCACGCGCGCGCTGCCGGTCGGCATCGAAGTCAAGACGGGCCCGGCAGCCGACGCCGCGCAGGCCAACGCGTTCGGCGTGCTGCTGCAATATCCGGGCGTCAACGGCGACGTGCGCGACTACCGCGCGCTCACCGAAGCGATCCACGCGGCCGGCGGCCATGTCGTCGTCGCGGCCGACCTGCTCGCGCTGACCGTGCTGACGCCGCCCGGCGAATGGGGCGCGGACGTCGCGGTCGGCAACACGCAGCGCTTCGGCGTGCCGATGGGCTTCGGCGGCCCGCACGCCGCATATCTCGCGGTGCGTGACGAATTCAAGCGCCAGATGCCGGGCCGCCTCGTCGGCGTGACCGTCGACGCGCAGGGCAAGCCCGCGCTGCGCCTCGCGCTGCAGACGCGCGAACAGCACATCCGCCGCGAGAAGGCGACGTCGAACGTGTGTACCGCGCAAGCGCTGCTCGCGATCATGGCGAGCATGTACGCGGTCTACCACGGCCCGCACGGCCTGAAGACGATCGCGCTGCGCGTGAACCGCATCGCGGCGCTGTTCGCCGCCGGCGTGAAGCAGCTCGGCTTCGCACCCATCAACGACACGTTCTTCGACACGCTGACGATCGACACCGGCGCGCGCACCGCGCAGGTCCACGAATTCGCGAAGGCCGCGCGCATCAACCTGCGCCGCGTGAGCGACACGCAAGTGGGCGTATCGATCGACGAAACGACGACCCGCGACGACCTCGCCGCTCTCCTCGCCGTGTTCGCGCAGGCCGCGGGCGGCACCGCGCCGTCCGTCGACGCGCTGGACGCGGGCCTCGGCGGCGTCGCCGCGCTGCCGGCCGGCCTCGAGCGCACGAGCGCGTACCTGACGCACCACGTGTTCAACCGCCACCATTCCGAGACCGAAATGCTGCGCTACCTGCGCAGCCTGTCGGACAAGGATCTCGCGCTCGACCGCTCGATGATCCCGCTCGGCTCGTGCACGATGAAGCTGAACGCAACGTCGGAAATGCTGCCGGTCACGTGGCCCGAGTTCGGCAGGATCCACCCGTTCGCGCCGGCCGAGCAGACCGTCGGCTACCGCGAGATGATCGACCAGCTCGAGCAGATGCTCGTCGCGGCCACCGGCTACGCGGCCGTGTCGCTGCAGCCGAACGCCGGCTCGCAGGGCGAGTACGCGGGCCTGCTGATCATCCACGCGTACCACGCATCGCGCGGCGAAGCGCATCGCGACGTGTGCCTGATCCCGGCTTCCGCGCACGGCACGAACCCGGCCTCCGCACACATGGCCGGCATGAAGGTCGTGGTCGTCGCGTGCGACGCGCAGGGCAACGTCGACATCGCCGATCTCAAGGCGAAGGCCGAGCAGCACGCGAACGACCTCGCGGCGATCATGATCACGTATCCGTCGACGCACGGCGTGTTCGAGCAGAACGTGCGCGAGATCTGCGAGATCGTCCATGCGCACGGCGGCCAGGTGTACGTGGACGGCGCGAACATGAACGCGATGGTCGGCCTGACCGCGCCGGGCCAGTTCGGCGGCGATGTGTCGCACCTGAACCTGCACAAGACCTTCTGCATCCCGCACGGCGGTGGCGGCCCGGGCGTCGGCCCGGTCGCGGTCGGCGCGCACCTCGCAAAGTTCCTGCCGAACCAGCGTTCGACCGGCTACACGCGCGAAGAAGACGGCATCGGCGCGGTCTCGGCCGCACCGTACGGCTCGGCGTCGATCCTGCCGATCTCGTGGATGTACATCGCGATGATGGGCGCGAAGAACCTGACCGCCGCCACCGAGACCGCGATCCTCAACGCGAACTACATCGCGAAGCGCCTCGCGCCGCACTACCCGGTGCTGTATTCGGGCCCGGGCGGGCTGGTCGCGCACGAGTGCATTCTCGACCTGCGCCCGATCAAGGAAACGAGCGGCATCAGCGTCGACGACGTCGCCAAGCGCCTGATGGACTACGGCTTCCACGCGCCGACGATGAGCTTCCCGGTGCCGGGCACGCTGATGGTCGAGCCGACCGAATCGGAATCGCAGGAAGAACTCGACCGCTTCATCGCCGCGATGATCGCGATCCGCGAGGAAATCCGCGCGGTCGAGGAAGGCCGCGCCGATCGCGAGGACAACCCGCTGCGTCACGCGCCGCATACGGCCGCCGTCGTCACCGCGAACGAGTGGCCGCACGCGTACTCGCGCGAGCAGGCCGCGTACCCGGTCGCATCGCTCGGCACGAACAAGTACTGGCCGCCGGTCGGCCGTGCGGACAACGCTTACGGCGACCGCAACCTGTTCTGCTCGTGCGTGCCGATGTCGGACTACGCATAACGCCTGCCGCGCGCCGGAGTCCGATCGTGACCACACCGCACGCAACCGACGGTTGCGTGCGGTTTTTGCGTTCGTCGCCCGGCCAATCGATTCACGCTCGCCCGCCAATCCGGCTAACATCACACGCGATCCAGCCAATCAAGGAGTTCCGCATGGTGCGTCCGATGTTTCCGGGCCAGGGTGCAACGCAGGAGCGGCCGCGCACGCGCCGCTTCGTGCCGCTGCTCGTCGCGTCGCTGTCGTTCGTCACCGTCGGCCTCGGCACGGCAGGTAGCGCGCGCGCGGCGATGAATTTCTGCGCGGCGCCCGCGTTGCAGGCGAGCGAAACGATCCAGGCCGAGCCGGGCGTGCAGGCGCTGATCCGCAGCGTCGACGCGCGCATCGGCGAGCAGCCGAAGGCGATGCCGCGCGTGCACACCGAGGGCACGCTGCCGCACGAAGGCATCTACGACCAGAGCGCCGACGCGCTGAAGGACATGGAGCTGATGCGCGACGCCGCGCTCGCGTGGCGCGTGACGAATGCGCCGCGCTACCTGCAGCTCGTCGACCGCTTCCTGTCCGCGTGGGTGTCGACCTACCAGCCGAGCTTCAACCCGATCGACGAGACGCGCTTCGACAGCCTGATCGTCGCGTACGACATGACGGCGAGCGCGCTGCCGGTCAAGACGCGCAACGCAACCGCGGCGTTCATCGCGAAGCTGGGCGCCGGCTATGTCGCGCAGATCGACGCGCAGAAGCGCCCGCTCACCGGCACGTGGCGCAACAACTGGCAGAGCCACCGGATCAAGCTGATCGCGCTGTCCGCGTTCACGCTCGGCGACCGCAAGATGATGAACGCCGCGCAGCGGCTGTTCGTCGAGCATCTCGCCGACAACATCGGCCCGGACGGCAAGACCTGGGATTTCGACGAACGCGATGCGCTGCATTACGCGGTGTACGACCTGCAGCCGCTGGTGACGGCCGCGCTCGCCGCGCGCCGCTTCAACCGCAACTGGCTGCGCGAGCGCGGCGCGAACGGCGCGTCGCTCGCGGCCGCGCTCGACTGGCTCGTGCCGTACGCGCTCGGCGAGAAGACCCACGAGGAATTCGTGAATTCGCCGGTGCCGTTCGACGCGAAGCGCCGCGAAGCCGGCTTGCCGGGCTACACGGGGCAGTGGGACCCGAAAAACGCCACCGAACTCTTTCATCTGGCCGCGCGGCTCGACGGGCGCTATGCCCGTGTCGCGCGGCAGTTATCCGTCATGCCGCCCGCATGGCTGGCCGCGTGCCTGCCATTGCAGGCGCGCTAGCATCATTCTCAAAGCAAGGCAGATATCAAAATGGCAGTCAGCGTGTTTGACCTCTTCAAGATCGGCATCGGCCCGTCCAGTTCGCATACGGTCGGACCGATGCGCGCGGCGCTGATGTTCGTCCAGGGCCTCGAGCGCGACGGGCTGCTCGACGCGACGGCCAACGTGAAGGTCGAGCTGTACGGGTCGCTCGGCGCGACCGGCAAGGGCCACGGCACCGACCGCGGCGTGATGCTCGGCCTGCTCGGCGACGCGCCCGACACCGTCGATCCCGACACGATCGACGCGCGGCTCGACGACGTCCGCAAGTCGAAGCAGCTCGCGCTGCTCGGCACGCATCCGGTGCCGTTCGTGCTGAAGGAGCACATCGCGTTCTACCGGCAGGCGCTGCCCGAGCACCCGAACGGGATGAAGCTGCGCGCGTCCGACGCGAACGGCGACGTGCTGGTCGAGCGCACCTACCTGTCGGTCGGCGGCGGCTTCGTCGTGACGGCCGGCGCGCCGAACACGAAGGTGCTGAGCGCGGCCGAGCAGATGACGCACCCGTTCCGCACCGGCGCCGAGCTGCTCGCGCTGACCGAGGCGACCGGCAAATCGATCGCGCGGCTGATGTGGGAAAACGAGCGCGCGTGGCACACCGAGGAAGAGACGCGCGACGGGCTGCTGAAGATCTGGGCCGTGATGCAGTCGTGCGTGTCGCGCGGCTGTGGGATCGGCAACCCGGACGCCGACGGCAACCTGCCCGGCCCGTTCCAGGTGAAGCGCCGCGCGCCGCAGCTGTATCGCACGCTGACCGGCAACCCCGAACAGGCGCTGCAGGATCCGCTGTCGATGATCGACTGGATCAACCTGTATGCGATCGCCGTCAACGAGGAAAACGCGGCCGGCGGCCGCGTCGTCACCGCGCCGACCAACGGCGCGGCCGGCATCATTCCGGCGGTGCTGCACTACTACACGCGCTTCACGCCGGGCGCGAACGAACAGGGCGTGATCGACTTCCTGCTGACGGCCGCGGCGATCGGCATTCTGTACAAGCTCAACGCGTCGATTTCGGGCGCGGAAGTGGGTTGCCAGGGCGAAGTGGGCGTCGCGTGCTCGATGGCGGCCGGCGCGCTCGCGGCCGTGCTCGGCGGCACGCCGCGCCAGGTCGAGAACGCGGCCGAGATCGGGATGGAGCACAACCTCGGCCTCACCTGCGACCCGGTCGGCGGGATGGTGCAGATCCCGTGCATCGAGCGCAACGCGATGGCGTCGGTGAAGGCCGTCAACGCGGCGCGCATGGCGCTGCGCGGCGACGGCTCGCACTACGTGTCGCTCGACTCGGTGATCAAGACGATGCGCGAGACGGGCGCCGACATGAAGACGAAGTACAAGGAAACCTCGCGGGGCGGCCTGGCGGTGAATATCGTCGAGTGTTGAGGCGGGGTCGGACGGTAATGCGGGGCGGATCGACGCCCCGACTTACCGTCCAACGTAGCCTCGGACACTAATCGTTCAGCCAGTTCTCCAACCGCAACCCCGGGTAGCTGACGAAATCCCGCGCGTTGTTGGTCACGAGGACGACATCGAGCGACACCGCATGAGCGGCGATCAATTTGTCGAGGTGATCCTTCTTTCGCTCGCGGGTTGCGTCGCGGACCGGACCATACGCTTGCGCAGCCGCGACGTCGAACGGCGCAACCGGAATATCGTCAATCAGCGCGGCAAGATTGCGACGCTCGCGGGCAGGATTCGCGCACACGGTAACGCCGTACTCGAGTTCGGCATAGGTGATCGCCGACATCACGACGTCTCCGGTGTAACACTGCGCGAACCGCCTCGCGACCTGCTCCGGCTGATTCTTCATCAGATAGATGCACATGTTGGTGTCGAGCATATAGCGCGGCATCACAAACCCTCGCGATCGGCCTGCTCCTGGTCACCTCGCCCTTCGGCCATGAAATCCGGCCCGAATTTCGCAAATTTCTCGAGTACGCGGGTCAGCGGCCGCCGCGTCGGCCGAATACGGATTTCGTCACCGACGCGCTCGATTTCCAGTTCGATATCGCTGCGCTCGTAAGCGAGGTCCGCAGGAATTCGCACGGCCTGCGAGTTGCCGTTCCGAAATACCCTCGTGGTATGCATGTTGATCTCCCACATTCGGATGTACAGTGGATGTACATCATATCATGCAGCGGGCGATGTAAATCCATGTGTGTACATGGTCCTTCATCCCGCATCGATTCCTACGCGAACGCCGACATGCCGGCCTCTTCGTACCGCAGTTGGCGCCATCCATGCCCCGTTGACCGGGCCGGCGGCGAATATCGCATCACGGCCACTGCCGTCGCGCATGCAACACCCGGAGGACCTCCACGATCCCGTCGGCTGGTCGGATGCGATACACGAGCACGTAGTTCGGCGCGACCACCAGCTCGCGCGTACCCGC
>Ga0207647_10004097_pt1 | contig 10822 bp, 7 predicted proteins | sample KBSCornC2_FD_184295 | JGI IMG/M metagenome (GOLD analysis project Ga0207647, IMG submission 184295) | Corn rhizosphere microbial communities from Kellogg Biological Station, Michigan, USA - C2 (SPAdes) (version 2) | ecosystem: Host-associated > Plants > Roots > Rhizosphere ...
CACGAAAAACCAGGAGACATTCATTGCGGCTAGAAAACTTCTGGCGCGAGGCGGGACCATCGGCATCTGTCCGGAAGGCGTTTCGCACGATGCGCCGGGACTGAAGCCGATCAAGACGGGCGCCGCACGGATCTCGCTCGCGGCAGTCTCAACCGGCGAAGTCTCAGAACTCAAGATTGTTCCAGCCGGGCTTTATTACACGTCGAAAACACGTTTTCGCAGTGACGCTCTACTCTACTTCGGCAATCCAATCGAGGTGGAACCGGTAGAACTCGAGCCTGACGGCACTCCGCCCCGCGATGCAGTTCGAAAGCTTTCCAGCCAGATCGAACAAGCACTCCGCGACGTAATCCTCGACGCCCAACACGAAGAGGAACTGCAGACCACCGCGCGTGCCGAACGGATCTTTTCTTCAGCCTCCAACGATGGGGAGCCGGAGAGTCTCAAAGACGAGCTGCGACTGCAGCAAAGGTTTATCAAAGCGTATCCGGTCCTTCAGTCACTGCAACCGGAACGCCTGCGCCGGCTCGAGTTGAGAATGCTGCGCTTCGAACAGGAGTTGAACCAGGCTGGCGTCGATACTGATGAACTAACGCCGCCCAGCTCGACCATGAGAGTCCTCGCGGCGATTGTGCGCCGAACGATTCTTTTCCTCTTGATGCTTGGGCCAGCCGTGATCGGCACCCTTACTCACTATCCTGCGTACAAACTCGGCGGTTTGCTGGCAACAAGACTCTCACGCGATTCAGACGACGTCGTCTCGACGATCAAAATCATTTCCGCACTGTTGTTGTTTCCACTTACCTGGATCGTTCTGACAGTTCTTGGATACGTGTTCTTTGGCTGGCTCCTCGCGCTGACAGCCCTCATCGTAATTCCGTTTTGCGGTTACGCGGCGATTCTTTTCTACGAAGAGTTGGACAAATCGATAGCAGGATTGCGTGTGTTGGCTTTTTTTCTGGTCGAGAGACGATTCTTCGTCAGACTACTGGCGGAGCGAAATGCGATTCGAGACGAAATCATAGCGCTGGGCAAAGAGACTCCGGCTGCCAGTGAATAGAACAGGATTGTGAGCAAAAACGATTAGTAAAACAGGGGGAATCTTTGGATGCGAGGAAGAGCAAAATTACTTTTTGCGCGCTTTGCTCTTGCTTGTCTTACTCGTCGACTTCTTCTTCGCAGAGCGGCCCGAACTCACCGATCTTCCCTTGCGGCCTTCACTCCGCAACTGTCCAGCGTCCATGAGTTGTTCGTAAGCGCCGCGAACCACATTGCGAGCGACCTTCAGTGAATTAGCCAGTTCCCGCTCACTGGGCAGCAAGGCTCCTGCCGCCAACTCTCCTGCCTCGATCAGATCATTTATTTGTTCCCGAATTTGCCGAGTCATCGACTCTGGTCGTTTTCGGTTGACACGAACATTTAATCTCGTAGCCATCGTTAACTCCCTTCACGATCAGTTTTTACTTGGGGGTTCGTTATGGATTCTATGCACCGACCATGCGAGTGTCAAACAGTTTTCTTTTCAATATGAAAAGGTTAGACCACCGTGAACTTGTCGTGATAGTGCAATTAGCGATTTGGCCCAATTAGACCATGTTTACGGAGGATCTCGACCGTACGGTCCAAGGGCAGCGCTTCGACCGTGTGACCTCTACCGGAAGTAGTGTTGGCCCGAAAAAGAGAGTTGTAGATCGCCTCTTCAGTGGCTTCGATCACGGCCAGGAAGAGCGGTGAGACAGCATCGTTTGAAAGTGTTTTGACGTTACGCGGCGTGTTGCGCTCGGACTGGTTGAGCGGTTTGATGCGTACGTCGGCTGACGTGGAGAATGCAATGGCGTAGTCGCCGCTGCCGTTGCTGCCAGCGGCGCCCGTCCTGGCAAGGCCCATCATCGCGCGTGCGGCCATGCGGCTCAGATTCCTGGCGTCGAGGGGAGCGTCGGTAGCGATCACGATGATGACGGAACCATCAGCATTGGCGGGCTGCGCGAGCTCGTCCTTTAAATAATAGCGACCCAGTTCGCGGCCAACAGAGGCGCCATTGATAGTTAAAACGCCGCCGAAGTTTGTTTGTACCAGGACGCCGACCGTGAAACCGCCGAGACTCTGTGGCAGTTTGCGCGAGGAAGTGCCGATACCACCTTTGAAGCCGAAGGCGACGGTGCCGGTTCCCGCGCCGACCGAGCCTTCTGTGACAGCGCCCCCCTTTGCGCCCTTTATTGCAGCGAAGACGTCGTCGCGCGTGATGTGCCGGCCACGAATGTCGTTGAGATAGCCGTCGTTTGTTTCGGCTACGAGAGGATTGATCGACTGCACGTCTTCGTTTCCGGGGAGCGCGAGCATGTAATCGATCAGAAAGTCGGCGGTGCGCGGGACGCTGAGAGTTGAAGTCAGCAGTATCGGTGTCTCGATTTCACCCAGCTCGTTAACCTGAGTAGAGCCGGCGAGTTTACCAAAGCCGTTTCCGACAAAGACCGCGCCCGGAACTTTTTCGCGAAAGAGGTTTCCGCCGTGTGGAAGAATCGCCGTAACACCGGTACGAACGTTGTCACCGCGAACGAGCGTTGTGTGACCCACGAGCACGCCGTCAACATCCGTGATTGTGTTCAGCGGTCCCGGCGGAAGTACGCCGACAGTGATGCCAAGCTCACGAGCGCGCGGTCTGTTTTGAGACTGGATCGTGGTTCCCATCAAAGAAGCAACAATCAGTATAGAAGCTAAGATCTTCATCTGTGTAATCTGTGGATCGGTTCGAGCGGCAATTTCGCCTCTTGCCAGCCCACCCAACCCCCAATGAGGGCGCGTGCTTTGGTCCATCCGGCTTGTCGAAGTTCCTGCGCCACACGGGCGCTGGTAGCTTCGTTTGGTCAAGCACAGTAGGCAATCAGCCACGCATCCTTCGGTAGTTTCAGTTTGTGCGCCTGCGCCACTACGCCGTCGGGCTCCATCCGCACCGATCCCTTTGCCTGAAACTCGCTCGGCTCTCGACTTCGTTCGGTGCGAACGTCCAGGAGAATGATGTTCGCTCCCGATTTCTGCAGGCTGTCGAATTCTTCGAGTGTGATGCTCTGCATTCCGACTGACTCCGAAGACGACGACTCAATCACGGGCAGCGATCGAGTTTCAATTACGGGCTCGGGAGTTTCTTCTGTGTCAGACTTCGAGCAAAAGCGCGCCAGCAAAGTCGGCGTGAAACCATGAATGACGATCGATATCAGAACGATGAAAGCAGAGATACGGAAAATCTGGTCGCTGCCAGGAATGCCGGCAAACACCGGCAACAGGATGAGCAGCAAAGAACTGAGTCCACTCGGTCCATACCACGCGATCACCATCCGGCCGCGCATATCCATGCCCGAGCCGATTAATGAAAGGAGATAGACGGGCACTCGGATCAAGATCGCAAACGCGGCAAATATGACAGTGCGCATGTCGAGCCCCTGAAAACCGGTCCAGATCAGCGAGCTGCCAAAAATCACAAAGGTGAAAAGTAACAGCATCTCCGCGGTTACGCCGCCGTACTCGACGAAGCAGTCGCAGAGTTCCACGTCGAGTGCAGCAATCGTGATACCGGCTGCGAACGCTGCGAGAAATCCACTGCCGTGTACTGCTTCCGCGGCGGCATACGCCGTGAACGCCACACCGAGTGAATAGAGCGATTCGTAGTCGCGGCGAATGCCGACACGCTTACGCAGTAGATCGAGTGCTGAAACCGCAATCAACCCGATCGCGATACCGGCTCCTGGACCAAGAACAAACAACCCGAAGCCCAGTTTTGCCAAACTGCCGCCAGTCTCGGGATCGTGACGGAGAGTCAAAGCCATCGCAACGGCGACGATCGGCAGGAGCACCACGTCGTTTAGCCCGCTTTCGAGACGCAATGCGAGTCGTGCCTCGGAAGGTATATCGGTTCTCTTAAGAAGACTGCGTAACAGTACCGGATCAGTCGAAGCGAGTGCGGCGCCGAGAATCGTAGCCAATGTGGGTGTGATGCCGAGCAGCCACCACGCGGCGAGCGCCGTGAGTGCGGCGCATAGAATCGTTCCGGGCCCGAGCATCCGAAATGCGAGTCCCGCATAACGCCTGACTTCTTTAATGTTGAGAGTGACTGCGTCTGTGAAGAGAACGAGTGTCAGACTTAGCGTGGCAACGACACGCAGGACCGGGGAGTCAAGTCTCATATCGAAGACTCCGAATCCCGCCGGCCCCAGCGCTGCGCCTATCAAAATAAAGACCGCGACGAATGGCAGACCGCTTTTGTCGACAAGACCCGACAGCAGTGCCGACACGATAATGACTATCCCGATGATCGCGAGACCGATGACGAACGGATCAGTGCCCATTTGGCCCATCCTAAAGCATTAGCCACAAAAAAGCACAAAAAGCACACCATCAGATACAGGATCATCTTTTGTGACTTATGTGCCTTTTTGTGGCTAATACTTTTTTACTTGACAGATTGTGGCGTTTGACGTGAGATAACCCCCCGAGTAACCGCCTTTTCAAAACCGACAAAGTAAGGAATCCGATGAACCTTTCACTACTGGATTGGACGGTAATCGCCGCTTATTTCATTTTCAATCTCGGTATCGCTATCTATTACGCGCGCCGAGCATCCGGTAGCACCAGCGAGTTTTTCCTGTCGGGACGTAACGTGCCGTGGTGGCTCGCCGGCACCTCGATGGTGGCGACAACATTTGCGGCGGACACTCCACTTGCTGTGACAGGTTTCGTTGCGAAGAATGGAATCGCCGGCAACTGGCTCTGGTGGAACTTTGTCATGAGCGGAATGCTCACGGTGTTTCTCTACGCGCGACTCTGGCGGCGCGCGGGAGTGATGACTGACATCGAATTTGCCGAGCTGCGTTACTCCGGGAAACCTGCTGCTTTCCTGCGAGGTTTTCGTGCGTTGTACCTCGGTCTGCCGATCAATTGCATCATCCTTGGTTGGGTGAATCTCGCGATGGTCAAGATCCTCGAGATCACGCTCGGAGTTGATAAGAGTGGCGCGATCAAAATCGTGATCGGCATGCTGATCTTCACTGCGTTCTACACCGCAATCTCCGGGCTGTGGGGAGTTCTTGTTACGGACCTGTTCCAGTTTGCGCTCAAGATGGGCATGGTGATCGTGCTGGCCATTCTCGCTGTCAACGCGGTCGGCGGAATTGATGCAATGAAGACGAAGATCGGCGCGATGGATGCGGCCGCCGGCGCTGGTTCACGACTCGCATTCTTCCCCGAACTCAATTCCGCGTGGATGCCTGCGATAACTTTGTTTGTTTATCTCGGCGTGATCTGGTGGTCCACATGGTATCCCGGCGCTGAACCTGGCGGCGGTGGTTACGTCGCTCAGCGCATCTTCTCCGCAAAGAACGAACGGCATGGACTGCTCGCGACGCTCTGGTTCAACGTCGCTCACTATGCTTTACGCCCATGGCCATGGATCCTGACGGCGCTTGCTTCGCTGATTCTTTATCCTAATCTCGTCGACAAAGAATCCGGTTACATCAAGACACTGCTCGACCCGAACGTCTTTCCGACTTACCTGCGTGGCTTTATGCTAGCGGCGTTTGCTGCAGCTTACATGTCGACGATCGGCACGCAACTCAACTGGGGTGCTTCTTACGTCATAAACGACTTCTACCGCCGCTTCGTAAACCGTGAAGCGACCGATAAACACTACGTCATCGCTTCTCAAATCATGACGGTGCTGCTGATGATACTGTCGCTGACCGTTACTCGTTATATGGACTCGATCGGCGGCGCATGGAAACTGCTGCTGGTCACAGGCGCGGGGACGGGCACAGTACTCCTGCTGCGCTGGTTTTGGTGGCGCATCAACGCGTGGTCCGAAGTCTCGGCGATGATCACGGCTGCGATCGTCTCGATCACTTTGCAGGAAGGTGCTCGCATCCTCGCGAAACTTCAAATTACGGACAACGCTCCCGAGTTCCTGAGGTGGAATAGCGACGACCCGCGGCAGTTTGCATACATCATGATCGTGACGGTTGGAATCACGACTCTTGTTTGGGTTGTCGTAACTCTGGTGACGAGACCTGAACCGGCGGAGAAGCTGATTGCGTTCTACCGCCGCGTTAGGCCGGAAGGACCGGGCTGGACCGAAATTGCTCACGAGGCTGGTCTCGCCGAGTCGCATGCGCGGGGACGTTTGTCGCTGCAATTCGTAAATTGGATACTCGGAGTTGCGCTCATTTATGGATCATTGTTTGGCATCGGTAAATTGATCTTTAAGGAGTGGGGAACAGGATTGCTATACTTACTGGTCGCGATTGTGGCAGGAGCGTTGATTTCACGGAATCTTTCGCGAGGAGAAATGACCGCTGAGACGCTCCAACTTGAACATGCCGAAGAACCAGTCTAGTGAACGAATAGTTTTCGCCGTCGATCTTGGAGGCACACATTTACGAGTAGCTCTCGTCGATGACACCGGGAGAATACTCAGTCAACATAAACAGGATACTCCGAAGGGAGATTCTGCTGAGGACATCGTTGACGCTCTCGTGCAGGTGGCGGAGCGTTGGGGCTGCAGCGAGTTACCGGTTGTTGCTACTTCCATCATGGTTCCCGGCGCAGTGGATTGCGCGAAAGCAGTTGTAGTGCAGGCGCCAAACCTTCCCTCCCTAGTCAACTTCCCATTAAAGTCACAACTGCAAAAGAGGCTCGGCTGGCCTGTCTATCTCGAAAACGATGCGAACGCCGCTGTGGTTGGAGAGATGTGGCAGGGTGCTGCGCGTGGTTGTCGCGATGTTGTTAGTGTGACACTGGGAACGGGGGTTGGTGGAGGAGTGATTCTTGACGGTAAGTTGTGGCGTGGTTCGCATGGTTCCGGCGGTGAGATCGGACACACCACCGTCGATCCGTTCAGTGGTTTGAAATGCAAGTGTGGCAACACGGGGTGTCTTGAGTTGTTCGCGTCAGCAACGGCGATTGTGAGAATGACGCGAGAGGCGTTGTCGTCGTTTCCTGAAACGAGTTTGAAGAGCGATGAGTTGACGGCGGAGAAAGTTTACGACGCGGGGAAACAGGGTGACGAACTGGCGCTCGTGGTTTTCAAACGCTTTGGGATGTATCTCGGCATTGGTCTCGCGAATTTGATCAATCTGATCGACCCGCAGATTATTGTGATAACGGGCGGTGTCGTGAATGGTTGGGATTTGTTTGCTGAGGAGATGTACCGGCAAGTTGGGGAACGCGCTTTCCGCACGACCGCGCAGCAGGTGAAAATTGCGAAGGCTGAGTGCGGAGATAATGCGGGTTTGTTGGGTGCTGCTCGCCTAGCTCTACAGGATTGATCTTGTGAATCCTGTAAATCTTGTTAATCCTGTGAAAAATTTTGGACAGGATTACATGATTTACAAGATTTTATTTTAATGTCGGCATTAATCATTCACGGCCATTTCTATCAACCGCCACGTGAGAACCCATGGACAGGGGAAATCGATCCGGAGCCGAGCGCCGCACCCTATCACGACTGGAATGAACGCATTCACGCTGAGTGCTACGCTCCAAACCTAACTAACTACCCGCACATCAGTTTCAACTTTGGTCCAACGCTGCTCTCGTGGCTCGCCAGTAAACATCCGGACACATATCAAAAAATCTTAGACGCGGATAAAGTGAGCGCCTCAACCAGAGCTGGTCATGGCAATGCGATCGCACAGGCGTATGGTCACGCGATTCTGCCCCTTTGCAATGAACGCGACCGATTGACGCAAGTCCTCTGGGGCCTGGCAGACTTTCGTTTTCGTTTCGGTCGTGAACCGGAATCGCTCTGGTTACCGGAGACAGCCGCCAACGATCAGGTTCTTGCACTGCTGATCGAACAGGGTTTGCGTTACGTGATTCTTGCACCCAATCAGGGGAAGGGGGCGGTTGATAGTTCACGACCTTATCGCTTTTCACACCCTGACCGATCGGGGCGTTCGTTAGCTGTGTTCTTTTATAATGGACCACTCGCACGAGCGATCGCTTTCGAACGCGCGCTCGCGTCGAGCAAAGGCCTGGTTGAACTGTTTATCAGGGCCGCCCAGTCGGGTGATTTGGTGAATGTTGCGACTGATGGCGAGACGTATGGCCATCATTTCAAGTTCGGCGATCTTTGTTTGTCTCATGCGTTGGAGGTTGAAGCGAAGCAGGCCGGATTTTGGATCACGAATTACGCGGAATATTTAGATCAGCATCCACCCTCGCTGGAAGTCGAGATTGATAATGGTCCTGACGGAGAAGGAAGTTCGTGGAGTTGCGCTCATGGTGTCGGCCGTTGGACGCGCGACTGTGGCTGCCAAACAGGAGGTGAGCCCGGGTGGAATCAACAGTGGCGACAACCATTGCGTGAGGCGCTCAATTTCCTTCGCGATGATGCTGCGATGAAGTTTCAGGATGTGGGCGGCGAGCTGTTGTCGGATCCGTGGGCCGCGCGCAATCAATATATCGGTGTGGTTCTCGATCCGGATTATGTGCGAGAGGAGTTTTTGAAGCGGCAAGCGGTTCGTCAATTGAATTCGTCGGAAGAGTTGCGTGTGTGGAAGCTGTTGGAGATGCAACGAAGCGCGTTGCTGATGTTTACGAGTTGTGGGTGGTTCTTTTCTGACCTCGCGGGGATAGAGACGATCCAGGTAATGCGCTACGCTGCACGCGTCATAGATTTGATGAGTCAGTTAGGATTGGAGCCACCGGTTAAGCAGTTCCTTGAGATGATGGCAGAGGCTAGGAGTAATCGAGCGGAAAAGGGGAACGGAGCCCAGATTTTTTTAGCCACGGATAAGACGGATATTTAACGGATGAGTCTTGGTGATATCGATCTGCATCTCTTCGGCGAGGGGCGTCACGAAGAGATCTATAAAAAGCTCGGTGCGCACCTTACGACAGTGGGCCGCACCAAAGGTGTTTCGTTTGCTGTTTGGGCGCCGCATGCGAATAGCGTCAGCCTTGTGGGTGACTTCAATGGTTGGGATGGAACGCGTCACCAGATGCAAAGGCAGGGGCAGTCCGGTGTTTGGGAGTTGTTCGTGCCGAAGCTTACGGAAGGCAGTCTTTACAAGTTTGAGATTCGCGCGCCAAATACTCCACCGTTTTTCAAAGCCGATCCGTACGCGCAGTTCACTGAAGTCCCGCCTGACACTTCGTCGATCGTTTATAAATCGAAGTACAAGTTTCGCGATTCAAAGTGGATGAAGAGTCGCGCCGGCCGCGAGCACTTTCGGAAACCTCTCGCGATTTACGAAGTCCACTTTGGTTCGTGGCGTCGCCAGATGGAGGACGAGTATCGCCCCTTCACCTACCGTGAGATGGCCGAACCGCTTGCGAATTACATCATGCAAATGGGCTTCACGCATGTGGAGTTTTTGCCGCTCAAAGAACATCCGTATGGACCATCGTGGGGCTATCAGGTCACTTACTATTACGCGCCCTCCGCACGTTATGGCGAGCCGGACGATCTTCGTTACCTCATCGACTACCTGCACCAGCAGGGCATCGGCGTGATCATGGATTGGGTTCCGGCGCACTTTCCAAAAGATGGCTTTGCACTCGGACGCTTCGATGGCTCCGCGCTTTATGAGCATCTCGATCCCCGCAAAGGTGAACATCCGGATTGGGGCACGTACATCTTCAACTACGGTCGCAACGAAGTGCGCAATTTTCTCCTCGCGAATGCCCTCTACTGGTTCAATGAGTTTCATGTGGACGGGTTGCGTGTCGATGCCGTGGCGTCGATGTTGTATCTCGACTACAGCCGCAAGGAAGGGCAGTGGGTGCCGAACCAGTTCGGTGGACGCGAGAATCTGGAAGCGATTTCGTTTCTGAAAGAGTTGAATGAGATAACGCATCGCGCGTGTCCGGGAATCATGATGATTGCGGAGGAGTCGACTGCGTGGCCCATGGTCAGTCATCCGATTTACGCCGGCGGTCTTGGCTTTGATTTCAAGTGGAATATGGGCTGGATGCACGACACGCTCAAGTACTTCCAGACCGATCCATTGTTTCGCGCCGGCAATCACAATGCGTTGACGTTTGGTCTGGTTTACGCGTGGAGTGAGAACTTTATCCTGCCGTTCTCACACGATGAAGTGGTCCACATGAAGGGGTCTCTGCTGAACAAGATGCCTGGGACGACGGAGCAGAAGTTTGCCACGCTGCGTGCGATGTATGGCTACATGTGGGCGCATCCCGGCAAGAAGTTATTGTTCATGGGTGGCGAGTTCGGACAGTGGCGCGAGTGGACCGAGACCGAGAGTCTCGACTGGCATCTAATCGAAGACTCACTGCATGGTGGTGTTCAGAAGTTGGTCAGCGATCTAAATCGACTCTATGAACCAGAAAGTGCGTTATGGGAAGCCGACGGTGAATCATCCGGCTTCGAATGGATCGACGTCGACAACGCCGCGGAAAACATTGTCGCCTTCATCCGCCGCTCGCCACAAACCGGCAGTGAAGTCATCTGCGTCTGTAATTTCTCCGCCGTCGCGAAGAAGGGCTATCAGATACAGTTACTGTCCGATAGCAAGTACCATCTCATCCTCAACACCAGTGCTGACGTCTACGGCGGCACCGACGGCGTATCGAGATACGGTTCTCAGATCGATCTCCCCCCGCTCACCACCCTCTGGTTCGCGCCACAAAAAAGCGCAAAGAAAAGCCAGCCACAAAAAGGCACAAAAAGCACAAAAAAGAAGACAAGCATTAAAACGAAATAGCCCCGTCATGTCCTCATGGCTGATCCTAAAACAATTATTTTGTGCTTTTTGTGCCTTTTTGTGGCTAAAATGGATCGCTTCTTTGTGCCCGCTTGTGGCCTATGTATGAG
>Ga0207647_10004100_pt1 | contig 10821 bp, 7 predicted proteins | sample KBSCornC2_FD_184295 | JGI IMG/M metagenome (GOLD analysis project Ga0207647, IMG submission 184295) | Corn rhizosphere microbial communities from Kellogg Biological Station, Michigan, USA - C2 (SPAdes) (version 2) | ecosystem: Host-associated > Plants > Roots > Rhizosphere ...
GATCGCTAAGCGCCTCCGCCAGTGCCTCGGCGACGTAGCGCTCGGGCATCAGCGCGACAGTCAGTCCTATCGATCGCATCGCCTCCGCGGTCGCAGGCCCGACCGCAGCGCAGCGCAGTTGTGCGAGCGGATGCACGTCGAGGGCAAGAGCGGCCAGGCGCTCCGCGATCACCCGCACCGCATTGGCGCTCGTGACCACCAGCCAGTGAAACTGTTGCGGCAGTCGCAACGCGGCATCGAGCGGCACATAGGAGTCGGGCGCCACCATCTCGATCGTCGGCAGCAGGAGCACCTCGGCGCCCTGCTGCTCCAGCCGCTCGCGCAGTCCGCCACTCTGCCGTTCCGCACGTGTCACCACGATGCGCCGCCCGGCCAGCGGTCCCGCAGTCATCTGGTCACGCCTTGCTGGGCCAGCAGTTGCAGCGCCCCCTGCCGCAGCAGCGAGTCGGCCAACGCCGCACCCAGAGCTCCGGCATCCGAGCCCCGTTCCTCGCCCCGCAACACGGTCGCGCCATCCGGCGAGGAGACACATCCGCTAATACGGTATTGGTCGCCGTCCCGCCGGCAGTAAGCTCCGATCGGCACTTGGCAGCCGCCGCCCAGCGCGGCAAGCGCCACCCGCTCCGCCGTCACCGCAAAGCGCGACTCAGCGTGATCGAGTCTTGCCAGCACCGCGCGCGTACGCTCATCCGCTGCCCGGCACTCGATCGCCAGCGCTCCCTGCCCCGGTGCCGGACACAGCACATCCTCGGAGAACCGCTCCCGCACCCACTCCGTGCGTCCCAGCCGGTCAAGGCCCGCGGCCGCCAGCACTGCGGCATCCACCTGCCCATCGCTCAGCTTGCGCAGCCGCGTGTCAACGTTGCCGCGGAACTCCACATACTCCACCCCCGGCCACCTCGCCCGCAATTGCGACTGCCGCCGCAAACTACTCGTGCCGAGGCGTGCACCGTGTGGCAACTCATCCATGCCGGTGTAGCGCAGGGATACGAAGACATCCCGCGGATCAACCCGTTCTGTCACTGCTGCGATCACAAACCTCGCATCCAGTTCCGTAGGAAGGTCCTTCAGGCTGTGAACCGCAAGGTCGATCCCGCCTTCAGCCAGCGCCTCTTCGATCTCCTTCGTAAACATGCCTTTCGATCCCACCCGCGTAAACGGCACTTGCTGCAGCCGGTCCCCGGTTGTGGTGATGGTCGTGATTTGGACCTCGTGCCCTTGTCTGCGCAACAAGGCTCCAATATGCTCCGCCTGCCAGAGCGCGAGCTGCGATCCACGCGAGCCGATGCGTATCAACGCCTGGTCGCCTCAAGAGATCGGGCAGGCTCTCCCGTCTCCTGCCTCGCTGTTTCGAGAGCGCTCGTGACCGCCGACTTTTCTTGGGTCGAAGCACTGTTCTGCGAGGTCAGCCCACCCTGCGGTGGCAATCCAAAGATCTGCTGCACCGCTTCCACCACCGTCAAATCGCCGTTCCGCGCCGCGGCCTTCATTGCCTGCAGCGGCTGATGCAGCACCTTGTTGATCAGCCCGCGCGTCAGCGCTTCGACTGCGCTCCGTTGCTCAAACGAAAGCGACTGCAGCTTGCCCTGCATGCGCTGCAACTCCGCTTGTCGCAGCTCTTCCATCGATTGCTGCAGCGACACAATCGCCGGCACAGCGCTCAGTGTCTGCTGCCCGTTGGCGAAGCGTTCCACCTCCGCCTGCACAATCGCCTCTGCCTGCATCGCTTCCTTGCTGCGCTCGCTCATGTGCGATGCCGCGACAGACTGCAGATCGTCGATGTCGTAGACGAAGGCGCCTTCGAGCCGGTTCACCTCCGGCGCCACATCCCGCGGTACTGCAATGTCGATGTAGAACATGGGGCGATTCCGCCGCCGGTGCAGAAACTGCTGGGCGTGCTCGCGGCGGATGATAGGCTGCGCCGCGCCGGTTGACGTAATCAGGATGTCTGCCTGGTCCGCTACGGCATGCAGATCCTCAAAACGCACGGCACGCCCATCGAATATCTGCGCCATGCGCACTGCACGATCAAAAGAACGATTCGCAATCAACATCGAATGCGCTCCCTGCTGGATCAGATGTCGCGCAGCCAATTCGCTCATTTTGCCCGCGCCCACCAGCAACACTTTCTTGCCCTCGAGTGAGCCGAAAATCTTCTTCGCCAGATCGACCGCGACCGACGCAATCGACACAGAAGCACTGCCGATTTGCGTCTCCGTCCGCACGCGCTTTGCTACGGCGAAGGTCGTCTGCAGCAGCCGCTCGAGCGAACTCTGCACCGCGCCCACCGCTCGCGCAGCAGTATAGGCCTCCTTCACCTGGCCCAGTATCTGCGGCTCACCCAGTACCATCGAGTCCAGGCTCGAAGCCACGCGGAAGAGATGCCGCACTGCATCGGTGCCTTCGTATTCGTAAAGATGCGGACGCAGCGCATCGGTGTCTAGTGCAAAGTAGCGGCGCAGGAAGTCCATCACATCAGGAGCCGTCTGCTCGTAGCTCGTCACCAGTTCCACGCGATTGCAGGTCGAAACGATCATGCCCTCGCTCACACCGGGCGTGCCAAGCAGTGCCAGAGCAGCCTCTCCCAGCGATTCAGGCGAAATCGCCAGCCGCTCGCGCAGCTCAATCGGCGCCGTGCGATGATTCACTCCCAGCAAGCGGATGGTCATGGCACCGGGAACCTGTGTACCGAGCTGAACTGATTCGCTGCCCAAACGCTCAGCACGACGAGAAAGACCACGCTCGAGAGATAGATCGCCCGTCGCCCGCGCAGCCCAGTACTGCGGCGAACCAGCAACATCAGCACGTAGAGCCCCCACATACCGAATGAGAGCAGCACCTTCGGATCAAGAAAATATGCAGCCCCGACGCTCTGCTGCGCAATGAACGAGCCCGCCAACAGACCCAGCGTCATACACGGAAAACCGATCAGCAAGCTCAGATACGCAATGCGATCCATCGTCTCCAGCGGCGGTAGCCACGCCAGAAAACCGACTCCCTCTTTGCTCTTCAGGCGCCGCTCCTGCACTAGATACAGCACACTCGCTATCAGACTGAACAGCAGCGCGGTATAGGCCGCCAACAGGGCGCTGATGTGGACCACCAGCCATCCCGAACGCATCTCCGGTGTCACAAATGCTCCGCTGTTCGCCCCCATGGCCGGCGCGATCATCACCATCAGCGCCAGCGGCAGCGCGAAGATCCCGAAAGCCGCCGCGCGATATGCAGCGTAAACAAGCAGATACGCCGCCACGATCAGCAGCGCGAGCGTCGCCTGCACTTCTACCCACCCGAGAGGTACGAGGTGATGGGCAGCCACCATCAGTTCCACCACCGCGACCAGGTGAAAGAAGAACCCCGCTACGGCGGCCGGCAGCGAGATGCGCTGCCACCGCGGTTGCCCGTACAGCACAGCCGGGAAGGCCGTGGCGCCGGCAATAGCGTAGAGAACAGCCGCGACTCGCAACCAGAGCAGGGACATGATGCGGGAACGAACCCTTCAGTATACCGGCGCGAAGTACGCCAAGTCTGACTGAAAGACAGATCAACCCTCACGATTCAGTCGAATCGGATACTGATCACCTTGTCGGGAGGCTTACTCCGGTACGATTGGCGGGATATCGGGCGACATCGGGACCACTCGTGTTTTCAGCGGCGCCACGGTATCCAGCTCTGCCTTGGTCAATCGTCCCCGCTTGTCGAAGCGCAGCTGCCAGTTTCCCGTCTGTGCTGTCGCCGAGACGTCACTGAAGTGAACCTCAGCATCCTTACCGGGATCGATGACAATGATCGGCGTGCTACCGTTGCGCTTCGTCAACGCCTCGGACGCCTCCACGCTTTCCTTTGGCACGGCAACCTTGGGAAGGTGGCCGCTGAGCGCCGCGAAGCACATGCTCAGATTCAGCCAGTGAGAGGAGGGCCCTAGTTCGTGCTCGCCACGGTCTGTCGTCAACATCTGGTTGAATGCGATGTACGCTGTGCTCTTCTCCCATGCGGCATGGAAAGGCAGCAAGCCGTGGGCATAATCCGTCACCACCTGCACCTTGTCGCCGTTCGCCGGCACCACGGCGACGAAGTGCGATGGCCCATGCTCCACGCTATCGTTTTGGAAATTCAACATCATGTGGTCCGGAAGAGTACGGCAGACGATCTGCTGATATGTCCAGCGGCTGTCGCTGATATCGAACCCATAGAACGCAGCCGCACTGCTGACGTCCACCTCTCTCCGTTCCAGCAGCGCGCGGTCCGCCGTGCTCATCTGTCCGGCGTCCAGCACAGGAAGCGTCGACGTATGCGCCTCGAGCGCGGCGATCTTCTCTTCTTCACCGGGCAGTGGTGGGCCATTGCGGTGACGATGAAGCTGGGCCGCCGCCGGCAGAGCGCAGGCAAGACCGAGGAGCAGGCCGAGCACGGCGTTCACGCATGCGCGCGACCTTCCGTCGAACCGGGAGGAGAGCATAGCAAGGCCAATCTACCATGCGTCCGCTGCCGCTCGGCACTGGCACAAAAGAGGAGGGCGGCCGATTAGCCGCCCTCCTCTCGGTTGTCGAACTTGCAATTATTAGCGCGATGGACGATGCGCGGGCGCCCGACGTGTCGCCTTCGGCTTCTCGGGCGCAGGTGGGGTTCCGTTGATAAGAGTGATCATCTTCGGATTCTGCGTGTATGAATCGAAGGTGGCGTCAAAATTCACCATTGCCCCAATTGTCGGCGGCGTGGTCAGCGGTTTCTTCATGTTGATGGTGAAGTCCGCCGTATTGGAGGCCTTGGCATCCTCCGTCACCGCAAGCTGCACTGAATCCGCAGTTGCCGAGACGACCTTGCCCGGAATCTCATAGGTCTGGCCCTTCATCGTGTCCCACATCTTTCCGGCATCTTCCGGCTTCCCGTTGAAGAGGATGAACTCCTTGTCATTCAGGTTCAGCGTCTTCAGGTCGGGCGTACTGGCTACTACTTTGGCAGCCTGGTCGGCTGGGGATGGCGGCGGTGGTGCAGGCGTGGGATTGTAGCTGTCCGGCGGAAGCACCGACTGCGTCACCAGCGTCTTCACCTGGTCAAAGCCATCCATGCCACCGTGGTACTTGTTGTAGTAATACTCGGCTGCCTTCTCAATCTGGTCCTTCGCTGCCGGAGGGGCATATGCGGCGGCGCGGGTCAGAAACCACACGGCATTCTTCAGATCCGGTGGGGTCTGCTGCGCATATGCCTGTCCCAGCAAATAAGTATCGTTCAGTGCCGGACCCGTCTGGGTCTGTGCTGCCGGCACCGATTGCAGCTCCTTTTTGAATGCTTCTACCGCTCCCGCGTAGTCCTTCTTCAGCTGATCGTCCATGGCGATCGCGCCGTAGAAAATCGGTGTGGTCGCATCCTTCAGCTTCTGGTAGTCGGCGTCCGGCATGTTGGCCGGCTTGGGAGCAGCGAGCCCCTTCTGTGCATTGGCGGCCGCCTCGTCAAGCAACGGCTGCTGCTCGGCGGGCGTGGACTTCTGCGCCGCCTGCGCCTTCTTGATGTAGACAGTGATCGCCAACGCACGCAGGTTGTTTGGATCCACCTGCAGCAGCCGGTTCGCAGCATCGACCGTCTTGTCCATGTTGTTCGTCGCCTGGTAAGCAGCCATTAGCTGCTCCAGCATCTCGCCCTTCACCACCGAGTTCGGATACTTGGTGAGGAACGCTTCAATGGCAGAAGCCTTCGCCGCCGGCGAGGACTGGCTGATCGCGTTCGAGTAGTCGTTGTACTCGGCCGGATCTTTGATTGTGATTTGCTGGGCACCGGCACCACCGGCCGCGGCCTGGGCCAGGGCGAACGGCGTAGCACACAGAGTACTGGTAGCGATTGCCAGCAGAGAAGCTAAGGCGACCTTCTTCATTCAACGCTCCTAAGAGAAGTGCAGCGATTTATAACCTGTAATTCCGTACCTGCAGTCTTCACATCCACGACACTGCCGAGAACGCGCCCGGTCAGGAGCGACGCGTCAATCGATTTGTCCCGGGAAAAGAAACGGCGCGGCAATGTGGCTGGATTATAAGAATCAGTCTCTCCCCATGCAAGCGGCAGGCCCTCTGAACTGATCGGAACCGCTAGGACCACCGGTAAAGATGCGGTTCTCCCCCGCCGCGTTGACTCGACACACCCAAGAGAATGTCACGGCAATGTCATCCAACTCAATGACCCATCCGGCGTATGCCTTTTGCGGTCACGGTATAACGATCACAGAGACGAGGGCCCTATGCCACAGACAGATCCTCCCGCTTCGACGACCCCAACGGCTCTCGCCGGCCGGACTGCTCTCGTCACCGGCGCATCGCGCGGCATCGGCCGATCTGTTTCCTTAAGCCTCGCACAACTTGGCGCGCGCCTGTTGCTTGTTGCTCGTGACCGGAAAGCGCTCGCGGAGATCCAGCAGGAGATTGTCGATCTTGCCACTGCGGCGGAGGCTTTCCCATGCGATCTCGCCTCCTCGTCCGAGATTCAGGCTCTCGCATCGCGCGTCGACGCCGCAGGCGGATGCGACATCCTAGTGAATGCCGCAGGAATCGGCAGAACCGGCATGCCACTGCACGAGATGGCCCTCGAAGACTTCGAAGCGATTTTCGCCACCAACGTGCGTGCGCCATTCCTGTTAATGCGCGCCGTAGTCCCTCACATGCGTGCACTTGGCAGTGGCGACATCGTGAACATCTCTTCACTCGCCGGCCAGGGTCCTCTAGCCAATGGCGCAGCGTACGCGGCCTCCAAGTGGGCACTCAATGGCCTCAGTTACTCCGTTGCAGAGGAACTGCGTGCCCATAACATCCGCGTCTCCGTCATCGCACCCGGCTCAGTGAACACCAGCTTTGGCGGTGCTGGTGGTGCTGGTAAGGACCGAGCCAAGATGCTCCAGCCCGAAGACGTCGCTGCCGCGGTCACCATGCTGGTGACTCAGCCACGCCATGCGTTCATCAGCGAACTCCGCATGCGTCCCACCCAAAAGCCGTAATTCCCGTTTTTCCCGCCTGCAGCCGGCTGCCATTCCGAGCCAAATGCACTGACCTCCCAAGGAGTCGCAATTGCGCCCGCCTTATCCACAATATGTAGGGGTATCTGTGTTGAATCGCCCCTGACACCCAGCTACCATTCTTGGCAAGACTGTGTTCGAGTGGAATAGGGGCGCTGCTCGGCCCTGTCTCCGCTCCCAAGGGTGTCATTGATGCTCAAGCTCAAGAAGATCCAGATCCTCGGCTTCAAATCTTTCTGCGACCGCACCGAGCTTACCCTGCCCGGCCAGGGAATGGCGGCCGTGGTCGGCCCCAACGGTTGCGGCAAATCTAACATCCTCGACGCCGTCAGTTGGGTCCTGGGTGAACAGTCTGCCCGTACACTGCGCGGCACCAAGATGGAAGACGTGATCTTCGCCGGCACGCGCGATCGCAAGGCGCTCGGCATGGCCGAGGTCTCCCTCACCCTCATCGATCCCGACGCCTATGGCGAAGGTCCGCTTGCAACCGAACTGCAATCGAATGAAGTTGCGCTGGACAGCGACAGCGATGCGATCGTTGCCGCCAACGGCGACTGGGATGAGGACGCACACCGTCAGGCGCGCTCCTCTGAAACGGAAGAAATCATCGCCGAAGCCCAGCCCGGCACCGTTATCGAGGGCGAAGAAGGCGAAGCCGCTCCGTCCGGAGAAACCGAAGCATCTGCGCAGGAAAGTGCACTGCAGAATGGCTCCGTCGCCGTCGCAGCCCCGAATGCCGTCGTCCTGAAGATCCGCCGCCGCAAGTTCCAGCGCACCCCTGCACGTGCCGGGGAGATCATCGTGACTCGCCGCCTTTTTCGTTCGGGCGAGAGCGAATATCTGCTCAATGGGAAGCTATGTCGCCTACGCGACATTCAGGACATCTTCATGGGCACCGGCCTCGGTCCGGAGAGCTACGCCATCATCGAGCAGGAGCGCATCGGCCAGCTTCTTAGTTCCAAGCCGCACGATCGCCGCGCCATCATCGAGGAAGCCGCCGGCATCACTCGCTTCAAGACCAAGAAACGTCTAGCCGAGCTGCGCCTCGAGTCTGCAAAACAGAACCTCGCCCGCGTCAACGACATCTTCGAAGAAGTCACGCGGCAGATGAACTCCCTCAAGCGCCAGGCTGCCAAAGCCGAGCGCTACGCCGCCGTCCGCGATGAGCTTCGCACCCGCCTGCGTGTCGTCCTGGCCAGCCGTCTCCACCAGATGGACGCAACCAGCGTCACGCTCCACGAGCAGATCGCCTCCCTCACATCGCAAATCGATGCCTCCGCTGCGCATGTCGAAGCGCTCGACGCAGAGCACGCAGCCGCTGTTGCCCGCGGCTACGAGCTCGACGCCAGCGCGAAGGAAGCCAGCGCTCGCGCCAGCCAGGCCGCCATCGATCTCGAACGCGCCAGCGCGCGCCAGCACGCCAATGAGGAACGTATCGCCGACCTCATCTCCCGCTCCGCCGCCGGCACCGCCGAGCTCGAGCAGGCGCGCCACCAGATGGACGGTCTCACCACGGAGCGCGAGCAGCACCGCAGCTTCCTCGAAACCGCCGCCGCCGAGGCGGCGCGTTTCCGCCAGCAGGCCGAGGCCCTCCAGCAGCAGGCGCGCGAAGCTGCCCAGACCGTCGCCCATGCCGAGCAGCGCCTCGAAGCAGAACGTCGCCGCGGACTGCAACTCCTCTCGGAAGCCGCCAACGCCCGCAACCAGGCCTCCCAGGCTGAGGAGGCAGTCGGCGCGCTCGAACGCGAGGCCGAGCGCCTCGCCGGTGAGATGGACACCGCGCACCGCGATCTCGAAACCCTCGGCGCTGAGCGCGGTCAGGCATCCCTCCAATTCGAATCCGTCACCGAAACTCTGACTCGCCTTGAACGCGAGATTCTCAATCTGCGTTCGGAGATCGAGCAGACCCGCGCCGACGAGACCGAGACCCGCCGTCGTGGCGATGTGCTGCGCGCCGAGCACGCTACCCTCACCGGTCGCCGCAATTCCCTTGAAGGCCTCATCCGCGAACACAGCTATTCGACAGATACTGTCCGCAAACTCTTCCGCACCAACGGTCATACCGCCGGCCTCTCCGCCGTGGGCACGCTCGCAGACTTCCTCGAAGTCGATGGCCAATACGAAACCGTCGTTGACGAATACCTCCGCGATGAGCTCAACTACATCGTCGTCAAAAGCTGGGATGCCGCCGACGAAGGCATGCGCCTGCTCAAGAGCGACGTCGACGGTCGCGCCACCTTCCTCGTCCATCCCCACGACGCCCAGGCCAAGTTCTCGTTCGATCCCACCGAGCCCACCGGCACGCAGACCAGCCGCGAAGGTATCGTGCGCCTGAAGGATTGCATCCGGGTGCTCGATGGCTTCGGCACATCGCTTGAGGCCATTCTGCCCAAGCTGCGCGAAGGCTATGTCACGCCCGACACCGGAATCGCACGCTCGCTCGCACTTGAAAATCCGCAGGCCTTCTTTCTCGCGCCCTCCGGCGAGTGCTTCCACAACGTAACCGTCACCGGTGGCAAGCCGCGCGCCGAAGGCCCGCTCGCCATCAAGCGCGAGCTGCGCGAGACGCAGCAGAAGCTCGACGCGCTCGACGCTGAACTAGCTCAGGCGGAGACACACGCTGCCACCCTCGGCCGTACTCTCGTCGAAAAAACTCGCCTGCTCGAAGCCAAAAGCGAAGATCGCCGCGCCGCCGAACGCGACAGCGCCAACCAGGGCGCCGCTCTGCGCCAGATGGAATCGGAAGCCAAGCGCCTCGAGCGCCGCTTGCAGGACTGGTCGCTCGACAGCGAACGCAATCGTGATCAACGCAACCAGCGCACTGCGCTGATGGAGCGCAAGCGCGAAGACGTGGCCCGTCTCGAAGCTGAGCACGCCACCGCAGAAACGCAGCAGCGCGAACTCGAATCCGCACTCGCCGGCCATCGCGGAGCACGCGAGACCGCACAGCAGGCGTCCTCGCAGGCCGTCGCCGAACTTGCCGGTCTCGAAGAGCGCAAGCGCGGCGCAGAGGCCTCCTTCGCCCGCATCGATCGCATGTACGCCGATCTCGGCCGTCGCGTCGTCCAGCTCGAACAGCAGCTCGCCGCAGCAGCAGCGGAACAAGCGCAGCGCACGGATGAGAACGCAGTGCTCGCCGCCCAGCAGCAGCAGCTTGCCGAAATCCGCGAGCAGGCCATTGCCGAAACCGCCCGCTGGACCGAAGAAGCACGCCTGCTGCGCATAACGCTTCTCGAAAGCGAGCAGCAGCTTAAGGCACTCCGCGCTGAAACAGATGCGTTGCGTGAGAACCGGAGCAGTCACGCCGCGCAGGCCGCCAAGCTCGCCGCGGACCTCGAGCACCTCGAAGCCACCTGCGTCAGCGACCTTGGCGTTGAAGCCGGTGAGCTCCGCGCACAAGAGGACATCGCGCGTCTCGAAGACGAAGCCCTGGCAACCGAAGACGAAGCCTGCCGCGGTCTAAAGAGCCGGCTCGAAGCTATGGGTCCAGTCAACATGATGGCGCTCGACGAATACAAAGAGGCGGCGGAGCGCCACAGCTTCCTCGAAACGCAGCGCACCGACCTGCTGGACTCCATCGAGAACACGCAGGCCACCATTAAAGAAATCGACACCATCTCGCGCACAAAATTCGATGAGGCCTTCGCGCGCATCAACGAAAACTTCTCCGTTACCTTCACCCGCCTTTTCAATGGCGGCCAGGCTTTCATGCGCCTTACCGACGAAGAGAACGTTGCGGAGAGCGGCATCGACATCGTTGCCTCACCCCCCGGCAAGAAGCTTCAGAACGTGCTGCTGCTCTCCGGCGGCGAAAAGGCCCTCAC
>Ga0207647_10004101_pt1 | contig 10818 bp, 16 predicted proteins | sample KBSCornC2_FD_184295 | JGI IMG/M metagenome (GOLD analysis project Ga0207647, IMG submission 184295) | Corn rhizosphere microbial communities from Kellogg Biological Station, Michigan, USA - C2 (SPAdes) (version 2) | ecosystem: Host-associated > Plants > Roots > Rhizosphere ...
CTCCGAAACGGGGATCGCCTCGGTCTGTGGTATGAGGGCCGCCATCAGCGGCGCTTCATGCCGATGTTCCGCCTCAAGGATGTCCGGCCAACACCGGCATCCGGGCACGTTGATCGCCAAACGTTTGCGCATATCCACTTTGCAGGACGGAATGACTTTGTCGACCGCCTGCGGGCAAGGACATGTCAGGCGTGCGGCGCCGAAGACGTACCGGTGGAGGTGCATCACGTTCGCAATATGAGCGATATGCAAGGGACCACGCTGTGGACCCGCGTCAAGGCGGCTCGCACGCGCAAGCGTGTGGTTCTCTGCCACGACTGCCATGTCGCGCATCATGCCGGACGATTGCAGGAAAGACTGGATCGCATGGTGCAAGCGTAGGAGCCGGATGATGGGAAACTATCAAGTCCGGTTCCGTGGGAGGGGTAGAGGACAATCCCACCGGGAACCCTCGCCCCTACCCGACGGCGTTGAAAATTTCCAGGAAATCAACATCCGCCACTCGAAATTCGCGGCCAATCGCTTCGCCCATGAGGCAGCCCCGGCGCTCGAACATTTCGCCCAGAGCTCGCCCCGATCCTTCATCGACGGCATTGCGGCCGCTCGCACGAAGATCGTCGCCCGCAAGGATGAGGACCGTGAGACCTTCCTGCGCAAGGGGGGATTCTCCAAGGCCGAAACCGGGAAGATCATCGCGACCGTCCTTGCCGAAGAGGGCCATCCTGCGGTTTCCGTCTATGATTTTGTGCAGGGCATCACGGCGGTCGCCCGCAGCCGTCCGCATCAGGATGGCCGCCTCGACCTCGAATTCAAGGCGCGCAAGCTGATGGAACGCGCCCGCTGACCTCGTCCGGCCGGACGCTCGTGCCGGACCCTTTCACATTTTTCAGGAGAATGATCATGGCGACCACGCCCGTATCCGCGCGCCTTTTTGCGGTGCGCATCCAATATTTCTGCGCCGGTGAATGCTATGCCACCGAGACCATCGATGTCGAAGTACCCGACGGCGCCGATGTCTCGGCCGCAGTCCATGCCGCCGCGCTGGCCAGCACCTATCATGATGTGCGGATTCCCGAGCTCAGCTTTACCGTCGAATATATCGCGCCCGACCCGGACGATCCCGACCCGGCGCCGCTCGCGGGCCGGCTAAAGCCGGTCTGCGCCCATTGCGGGTCGGAGTCGATCGTTCGGGACGCCGCGGTCCGTTGGGACGTCGAAAGCCAGCAATGGGTGGTGACGAGCATCTTTGATTGCACCACCTGCGATTTCTGTGGCGCCGAGGGCGATGATCTCGCGAACTGGGTTCCAGCCGAACAGGTCACGCCGCCCAAGCAGTTCGAAATCGACCTCGCTGCCAAGATCGGGAAGCCGGATTTGCGAAGCGATGGGACCTTCCAGCAATTTTGCTCCGGCTGTTCCTGACCCATTCGGTCGACGATGCGGCCGCCGCATGGCTCGCCTCCGACCATTCGGGTCCCGGATGATATGGCCGGACGATTGGTCCCTTTCGAAAATGCTGGTTCCCACTCCCATGAGGAGCGATCCCATGACCATCACCATTCCTGACGATCCGCTCGTCGCACGCTTCAATGCACGACTCGCGCAGCTCAATTCCTCTGCCCGTGTGGCCCTCACGCGCATCGCCGGGCACAGCGGCATGCTGGAGCTGCGCGATGACGCGGAGAACTTCCTCGAATTCATCCCGGCCGAGGCGTCGCCCGAAATGGCTGCCATCGCCTTCCGCCTCTACGCCCGCGGCCTCAACCGGGGCGTTCGGGCGGGCGAGGATTCCGCGTGGGCGAAGCTACGCTATTTGATCGGCGCTGCGGCTGCCCCCACCCACTATTAAATGTTGGAAAGGCTAATGCCATGGCCGACACCTATTTTTCCGCCTGCTTCACCTTCTGTTGCATCAACGCCGAAATGGCGTTGCTGGAGGAGGCTTTCAACGCGGCCGAAGATCTGAACTGCGAACTGGAGCCGCCCGCACCCAGTCAGGAATTGCTGGCTGCCTTTCCGCCGCCGGACGGCTGCGACCCATGGAGCGGCTTCCTTGCGATATTCGACGACGCGAAGTTTCCGATCCTGGGGGCTGATCTCACCGGAGGGAACAGTTTCGAGGAACCCACCGTCTCGACTCCCATGATATCGGGCACGGTCGATTTTCAGCCCTGGCCCATCGCTGAGCTTGTGCGGCGCTGCTGCCCGGTCTCGCTTGCGAAGGCGCCAGTCTGCTTTGAATGGGCGGTCACCTGTTCGCGGGCGCGACCGGGTGAATTTGGCGGGGGACGCTGCGTCATCTTCGCCGACCGGGTCGATATCCAGTCGACCGGCGAGGCCTTGAGGGTTGCGCTGGAGTGCCGGATCGACAGCGCAAGCTTGCCTGCTGCCCTGCCTGCGCCTGATCCTACGGATCTGCCGTTGGTCGGCCGAAGCTTGCTCATCAATGCGCCGGAATATTTCCGCGATCCCGAGTTCATGAACTGGCTCGGCAACGCCCAGCCCAAATTCACATGGCATCGCGGCGGCGAACCGAATGAATGGTCGGATGTGATCGTCATGGTCGATCCGAGCCTGAGCGGCGAAGGAAGCCACTCGGACATGCCCGCGCCCATCGGGGAGCGGATCGTCGATGCCTGCCGAACCCATCTTGGCTCCGACCAGGGATCTGCGCCGCATTATATGGTGCGCCTGACCAATCTCGGAAAGTGAGATAACCACAAACCCACATTTGTGCTAATGTGGATTTGTGGTGAGAATTGCGAGGTTCCCATGAGTCGCCTGACGATAGACATTACCGAGCAGCAGCATCAGAGTCTGAAGGCTCTGGCGGCGTTGCAGGGCAAAACGATCAAGCAATATGCGATCGAACGCCTTTTCCCTGTCGATGCAAGCGACGATGAATCCTGGCAGGCGCTCAAAGCGCTCCTGGGGAAGCGGATCGCGCAAGGGCTGGCGGGCGGCATTTCCGACAAGGATTTCGGTTCGATTGTTGACGAGGAACTCGGCAAGGCTAGCCACGCTTGACCGCCCCCTATGTGCTGACCGCGGCCGCGGCGGACGATTTGCGCGCCATCGTTCGGTACACAAAAAAGCAATGGGGCGACGCACAGGTGCGCTCCTATATGACCAAGCTGGAACGTGGCATCGTGCGTCTTGCGATGGGCCAAGCCGTGTCCAGGGATATGAGCGATCTCCATCCCGGGCTTCTGATGTCCCATTGCGAACATCATTATGTCTTTTGCTTACCCCGGGGAGATGAAGGTCTGCTAATGTGATCACCCCAACAGGGTATGACAGCGATTGCGTCTGGGCCTATCCTGTGCCTGCGACCCGAAGGCTCGAGGCTCTGGCCCACGAGGCTTCTTTCTGGCCCGGTCATCCACGCGATGGTCGGGCCATTTTTCTGTCACGGATGGCGATGGCTCAGCCAGTGCCTGATGACCGCCACGATATAGTCCTGGTCCTGGGCGCTCAGCCTTTGACCGGCAGCGATACCATGCCATTTGGAGAGGCAGGCTCTACAGCAGGTCGCCGTCGCATGCTGCGCGACAAAGACTGGATGCCCGCGCATCGGTGTCTGTTTGCCGTCATTGAGCGGCAGCGCGGGCGCCAGCCGCTTGGCAATGAACTCTTCCGCATGGGTGAGGATCGTCTCGATGCCGCGTTCAGCCAGATAGGCCTGTTCCTTCGCGTTCAACCGGAAACGCGATCGGAATGCCGATCGGCCAAGACGAGCGAAGAGCGGAGTGAAGTCGTCCATGCCGATGGCATATAGGCAGCCTCCACGACGTTGCATCGATTCTCGATGCCGTGGGCTGCTATTTCTTGCTGGCTCTGGACATGGTGCCGTTGGCGGTGGCGAAGGCGCGCTCGTCGAGGAGGCGCCCCGCGCTTCACGCGCGGAGCGCCGGATCGATCAGCCGTTCAACTGATCCTTGACCGCCTTGGCGGGCGTGAAGGCAAGCTTCTTCGACGCCGCAATCTGGATCGTTGCGCCGGTCGAGGGATTGCGGCCTTCGCGGGCGGGCTGATCCTTGACTTTGAACTTGCCGAACCCGTTCAGCGAAATCTCTTCGCCCTTCGCTGCTGCGCCGGCGATATTCGCGAAGACCGCGTCGACCAGCTTGCGGGCATCGGCCTTGGTGACGTCATGCTCGGCGGCCAGTGCTTCAGCCAGATCGCTATTGTTCATTGGATATCCCTCTCAGAAGTGAGACGCCCGCAATAGCGGCGGAAAAAGTGCAGGAACAACCATTTTCATGGTTATTCCTGTAGCCAGCGCGCTAATCGTCAGGCGGGATATAGTCTGGGTAGAAGCCGCTCTCATCATCATGGGGACACGGCTCTGGTTCGCGCGGGCGCGCAGGGGGCAGGACCGGATCAATCCCTGAGAAGCTGATGCGGATGATGGCGCCGCCTTTGGTCGCTTCCTGGAAGATAGCGCGAATCTCCTCGCCCTGGGCCATGCGCGACCCAATCCAGCCGCAGCGCTCGGCCGACAGATAACCGATCTGAACGCCGCGCATGCTCCAGACCGCGATGGCTGACGGATCGAACGGGTTCTTTGGCTCGGGTATGAGATCGACAGCTTCGCCCGGCACACAGAGCCTGATCTCGAATAGCCGATTGCTGCGGTCCTTATTCTCATGGATGGCGCCGACGACGGCGAGGCTCATGTCGGGACGACTCATGCGAGCTTCGATAGGTCGATGATCTCCTCCCGCCAAGCACCGGTGATAGCTTGCCGATCGCTGATGTCATTGTCTCCTTCGTTGGTCTAGCAACGGGCGACATGACGAACAGCATATCGCTTCGCGAGGCCCGGCGCATTGCCCTTGCCGCCCAGGGTTTCGGCCGATCCCGGCCCGCGAGCGTCGGTAAGGCGCATTTGCGGCGGACGACCGAACGCCTTGGGCTCCACCAGATCGACAGTGTCAATGTTTTGGCGCGGGCCCACTATATGCCGGCCTATTCGCGTCTGGGCGATTATGATCCAGGCTGGCTTGACCAGGCCGCCTGGGGCAAAGCCCGCGACCGTCGGCTGTTTGAATATTGGGCGCATGAAGCTTCGCTTCTGCCGATGGACTCTCACCCGTTGCTTCGCTGGCGGATGGCGCGCGCCGATCGGGGGGAGGCGGGATGGAAGGGCCTGCGCCTGTTTGCCGGCGAACGTCGGATTGAAGCCGAAGCACTGCTCGCCCGGTTCAGGAGCGACGGTCCACTGGCAGCTTCCGACTTTGAGGGTTCGTGCAATCGATCGGGATGGTGGGAATGGGGCGAAGCCAAGCAGATGCTCGAATGGCTCTTCTGGGCCGGACACATCACCACGGCGACCCGCCGCGGCAGCTTCGAGCGCGTCTATGATCTGACCGAGCGGGTCATTCCGCCCGACATCCTGGCCATCCCGACACCGGAGCCTCGCGACGCCCAGCGGGCGCTCATCGAGCGATCCGCCCGCGCGCTCGGCATCGCCACCGCCGGTGACCTGCGGGACTATTTTCGGCTGAAGCCCGATGAGGCCCGCGATGCCATCCAGGATCTGAAGGACGAAGGAACGCTCATTCCTGTGTTGGTGGACGGTATCTCGCAGGCGGTGTTCCTGCATCGCGATGCCCAGGCACCACGCCGGATAGCTGTGCGGGCGCTCCTCTCGCCCTTCGATCCCCTGATCTGGGAGCGATCCCGAACCGAAAAACTGTTCGATTTCCATTATCGGATCGGCATCTACACCCCCGCGCACAAGCGGTCCCATGGCTATTATGATCTTGCTTTTCTGCTCGGTGATCGGATCGTGGCGCGGACCGATCTCAAGGCGGACAGGAAGACGGGACGGCTGCTGGTGCAGTCCGTCCATCTCGAACTGGGTGCCCCGGCGGAGACGCATGAGGAACTGACCGCGGAACTGCGGTTTCTCGCGCAGTGGCTCAAACTGGAGCCCGTCTTGCCGGAAACCTGACCCCGCATTTCAGGCGTGTTTTCGGCTCCACACTGAAGGTTCGCGGCTGCCTGAAAATCGTCGAAAGTTGGCGTGAAAAGCCTTATGAGGTGGGGTGCGGGTGGGGCGGAGGAGTGCTTCACTGAATTTCAAGGACGCGATCTGCACCTGGTCAAGAAGGCCCTGTGCATCGGCATTCTCACGATCGAGAGTCAGGACGACGGACCGTTCAAGGCCGGCTCGGATCTCACCGACATGAAGGCGTTGGCGGACGACCTGATGCCGGGCGGCGTTGAGCTCCATCACTATATGCGCTCGGCGCATATCGCCCTCACCGGCAGACCGGACTGACAGGCGGCCTATGCCTCTCCCGGGGTAACGTTATCTGGCTCAGTTCCTGAATGGTTCGCCCTTTGAAAACGCGATACAGGCAATCGCCCGCCTGTGCTGCGCATGGCGCCGCGCCTTCGACTTCAGATCTTGCGCCAACGGTCGATCCGTCGGTCACCCATTCCGCGCGCTGGCGCGGAGGCGGGTGGGCGCGGGGTCGGTGAAGGCGTGCCCTCATGCGAGGGCAGCGCGAGGGGGCGCGGGAAGGGACCAGAGAGGAGGAGGATTTTGGAGGGTGTCGCTTTCGAATGGTCGAGAGCGGCATCATCCAAGGAGTTGAAGTCATGAATATCGGTGAAATCAAGCCCGTGAACGGCCGCCTGGAAGGACATATCGCGACCCGTCTGCTGGACTTGCCGAAGTTGGGATTGCGTCCCGTCCAGAGTACCAATGAGCGTGCGCCCGTCTTCGAAGTCGTCGCGCGCAATGTGGGCGGGCGCTGGGTCCAGATCGGCGCCCTTTGGGAAGCGACCGCCAATGTGAGCGGGGAGAGCTTCCTCCAGGGTTCGCTGGACGATCCGAGCCTCCCCGAACCGCTGCCGATCGCCCTGTTCGGTTCGGATCAGGAAGGCTATCGGGTCGCCTGGCGCCGGCGGGAGAACCGCGACGACTTCGGTGGCAGCCAGCGCAGCCAGCGTCGCGAAATAAGTGGCGGCGGGATGTCCGGCGGCTTTGGCGACAGCACCGTCGGCGCCGATGGCTCGCTCATGGGTAGGAATGATCTCGACGACGAGGTTCCCTACTGAGAATCCAGCGAAGCCAATATGGGCCGGGAGAGCATCCGCTTTCCCGGCCTTTTTTGCGTCCAGTTTCCTTCTCTCAACCGTGAAAGGACAGCGCCATGGCCAGTGCCCCGCGCAGCAGCAGCATCGATCGCTTTGCCGATCTGCCGACCCTCTATGCCCAGATGACCGCGACCCCTGAATTTCAGGCCGCCTTCGGCGACCCGCTTGGCCTCTCGATCGTCTCGCCGGGTGAAGAACCGGCCGAATATGAGATGCCCGAACCCATCGCCGCGCAGGCGGAATGCGGCGGGATTGTCGCCGCCATCTTCGACCTGTTCTGCGATACCCGGCTCGAGACGCTTGCCCCGGAAATTGCCTGGGGCATCGTCAACAGCTTCCACTTCGTCGCCGGGAAGCTCGAACGGCAGGAGGACCGGCTTGCCGAGGAGGTGGGTGGCCTGGCCCGTCAGCCGGACGTCAGCGAGGTGTACACGACCTCCCTGGAGGAGAAGCAACTCCTCTGCCAGTCCGTCGCGGAACAGCGCCATGCGATCGAGTGCATGCGCGACTATGCCGCCGAAATGTATCGTACCCTGTCGGGATGGCCTTGGTCGCCCGCGCGCGGCACCAGGGCGTCGACAGCTTCAAGCGCGAGCCAGATCGCGGCGCTCGATTTCCTGCGTGCACGGACTCTCGCCACGCGCGAGAAGCATATGCCGCAGGGGCCGATCGTCGTCGTGACTGGCCCTGCCGACTGGCACGACTGGAAACTCATCTGGGATCGTCTGGACATCATCAAGGCGAGGATTCCGCACATGACCCTCATCACCACCGGGCAAAGGCGGGGCGTCGACCAGATCGCGGCGGCCTGGGCAGCGCGAACGGAAATAGGCGTCCCGGTCGTGGTCTACGGCCTCTACGGCTCGGGGAGGAAAACCGCCTTCAAACGGAACCGGAAAATTCTCGAACTGAACCCCGTCGAGGCGCTGCTTTGCGAGGGGTCGGGGGTCCAGGCGAACCTCTATCAGTTGCTGCGGGAGGCTGATGTTCCGATCCACGCCTTCCACCGGGCGGATCAGGCTGTCGACACCCCCGTGCTGGCGCGGCAACGCGGTCAGGCGAGCAATCGAGGGTAGGCGGCACATGGCTATTCCCGACTATCTGCGCACTAATTTCCAGACCCTCCTGCGCGCGGCAGGGGACGGCAATCTTGCCCTCATGGAATCTCAGGATGCGCAAACGGGTGAACCGCGCTTCGTCATATGTGCCGTCGGCCGGGATGGTCCCGAGTATGTGATGACCCCCTTCGGTCATCTGGCCGAAGGTGATCCTTATGACGCCCATGTCCCGCCGATCTGACGGGCCAGGCGGGAAACAAATATCCTCCAGGGATCGGCAGCACCCCAGCTGTCGGTCCCTTTTTTATTCAATGGGAGAGGGCATCCCGTCCGTTACGGGTCTGTTGGGCGAATGCCGCGCCTAGACCCAGCCTCCATGGGGGCATCGAGCCCCCATGGAGGCTGCCTCTCTTCTTCTCTCAACAAGCGGGATGAGTTTACACGGGGGACCCCGGCGGCCTCAAGGACGACGGGGCCCCACCATTTTTTCTCGCGGGCGGGCGTCGGTACGCCCGTGCCACCTTCTCGCGCGCAAGAAAAAATCGTGACCCCCATCGCCGCTTCGCGGTCGTGGCTGCGCCACGATCCTTGACCCCGCCGAGGCGAGCCCGTGTCGAAGAGGAAACCTCTTGAAGAGCGAATGAAGGAGGTTCCGATGACTGACATGACCGACCGCGATGCTGCGCTGGATCGCTTCGCCGACGCCTTTATCGAAACGACCGACGGTTACTGCATCACGCCCGGGGAAGATGTGACGAGCGCGCCGATGCCCGACGCCGAACTGGTCGCCCGCGCCACCGAGTTGCTGGTCACGACCCTGTTCGACGTCCTGCGCGATACCCGGCTGGAAGCCATGGCGGACCGGATCGCGTGGGGGATCGTGCACAGCTTTCACAAGGTCGCTGGCCAGATCGAGGGGGAAGCGGACAAGGCGGCGATGGCCGTCCGTCGGCTCATCGAACAGAATAACGGGAGCGAGATTGGCAACGTCGAGCTGGAAGAGGCACAGATGCTCTGCCAGTCGCTGGACGAGACCCAGGACGCTCTGGCGTGCATGCGGGACTATGCCGCCGCGACCTATCATGCCGAGACCGGACGCCCCTGGTCAGCGCCGCGCGCCACGCTGGTCTCCTCCAAGCGGACCGCATCGGTGCTCGCCGCAACCGACTTCCTGGCGGCCCGACGCAGGCGGCAGATCGATGCGCATGCACCCAAGGGGCCGGTCGTGATCTTCTCCGGCGGGCAGCTCTGGGAGGATCACCGGCTCCTCTTTGCGACGCTGGACGGCATTCGGGCGCGCGTGCCCACGATGGTCCTCGCGACGACAGGGCAGGACAAGGGATGCGATGCCATCGCGGCGGCATGGGCGGCGCGCAGCGGCTGTCACCTCATACCCTTCAGCCTCGACCGGAAACTTGGAAACAGGGCGGGGTTCGCGCGCAATGAACAGCTGCTCCGGCTCCGTCCGGTAGAGGCGGTCGTGTGCCAGGGATCGGGGGTGCAAAGCCATCTGGCGCGCGAGGTGCGCAGGCTCGGGGTTCCGGCGCATTTCTTCGCTCTTGGGGATCAGCAGCAAAATCGCGCGCCCAGATAGGTGAGGTTGCGCCAGGAAAAAGAGGCGGTGGAGCGCGCGGCTCCACCGCCTCTTTTTTTGTCGAGCGGGGGGAAAGGTCGTCGCGCTCAGGGACCCGGACAGAGGCCGCAAGCGTCCTCTGTCCGGGTCCGTCGCGCAACGATGCAGTGTCAGCCAGGCTGACCCTGGCCAGCTGCGCGCGGCTCCGCCGTGCTCGCTGCAGGGACAACCCTCCGGGTTGGTTTGAGGCTAGGGATCTTGCCGGGTTCGACTGCATCGATCGTGCGCAGGGCTTCCATGGCCCGGTCGCCGCCAATGCGAATCGCATAGCTCAATATCTCGCGAAAGGCGCGCTCGCTCAGCTCCTCGACGGCCAGATCTTCCACCATGGAAGCATATCTGCCGCGCAAGGCGCGGCGGGCGCCCAGTACCTCTTGTGCGAGTTTGCGCTCCCTTGCTTCAAGATCGGCAAGGCGTTCACGATCGTTCATTTTGGGCATTTATCATCCTTCACATTTGCGAAGGTCTGCCCGCCAAGATCGATATTGCCACGGTGCAGCCTGGATGCAATCGCTGCGCGGGATATGGGTCAAGCTGTGCGAGACATCGTCCCTCTATTTTGATCGGAGGATGGCTCTTGACTGGCAGTAGGAAGCCCCTTCGGGGTGCCCCGCGCCTTCCGGCACGAGGCAGCGCAGCGCGGGAACGCGCTGCGAAGAAAGGACGCACGCCCTCGGGCGTTTTGTAATGCACCGTACGCACGGGTGCTGCGGGTGCGAATCGCCAGCATTTGCGGGGTTTTCTGGGCGAATACGCGTCGTCGCCTGATGGCACTGTTTGACGCCGTCCGGCACGCTTTGGCTGCCGTTTGGCGTGGGCGCTCAGCTAAGTGCTTGATCTTCCTTGGCACCGTTTGGCTGCCGCTCTGCTTACATGTAATCAATTGAGAACAGGCTAAAATTTCGATATAAGGGTCGTGCTTCATCACGATTGGCCAGGCGACGAACAGGAGTTCGGCGCTTGCCCAGAGTTACCATCAGGTTCAAGGACGCGCTCTTCGGGCGTCTTGTCGTC
>Ga0207647_10004103_pt1 | contig 10814 bp, 13 predicted proteins | sample KBSCornC2_FD_184295 | JGI IMG/M metagenome (GOLD analysis project Ga0207647, IMG submission 184295) | Corn rhizosphere microbial communities from Kellogg Biological Station, Michigan, USA - C2 (SPAdes) (version 2) | ecosystem: Host-associated > Plants > Roots > Rhizosphere ...
TCCCAAGGACGATTTACAGCCCGCCGTGCTGGATTTTCACGGCAGATGCACCACTGCATCCCGCGCAGTCACGCCACTGCATCGGGATATCCGTCGGTAACGCCTGTTCAGCCAATCCGCCATTGCGTCGATAAACAGCCGCACGCGGCTCGGAAGCTGGCGGCTCGAGGGAAATAGCGAGCAAACCTGCCGGCGCGACGACCAGTGAGTTAGCTTCTGGGTTGGTTTCTCGGGGCTCTTGTGTTCGTCCAATTTATCCTGCGGGCCGCAATTTCGTCCTTTCGCGCAAACCACACGTCAGGCTTCTCAAGGCCATCCGGTGATGACCAAATCGCATTAGGAGATGACTATGAGTTCAGACGCCGCCCGCCCCAAGCAATCTCGCGAATTCGATCCGGTTAGTTTTACCGTTGTGCCACCACGAAGGTTTGAGGACCTACGCGTCGGCGACGTTTTCCGGGCCCCAAGCCGCACACTTGCTGGCCGGAGGGTTCAAACGCAGAATGCTGCAGTCGGTGTGGCGCTGGGAGACCGCGCCAGTGGGGTAGGGTGGAACCAGCGACTTGCGCCTGACCGACAAGGCTAAGCGACCGATGCTGGTGTTCGGTCCCGAAGTCGACCGCAGCGGGGGCCGTGAAGGAGCCGCATAGCTGCCAAAAAGCGGATATCGCCAGCAGCGCCATCCAGCGGCGTTCATGCGTGCCTACGCGGTTGCTATTGTTTTCACCGTTCTTGCGCGAACGGGTTTGACCGCATTCCGTTCCCAGCTTCCTGTAACAAACATCGATCCGAAACACGCAACAGCCGATTGATGGAGAGGGTGTTCCACGGAAGCGGCTCAACGGGCCGATACTCCCTGATCTGAATCTCATTATGCTTCCACTGGCTGAAATGCGCGGCTCGCCAGCCAAGAAAGCTACAGGGGAGACATTGCAGGCGTGCATTGGGCGCGCCGAAGGTGCAGGGTGTTAAAGGCGATGGGCCTTGACGGCCTCCCTCCACTGGAGAAGGCTACGTGACAGTCAGGATGCAACCGTCGGGGGGCGTGTCTTCATGGCTAAATCCATGTTGTTGTTGATTGGGCTCTTTTTTGCTGTTCCGCTTGGAGTCGCCGGGGCTCAACAGGCTGTGCCGGGTAACCAGGGCCTAATCGGAACGCCTAACCAGGCTGTGCCGGGCAACCGGGTTGTGCCAGGCAACCAGGGCCTAATCGGAATACCTCCCTTTCAATCGATCAGCCCGGCGCAGTCGCCTTGTAGTGCCGGGAGCCAGAGCGTACGGGTCTGCAATAACGATTTCCAGTCTTGCAACTCGGCGTGCAGCGCGGCAATCGTATCTAATCCTAGTGCCGATATAACAGGATGCACGCAAACATGCTGTACCACCTTTAGCGCTTGTCTCAGCATCAGAGGGTGCAGCAACCTCACTTCACTTAATTGCTTTAGCGATTTCAACCCTTCTACTCGCGCCCTAAGAGGGGCGACCCAATGATCGACTCCTTCCCTCGCCTTCGCGCAAAAACCGTGCGCATGAGTATCACGCCCTGGCGCTTGCCTAGCCGGGCCTCGATGGTCTCCATGGCCTTCGCGTAGCTCACACCTTAGAACCGCACTAATCTCCCGCGCCATGGCGTCGAGCGCGCGCCGGTAAACCAAATCGACCCCAGTGAACTCCCGGCGCTTTTCCTGAAAAGCCCGTTAACGGCTCGCGCAATCTTCACGAGGTCGGTCGTTTTTGAGTGGCACGCCGTCCCCCACGGTAGCTGCCGAACCAAACTTTTGAAGGTCGGCCCCGCTCCTGCTCACCAAGGGCTGCAAGTCCCTCCTCGACCTTAACGCCCGCAGCGTCGTGACCAACTCAGCAACAACCGAAGCCGGATCAAAAGGCGCTTTGAACTCCCTCACCGCGTCGAGCACCACACGCTCGCCAGTGCGATGCGATATGCCGGGGCAAAAGCTGTCGTGCTGGCCGCCGGAGGGATCAACGAACCCGCAAAATCTGAAAGCCGGTTGGGAAGGGCCCCTCGCGACAATCGGGCGTCACTCACGCCTCTACGGTCGCACGATCCACGTAGGCGCTAAGATCGGAGCGGAATAGCGCCTCATACTCGGCCTTGTTCGCCTCGGGATCGGCAGCAAGCTCCTTGTCGATCTGAGCCTGGTCTAGCGTCGGGTTGAAGGTGGTCGAGCCGCCCTTGACCACAAGGACCTCGGCATCATCCTTGCCCAAGGCGTCCCGGTATTTCTCGAACACCAAGCCACGCTGGCCGTATGGCGTGCTGACACCAACCACGAGACCCTTGGTCGTCAGTAACGCCGGAACACAAGCTCGGAGAATTTCAATTTCGGGCTGCGCCGATTCCTCCGAGGGGAACAGCGCGGACTCATCGAGCACCACGCCGAGCATCGGATCGTCCGATAGTTGGCAGGGTGCACGCTGATGCAGATGTTGCCCTTGAGCCTAATCTCCTCAGAGGTGACACCCTCGATCTGTCGGGCGAGAACCGGAGAAGACTCGAGGATCGTTTTGCAGTAGCCAAGGACGCCCTGCGCTTGCTTCTGGGTGGGAGCAAGGCAAAGCGCTTCTCTTAATCGGCACTATCATATTGCTTGGCTCGCTCTGGTTTATACGCCAACATGATAAAGACCTCGAAATGAAGGCGGAACGCGCTTTCCCTGGCCCAGTGAAGAGCCGAACACAGCTCAAGCGCTCTACGATTTGAGCCATGCCTCTAACCCCATTAGCTTCCCGCGCTTCCGAGTGCGCTCGCGGCTAAGTTTATTGCGAGCGCGAGCAGCATGAGGTTGAAGATGAAAGAGAGCAGGCTATGCGCCGTAACGGTTCTCCTTAGGGCCCGTGATTTCACGGTCACGTCTGACACTTGTGATGTCATGCCGATCACGAAGGCAAAGTAGAGAAAGTCCCAATAGTTAGGAGCGCGGTTACCCGGAAAGCCGAGCCCTCCTGCTTGACCCCGATGCTCGGCATAGAACTCGTGCGCATAATGAAAAGCGAAGATAAGCTGGATGAAGGTCCATGACAGCAGAATGGTCACCCCAGCAAATAAGAGGTTTAGAAAATGGTGGCCTGCGGGTGCCGTAGTTAACTGGACGAAGATCGCTCCGATGCTCGCCAAAGCTGCGGTGGCCGTGAGCACCGGAATTGCAATACGCCCTTCATCGTACAGTGCAGATCTTTTGCGTATCTGGTCGGCATTCGTGCGCATCGCTAGCTCGACCGCGAGCATAAGATAGACGACCACTCCGACATCCCAGCCGATCAACATGCGATTGATCAGTCGCCAATCTGAAGGCACTAAGGCAAATACCAGAAGCCCTAGGAGCGTGGCGAGGAAAAGCCGCCAGCGAGCACGTACGATCCGCAGCGGCCTCCACCATCTGCGTGCACCAATTGGGTACGTGGTCATCATGCAAAAAAGCCTTTAGTTGAGCTAAAACTCAGTGTCCTGCGCGATCGTTTCAGCTTGGTAACTAGGCGACCTTGGTCGCCCCGCAACTTGCCCGTGACTATCTTGTGAAGAATAGTTTCCACCTGTCTCAAACATGTACCCTTCACCGAAGCCTGTTGCCCCTAATTCCCGTCCAATCGATCCAGGCGTCAGCATCGGACACGTTCACCTGTGAAAGTGGCAAATCTAAATCGCGCCATCGAGCTCTATTGTGGCGTGCTCGGTTTTGATGTGATGCAGCGCTATGGTGATGAAGCCGCGTTCCTTTCTGCAGACAATTATCACCACCCCTCCCTGTCGGAAATCAAATACGAACGTAGTGATGATGCAGGCCGCCGGGGACGGGCCTTGCTTCGATGCTCCCGAGGGCGTGAACTGGTCGCCTCGTCGGCGCATCCTTGTTCAAGGACAGGCGTGTTCGGCTCCGATTGTAGTAGCTCGCATAACAGCGCAGCAGATGGAGAAGGTGGCGCTCTCCCAAGACAATCACGTGATCCAAACAGTCCCGTCGGATCGAACCGATCGCCCATTCGCAATATCCGTTCTGCCAGGGTGAGCGGGCCGCGGTCGGCCGATCTCGGATGCCCATCGCCCGGATACGGCTCATAAAGGCGTCCCCGTACGCCTGATCTCGATCACGTAGCAGATACTTTGGTGGCTTGTCCCAGCCGAACGCTTCCGTGACCTGCTGCGCAATCCATTCAGCCGTTGGATGCGCGGTCACGCCCAACCACAGAATTTCGCGCCGGTCATGCCGCAGCATCAACATGCCGAACAGAAGCCGGAATGACAGCGTCGGCACGACGAACAGATCGAGCGCCGCGACCCCCTCAGCATGATTGTTAAATGAACGTTCTCCAGCCCTGCGATGGTGGGCGCCTCTCCTTGACCATGTACTTGGCGACCGTGGTCTGCCCGATCTCAATGCCGAGCTTAAGTAGCTCACCATGGATCCGTGGCACGCCCCAGAAGCGGGTTGGCTAGACTGACATCGCGAATGAGCCGGCGTAGCTCAAGCGGTGTCTGTGGCCGGCCCGTGCGCGGCCCTGATCTTTACGCCAATAGGCGCGGAAGCCGGCGCGGTGCCAGCGAATCACCGTCGCCGGCTTGACGATCTTCAGAGCATTGGGCACTCCTGGGGCAAGATGATAGAGCCCGGCGAACACCAGGCAGTCAACGTCAGTAAAGGCCATTCGCTTGGGAGATTTTCGTGGCTCGAAACCGCCAGCAGTGAGGACGGTCCCGCATTCCTGCGGCAGATTCGTCATTCAACCAGATCGCCGCAATCCGTTCCTGAATTTCTCTCAACAGAGAATGCAATAGACGTACGATTATCATTTGGGCCCTTCGTCAATACGTCCGGGATACACGCACAGGGCGTCAAAGCCCGCATCCCAAAAATGGAGAGACACTATGCGAACAGGTATTGCCGCGGTGACTGCCCTTGCGGGCAGCCTGCTCACTCCCGAGACTTCCGCCTCGTCACCCATCGCTCAGCACGTGGCCTGCTTGTCGCGACACTAAACCGAAACCAAATATGACCATGCATGGCCAAAGTGCTCATCATTGGCGCCAGCCGCGGCATCGGACTTGAAACGGTGAAGGCTGCCCTTCTCGCCGGCCATAATGTTCGCGCGCTGGCACGTTCGGCGGCAAGGATACCAATCCAAAATCCGGGTCTGGATAGGGTGGCCGGGAACGCGCTTGACAGCAGCGCGATCCGGAGCACCCTCGACGGTGTGGATGTGGTCGTCCAAACTCTCGGCGTCGACGTCGCGCCTCGGTCTATCTTCGAGCGCACAACGCTGTTTTCGCAATCAACCCGCATCATAGTCGACGCCATGAAGGCCGCGGGCGTGAAGCGGCTGATCGCGGTAACCGGCCTCGGTGCAGGCAACAGCCGCGGTCATGGCGGCATCATTTATGACTCGGTCGTCTTTCCCCTGCTATTGAAGCGCGTCTATGACGACAAGGACGTGCAGGAGTGGATCATTAAGTCATCGGGGCTTGATTGGACCATTGTACGGCCAGGCCTGCTGACAAATCGCCCAGCAACTGGCCATTACCGCATCCTGACTGCGGCCGAGGACTGGCGGTTCGGAACTATCAGCCGTGCCGACGTCGCGGATTTTATCGTCCGACAAATCGACGACCGCAAATTGATCGGGACGACGCCGCTTCTCATTAACTAGGAGAGTGCCATGGCGGAAGCGAATAAGGCGCGTGCCGTAGGTTTCAACCATGTCGCGCTCGAGGTTGGTGATATTGAGGAAGCGTTGGCCTTTTACGGTCGGTTGTTTGACTTCGAGCTTGGCGGAAAAAGCGCCACTTCGGCCTTCATTGATTTAGGGGATCAATTCCTGGCGCTTCAGAAAGGCCGTTCCCAACCGCCTGACGACGGGCGCCATTTTGGACTCGTGGTCGACGACAAGGATGCGGTGCGGAAAGCGCTTACCGACGCGGGGATCAAACCCCTGCCCGGCCCCTTTCTTGACTTTCTCGATCCATGGGGCAACCGCATCGAGATTGTCAGTTACGAAAACGTCCAATTCACCAAAGCGCCAAAGGTGCTACGCGGCATGGGATTGACGCATCTGTCAAAGAACAAGCAAGCGATTCAGGAGCTCACTGAGAAGGGCATGGCTCCGGAATAAGAGAGCCTGGAAAACCAAGCCGTGAGCCACCACAAATCCCCGTACAATGGAGAGTACGAATGCCGAGTGCTCTGATAACCGGAGCGAATCGGGGTCTCGGGCTAGAGTTCGCCAGACAGTACTTGGCTGAGGGTTGGCAGGTCTATGCGGCTTGCCGCGATCCAGAGTCTGCTTCCGAGCTGCGCCGATTAGCTGACGGGAGTGATCACAAACTGCACATCATCACTTTGGATGTGACTGAGTCCACAAGCGTCAAGGCGGCCGCTGCGGAACTCGAGGGCAGAGCCATAGACGTCCTCATCAATAATGCCGGGGTCGGCGGCCCTCGCGGTCAGGGAATCGGAAACATCGATTACGAAAGCTGGTCACGCGTGCTCGAGGTCAACACCTTGGGCCCGATGCGAGTCGCAGAGGCATTCGTCAATAATGTGGCGCAGAGTCAGCGCAAGCTGATCGTGACCATTACCAGCGGCATGGGGTCAATTGCCGATAACACCTCCGGCGGGGCCTTCGCCTATCGCAGCTCGAAGGCTGCGGTGAACATGGTTATGCGTAGCCTTGCGATTGATCTCGCTCCACGCGGCATTACTTGCGTGGTTATCAATCCTGGCTGGGTAAGGACTGACATGGGGGGACCGCAAGCCACGCTAACCACGACAGACAGCGTGAAAAGGCTAAGACGATTGATCGAGACGCTAGGGCCGGCGCAATCTGGCAGGTTCTTCAATTACGACGGTAAGGCTAAGACGATTGATCGAGACGCTAGGGCCGGCGCAATCTGGCAGGTTCTTCAATTACGACGGTGGTGAATATGCCTGGTAGCCGAGGTCGCAACGATACGAGCGGCAAGAGCAAGTAGTTGCTCATTTTTTTCGGTCACCGTCCGCTACGTTATCGCGGATTGGCAGTGCTGAAGGAGCCTAGGTCGGCTGGGCAAAAACACATCAGTAGGCAAATTTTTACTCGTTTTCGGCTCAATCGCAGCACTGGTCGCGCTTTTGCGCCACCGAGTGCGCAATCAATAACGATTGAGTCGGGGGCCACGTTGAGTCTCTTTGCTGCCGGAATCTTTGTTTTCGTTCTTTTTGTCGCGTCCTACAGCCAACGCAGTACTTGGCTTGCATTCTGTTCGATGTCGATGTCGATGGCACTAGTCCTCGGCTGGCTTTTTATCTCGACGGTTCACGATCACAGCCAACTCCGTATAAGGTTTGCCTGGGCCGCAAGTGAACTTCCTCAATTGGTGGATTGGCAAATTGCCGATGGTCCGGCATCCGCCCACGAACACCTCACGACTTCACCACGTTGCAAGAAAGGACGGCAAGGGTGCAACACAGCGATGAGCGAGGCAGCGCTGCCCACGAAAGATGTGGCCAAGCAGCTCGCCCCAGCTGCCGGCTGGACCGAGACGAAACCAGCTTGGCGCCTCACGGCTGACGATCGCGACTACCTGATCAGGACAATTGCCTTTGAGGCCTCCGGTGAGCCTGCGATGGCGAAGATTGCGGTAGCCTATGTAATCCTCAATCGGAAAAAAAGCGGCAGGTGGGGCGACAATATCAAAGCTGTGGTGACTCATCCGGGCCAGTTCGAGCCATGGGAGACCAAGCGGACGGAGATAGAGGGACTTTCCCCGGATGATCCACGATATAAGAGCGCAGCACTAGTTGCTGATGCTGTTCTAAGTGGCCAGACGCCTGATCCTACCGCGGGCGCAACACACTTCCTCAATCCGACAATCGTTCGGGAGAGGCGCGGTGGTGAACTACCGTCATGGGCTCGCGGAGAGGGACTTCCCATTGGCAACCACACCTTCTACTTTCCTGAAGAGGGCGGTACCTCACCGCGGCAAGCGGGACTGACAATAGTAGATCCTCGTTTGATGCTTACTCCCCGCGGGGATCGGTGACACGCATTGGGCTACTCGAGCCCAAGAATGGATGAGGTATTCTGAACCCATTGGCTCCCACGCGCGTGACATAGCGAGCCCACCGCGCGCCGGGCAAGGCGACAGACTGATTAAACATCAGCCTTTCGGCGTCGAAACACTCACCTTGGACAATGTGTTCGGCGCGCCAACTCGAACACTGGATTTTACGTGGGCGTCACAAGGACGTCTGCAGGCGCCAAAGGAACTCTCGCAGCCATATCCGCTTTGAGGCGATTTGCGGACTCTCAACAGATGGCCGAGTTCCCTACGGAGCGCCCTAGAGAGTCCGCTGAGTGCCCCACACATCCCCAGCACAAGGACACCGCACTTTTAAGCTACGCGAATAGCAAAGTGACATGGTACACGTCGTCGACGGTCTTGATCTCAACATTGCCAAGCCTCTTGGCCAAGTTGAGCATCGCCGTGTTGGCCTGAAGGACCTCGGCCACGAAGCCCCGCACGCCTCGATCCATGGCGAACTCTTTGAGGCGCTGTTGAAGCGTTGCGCCCAGGCCCGAACCCTGCCATTCCGGGACGACCATGTAGGCAACCTCAGCAAGATTGGTCGATGGATTGAGGAAATAGGCGCCCGTGCCAATGATCTCCTCGTTCTCGCGAGGGCCGACGACGGCGACGAAGGCCACGTCCTTCTCGAAGTCCACGTTGCAGAGGCGCTGAGCTTCCTCATAAGTTAGTGCGCTGAGGTCCCGGAAGAAGCGCATATGAACGTCCTTCGACGACATGCGGTGGAACATGACCTGCATGCTTTGTGTGTCGCTTCCGCGCGCTGGCCTAAGCATGACCTTGCTTCCGGATTTGAGTTGAACGACCCGTTCCTCCTCGACGAGGTAGCCCTGGCCGCCACCTAGCCTGTGGGCCGCAGGTACAAGCGATTGTCGCTTGGCCTCATCGAGAAGACTCTCGCGAAAATCCGGGTGCGCGATCTCGATCAGGGCCAAGGCTCGTTCCCGCACGGATTTGCCAAACAGATAGGCGATCCCGAACTCCGTCACCACATAATGCACGTCTGGGCGTGCCAGCGTCACCCCTTCGCCTGCCAGAAAGGACGGTCTGATGCGGGATTCCCCGCCGTCGTCTGTCGTCGATGCGAGGCAAACGATTGGCTTGCCCTCGGGTGACCTGGCGGCGCCGCGGTGAAAGTCGGGCTGAGTGGAGACACCACCATAGAACTCGCCGCGGAATTGGTCGGCGCAGACTGCGCCTGTCAAATCGATAGCGAGGGCTTGGGTCAAGGACGCCATCTTATAGTTCCGCGCCACCACTTCGGGATCAGCGACGTACTCGATAGGCCTAAACTCAAACAGCGGATTATCGTGCAAGAATTCGTAGAGTCGGTGTGAACCGATACAGAAGCTGGTGACAATCTTGCCGGGATGCAGAGTCTTATGACGCCCGGTGATTACTCCCTGCTCGATGAGATCCTGAATTGGATCGGTGATGACGTTCGAGTGGATGCCAAGGTCTCGGCGGTTATGCAGGTGCTTTAGCGTCTCATTGGGAATACGCCCGAGATCAACTTGTAGCGTCGCGCCATCTTCAATAATCTCTGCGACATAACGAGCGATGCGCTCGGTAACCTTATCGGCAGGCTGATGCGCATATTCGACAAGCGGTCTCTCGACGCGAACAAAACGATCAATCCGATCAACGTGAAGGAACGTATCGCCTAGGGTCCGCGGCATGAAGGGATTGACTTCTGCGACGATCGTCTTGGCGTAACGCAGCACACTCATCGCGATGGCAACTGTGATGCCCAGACTGACGAAGCCATGCGCGTCAGGCGGCGACACTTGCACGAAGGCAACATCGGTCCTTATGCGACCGTTCGAGGTCAAATACGGGATCTGAGTGAGCGAGATCGGGACATATTCGGCCTGCCCACTCTGAACGAGCGCGCGCGCTTCCGAGCCGACGAAGAAACAGCGGTGGTGATAAGCAGATTGCTGCTCGACCCAAAGTGGCCCCAAACCAGTCGTAAGGAAATAAAATAGCTCGACGTCAGGCGGGGTTGGCTTGCGGCGCTCAAGGGCCTCGACCAGGCTAAATGGCGATGCACTAGCCGTTCCGACAAATACCCGGTGGCCGGGCTTGACGACCTCGACGGCCGCCTCGGCCGATAAAAGCTTGTTTGAAATCTGCTCGAGAGACGATCCAAAGTCACGCATCCCGGCTTACTCCAACAATTCGATACGGTGTGACCGCAATGCCCGGCGCACACGATGATAATTAAGCCTGGGGTTTTTTTGCGGAATATTGGGTCCTGACCTGCTCGAAAAAAGTTTCACAATGATAGCTGACCGCTACCCTGTTGATGTGTCCGTTTTGGGTCCCATCGGCGGACATATCGGCCCAGGTGAAAAGGCTCCGCTTTACCCCCATTAAAGCAGACACTCTGCCAGCAGCTGAAATAGTCCGCTACGCACCAAGCGGACATTCGAAAGGTGGACAGGATGCGCCTCGGAACGGGTTTAAGGGTTCGGGCGATGGCCACCAGGTGAAGCTTGTCTCGCGCATCATCGAACATGGGATCGATAGGAAGATTAAACAGGTAACCCATTCGGGCTACACTTGCTTGGCCGAGAGTGGATTGCTCGATGATCAGACTATCGATCAGAAGAAAGATCTTGGGTATCGCCGCAGCGCTGATCGTCCTAATGACGATTACAGCGATTCTTTCAATGGTGTGGGTGATCGAGGTAGGCGACCGCCTCCAGGAGCTGACGAACAGCTACATCCCGGC
>Ga0207647_10004105_pt1 | contig 10809 bp, 11 predicted proteins | sample KBSCornC2_FD_184295 | JGI IMG/M metagenome (GOLD analysis project Ga0207647, IMG submission 184295) | Corn rhizosphere microbial communities from Kellogg Biological Station, Michigan, USA - C2 (SPAdes) (version 2) | ecosystem: Host-associated > Plants > Roots > Rhizosphere ...
TAGTGGGCTCCTGGTTCGCGGCGGTGCGGATCCCGCGCCGCTATGTCGGCGGTGGGATCGACTTCACCGAGTGGACGCGGCACGGAATGCTGCGGCATCCGCGGTTCCTGGGTCTTCGGGACGACAAGAAGCCGGAGGACGTCGTGCGGGAGCGTCCGGCCGCCTGAGAGGGGGCCCGGAGCAACTTGAGGCGTTCCAAGGTGGATTGGTTCGTTCCGGCCCCAACAGGCCGCCCGTGCCTCTATGTTCACGGCGATACTGGATCTTCGTCCCTCGTCCCGGGAGGCCTTTCCGCATGCGCAACGCGCTCCGTACCGCCGTCGTCGGCGCTGTCGTCGCCGGCACCGTCCTGACCTGCGGCACCGCCGGCGCCACTCCTCCCGGACCGGGAGTGACCGCCAAGCTGATCAGCACCACCACCATCGGGAACACCGACTACGTCATCCGGGAGATCACCGTCCCGCCCGGGCAGGCCACCGGCTGGCACTACCACGACGGCCCGGTCTACGGCTTCGTCCAGCAGGGCACGCTCAGCCACTACCACTCGGACTGTGCCGAGGACGGCGTGTACAAGACCGGTACCACCGTCCGCGAGCCGGGCGGGCCGAACGACGTCCACCTCGGACGCAACGAGGGTGACACCCCGCTGGTCCTCGACGTGCTGTACATCCTTCCGCACGGCTCGCCGTTCTCGGAGGACGTGCCCAACCCGGGCTGCTCCTTCCAGTGATCAGACCGGGGGCAGCGTCTGTTCGGCCCAGATGGTCTTCCCGCGGCCCGTCTGGCGGCTGCCCCAGCGCTGGGTGAGCTGGGCGACCAGCAGCAGTCCGCGGCCGCCTTCGTCGAAGGCGTGGGCCCGGCGCAGATGCGGTGAGGTGGAACTGCCGTCGGAGACCTCGCAGATGAGGCTGCGGTCGCGGATCAGCCGCAGCTGCACGGGAGGCGCACCGTACCGGATCGCGTTGGTGACCAGTTCGCTGACGACCAGTTCGGTGACGAAGGCGGCCTCGTCCAGTCCCCAGGCGGTCAGCTGCTCGGTGGCGGCCTGCCGGGCCGCGGCCACGCGTTCCGGATCGGGGGTGATGTCCCAGGTGGCGACCCGGTCGTCGCCCAGCGCCCGGGTGCGGGCCACCAGCAGGGCCACGTCGTCACTGGGCTCCTCCGGCAGCACGGCCTTGAGGACCGTGTCGCACAGGGTGTCGAGGGTGTCGGCGCGGGCGGTCAGTGCGCGGCACAGTTCGGCCTGCGCGTGGTCGACGTCGCGGTCGCGGTCCTCGATCAGGCCGTCCGTGTACAGGGCGACGACGGAGCCCTCGGGCAGTTCCAGCTCCGTCGACTCGAACGGCAGGCCGCCTACGCCGAGCGGGGGCCCGGCCGTCATGGGGACGAGGCTCGCGGTGCCGTCGGGCAGCAGCAGGGCGGGCGGTGGATGGCCGGCTGCGGCGAGGTCGAGGCGGCGCGAGACGGGGTCGTAGACGGCGTAGAGGCAGGTGGCTCCGAGCTCAGCGACCTCGTCGTCGGTGTCGTCCGAGGCAAGGTGGGTGACGAGGTCGTCGAGGTGGGTGAGGAGTTCGTCCGGCGGCAGGTCCACGTCCGCCAGGGTGCGTACGGCGGTGCAGAGGCGGCCCATGGTGGCCGAGGAGGCGATGCCGTGTCCCACCACGTCGCCGACGACCAGGGCGACGCGGCTGCCGGAGAGCGGGATCACGTCGAACCAGTCGCCGCCGATGCCGACCAGCGAGTCGGAGGGCAGATAGCGGTGGGCCACCTCGACCGCCGCCTGCCCGGGCAGTCCTCTGGGCAGCAGGCTGCTCTGCAGGGCCAGAGCGGTGGTGCGTTCGCGGCAGAAGCGGCGGGCGTTGTCGATGCAGACGGCGGCGCGGCTGGCGAGTTCCTCGGCGAGGACGGCGTCGTCGCGGCCGTAGTCGTCCGGATTGGCGATGCGGACGGCGACCGCGACGCCCAGGGTGGTGCCGCGGGCCCGCAGCGGTACCGCGAGCATCGAGTGCACACCTGTGCGGTGGGGGCGGCCCGCGGGGGCTCGCGCGTTGCGCTCGGCGACCCAGCGCATGAAATCCGGCTCGCCCGCGTGGCTGACGACGGCCCGCCCGGTTCTGAGTGCCTTCGCGGGCGGCGAGAACGACGGGTAGAAGTCGGTGTCGCCCACATGCACGGCGGCTTCGGGCGTGCCCTCGGTGACCGAGCCGTGGGCGACGCGGCGCAGCACGATGTCTCTCTCCGGCAACGCGGGATGCTCGTCGGCGCCGAGGACCCAGTCCAGAAGGTCGACGCTGGCGAAGTCGGCGTAGCGGGGCACCAGCAGTTCGACGAGCTCCTCGGCGGTGCGCACCACGTCCAGTGTCGTGCCGATGGAGGCCGCCGCCTCGTTCAGCAGCGCCAGACGCTCCCGGGCCCAGTACTGATCGCTGCTGTCGAAAGCGGCCAGGGCGACCGCGCTCACCTCACCGGAGGCGTCCCGCACCGGCCACATCTCGGTGGTCCAGGCATGGTCCCGGTTCAGGGCCGGGGCGCCGGTGTAGCTCTCGTACCGGGCCGGCCGGCCGGTCTCGACCACCTGGCGCAGATGGGCCAGGAAGCCGCGGCTGTGCACGGCGTCCTCCACGGTGTCCGAGAAGAAACGCCCGCGGAGGGCGTCCTCCGTTACTCCCATCACCCGGCAGGCCACGCCGTTGACGCGCAGATAGCGCTGGCGGGTGTCGAAGACGGACATCGACATGGAGGCCTGTTCGAAGGCGTGGCCGGCCAGGGTCGACTCGCCGGGCGGCTCGGCTGTGATCATGTAACCGTGCGTTTCGCCGTCCTCGCCGAGCACGGCGGTCGCCGTGATCACGAGTGCTACGGGCGAACCGTCGCGGTGGCGCAGTACGACCGTGCCGGTCAGCGCCGCCACGGCCGCGGACGGCGGCTCCTCGGCGAGCAGGTCCCGTGCCGCGCGGCCCACGGCCTCCTCGGCCGGGTATCCCGTCAGCCTCCGGGCACCTTCGCTCCACCCGGTCACGATGCCCCGGGCATCGACGATCGCCGCAGCGGGGGCGTGCTCCATGTAGTTCAGGATGGTTCTTTTGTCGCACCGCTTCAACCGAAACGGAGGGCCGGGCGGGCCCTCCGTTCCGGTTGCTGTCACTTCTTTCGGTCGCGCAGGGCGGCGAGGGCCCGGTCGGCGTGGGTGTTCATCCGCAGTTCGCTGCGGACGATCTCCAGGACGGTGCGGTCCTCCGCTATGACGAAGGTGACCCGCTTGGTGGGGGCCAGGGTGAAGCCGCGCTTGACGCCGAACCGCTCGCGGATGGTGCCGTCCGCGTCGGACAGCAGCGGCATGCCGAGGTTGTGGCGGCCGGTGAACTCCTGCTGTTTCTCGACGGAGTCGCCGCTGATGCCCACGGGCCGGGCGCCGGCGGCCGCGAACTCGGCCGCCAGGTCACGGAAGTGGCAGGCCTCCGCGGTGCAGCCCGCGGTGAGGGCGGCGGGATAGAAGAACAGCACGATCGGTCCGTCGGCGAGCAGTTCGGACAGGGTGCGGGTGGTGCCGGTCTCGTCCGGCAGATCGAAGTCGTCGATCTTGTCGCCGACGTTCACACGCTCGCTCACTCAGCGGCCCTCCCCGTTCTTCGCGACGCTGCGGGCCCACAGCACGAGGGGCAGCTGCAGCGGCAGCCGTCCGATGGCCGCGGCCTTCTGCGGGGTGGGGCGGTTCCGCCAGTCGACGGCCATCTTCACGTTGGCGGGGAACACGCCGACGAAGAACGCGGCGGCGGCGAGGGCCGCGGGCTTGCGGGTGCGGGGCAGTGCGATGCCCGCTGCAAGGGCCAGTTCGGCGGCGCCGCTGGCGTACGTCCATGTCCTAGGCCTGCCCGGCAGGGCCTGTGGGACGGTCTCGTCGAACTGGCGCGGCGAGGCGAAGTGGGCGACACCCGCGGCGGCCAGCAGGCCGGCGAGCAGCAGGGGCGAGCGTTCGGACCGTGGCACGGTTCCTCCTCTGATGACCTGCTGCCGGATGTTACCCGAGGGTAGAGGGGGTGGTTCGGGTGGCCGGGCCCGGTCCGGAAGTCGGGCCCTGCGTGCGGCGGTTGTGGGTCCCCGGTGTGTGGCCGAAGGAGCGGCGGAAGACCTCGATGAAGGCGCTGGTGGAGGACCAGCCGCAGTGGTGGGCGACGGTCGTGACGGGTGTGCCGTCGGCCAGCATGCGCAGGGCGTGGTAGAGCCGGGACTGGGTGCGCCACTGCGGGAAGGTCATGCCGAACTCGCGGCGGAAGAGGCGGCTGAGGGTGCGCTCGCCGGCCCCGGTGGCGGCGCCGAGGGCGGCGAGGGTGCGCGGGTCGGCGGGGTTGGTGTGGACGATCGCGCAGACGGCGGCCAGGCGGGGGTCGGTGGGGGTGGGCAGGCGCATCGGCTGCTGGGGCGAGGCACGCAGCTGGTCGCGCAGGACGGCGAGCAGGCGGCGGCGTTCGGCGGTGTCGTCTTCGGGGTCGCGGGTGTGGGCGAGGATCAGTTCGCGCAGCAGCGGGCTGACGGCGAGGACGGTCGGGGCGTCCAGGCCGAGGGGGTTGTCGTCGGCGGGCAGGCCCACCAGATGCAGGTCGAGGTGGCCGTGGGCGCGGTGGGCGTGGACGGTGCCGGCGGGGACCCAGATGGCGCGGGTGCCCGGCGCGAACCAGGTACCGGCGTCGGTGGTGACGGCGAGGACGCCGGAACCGGCGTAGACGATCTGGTGCTCGTCGTGCCGGTGTGCGTCGATGCGCTCTCCGGCGGCCAGGCTCCGGGCCCGTGTCCGCGCCTTCGGTGAGTGGCGGATGTTCGACACAAGTAGGCAGATTATCGAAAGCGGGCCGGGCACCGCCGCCGGGACGATCGCAGGGTGACCAAGCCTCGCAACCGTTCCATCGCCCTGCTCTCCCTGGGGCACGCCTGTGTCGACGTGTACCAGGGGGCGGTGGCGGCGCTCGTGCCGTTCTTCGTCTCGGAGCGCGCCTACAGCTATGCCGCCGCCTCGGGCATCGTCCTGGCCGCCTCTCTCCTGTCGTCGGTGGTGCAGCCGCTGTTCGGGGTGCTCACCGACCGGTGGCCGCTGCCGTGGCTGCTGCCGGTCAGCGCCCTGACCGGGGGTGCCGGTGTGGCCCTGTCCGGGGTCGGCGACTCGTACGCGCTGACGCTCGCGGCGGTCGCCGTGTCCGGGGTCGGTGTCGCCGCCTACCACCCGGAGGCCGCCCGGGCTGCCCGCGCCGCCGCGGGTGACAGCAACACGGCGATGGGCTGGTTCTCCCTCGGCGGCAACCTCGGCTTCGCGGCCGCACCGCTGCTTGTCGCGGCCGTCGTCGCCGCCTCGGGCCTGAGCGCCTCTCCCCTGTGGGTCGTTCCGGCGGTGGTGGGGGCGGCGCTGTGCGCGGCCGCGGTGCGCTCATCGGGAAGCCGCGGCGCGGTCACCCATGCGACCGGAGCCACCGGGAGCGACGACTGGGCCTCGTTCCTGCGGCTGTCCGGAGCGATCGTGTGCCGCTCGATCGTCTTCGTCGGGCTCAGTGCCTTCGTCTCGCTCTACGTCCGCCAGCGGGCGGGTGGCGGGGAGGCGGCCGGAACGGCGGCGCTGTTCGTGCTGTACGGGGGCGGTGCGCTGGGCACGGTGGCCGGGGGCCGGCTCGCCGACCGGTTCGGGCGGGTCGCGGTGGTGCGCCGGTCGTACGCCCTGACCGTCCTGGCCGTCGCGGGCGTGATCCTGGTACCCGGTCCTGCGGTCTACCTGTTCGTGGCGCTCACCTCGGCCGGACTGTACGTCCCCTTCGCGCTGCACATCACGCTCGGCCAGGACTTCCTGACGCGGCGGCCGGGCACGGCGAGCGGGGTCACCCTGGGGTTGACGGTGAGCATAGGCGGGCTCGCCGCCCCTGCCCTGGGGGCGCTTGCCGACGCCACCTCATTGCGGGCCGCCCTGGTCCCGCTGATCATGCTGCCCGCCCTGGGGCGGCTCCTGCTGTGCGGTCTGCGGGAGCCCGCCGCGGCGGTGGAGTCGGCGGCGGTGCGCCGGCCCCCTCGCGGACGTTTCCGCGAGACCTCGGCGTGAGGCCGGCGTCGGATCAGGCGGTACCCGCCGACGCGGTCGTCTGCTCCTGCGCCTCCACCTCGACGGCGGCGGCGAGGAAGTCGTCGACCATGCGGTGGAAGAGGGTGGCCAGCTGCCGCAGTTCCTCCGGCTCCCAGTGGGACAGGGCCACCTGCATGCCCCGCGAACCGGCGTCACGGATGCGGTCTATGGCCTGCTGTCCGGCCTCGGTCAGCTCGATGCGCTGGGCGCGTCGGTCGTCGGGGTCCGGGACGCGGGTGACGTAGCCGGACTTCTGCAGCTGCTGCACGGTGCGGGTGACATGGGACGCCTCCACTCCCAGGCGGGCGGCCAGCTCCCCCGGGCGCAGCGGCTCCGAATCGGCGACCTGCCGCAGCAGCGCCACGGCCGCCCGGTCCAGCGGTACACCGGCCAGGGCCATCAGCCGGTCGTGCTGCCGGGCGCGCGTGCTCAGGTACGTGATGCGGGTCAGCGCACGCTCGATCTCGATCACTTCGTCCGAGGCGGGGGTGTCGGGGATCTCGGGGAGCGGTGGAGTGGACATGCGATCCACTTTACCATTTGTTGCGTAACTCAAGTAATCCACTGCAGGTGTTTCCCCTGCGCACCGCAGCCGCATGACGTCGTCTCCACTACGCCCCTGGGCCGCCTGGACATTGTGTTCCCGTTCCCTGGACGTCCAGCCCGTCCGGCGCGGTGACGGTCACCGGCTGTGGGTCGGCCCCCGGGGCGACGACGCGTTGTGCCGCGACGGTCGTGCAGATGAGCTGCGCCGCGGCGAGGTCGCCCGAGTCCCCGGGCCCGGCGGACAGCCGGATGCTCACCCGGCCGTCGTGGGACGTCACCGTCACCCGGGACATCATGGACGCGACGGGCGGCAGCACTGTGTAAAGGCCCGCGGCCTGTTCCGCCCGGGTCGGCCCCTTCAACAGCACCCGTACGGCCGACTCGGGATCGACCGGTCCGGCGATGCTCCGGTCCACACCCCGCAGCGCACCGTCGGCCACGAAGTAGACCTGCAGCGTCGGTGCGACCCCGCTCGCGGGTCCACCCGCCTCCACCACGCCGGTCGTGGGAATGCCGCAGGAGGCGAGCGCGCCCAGCGCCGGGAGCCACATCAGGATCGCGGATCGGCGTCCGGCTCTCATGGTCTGCTCCCTCGTGCCGACGCGTCGCCGTCGGCCTGCCCTTGCAACAACTGCTCGCTGCGCAACGGGAGTTCGACGGTGAAGACGGCGCCGCCCTCCGGCCGGTTCGCGGCGCGCACGCTGCCGCCGTGCACGCGGACGTTCTCAGCGGTGATCGCCAGGCCGAGACCGCTGCCCTCGGTGCGGGTGCGGGCGGCGTCCGACTTGTAGAAGCGCTCGAAGACATGGGGCAGCACGGCCTCGGGGATGCCAGGTCCGCTGTCCAGTACCTCGATGACCGCGAGGCGCTCCGCTGCGGACCGTCCCGCCTCGGTCAGACGCAACAGGACAGGGCGGGCGCCGTGCCGCAGGGCATTGCCGACCAGGTTCGCCACGACGACGTCGAGGCGGCGGGGGTCGACGCGCCCGCGCAGTGCGTCGGGCGGCGGCAACTCGGCGTCCACCAGGTCGGTCCAGCCGCGGGCAGCCAGGGTGCGCCGCAGGGACTCGGCGAGGTCGATCTCGTCCAGGTGCAGCACTGCCGCGCCCGCGTCGAAGCGGGAGATCTCCATCAGATCGTCCACCAGACGGGCCAACTTCACGGTCTCCTCACTGATCAGCCGGACCGCGGTGGCGGTGTCCGGGTCGAGGCGGGCGGCGTCCTCGTCGAGGACGTCGGTGACCGCGGACATGGCGGCCAGCGGGGTGCGCAGTTCGTGCGAGACGTCCGCGGCGAACCGGCGAGCCCGGGCCTCCATGCCGCGCAGTTCGGCCACCGACGCCTCCAGGGCGGCGGCCGTCTCGTTGAACGTGTGCGACAGATCGGCGAGTTCGTCGGAGCCGTCGACGGCGAGCCGGGTGTCCAGCCGCCCCTCGGCGATGCTGCGGGTGGCGCCGCGCAGGGCCCGCACCGGCCTCAGCACTCCGCGCGCGGCGAGCAGGGCCAGCAGCACGGCCAGTACCAGGGCGGGCACGGTGGCCCGTTCGATGGCGGTGACCAGGGCGTCGACGTACGCCTGTTCCTTGGTCTGCGCCACGATCAGGAAGACCTGGAGGCCCGAGTCGCCCACGCCTCCGGCGAAGGTGACCGACATGCCGACGACGAGCGCGGTGTGGTCGCCGCTGTTCACCCGCTGGAAGACGGTGGCCAGTCTGGTGTCCACCGCCTTGCGCAGGGCCGGTGTGAGTTCCTCGAACCGGTCGCCTGCGAAGGATGTCGCGCTCAGACCGCGGTAGGTGGCCATGACACGCCAGGTCCCGGAGGGGTCTGTTGCGGCCATGGCGGCCGCGAACCGCCGCAGTTCGGCCTCGTTCGGCGGCGCGACGACCTCGGGGGCGAGCCGGTTCGTCTGGGCGCGCAGCTGCGCGATCACCGTGTCCTGGCTCTGCTGGAGCAGACCTGTGCGCGCCTCGCGGAAGCTCAGGGCGCCGGTGGTCGTCGCGGTGAGCGCGGCGACGAGCGCGAACGCGACGACCAACCGGGTGCGCAGACCGCGCAGTTGGGGCATCCGGAAGCGCTCCGCGAACGCGCGTCGGGCCTTCGGTGTGCGCGTCACAGGGAGGCGAACCGGTAGCCGAAGCCGCGCACCGTCTCGATGTAGCCGGGTTCGCCCATCTTGGCGCGCAGCCGTTTGACGCAGGCGTCCACCAGGCGCGCATCGCCGTGGTAGCTGTGTTCCCAGACCGCTTCCAGGAGTTGCTGCCGGCTGAACACCTGGCCGGGTGAGGCGGACAGCGTCATCAGGAGCCGCAGTTCGGAGGCGGCGAGCGCCACCGGCGCACCCCTCAGGGTGACCGAGAAGCCGGCCCGGTCGACGGTCAGGTCCCCGTAGCTGTCGAGCTTGGGTATGCCGCTCTCGCCGGGTGCGCCGGCCACCCGGCGCAGCACTGCGCGGATGCGCGCCTCCAGCACCCGGGCCTGCACGGGCTTGACCACGTAGTCGTCGGCTCCGGCCTCCAGCCCTACGACGATGTCCTCGTCGTCGCCCCGCGCGGTGGCCATGATGATCGGCAGCGTCTGGTCGAGAGCGCGCAGCGCGCGGCACACGTCCAGGCCGGGCATGCCGGGCAGCATCAGGTCCAGCACCACGACATCGGGCCGGAAGGAGCGCACCAGCTCCAGCCCCTCCTCCCCCGTCACGGCGGTGGCGACCTCGTGCCCCTGACGGCGCAGGGCGAGGGCGACGCCCTCCCGCACGGCACGGTCGTCTTCGATCAGCAGAACTCGCGGCATGGGCTCAGTATCGGCATCTCCCCCGGCCGACCGGGCTTCTGTTACCGGATGATCATATGCTGGCGCAGTCGACAGGGCGTTATCTTTTCGTTATCGCTCGGGCCAGGTTCGATCACATATCGATCACAACCTGAACGACCATGACCGCGCACAAAGCAACTCGCTCGCCCAGCCGCCGTCGTCGGAACGGTGTCTCGCACGCCGTCGTCCGTCGGTCGAGGACGAAAGTGTGGGGAGGTCTGGCCGCGCTGACCGTCCTGAGCGTCACCGGCTTCGCGGCCGTGGGCTGGACGTCCGCCGACGCACACAACGACCGGCGCCGACCCACCACCCACGCGAAGTCGAGCTCCGAGCCCTCGCGATCGCCCCGCCCCGTCACGCGGTCGCCGAGCCCGTCCCCCAGCGCCTCCACCCCGTCCGCCCCGAAGATCCCGGCCACGGGGCCGGACACGTTCACCACCGCGGCCGGCGGCAGCGCCAAGGCCGGCACCGGCACGGCACTGCGCTACCGGGTCGAGGTCGAGGACAACATCGACCTGTCCGCCGCCTCCGTCGCCAAGGAGGTGGAGCGCATCTTCGCCGATCCGCGAGGCTGGACAGCCGACGGCCACTCGGCGTTCCAGCGGGTCTCCGGCGGCACCACCGACTTCGTCGTACGGGTCGCGACCCCCGGGACGGTGGACAGGACGTGCGCCGAGGGCGGCCTGGACACCGAAGGCCGGTACAACTGCAGCGTCAACCACAAGGTGATGGTCAACCTCGAACGCTGGCTGCTCGCCACCCCTGTCTACGCCAAGGACGTCACCGCGTACCACGCGCTGATCATCAACCACGAGGTCGGCCATTTCCTCGGGCACGGCCACGTCACCTGTCCCGGCCCGGGACAGCCGGCCCCGGCGATGATGCAGCAGATCAAGGGCATGCACGGCTGTGTGCCCAACGTCTGGCCGTACGACGAGCGGGGACGGTACCTCACCGGCCCCGCCGCCCCTTGAGGATCAGGCCCGCGTCACGGTCGCGTCGGTGCGCACGGCCTCGCCCCAGGCGGCTCCGGCCGCGATCGTCTGCCGCCACGGCCGGAGGGCCCTGGGCGGCATGCCCACCGCAAGCGCACCGCGCACCCGGTCGCCGGTGCGGTACGCGGCCACGAACCTGCCCCCGGCCAAGTCCCCCTCGACGACGGCGACTTCGTCGTGCCCGCGCAGATGGCCGTAGGCCTGGATCTTCATGTCGTACTGGTCCGACCAGAAGTACGGCACCGGCGCGAACGGCTTGCGGGCGTTGGGCCGGAGTAGGTTGCGGGCAGCGGCCATGCCCTGTTCGGCGGCGTTGGTGCGGTGCTCGATCCGCATCGACGTACTGAACAGGGGGTT
>Ga0207647_10004118_pt1 | contig 10790 bp, 10 predicted proteins | sample KBSCornC2_FD_184295 | JGI IMG/M metagenome (GOLD analysis project Ga0207647, IMG submission 184295) | Corn rhizosphere microbial communities from Kellogg Biological Station, Michigan, USA - C2 (SPAdes) (version 2) | ecosystem: Host-associated > Plants > Roots > Rhizosphere ...
TGAAATTTCCGCCCTGCCCTGCCGGGACGAATACGAACATCGCATCGGGCCTGGCATCCTTCATCCGCTGCAGGAACGGCGCAAAATCTGGGCTGGCCAGCGGTACCTTGACCTCCTCGACGATCTCGCCACCGCCCGCGGTGAAATGCTCCTTGAAGGAGACCAGCGCGTCGTTGCCGGGCGCATAGTCGGAGGTCAGCGTCGCGACTTTCTTGATGCCATTCTTCACGGCCCAGTCTCCTATGATGGTGGAGGACTGCGCCAGCGTGAAACTGGTGCGGACGATATAGGGCGAACGCTCTGTGATGATCGACGTGCCTGCCGCCATCACAACTTCAGGCACCTTGGCCTGGGTCGCCAGCGGCGCGGCGGCAAGCGCTGCCGGTGTCACGCCGAAACCGGCGATGAAACTGACCTTGTCGTTGACGATCAGTTCCTGCGCCAGGCGCTTTGTATTGTCGGGGATTGCTGCATCGTCCTTGAGAAGGACCTCAATTTTCCTGCCCGCGACAGTGTCGCCATGCTGCTGCATATAGAGCTTGATCGCATTATCGATTTGCTTGCCGGTCGACGCCTGACCGCCGGTCATCGGCACGATCAGCCCGATTTTGACGCTTTCCTGTGCACGTGCCGGCGCGTCGACCGCCATGCCGATTGTGGCGACACTCGCGGCGGCCCACAGAAGTTTAGTGCCCGTCAACATGAACGATCTCCCTTTCCCTGGACCGTTGAACAGTCCTTTCACCTTTAATCGAGGCTTTTTCCGACAGTCTTGATCCGGGCATGGCGTCTTAGCGCGGCGCTGTTGTCAATCGCGACGATAGGCGTGAATCGCGCGCCTCTTGCCTCACCCGCTCTTCGAGACATCAAGGTATTATAGTACAGGTATTGTGCGCGCGTCGAGGCCGTCTATTTTTGGATGCCACTGTGGCAGGATCGAAAATGACTTTCTCATCGGCATCACCGCCCACAACGAGAATGGGGGGCGGCGTTGAGCGGTCGAACGCTTTGTCTCTGACTCGCCAGGGCCAGACAAGTTTCGTCTTTGTCGAAGAATCGCGCGTGGTTGAGCGGCCAGCACCACTAGTTTCGCCCGCGAGTTGAAGCGCAAAATAGGCGATCGTGGCATTGAGCCCGTCATTCAGCGGCACGCGGGGCCGCCAGCCCAGATGTTTTTCGGCCGCATCGATCATCGGCTTACGACGCTTTGGATCGTCCTGCGGCAGCGGCTTGAACTGCAGCTTTGATTTCGAACGGGTGCGGGCAACGATCTCGCGCGCGATGGCCTCCACCGACATTTCCTGCGGGTTGCCAAGATTGAAGGAGCCGGTAACGTCAGGCGGGCTTTCCCGCAGCGCCTGTACGATGAAATTCGACACCACGCACCCATCGTTCTCCAGCATGCGGGGCCCATAGGTGTTGAAGATGCGCGCCACCTTCACCTCGACGCCGAACATCCGACGATAGTCGAACATCAGAGCTTCGGCCGCTCGCTTGCCCTCGTCGTAGCAGACGCGAGGGCCCGTGGTACTGACATGGCCAGCGTAGGATTCCGGCTGTGGGTGCACTTCCGGGTCGCTAGACCTCGCTGGTCGACGCCTGCAGCACGTGGGCGGATTTCTGCCTTCCGAGTTCGAGGATGTTGGCGGTGCCGTTCACGCACGTCTTCATCGTGCCGATCGGGTCTCTCTGATAGTGCGGCGGTTCAACGGCTTGCGCTTGGCGGGTGGTGTGCCGATCGAGCAAAGGTGCGGTATAATTTGCGCCGCAGGGCACACCGAGAACCCCGAAGGCTTCTTAACGCGCATATCTGACCGTCTGGGATTATGAAATGCTGCTGGTGTCGGCGTGTTTCCGAAATCCGAACAGGCGACGAGAGTTCTTCTCGATTGCATCGATCAAGCGTTCTGTTGTCTTGGACAGCGGCCGTCCAGTCGCGGTGATGACACCCCAATAAAAGGGTACCCGGAAGGAGAGAGGAATGACTTCCACACCGACAATCGGCAGGCCTAGCAGGGTCACGGATTCCACGATCGCTACACCGAGCCCGGCGCGCGCAAGAGCCAGAGACACGTATGTCGCATTGTTATCGACAATTCCCTCGGGCTGAACATCGTGCTCCTTGAGCGCTTCATTGATTCGCCATCGCAGGCGGTAGGGGTTTGCCGAGGCAATGAGCCTGCGTCCGTTCAAGTCCGTCGCCTTGACCGATTTCTTCCTGGCGAGAGGATCGCCGGACGCAACGACCGCAACGCACGGAGCCTCCCCGATCCAGTGAACATCGATGCCAGGATTGTCGAGGGGAAGGCTTGAAATTCCTACATCCGCCGTTCGCGCCACGACCATCTGCACAACGTTTTCCGGGGCTGCGCTTTGCAGATGCACATGTCGCGGCAGCGTGTCTTTCGGCAGATCGTTCAACGCAAACGGGACGATGCTCGCGGCGATCGACGGAATGGACGCAATCTCGATCGGGCTCGCCTGCGCGCTTTCGATCTGCCTGGCTCGCTCGCTGATCGTGCGCAGACCGTTGAGGAACAGTTCAGCTTGAGCAAAAAATGACACGCCGTTTTCGGTCAGCGCGATACGCGGGCCATTGCGGTGAAGCACAGCAAACCCGAGTTCTTCCTCGAGGTCCTGAATAAGACGGGTGACGACAGGCTGAGACTTGCCAAGAACCTTCGCAGCGCCGGTTATACTGCCGATCGATGTCACCGCCACAAAGGCTTCGAGCTGTCTCGTATCGAGATATTCTGGAATCATGCACTCGCCTTGAATACACCTGTCTCGAGAAATGCTTCCAGCATGTCCTGGTAAGGCTTGATTTCGATCTTATTGTCCTTCAGCCAATCAGGATTGTAGTAAGTCGAGGTATAGCGATCACCACTGTCACAGATCAGGGACACCAGAGAACCTTTCTCGCGGGCCGCGATCATGCAGCTCGCGATCCAGCAAAGGCCGAAAAAATTGGCGCCGGTGGAGCCGCCAACGTTACGGAAAAGACGCCCTGACAGGACATGCATCGCAGCGATCGAAGCGGCGTCAGGGATCTTGATCATGTGGTCGATAACGTTCGGGATGAAAGACGGCTCGACCCGCGGCCGGCCAACTCCCTCGATTCGCGACGGACGCTCGCAAGTCGCATTCATGTCTCCGGAGCAATATGCGTCGTAAAATGCCGAATACTCCACATCGACCACGCAAAGCCGGGTGTTGAAGTTGCGGTAGCGAATGTAACGGCCGATCGTTGCCGACGTCCCGCCGGTCCCGGCACTCATCACCACCCATGTCGGCACCGGGTAGCGCTCGGCTTGCATCTGTTCGAAGATCGATTCGGCGATGTTGTTATTACCACGCCAATCTGTCGCGCGTTCCGCATTGGTAAACTGGTCGAGATAATGCCCATCGGTCTCGCGCGCGATTTGCGCCGCGACACCATAGACGTCAGCAGCATTGTCGACAAAATGACAACGCCCGCCAAAACATTCGATCGCCGCGATCTTCTGACGGCTAGTGGAACGCGGCATGACGGCAATGAACGGCAATTCAAGAAGGTGAGCGAAATAGGCCTCGCTCACAGCCGTCGAGCCGGAGGATGCCTCGACGAGGGTGGTCCCCTGCTTTATCTTCCCGTTGCAGATGCCATACAGAAACAAGGACCGCGCCAAACGATGCTTTAGGCTACCGGTCGGATGAGTGGACTCATCTTTCAGATAGATCTCGATCCCGTTCAGTCCGTTGAAAACGGGCTTGACGAGATGGGTGTCGGCTGACCGACGGCCGTCGCCCTGCAGAACGCCGATCGCCTGGCGCGCCCAGTTACGATCTTCGTCTTCCGGCAACCTCATCACTGGCGGACAAGTGGGACATGTTGGGGAACTTGCCATTTTCAAGCTTCCGATGGGATAGCTATCACGGCTTCGACCTCAACCTTCGCGCCGCGGGGCAAGGCTGACACTTCAAAGGTCGCGCGCGCCGGATAAGGCGCGGAAAAGAAGGCACCATATGCGTCGTTGATCGCCGCAAAGCCAGACATTTCCGTCAACAGTATCGTCGTTTTGATCGTGTGCGAAAGATCGGCACCAGCCGCCTTCGCAATAGCCGCGATATTCTTTAGACATTGCTGCATCTGCTCGACCGGCTCTTCGGAATTGAAGGAGCCCGTGGCCGGATCGATCGGGAGTTGTCCCGACACGAAAAGCAGATCGCTATGACGCATCGCCTGCGAATACGGGCCAACAGCAGCCGGCGCATTGTCGGTGGAAATCGGCTTCATTGTCTTCTCCTCGAACTAGCGCTCATACGATTCATCTATTCATCATAGCGCTCTACGCAGGCCAACGAGCCGTTCAACTAACGCTACAACTCCGATCGAGATCAGAATTAGGATGACCGAGAGCGCAGCGATTTGTGGATCCGTTGAATGCTCCAGATAGCGATAGATTTCCGTGGGCAGCGTCGACGACCTTACCGAGACAATGAAGAGCGAGATGGTCGCCTCATCAAAGGAAATCAGAAAGGCGATCACCGCGCCTGAGATAAGGCCGGGGCGAACCAAGGGAAGTGTAATACGCCAAAACACCTGCAACGGCGGCGCGCCATGAACCAGCGCGGCCTCCTCGACTCTGCGATCCACCGCCATCAGGCTCGCCATGATGGTCCGGACCGTGTACGGGATCGTGATGCCTAGATGAGCGAGGACGATGCCCGCATATGTATCGAGTAGAGCTATCGGCGCGAGAACGAGCATAATGCCGACCGCCAGGACGATATGGGGAACCAGAAATGGCGCGAGGACCAAGAAATTAAGAGCGCCTTTGCCGCGGAATTGATGGCGCGTCAGGGACAGGGACAGCAGCATTCCCGACGCCACCGCTACAAAGCCGACGACAATTCCAATTAGCAGGCTGCGCCCGAACGCTGAAATAAATTTCGCGTTCTGAAAAACCTTGACATAAGAACCGAATGAAAAGCTTTCGGGAGGAAACGCGAGATATTGTCGCGTATCAAATGAAACGATGAGAACGATGATGATCGGAGCCAGCAGGAAAAGATAAAGCAGCAGAATGAGGCCGCGCCAGGCGATCTGTCCGCGTATCACTGACGATTCCATGGCCGCCTCACCTGTCAAGCGCGCGAAGCGCACGCTGATAAATGACGATCACGCTGCTGAACAACACCAGAAGAAGCATTGAAAGTGCAGCAGCAAGCGGCCAGTTCAGTGTGACGGTCGCCTCGTTGAACACCTCGGTACCTAGAACGAACACTCGTCCACCGCCGATCAGCCGCGGCGTGACATAGGCCGAGATGGCCAGAACAAAGACCAGCAGTGCTGCCGTGAGGACACCGGGGAGACTAAGAGGAAGAATGATCCGGCTGAACACCCTGAAGCGATTCGCGCCGAGAACCGCTGCAGCCTCTTCCAGCTGCGCATTAAGACGTCCAAACCCGCTCAACATCGCGAGGATCGCATAAGGCATCAGGATTTCGACAAGCGCAACCGTCGCCCCGAAGCTGCTGTTCGCAAGCCTGATAGGACCACTCGTCAAGGACATCGCCTGAAGCGTGCTATTGATGACACCGCGATCGCCCAGCAGCACCATCCAGCCATAGGTTCTGACGACTGACGAAGTCAGCAACGGCGCGACGGCTAGGGCGGTCAAGACGCCCTGCCAGCGGCTCTGGGTTCGCACCAGGAATAACGCGATCGGGAACGACAGAATGACGGCGATCGCCGCAACGCTGACACCAAGGATGAGCGTGTTCCAGGCCACCTGCCAATAGAAGGTGTCAAGGAGAACTTCGCGATACGCTTCCAGCGACCAGTCGGTCCCGCTCAATGCCTTGACGGCGGAGGTCGCAAAAGATGCCCGGAACAACCAGAGGATCGGCAAAAGAAACGTGACGACGAGCGCGAACAGGCCCGGCACAAGCAATAGCAGGAGCAAGCCGCGCGGCACCTTGTCCACAGGAGGAGCGAAGCCCGCACTCATTGCGAGCCGTCGCCAATGACGGTGACATCTTCAGGCGCAACGGCCAGTGTAACCCTCGATCCTTTTTCCGGAAGTTTTCCGGCGTGCGTCGGCAGGTCCGCTTGCAAAATGGCCTGCCCGCTACGCGCCGTCAGGGTGACAATCTCGCCCCGATAGACGATGTGCTCGACAATGCCCGAGAAATGATTGACGCCGTTGCAAGCAACGTTCGTCAGCACAAAGCGATGCGGTCGGACCATCAACCTGATTGGAATACCTGCTCGTCCGCCGCCAACGAATTGCAAGCGCCCAAGCCCCTGAATATCGGCAACGCCCGGCTCGACGACATTGCCGACGACGATATTTCCGGCACCGATGAAAGACGCGACAAAGTCGGTCTGCGGGCGATCGAAAATCTCGCGCGGCGTGCCAATTTGTTCCAGGCGCCCCTGAGATAGTACAGCAAGCCTGTCCGCCATGGACAGCGCCTCATCCTGGTCATGCGTCACGAAAATCGTGGTCACGCCGGTTCGCTCCTGAATGTCGCGAATTTCGTCCCGCATCTCGTCACGCAGTTTTGCGTCGAGATTCGACAGCGGCTCATCGAGCAACAGCAATTCGGGCTCGATAACCAACGAACGCGCGATCGCGGCGCGCTGCTGTTGTCCGCCAGAGAGCTGGCCGACCCGCCGCTCTCCAAGTCCAGAGAGCTTGACAAGGTCAAGCGCCCTTCTGACCCTCACCTCCGTTTCCGCCTTGGGGATGCCGCGCATCTCGAGACCGAAAGAGATATTTTCTGCGATCGACATATGGGGAAACAACGCATAGGCCTGAAACACCATGCCCATGTTGCGCTTGTAGACAGGAACAGCCGAAATATCCCGGCCGTTGATCAGGATAGCGCCCGAGGTCGGAGCGATCAGCCCTGCGATCATACGCAGGATCGTCGTTTTTCCGCAGCCCGATGGCCCAAGTAGAGCCAGCATCTCGCCGCGAGGCAGCGAGATGCTGACATTGTCGACGGACGGCTTCGACGCGCCGGCATAGGTCTTCACGAGTCGGTCGATTTGAACGTGAGGATCGGTCATGGGCGCTTGCATGATGGTTGATCAGTTGGCTGCGATGACGTCGCGGCTGATGCGCTGGATCCAGGCCGAATACTGACCGGCGACGAAATTCCAGTCGAGCGACATCTGCCCGGCCTGCGCTTCTTTCGATCCGTAGATCCGCGAGGCTACAGCATCGGGCAGCTTCACCTTCGTGTTCACTGGTCCGTAGAAGCTCTTTTCGGCAAATGTCGCCTGTGCTTCCGGGCTCAGCGCATAATTGATAAAGAGCTCGGCCGCCTCCTTGTTTTGCGTGCCCTTGACAAGGCCAATGGTGTTGGTCTGTCCGATTGAGCCTTCTTTCGGCAGCGCGACGCCGATCTTTCCACCCTGCGCATCATGGAGATATTGGGCGCGTCCGTTCCAGCAGATCGAGAGATCGACTTCTCCGCTCTGGACGACCGCGTAGCAATCCGGCGCCGGCTCCCAGGTCGACACATTCGGTCCGATTGCCTTGAGTGTTGCAATCGCGGGATCAATGGACGACTTGTAGTCGCCGCCTTTCAGCTTAGCGAGAATTGGAATCAGGATGACGCCGCGCGTGTCATTAAGCTTTGCCGCGATCTTTCCCTTGTATTTCGGGTCAGTGAGGTCGTTCCAGCTCGTCGGCGGCGATTTCACCTTGTCGGTGTTGTAGAGAATCGCGAGATTGTCTTGCGAAAAGGCAATCGATTTGTCGTCATCGATGCGCGCCCAAGTCGGCTGGTCGGCCAGGTTCGAGATCTTGCCGACATCTAGCTTGTCGAGCAGCCCTTCCTTGTTGGCGCGGATCGCGACCGAAACGTCGAGCAGCGCAACGTCGACCTTTGGATCGGCGCGCTGCAGCGTCAGCAGCGCGAGCGTTTCCGCGGAATTGTTACTCTCGCGGTAACTGACTTTGATAGCGGGGTATTTCTTCTGGAATTCGTCGATGATGAATTTTTGATAGTTCTGGGCAAAAACGCCCGAAAATCCGACGACACTCACCGTTCCCTTGGTTGGCGCGTCCTGCGCTAGTGTCGGAGCGGACCCCAACGGAATCAGAGTGGAGAACACGGCCAGAGCACCGGCCATAATCCCCCGGCGGGTCATGTCTGCTTTCACGCGGACCGCTACGCTCATGTTGATGACTCCGTTGATGTTGACGTCATTGCTCCAAAACGATGCTCAAGAACTCACGACTTCTGTGCTCCGGACGGCTCCCAGGCTGCCCCGAGCACGCGAAGCCAATTCTTGCCAAGCAGTTTCAGGACTGTTTCCTCGCTCCAACCGCGGGCAAGCATCAAGTTGGTCAGGTTTGGCATTGCGGTCATCCGCTCGATGCCTTTTGGCTTGTTGATCTTCACCGAGCCGAATTCCGTCAGCGTCCGGGCCGTTCCCTTGTCCTTGTTAGCCCACAAGAGCCAGGGACCGGGGCGAGGCCGATCGAGCGAGAAGTCCGTGCCGATGCCGACATGATCCTGGCCGACGACGCCGATGACATGCTCCATGGCGTCGAGATAATTCTCGATGGTGGCATCGTTTCCCGCTGCTAGACCGGGCGCAAAAAGGCTAATCCCGATAATGCCGCCCTTCGCGGCACATGCAGCGAACAGCTCATCTGGCTTGTTGCGCTTCACGTCTTTAAGGGCGCGCGGCAAGACGTGGGAAATGCAGACCGGAGATTTTGAATGCGCAATGACATCAGCCGTTGTCTTATCGCCCACATGGCTGAGATCGCAGAGAACGCCGACGCGATTCATCTCGGCCAGAACTTCCTTGCCAAATCCTGTGAGGCCGCTATCGATCTCTTCCAGATATCCGGCACCCGAATAGTTCTGCGTGTTGTAGGTGAGCTGCATGATGCCAACGCCGAGATCCTTGAAAACCTCGACATAGTCCAGCTTGTCCTCAAGTGGAGATGTGTTCTGCCAACCGATGATAATGCCGGTCTTGTTTTCGGCTTTCGCTGCGTGGATGTCGGCAACAGTCCGTACCGGCCTGATAAGATCGCTGTTCTCTCGCAGAAAACGCTTCCATTCGGATACGTAAGCTATACCCTCGCGGAAATTTTCCCATAATAGTGATGATGCGTTGACTGCGGTCAGCCCACCCGCACGCATCTCCTCAAAAATCGAGCGGCTCCACTGACAGGTTTGGAGGCCATCAACGATGATTGCGCTGTCGTGAAGTATTTTTGCGTCAACCATTGTTCAGTTCCTCGGCAGATTTGTCCGCGCGGGCTCGAGCTTTCAGAGTCCGGTCAACAAAATCCAGGCGATCCTGTCCCCAGAACAACTCGCCGTCGATGACGTAGGTCGGGGTTCCGAAAATGCCTATCCTCTCGGCTTCCGCGAGGTTTCCCTTCCACTCAGCAACGATCGCAGGGGGTTGCGGATCCACTACGAAGCCTACGGCGCTTTCGCTGATCGTCGCTCGCGCGAGCGTGCGCAGCGTATCCATGTCGGCAATATCGCGATCTTCGGCCCACAACGCTCGCTGCACCGCAAATGAAAATGCGGGCGCATCGAGACCAGCCTTCTGGAGAGCGATCACCGCTTGCGCGGCCGGCTCGATCGTCCGGCAGGGATAAAATTTCGGACGCAGGTTGAGCGGCATACCGAGAAAGCGACGCCAGCGATCGAGTTCCACTTCGTGATAGCTCTGACGCGCGTCTGGTCTCGAGCGCAGCGGGATACCACCATTGGCTTCAATGATGCGGATCGGCCGCAGGATTGAGGCCACTCCGTTCTGCTTTGCGATCGCGATCGCCCGGGGGGCACCCAAATACGCCCATGGAGAGGAGATGCCATAGAATATCTGCAGGACTGATGGCTTCTTATGCACGGACATGATTGGCTCTTTCGAATTTGTCAGCGTCGCTCCACTCGTTTCCAAGAAGTTCCGGCGTGTCGTATGATAAAAACCGATCGAGGTGCTCTTGCCCGTCCTCCACGAACAGTGAACGGGCAAGGCCCTGCGCAAGGCGCATTGCACCGTCACTGATGGAAGGGATCCCGCTTGTGATCTTTCCGTGCGAAGGCACCGCCGGATAGGCAAAGCATGAAATATGCGAGACCGCAGTCGCCAGCGCAGGGTCGAGGCCGGGCTTTGGAAGGAACTCGAACGCCTTGCCAAGATAAGGACAGGAGCCGATGCCCTCATTCTCCCAGCCCGCCGGCGGCGTGTAGACGTCTCGCCAGAACAACGTCTTGTCAGCCAGCACCGCAAACTCAGGACGCTTGTTGAAGTCCACAGAAAATCCCGTAGCAAAGATGACGATGTCGGTTGGGTAACGTCCTTTTGGCGTAACCACTTCGACAGCGCCACCATTCTCGACCAAATCCTCGATCGGACTTGCAAGATGAAAGTACGCATTCGGATGGCGCGACACGCGTAGAACGCTGTGACGCGGCGGCGGAATCTGTGCCCGTTCGCCCGCGACCATGTAGGTCCACTTGATGGCATCGGGCAGGCCCAGATAGCCCTGCGTCATGCCCTGACTTCCGACGCCGGTAAACTTGTCGATACGCGGAATATCCGCCCGCCGTACGAAGATATCGACGCGCGAAGCGCCAGCCTCGAGCGCAGCGGACGCATTGTCCATCGCGGACGCGCCGGCTCCGACAATCGCAACGCGCTTGCCATTGAGAGCGCCGACATCGATGAGATCGGCACCGTGATGGACGAAGCGCGACGGGACGCGATGCGCGACCGATGGAAGGACCGGGGCGCCCAAACCATCGAGCCCCGT
>Ga0207647_10004124_pt1 | contig 10783 bp, 8 predicted proteins | sample KBSCornC2_FD_184295 | JGI IMG/M metagenome (GOLD analysis project Ga0207647, IMG submission 184295) | Corn rhizosphere microbial communities from Kellogg Biological Station, Michigan, USA - C2 (SPAdes) (version 2) | ecosystem: Host-associated > Plants > Roots > Rhizosphere ...
CCCGAGCCGGTGGCCCCAAGGGTCCCGGATATGAAACCTGGGTGACGCTCGAGCGGGCAGGCAAGCGCGCGACGGTGCCCTTCGGGTCGTTGATTTATGATCAGATCAACAACATCTGGGTCCATCCCGGCGATACGATCTACCTTTATCGTGAACCGCAGGTGGTCCTCGTATTCGGCGCAACCGGACAACAGGGCCAGGTCCTGTTTGACATGTGGAAGATCAATCTATCGCAGGCGATTGCGAAAGGGGGCGGTCTGCTCGATTCGCAGGCCGAACCGGCCGGCATCTATGTGTACCGGCAGGAGCCTCGGGAGTTGGCCTTACGCCTCGGCGTCGACTGCTCGAAATTCCAGGGCCCAACAGTGCCGATCGTCTACAATGTCGATCTGAGAAATGGAGCAGGGTTCTTCTTGGCGTCCAAATTCCAGATGCGAGACAAGGACGTGCTGTTCGCCGCGAACGCGGAGAGCGTCAACACTGGCAAATTCCTGCAGTTTGTCCGTCTGATCGTTGCAACGGCCAATGACGGAATAGTCACTGCCAACAACGTGCGCATTTTACGAACCGGCTTGGGATCTCCCGCAGCAACCAACTAAGGGCCCGCTTTCGGTCACGCGGTAGCGCCGACGCGGCTCTCCGCGCCGCAGCCGTAAAGCCGGTTGTTTCAGCCTTCCTTATCGGCGCCGCCGGGGACCAGGCGAGGCTCCTTCTTGCCAGAGCGCGATTTCCATTCGGAAGTCTCCGCCGCCATTGCCGCCGCCGTGGAGGAATAAAGCAGGGCTACGAGCGAGATCTCACGCAGCGCGCACTCTGCGGCCGGTGGCACCACTGAGGCTTCCACCAATATCAAGGGCGACAGCGCTGCGGCGGAGGAAGCGGGTGAAACCGCCTCCAACCTGCTTCAGGCATCGGACGAGTTCTCCAGGCAATCGGAGACGCTGCGGTCCGAAGTGTCCCTCTTCCTGCAGGCGGTGCGGGCGGCGTAGCTCGGTATCGGAAGCAGTCGTTCTGATTTCTTTTTCACGCAGGGTTCGGCGTTTTCGCCGGGTGTCCGGATCTAGTTGACCAGGATCACCCTTATGTCGTTGACGTTGGTCAGGGTAGGCCCAGTCAACAGCAGATCTCCCGTCGCCTCAAAAAACGTCGAGGCGTCATTGTTCTCAAGATAGGACGCTGGGTCCAGACCTAGCGAGCGGATCTCCGAAAAGGTGCGCTGGTCGAAAATTGCGCCTGCGGGATCCGATGCTAGCCCGCCGCCGCCGTCGGCACCGTCGGTGTCGGCGGCAAGCGCCGCCACGCCCTCCAAGTTCTTTAAGTCCTTACCCGTTAAGTCCTTCAGTTGGATGAGAAGTGCCAGCGCATACTCCTGGTTAGGTCCGCCACGTCCGGTGCCTCGCACCGTCACCGTCAGTTCGCCGCCGGATAAAATGGCTACCCTCTGGCCTTCCGCGTGCATCTTTGCGGCCAGCGTGGCGTGATCGGCGCCGACCTGCCGAGCTTCGCCTTGGAGATCAGAACCGAGATCAATGATGGTGTAGCCGGCCTGCCGCGCCACCGCGATGGCGGCGTCCAGCGAGGTGCGCGGACGTGCTACCAGCTCGAGCCGCGTTCGCGCAAAAGCAGGATCGCCAGGTTTGCAACTTTCGTTAGCGGGATCGCCAAGTGCGGCGCGGACCGCCGCATCGATGGGTAGGTTATATTTCTCTATCACTGCCTGTGCGTCGGCAAGCGTGGTCGGATCGGGCACGGTAGGGCCGGATGCAATCGCCGCGGGGTCGTCATGGGGGACATCCGAAATCGCCAGGGTGACGATCTCGGCTTTCCCGCTGGCGCGCGCGAGACGTCCTCCCTTGATGCGTGAGAGATGCTTGCGCACGACATTGATGTCCCCGATTGGCGCGCCGGAACGTAGCAGTTGCCGGGTAAGCTCCTGTTTTTGGACAAGCGAAATACCTGCGGCTGGTGCGACCCAATTGGCCGAACCGCCGCCCGATAGCAGCACCAGCAGCAAATCATCACTGCCTGCAGAATGGGCCAGCTCCAGGCTCCTTTGAGCGCCTCTCAGACCCTCTTCATCGGGCGTGGGATGGCCGGCCTCGATCACCTCCACGCACAGGGTCGGCACTCCATGGCCACGCCGGGTGGTCGCGATCCCGGTCAGGCGATCCGCCGAAAGCCCGAGACTTTTCAGATAATGTTGCTCGGCAGCCGCAGCCATGGCTGCAGCTCCTTTCCCTGCGGCAAGACAAATCACCCGCCCCCTCGGCGCGGCCGGCAAATAGGGTTTCAGAATTTGGCTGGGATGAGCAGCCGCAACGGCTGCATCAAAGACCGCGCGCAGAAGGGGACGAGCGCATGTCATCGCTGTAGGCTTCGCAAAGGGCGGTTCGCATTATGATCGTGGCATAATAAAAGAAACCCCCGCCGAGAGTCGGCAGGGGGCTGTACGATACCTCGGGCTAGCCACCAACGTCGTCACTGAGGACGTCGCCAAACATCTCCCAACGGTCGCCCTTGAAACGCATCATCTGCAACTGCTCGATCGGAGCGAAATCGGTAGTGCTGGTGTTTATCGTGATGCCGGGCAACAGCGTATCCAACTCGACGTTCTTCAGGTTGGCTGCCTGCTTCATCACGTTCTCTCGGGTTAGATTATCGCCGCACATTTGCAGGACCCTTACCATCGTCTGCGCGGCGCCATATCCGTAGACCACGAAGCTATTGGCCTTGTTTCCCTCGGGAAAATTCTTCTCGAGGAACGCATAGAATCGTTTCATGCCCGGGTCGTTGTCCCATTGCGGATCTGAACCATCCTTACCGTAGGTGGCCGAAAGAATGCCCTGTGAGTTTTCGAACCCGGCAGGTTTCATGACAGCATCCACCGACGATGAGACGTTCACCACGATGTGCAGCGGCTTCCAGCCGAGTTCGGTGATCTTCTTGATCGCCTGGGCGGCAAATTTGGGCGTGCTGATATTGATGAAAACGTCGGCTCCGCTGGAGCGCAACTTAATGATATGGCTGTCCACGGTGGGTTCTAGGACTTCGTAGCTTTCCTCAGCCACGATCATCGAGGACTTGGCGCCGAGGCCGTCCTTGAGGCCTTTGAGGTAATCTTTGCCGAAGTCATCATTCTGATAGAGAACGCCGATCTTCGCGTTCGGTTTTTCCTTCATCAGATACTTGGCATAGATCCGGGATTCGCTCTGATAGGAGGGCTGCCAGCCCATGGTCCAAGGAAATTCCTTGGGTTCATTCCACTTGGTGGCGCCGGTGGCGACAAACAATTGCGGCACCTTCATCGTGTTCATGTACTTCTGAATTGCCGAATTCGACGCTGTACCGAGCGAATTGAAAATCAGCAGGACCTCGTCGTTTTCGACGAGTTTTCGCGCCTGCTCCACTGCTTTCGGGGGGCTGTAGGCATCGTCATAGCTGAGGAAGACGATCTTGCGGCCGTTGATCCCGCCTTCGGCGTTGATCTTGTCAAAATAGGCTTTCTCGGTCTTGCCGATCACACCATAGGCGGATGCCGGGCCACTATAGGCAATGATGTTGCCGATCTTGATGGTGGTGTCGCTCGCTCCGGGATCGTAACGCTTTTGAGCAACCGTGCTGCCTGCGGATAACGAGTAGATCACCAGCGCCGCCGAAAGCAGATTCAGGTGAACTGGAATCTTGGACATTGAGCTCTCCCTGGTCGTGGTTTCTAGAGGCTTGTTCCTATGGGAAGCCGCACGGGCTCCGCCGACAGTTAATACCCTCCCGAAATGGCCAGCAAGAAAAAGGCTCCCGGCGAACGTCTCGCCGGGAGCCTCATTTAGTCGAATACCGAGCGGCGTTAACGCCTGTGGCGGTGACAGCCTATGCCTTCCTTAGCTTGGCCACGAGGTTGTGAGCGAGGTCGGCGATCTGCCGCGCACCATGCGGGATCAAGTAGATGATCAGGAACAGGAGAACGCCAAAGAACACTCCAGACAGGCCTTTGGAGATGGATTCGGCGATGTTCGGAATGAAGATAATGAACGCCGCGCCGACAATGGACCCGGGCAGCCAGCCCACCCCGCCAACGACCATACCAAGGAACAGCTGAATCGCGAGCAAGATCGTATAGCCGTCCGGAGCAACGAATTGCACCGCGATGGCCCCGAGTCCGCCCGCTACGCCGGTGATGCCGGCGCTGACGCCAAATGCCAGGGTCTTGTAAAGGGAGACATTGACGCCCATGGCAGAAGCGGCGATCTCATTGTCGCGGATCGCCATGAACGCGCGGCCGGAGCGCGACTTCAACAGGTTGACCGAGAAAATATAGATCGCCAGCGCCACGACGAGGGTGAAGTAGTAAAGCCATTTGTCTTGCGACATCGGCAGCCAGAACGGGGCCTCGGGTTTACTTACGACCAGCCCCTGGACGCCACCGGTCCAGTGCTCGAGGAAACCGAGCTTGAATATCTGCGGCATCGCTGTCGCGAGCGCAAAAGTTGCCAACGCCAGATAGGTACCGCTGAGCCGAAGCGCGGGCAGCCCGAATAAAAAGCCAGCGACGAAGCAAGCAAGGCCTGCGACCGGAAGGCTAAGGGCGTAGTTGACGTGGTAGTACTCGATCAGCACGGCAGATACATAGGCGCCGATCCCATAGAAGGCGCTCTGACCAAGCGAGAATTGTCCGCTGCCACCGGTCAGGATGTTCAGCGCCAGCACCGCCAAGCCATAGATCAGCAACATCGTCATCTGGAAGATGACGAAATTCTTCACGAAGAGCGGGGTCAACACCAGAAACAGCAGCATGACCAATGAGGCTCCGCCACCAAGCGTGATCGCCTTTTTCGGAACGGCCTCCACGGCCGGTGTATCGTTGGCAACTTCCTGGGCTGCGGTCATGATCAAACTCGCTTCACAATGGAACGGCCAAAGAGCCCGGCCGGTTTAAGAACCAACACGCCAACGATCAACGCCAGCGCGATGGGCAGCTTCAATTCATTGCCCACATTCGGAATATAAGTTCCGGCGAGGTTCTCGAAGATGCCGACGAGGAATCCACCAATCACGGCTCCCAACGGGCTGTTGAGCCCGCCGAGCACGGCGGCAGCGAATCCATAGATCAGAACGCCACCCATCATATTGGGCTCCAGGAAAACCACTGGCGCGACCAGCACGCCGGCAATCGCGCCGATCGCCGACGCCATGCCCCAACCCAGCGCAATCATCCAGCTGGTGTTCACGCCAACCAGCCGTGCCGATTCAGGCAGTGACGCGGCGGCCCGCATGGCCAGCCCCATCCGGGTGTACTGGAAGAAGAAATACAAGAAAACCAGCAACAGGAGTGTCACCGAGATCATACCCACCTGATGGGAACTGATCAGCTGACTTCCGAGGAACGGAGCTGAGCCGAACGGAGTCGGATACTCCTTGATGGTGAAATCCCAGATCAGCCCCGCGGAGCTGTTGATGATGTAAAACAGCGCGATGAAGCCGGCGACGTTCGTCAGGACCGGCGCCTTGACCAGCGGCTTGAACAGCACCCGCTCGACCAAGATACCGGCGACGAACGAAAGCAATACGGTGATAATGAAGGACCACCAGAAGCCGAGGCCCCATTGCATGAATTGCCAGGAGACGAAAGTCGAGAACATCGCCATTTCGCCCTGGGCGAAATTGATGTGGTCGATGGCCTCGTAGATCATGACGACGGCGAGTGCCATGCAGGCATAAATCGCACCAGAAGCGATGCCTGCGAGGATTTGATTGGTAAAAAGCTCCACGGCGCCGCTCCTCAATAACCCAGATAGGATTTGCGGACGTTTTCATTATTCGCGATCTCATCGGCCTTGCCCGACATCACGATACGTCCGGTTTCGATCACATAGGCCTGGTCGGCAAGTTCCAGGGCGAGCTGGGCGTTTTGTTCGACGACCAGAATGCTGACCTTGTCCTCGCGGTTGATCTTGCCCAGGATCTTGAAAAGGTCCCGCACGACCAGGGGAGCGAGGCCGAAGGACGGCTCGTCCAGCAACATCAGCCGCGGCCGCAGCATGAGTGCGCGAGCCACCGCGAGCATCTGCTGCTCGCCGCCCGAAAGCGTACCGGCCTGCTGGGTGTGGCGTTGCTTCAGGACCGGAAAGTAAGCGTACATACGCTCGATGTCCGAGGCGATGCCCGCATGGTCTTTGCGGGTGATCGCACCGAGCTGAAGGTTCTCCGCGACAGTCATTGTCGTAAAGGTGCCGCGGCCCTGCGGTACATGCGCGATGCCGAGGCGAACCACGTTCTCCGTGGTGCGGCCGGTGAGCGGCGCGCCTTCGAATTCAATCGAGCCGGTCGAGCGGACCATGTTGCAGATCGCCCGCAGCGTCGTGGTCTTGCCCGCGCCATTGGCGCCGAGCAGGGTCGTCAGGCTTCCCTCGTTGAGCGAAAAGGTGATGCCATGGAGCGCCTGGACCTGGCCGTAATAGGCCCGCAGGTCGCGAACATTGAGCATGGTTGTCATTGATGCTTTTCCCCCAGATAGGCTTTGATCACATCCGGATCGGATTGCACCTGGGCGGGAGTTCCTTCGGCAAGCTTACGTCCGAAATTGAGCGCGACCACGTGGTCCGCGATCGACATCACAAGCCCCATATGGTGTTCGACGAGAAGCACTGTCATGTTGCGTTCGTCGCGAATCCGCCGAATGAGGTCACCGAGGATGTGGACTTCTTCATGGTTCAGGCCGCCTGCGGGCTCGTCGAGCAGCAGGATTTTCGGATTGGCCGCCAGCGCACGCGCCAGTTCGACGCGCTTCTGGGTGCCGAAAGGCAGCCCTGAAACGATCGAATGAGCCACGTTCTCCAAATCAAGGTAGCGAAGGATTTCGTGAACGTCCGCGTTCACAGCGGCTTCGGTCCGGCGCACCCATGGCAGACGCAAGGAGTCACTGAAGATGTCGCTCATGGTGCGGGCATGGCTTCCCACGCGCACGTTGTCGAGGACAGAAAGGTTCGGAAAAAGCGCGACGTTCTGGAAGGTTCGACCAATGCCGATCTCGGAGATCCGATGCGCCGGACGCTGCAGAATGCTCTGGTCTTCCATCAGAATGTCGCCCGAACTCGGCTGATACAGGCGGCTGAGACAATTGAAGAGGGTGGTTTTGCCAGCGCCGTTGGGGCCAATCAGGCCGAGAATCTGCCCATGGTGCATGTCAAACGACACGCCGTTGAGGGCAATGATACCTCCAAAGACCACGCTGACATCACGGACCGCAAGCAGAGGTGATCGACTGCTCACGTTTGCTGCTGCCTGCGTCATTTCGATCCACCCGTTACAATCGTCAGGCAGGCACCGCCCGACGGCCGGCCGCAACGATGAAAATTATCTGATCTTTTCGAGCGCACGTGAAACCCTTCCTCCTGCTCTCGTCCTTGTTTTCTGGCTTTTTCCCAGAGGAGCCGTGTCATCTAGTCCGGCTTCGATGCTCCTTACCATCGCCACGAGGCGAGGTCCAACATCGTTGATCAGCCGGTCTTCGGAAAAAAGAAACGCCGGAGCCCCGCAATTGAAAGCGTAAGGTCCAGTTCCGTCGTTGAGCCTCAGCGCCACCCCCGCAGCATGGATGCCGTTCTGCCATTCTCCCGCGGATATTGTAAAGCCGTGCTGTTCCACCATTTCGCCGGCTCGCTCGATCCCGTCGCGTATGGCTGGCCAGCGGTTGCCATACTGGGCGCGAAGCTCTCGCAGCAGTGAGGCGCGATCGGCCTTGGGAAGTGCCCAAAGATAGGCCCGGCCCATGGCTGTGGTCGCGATCGGTACCCGGGCGCCAATGTCCAGCAGTCCGCCTCGCAAGGCATGCTGCCGGCTTTGCCCGAAATAGATCATTTCAAGTCGATCCCGGGCTCCCAGGCAAACCGTTCCTCCGGTCTGTTTCACAACCTCCTCGCGAAACGGTTCTGACGTGCGTCGGATTGCGAGGTTGGCGAGCGCCGAATACCCAAGCGCCATGGTCGAGGGCGCCAGCTGATATTTTTCGAAGCGCGGAACGGGCGTCAGATAGCCGAGCTTGGTTAGTGTGTAGGTCAGCCGCGAAATGGTTGGTTTGGGCAAATTGGTGCGGGCCGCGATTTCCTGATTGCCAAGTGGTCCGTCATGGGGGCGAAAGGCGCGCAACACTTCGAGGCCGCGGGAAAGCGCGACCACAAAGCTTCGATCGCTCGCTCCCTTCTTTCCCTGATGTTTCATCGCCCTGACTGCGTACCCGAGGATCACGATCGAAATCGTGAACGTTCGCTTTGAGATGGTTTCGCTGGAGCACGCGATTTCGAAAAGTCGTAATCTTGCTCTTTCGTTGACAAGGCAGGTGCTTCGAAATAACCCTCGCTGTCAAGATGTGGAATTAAATTCCGCGCTGCGAAACTAGCCCTTCTGCGAAAAATTGACACACCCAAGGAGAGTCTCGTGAGCACAGTCGTCAAACTTGAGCGCCAAGATGACGTCGCCGTCGTTACGATCGACAGTCCGCCGGTCAACGCGCTAAGCGCCGCCGTCCGCGGCGGCATTTTCGACTGTGTCAAAAGCGCCATCGCTGATGCCGCGGTCAAAGCGATCGTGCTCACCTGTGGCGGGCGGACCTTTATAGCCGGCGCAGACATCACCGAATTCAACAAGCCCCCAGTACCGCCTTCACTGCACGAGGTTCTCGATCTCCTGGAGAACAGTCCGAAGCCGATTGTCGCTGCGATCCATGGCACCGCGCTTGGCGGCGGCCTCGAAGTCGCCCTGAGCTGCCATTTCCGGGTGGCGACCAAAGATGCCAAACTGGGTCTGCCGGAGGTGAAACTGGGCCTTTTGCCCGGCGCCGGTGGAACCCAGCGCCTGCCGCGGGCCGTTGGGCCCGAATTGGCGGTCAAAATGATCGTTGGCGGCGACCCGATCGGGGCGCCCGAAGCCCTGAAAGCAGGCTTGATCGAGGAAATCGTCGAAGGTCCGGCGTCTGGCGCGGTTATTTTTGCGCGCAAAGTGGTGGCTGAGAAGCGTGCCCTGCGCAAGCTTCGGGACGACGACAGCAAGCTTGCGGCGGCAAAGGCCGATCGCTCGATCTTCACCAATGCGGTGGCCGCCTTCACCAAGAAGGCCCGCGGTATGGAAGCGCCGTTTGAGGCCGCTGACGCGATCAAGGCCGCCATCGAACTGCCGTTCGACGAGGGGATGAAGAAGGAGCGGGAGGGATTCCTCAGACTCGTGTCCGGGGATCAGTCGAAAGCGCAGCGCTATGCCTTTTTTGCCGAACGCGACGCGGCCAAGATCGACGGCATTCCCGAGGGTGTCACGGCGCGCAAGGTGGAGCGCGTGGCCATCATCGGCGCCGGCACGATGGGGGGCGGCATTGCGATGTCGTTCGCCAATGTCGGCATCCCCGTCACCTTGATTGAAACCAGCGACGAGCCGCTGAAGCGCGGCCTGGGCGTGATCCAAAAGAACTACGAAGCGACGGCTGCGCGGGGTGGCATTCCCGCCGATGCGCCCGCCAAGCGGATGGGTCTGATCACCGGCGCGGTCGGTCTTGAGAACGTCAGGGACGCTGACCTGATCATCGAGGCCGTCTTTGAGACCATGGCCGTGAAGAAAGAGGTATTCGCCGCGCTTGACCAACATGCCAAGCCCGGTGCGGTGCTGGCCAGCAATACTTCCTATCTCGACATCAACGAAATCGCGAAGATGACCAAGCGCCCGCAGGACGTGCTTGGAATGCACTTCTTCAGCCCCGCCAATGTCATGAGGCTGTGTGAAATCGTGCGCGCCGCAAAGACCGCACCGGACGCACTGCTTACGGCGGTGGCGACCGTGCGAAAGATCGGCAAGGTTCCTGCCGTCGTTGGGGTCTGCGATGGCTTTGTCGGCAATCGCATGCTGAGCCAGCGTTCCAAGCAGGCCGACAAGCTATTGTTTGAAGGGGCCTTGCCGCAGCAGGTCGATGCCGTCGTCACCAAGTTCGGCATGCCGATGGGACCGTTTGCAATGGGAGACCTCGCCGGTCTCGACATCGGCTGGCGCTCCCGCAAGGACCGCGGCATCAAGTCGGAGATTGCCGATGCGCTCTGTGAAGCCGGGCGTTTCGGCCAGAAAACCGGCAAGGGCTACTATAAATACGAGGCGGGCTCGCGTGCGCCAGTGCCTGATCCGGAAGTCGAAAAGCTGATTGAACAGACCCTGCAGCGGCTTGGATTGAAACGCCGGGCGATCTCGGATGAGGAAATCCTGGAGCGCATGGTCTATCCGATGGTGAATGAAGGCGCGCGCATCCTCGAAGAAGGTATTGCCTCGCGTCCGAGCGACATCGATATCATCTGGATCTACGGCTATGGCTGGCCGGTCTATCGCGGTGGTCCGATGTTCTATGCGGACTTGGTCGGGCTCAAGCATGTTGCCGACCGGTTGTCGTTTTATGCCAAGCAGACCAACGATCCGAGCCTCGAACCGGCACCTCTGCTCAAGAGGCTCGCCGTCGAAGGCAAGACGTTCGCCTCGTTGGCCCAGAAGGCCAAAGCCGCCTAAAAAAGACGGCCTAAAAGCGAAGCGTTCTCTTATCGGCTTAAGCGGCGAAGTCCCGCCGCCCGAGCCTTACGGCTTTCGTCAGATTGCCTGCAGGTCGAGCGGCGTTTATGCTTGAGGTGTGGCACGATTGACCAGCCACGGCGCCAAGTTGGCGCGCGTCGTCACTGACGGCGATAGCAGGTCGTTTTGCCTCAAGCGATTCCGGGTTTCGCGACCAAGCAAGGGCTTTGCGAAAGTCGGGAGGACTCCACAGGAG
>Ga0207647_10004125_pt1 | contig 10782 bp, 10 predicted proteins | sample KBSCornC2_FD_184295 | JGI IMG/M metagenome (GOLD analysis project Ga0207647, IMG submission 184295) | Corn rhizosphere microbial communities from Kellogg Biological Station, Michigan, USA - C2 (SPAdes) (version 2) | ecosystem: Host-associated > Plants > Roots > Rhizosphere ...
CTTCGATTCGAAATAGGCGTTGCCGAGCGCATCCGTGCCGACCTTAGCCCCGTTGAAGCTGCTGAACAGGCGGGTGCCGATCGTGGCGCCCTCCCACCAGGTGAAGATGCTCTTCAAGAAACCCATGATCGGCGCTTAGCCGCGAAGGGCTGCCGCGCGCAACCGCGGATGCGGCCGGGCGTGCGCATTAGTGTCACTGCGGGGATCGGAGTTTGGTGATCGCGATCGTTCCGTTGGACGCGCCTTCACACGCCAGGCGGCAAGCGAAGAAGAATGGTAATGCGGATTAAAGCGCTACGAGCGCGCTATTTACCCGATCGTCTCGATCATGACGGCGAGCGGACCCTTGCGGCCATCGGCGATGCGCGCACGCAGCGGCTGATCGGGCTCAAGGGTGGTGAGGCCGGCGCGGCGAATGGTCTCCATATGAATGAAGATGTCGCCTCCCCCGCTCTGGCGGACGACGAAGCCATAGCCCTTGAGCTGGTTGAACCATTTGACGCGCACGGCCTCGAACGGTCCCGCATCGTCTTCCAGCTGAAGCGGATCGACCCGATCGGCGCTGCGGCGCGCAATCAGATCGGCGTCGGGACCGGTCGCGGTCGAAAGATCGAAGCTGAGTACGCGGCGGGCCTGCAGCCCGCGATCGCGCTCGACCACGTCGCATGCCACGCGCGCACCTTCGGGGAGCGTGCGACGACCATGATCCCGCAGCACCGAGAAATGGAGCAGGATATCACCCTCGCCGCCATCGCCGACGATGAAGCCGAAGCCGCGCGTCGCGTCGAACCATTTGACGCTGCCGGTTACAATTATCGACGACTGGAGATCGGCCGCGTCCCTCGCAACTGCCGCCAACCCCTCTCCATCGATGCCATCATTGGTGGCAAGCATCGCCACGTCGGCATTCTTCATTTCTTGCAGCCCTAAGCACGAACAGTCCAAACTACCATCTCTCACGGTTTTCGGAAGACCAAAACGGTGCCGAACCGAGATTTTATTCATCTGAACTCAAGAGCGTACCAGGCTCCGCATAAGCGACCAATTTCGCAATGTCGGGCGGGTGCCCTGCTCGCATCAAAGCGGCGAAAGCGCGTCGACGCATATCAGGATCGATCGATTCGGCTCCGAAAGGACCAATCCGTTTCCGCCGCGCGAAAGTGAGCGCGGCAGCGAGCTTATTCTCGCGCACCGCCTCGCGCGCGGGCGCAGCGGTCTCACGGTCGATGCCGGCTGCGTGCAACGCCGCGGCCACCCTCTGCTCACCGAAGCCACGCCTGGTAAGCGTCGCCGCGCGCGCCGCAGCGAAGCCTGCATCATCGACATAGCCGAGCTCCGCACAGCGCTCGACGATGGTTTCGAAGGGGGGATCGTCCTCCCCGTCCCAGCCTCGTGCCGCCACTTTGCGCGCTAGATAGTTATACAATTTAGCGCGGGTCGTGGCATACCGGCCCAAATAGCTGAGCGCGAGCGCATTGAGGGCGGCAAGGTCGAGCGGCTGGGCTGCTCGGGTAGGCGACGCGAATTTGCGGCGTGACATGCGCCATGATTGTGCCACAGTCGGGCCGGAATTTGAACGCGGCGTGTCGCTTACGTATAAACGATATTTTAGCCCCTGGTGTGGGCACGTGAGAGGAGACGTTCGAGGGTGCTGAAGGCCGGTGCGGAGACGAAGCTGACGCCCACGCCGAGCGACGATGCGCTTCCACGGCGATACGCGGACTTCGCTACGTTGTGCGAAGCGCTGGATTATGCCGCGGGCGGCGAGCGCGGGCTCAATTTCCACGATCCACGCGGCAACTTGATCCGCGCTTATCCCTTTGCCGAACTGCGTCGGGACGCGATCGCCATGGCTTATCGGCTGATCGCGCGCGGCATCAAGCCCGGCGAGCGGATCGCGATGCTCGCCGAAACGGGTCCGGATTTCGCCGCCGCCTTCTTCGGCGCGATCTATGCGGGCGTATGGCCCGTACCCCTGCCGCTGCCCACGTCGTTCGGCGGCAAGGAAGCCTATATCGACCAGCTCTCCGTCCAGCTCGCCAGCTCGGATCCGCTGCTTTTGCTCTATCCGGAGGAACTGACGTCGATGGCCGAAGCGGCTGGCGAGGCCCGCAACGTCGCCGCCGTCAGCTACGAAAAGCTCGCGGAGGAAGAGGCACTCGCTGCCGATCTGCCCCAGCCCGAGCCCGATCAGATCGCCTATCTGCAATATTCGAGCGGCTCGACCCGCTTTCCGCATGGGGTTGCGATCACGCATCGTGCGCTCATGTCGAACCTGGCTGCGCATTCGATCGGAATGAAGGTCCAGACCGGGGATCGCTGCATCTCCTGGCTGCCCTGGTATCACGACATGGGGCTGGTCGGCTGCATGCTCTCACCCGTCGCCAACCAGGTCTCGACCGATTATCTCAAGACCGAGGATTTCGCCCGGCGTCCGCTCGCCTGGCTGGACCTGATCAGCCGCAATCGCGGCACCACCCTCTCTTACTCGCCGACCTTCGGCTACGACATCTGCGCGCGACGCATGTCGAGCCAGACGCGTGCCAGCGATCGATTCGATCTGTCGCGCTGGCGCGTGGCGGGTAACGGTGCCGACATGATCCGCCCCGACGTGATGCAGGCGTTCGTCGATGCCTTCGCCGAAGCAGGCTTCGACGCCAAGGCGTTCCTCCCTTCTTATGGCCTGGCCGAGGCGACGCTCGCCGTGTCGATCATGCCGCCGGGTGAGGGTATCGTGGTCGAGCTGGTCGAGGAGACTGAGCTTTCGGGCGGCGGCACGGCCACGGTCGGGCGCCCGCAGCGTTATCGCGCCGTCGTCAATTGCGGCGTCCCTGCGCGCGATATGGAAATCCAGATCCGCGATGAGGACGGTAATGCGTTGCCCGAGCGCGCCATCGGCAAGGTCTGGTGCCGCGGCCCATCGGTGATGGTCGGCTATTTCCGCGATCAGGAGGCGACGGACGCCTGCCTGGTCGACGGTTGGCTCGATACAGGCGACATGGGCTATATGTCGGGCGGCTACATCTACATTGTCGGCCGCGCCAAGGACATGATCATCATCAACGGGCGCAACCACTGGCCGCAGGATATCGAGTGGGCCGTGGAGCAGCTGCCCGGCTTCAAGGCGGGCGACATCGCCGCCTTCGCCATCACCACCCCGGGCGGCGAGGAAACGCCCGCGGTGCTCGTTCAGTGCCGCACCACCGATCCTTCGGAGCGGGCCCGGCTGCGTGAGGAGATACGCGAGCGCGTGCGCTCGATCACCGGCATGAATTGCGTGATCGAACTCGTGCCGCCGCGCACGCTGCCACGCACCAGCTCAGGCAAGCTCAGCCGCTCGAAAGCGCGCAACCTCTATCTGTCGGGCGAGATCGAGCTGTACGATATGGCGGCGTAAGCCGATCGCCCCGGCGAAGGCCGGGCCGCAGTCGGCAAGCGCACCTCCTAATCTCCTGCGGCTCCGGCGTCCGCCAGGGCGACGACGGTCGCCTCATCCCCCAATCACCGTCATGCCAGCAAAAGCTGGCATCTCAGGAGAGACGCGAAGCCACCGGCTGCAATAGTCCATCGTCATCCCCGCGCAGGCGGGGATCCATAACCCCATGGTTCCAGACTGATCCGGGCGGTCATCGATTATTGGATTCCCGCCTGCGCGGGAATGACGGCTTGATCCCCTTCGTGGGGTTTCCAGGACGACGTGGGAAATTACCGGTCCGGCCCGTCATAGCCCGCCTGCTCGCGCTCCAACTCACGCTGACGCTTAGCCTCCTTCTTCGCCACCTTGCGCTCGCGCTCCTCCGCCTTGCGCTCGCGCCGACCGCGATTGCGATCCGCCTCGGCCTGGCTGGTGGTCATCTTATCCGCGGTCCAGCCGACCGCCCGTACCGGAGCGGTGACGATATGCGTCGCGGTCGAAACGCAAGCGCCCAGCGGCAGCAGCAATGAAAGGATGGCTAGGCGTTTCATCAGGGTATCTCGCGTGGGGAATGGGCCCACATGGCAAAGAGGACGTTAACCCTATCTTACCTCTTGGCGCGGCATTGCAGCTGTCATGCGCGCCTCCACTTCCGACCGCCCCGTCGATGTCGCCATAATCGGTGCTGGCCCCGCCGGCCTGACCGCGGCCTATCTGCTCACCAAAGCGGGCCTGTCCGTGACCGTGATCGAGAAGGACCCGGTCTATGTCGGCGGCATCAGCCGCACGGTCGAGCATGAGGGCTTCCGTTTCGACATTGGCGGGCATCGTTTCTTTTCGAAGAGCAAGGAAGTGGTCGATCTCTGGAATGAGATATTGCCCGACGATTTCATCGTCCGCCCGCGGATGAGTCGCATTTATTACGAAGGCAAATTCTATTCCTATCCGCTGCGCGCGTTCGAAGCGCTGCGTAACCTCGGCCTGATCCGCTCGGGCCTGTGCATGGCGAGCTATCTGCGCTGGAAGGCGTTCCCGAAGAAGCAAGCACGTTCGTTCGAAGATTGGACCATCAACCAGTTCGGCAAGAAGCTCTTCTCGATCTTCTTCAAGACCTACACTGAAAAGGTGTGGGGCATGGCCTGCTCCGACATTTCGGCCGATTGGGCGGCGCAGCGCATCAAGGGTCTGAGCCTCGGCAAGGCGGTGCTCGATGGCTTCAAGCGGTCGCTTGGTCTCAACCGTCGGCCCAATGACGGCATGGAAACCAAGACCTTGCTGGAAAGCTTCCGCTATCCGCGCAAGGGCCCAGGCATGATGTGGGAAGCCGCGCGCGACCATGTCCTTGCTGGTGGAAACCAGGTGCTCATGGGCCATGCGCTCAAGCAACTTAGCCACGACGCGAACGGCTGGCGCGTCGCCGCTACCGGCCCCGAAGGCGATTGCGTGATCCACGCGCGCCACGTCATTTCGTCAGCCCCGATTCGCGAGCTTCTCGGCCGCATCCATCCGCTGCCCAAGACTTTGCCCAACGCGCTCGATCTCAAATATCGCGACTTCCTCACCGTCGCGCTGATGATCCGTTCGCCCGACCTGTTTCCCGACAACTGGATCTACATCCACGATTCGAAGGTGAAGGTCGGCCGGATCCAGAATTTCCGATCCTGGTCGCCTGAAATGGTACCTGACGATGACCTGGCCTGTGTCGGCCTCGAATATTTCTGCTTCGAAGGCGACGGTCTCTGGTCGTCAAGCGACGCGGACCTGATCGCGCTCGCGACGCGCGAGATGGCGATCCTAGGACTGTGCGATCCCGCGATGGTCGAGGGCGGCGCGGTGGTGCGCCAGGAAAAGGCATATCCCGTCTACGACGATGCCTATGCGGCCAATGTCTCGGCGATCCGCGAGGAGCTGGAAAGCACCCACCCGACGCTGCACCTGGTCGGCCGCAACGGCATGCATCGCTACAACAATCAGGATCATGCGATGATGACCGCGATGCTCACCGTCCGCAACATCCTGGCCGAAAACCGCGCCTACGATATCTGGGCGGTCAACGAGGACGCCGAATATCATGAGGCTGGCGACGAAGGCGCACAGGCCCGTATCGGAACGCTGCTCACCGAAGACCAGCGGGCCGCGCTCGATTCCGTCCGCGAAGTGCCGCGTCCGCTGAAGGCGGCGTAACGGCGAGCGCCGCCGTCCATGCCCGCCCCGCCTCACGCAACCTTCTGTTCCCCGGCGAAAGCCGGGGCCCAGTACTACACGCCAGCCTGGGCCCCGGCTTTCGCCGGGGAACATGAAGAGTGATGCCCAGCCTCGAACGCCATTATCGGCTCTGGCTGCTAGCGATTTGGCTAGCCGCGGTCGCGGCGGCAATCGCCGTCAACTACGCCGCGATCACACAATTCCGCTTCTGGGATCCCGACGACGTCATGCGCCTGCTCGAGGTGCGCGACTGGCTTGCGGGTCAAAGCTGGTTCGACGTCGCCCAGCATCGGATGAACCTGCCCGCGGGCCTTTCCATGCATTGGTCGCGGTTGCTGGACGTGCCCCTCGCCATGATCATGCTGCTGCTCGAACCCTTCGTCGGACAGCGGATCGCCGAAACCGTCGCTGCCGTCGCTATTCCCATGCTGACGCTGGGCGCGACGATGGGCTTGGTCGGCGGGATCGCGCGCCATCGATCAGGCGCGGGCGCGGGTCTGCTCGCGGCGGCGCTGTGCCTGCTTAGCATCGGCACTTGGTACGCGATGCAACCGATGCGGATCGACCACCACGGCTACCAGATTGTTTGCGGGCTTGGGATCGTCTGGGCGCTCGTCACCCGTAGGGCGCGGAGCGGAGCGGTGATCGCCGGCCTCTGTGCTGCTTCATGGACCCACATCTCGCTCGAAGGGCTTGCCTTCACACTATGCACCTCGGCTTGGCTTGGCCTGCTATGGATCGTGGATCCGGAGCGGCACCGGCGGCTGCCGCTTTTCCTCGCCGCTCTCGGCGTCACGAGTGCCTGCTTGTATCTGGCGGTTCACGGCGCCGGCCTGATCGGCGCGACATTCTGCGATCAGATCTCCCCGATCCATATCGGCGTGTTCGCGCTGGCGGCGCTGCTGAGTCTCGCGGCCGTGACCTTCGCCAACCATTCGATCGGGCTGCGTGTCGTCGTGCTCGTAGCCACAGCGGCCAGTTGCGCACTCCTCTATCGATTATCCGCCCCGCAATGCGCCGGTGGCCCCTTCGGGTCGCTCGGTCAGCTCGGGTATGGCCTCTGGTACCGCAACGTCCATGAAGGCGTGCCGCTCTGGCATTCGCCGGTCGAGACCCGGTTGGTGTGGGGCGTTTTCCCCTGGGTCGGGCTGGCGGGGGCCTTGATGACGAGCCTGCGGTCCAACGCCCGTTGGTCGGGCGAATGGTCCTATTGCGCCTTGCTGGCGGCGGCGACCGGTATCGGCCTGCTCGTGACCCGCACCGGTGCATTCGCCAACCTGCTCGCGATTCCAGGGGCGGTCAGCCTGATCGTTCCGGTGTTCGCCAAGAGTGAGCCCTGGCCCATTCCCCTGCGCGTACTGGCGCGCGCGGGTTCGGTCCTCCTGCTCAGCCCCTTCGCCGCACAATCCACCGCCTTGATCGCGGTACACACCAGCCCCATCGTTCAGACAGGTCCGGTCCATCAGGCGAATGCCGGGGACCCCCGTTGCGGACAGATAGATAGCCTGGCCGCCCTGGACCGCTTCCCGCCCACTACAATAATTGCGCCGCTCGAACTGGGCCCGAACATCCTCGCCGGCACGCACCATTATGCCGTCACCGGCCCTTATCACCGCAATCCCGACGCGCTGGAGGACGTGCTGCGTTTCTTTACGGCCGACGAGCGGACGGCGCACTCGGTCGCGATCCGCCGCAATGCCCACCTCCTCGCCTTCTGCAAGGTCGGCGGGGAAATGGCCGGAATGCGCAAATTCGCACCCAAGGGCCTCGCCGCCGCCTTGCTGCAAGGCCGCACGCCCGCATGGCTTCAGCCCGTGCCGCTGCCCGCTGCCGCCGGCCTCAAACTCTATCGGATCAGGCTAGCCGCGGACCGGTAGAGGTGGAAACCAGGCCCGCAAGCAAGCGGCTTATCTGCCAAATGGGGTCATCGCGCGAACGCCGGAGCAGGAACGGGCGTGGGACTCGATCCACGCTTTGGCTTCGCGCTTTCTGGCCGCCGACACCGTCATCATCGCGGCGCCGCTTTGGAATTTTTCTATCCCTTATCGGCTCAAGCACTTGATCGACGTGATCTCTCAGAAAGACGTGCTGTTCACCTTCGACGAGAATGGCTTTGGCGGCTTGTTGGCGGGACGCAAGGCGCTTGTGGTCTGCGCTCGTGGATTGGACTACCAGCCATCCTGCATTACGCCGGCCGGCCGCTACGACTTTCAGAAGCCCTATATCGAGACCTGGCTCCGTTTCGCCGGCATCGACGCGATTGAAACCGTGGTCGTCGAAAAGACGCTTTTGGGAGCGGAGGTGGATCGCGAAGCGCGAAATGTCGCAAGCACCTTCGCCGCAGAGCTCGTTCGCACCAGGTTGGCCAAATCCGCCGGCTCGGGCTGAGGGCACGGCGGACGGCCGGCGAGGGGGAACGGCTGTTTAACTTGCCGCCTCGGTCTCTCAGGTTGTAGCTCCCGTCTGCTCAGTAGCCGAAGGGATGTCGCATGGAGCCACGTGAGCCGACAAAGACAGTCGCGTTCGACTATTCGCAGCTTGCTGCGCCGTTCCGGGTTCTTGCCAAGCCAGCACAGCGGGCGCTCATCAATAACGGTATATATACTGCCGCCGATCTCGCCCATTGGAGGCGCGCGGACTTGGCCAAGCTCCACGGGATTGGCCCGTCTGCATTTCCGAAGCTTGAAGCTATTCTTGCTGTTGAAGGGCGGACGTTCGCTTAAGCCGGCACTCACGGCCCATATTGGGGCTTCGGGACTACACCGGCAGTCCAGCTTCTTCCAGCGAAGGTAAGCACTAACTGCTTATCGCCCATAAACCGCCGCGCCTCCCCGGCACCGGACTCAGCAACCGCCATTGCTCCACCATCGACGGGTGCAGAGCAGCGCGATCAGACCCGAAATCATTAGCATTCCGCACAAATAGCTCCACGCAAGGCGGTGATCCGCCCGCGGCAAGGTGGCGCTAAGGAAGACCAGGGGTGCATTGATCGATCCGTGCGCGCAGGCCGAGGCAAGCACGCTTCCGCGCGCCCAGCGTAAGAGGATCGCGAACAGGATCGAAAGCCCGCCGATCGCCAGCGCGAACCAGGCTGCGTCGGCCAGGCCACCCAGCAGGATCGGCAGGTGCCAGAAGTACCAGATCAGTGCCGTGAATGCGGTGGCTCGCGCGAAGCCGTACCTGGCAGTCAATGTGGGCAGCAGCCACCCTCGCCATCCCAATTCCTCTCCCAGACCGACGATCAGGATCTGCAGCACCAGATGCACCAGCCATAATGGCCACGCCTGGCTGATCGCCCGCGCGAAAGCGTCCACGCGCAATCCGGCGGCTGCATAAGCTATCGCGGCAGCCGCAAAGCCGATGATCGGCAGCAGAAACAGTGCCCATCCGTTTGGGGGCAGGGAAAGACGGCGGCGGAGGAAGGGCCCGATCGTGCCTGGGCCGGATATGGCGGCAATCGTGGCGATGGCGCCGCACGTCGGCCCTGCGACGACCAGGAACCGGCCCAAGTACAGCTTCGCGACACTGCTGGTCCCGGGCACCCAGCCTCCCGCCATCAACAGGCCAGGAACGCCAAGCCCATAGGAGACCAGGAAAGTTGTGGCGACGAAGAGGAGAACCGGGCGTCGCCGGAGCGAAACCCAGCCCAACGGAACCGATGTTTCCGCCCCGGCCAAATTACGGCCGCGGCGAACTGCTACGGATCGACGTGCGTCGCAGCACAGCTGCTCTCGCGTCAGCCATGCTTCTGTCCCGATCCAGGCCACCGCAATTTGCCGCACGCATTGCCATCGCCATTCATGATCACGCCGGTCACGACACCCGCTTTATCCGTGGTGAGGTGCATCGAGCATGATCCCTTAGCGCCGTCTTGCGTCGTCCAGACATAATCGCCCGTGGTCGGCTGGGAGGTGGTTGGCGGCCCATAGTGCGCGATCACCTCGCCAACGGGCTTTCCTCGAAACGAGGCGGCCTGCATCAGCGGGACCGTGCCGCACCCGGATGCGAACAGCGATATCGCTAGCGCGATCGACGTGATGCCCAACCGCATTGAACCCCCCGTGTATCGCTGCAGTAATACGGTATAGCGGCTGTCAAGCGTTCGGACAAGCTTCCAGGCGCCGGTACTACAGGCGGGCGCGGGTCACCTGACCTCTGGTCCGCCCATTGCGCTCAACGTGTCGGCCATTGCAGCTTGCGAGATGTGGATCGCACCGTTTCGCGGTCTGTCCAGATCCAGGATCAGATCCATGGCAAGCGTCAGAAGCAGGAATAGAACCATCGAAGCGATCCGATGCCGGCCTCCCGCAGCGGCGACCGTGTAACCGAGCATGCCCGCGGCCACGATCATGTAAAGCGACAGCGCTGCCACGACCGAGGCCGGCAAACGCGCGGCCAGCGCTGCCCTTCGCGCCGCGGCAGCGTCGAAAGCTTCATTGAGCGGCTGGAGCAGCATGGGCGCCATTGGGGTCGTGCGCAGCGGGCGAACGGCTGTCGACGCCATGGTCCAGATCCGCGTCTGCAATTGCTCCGCTCTGGCCGCCACAGTGTCTGCGGCCGCACCCGCGCTATGCCCATATGCCAGCCGTTCCTGCGTATAGGCCCGCATCAGCGATTTCAACTGTTCCGGCTGATCCAGCAGGTCGGCCCGCAAATAGGCAGTGCCGAGCGCGTTGGCCTCGGTGACGACGAGCTCCCGCCGCTTTTCATAATGATTGAGCGCCAGACCGAACGTGAAAGCGAGCAACAGCGCGAGCAGGCCCAGAACCGCCGACAGGATATAGCCTTCGTCGGAGGATTCCGAGGTCGTCTTCTGCCCCGACACCAAACGGTGCGCCCACGCTCCAAACTCGCGCGCCAGCACCAGCGCGAGGAACAGCATGAGCGCAAATAGCCCCAGCGGAGCATCCCGGAATAAGACATCCATACCCAGAATTTATCCGGCTCCGGCATGGCTGGCCAGCGGAAGGCTCCATTCTCCAACGACGGCAGGGACGCGCTTTAAGTAGGCGGCTCGGCGGTGGCGCCCGCGAAAAAGCCGCCGCCCACCCGAGTGGACGACGGCTCTTTCGGTCAACCCTGAGGGCAGCTTAGCTGTTCAGGTAATCGCCAGCATCGGCGTCGGTGCCGTGGGTCGCCCCGGTCACCTCACCCAGCGGATC
>Ga0207647_10004127_pt1 | contig 10781 bp, 10 predicted proteins | sample KBSCornC2_FD_184295 | JGI IMG/M metagenome (GOLD analysis project Ga0207647, IMG submission 184295) | Corn rhizosphere microbial communities from Kellogg Biological Station, Michigan, USA - C2 (SPAdes) (version 2) | ecosystem: Host-associated > Plants > Roots > Rhizosphere ...
AAACATGCTCCCCCCGGAAGCAGCGTTGAAGACCGAATACGACGTCTCCTCAACAACCATCCGGCAAGCCCTTATGGCCCAGTGCACCGAAGGCCTCATCGTCATCCGCAACGGTGTCGGCGCCTCCGCCAGCTACGGCCAGCCCGCCACCACCATCGGCCGCACGCACCACCGAGGCACACGGACTCACCCCAGCAGGCGAGGCCACGCAGTTCCGGATCAAGACCGACGCGCCCATGGCCGCCCTCCTCGGCATCCCCGAGAGCGAGCCTCTGTTCGTCGTCGAGGTCCCCGCCGCCGAAGAAGACACCGACCGTAAAGTCCTGATCCGCCGCGTCGTCCCCATCGACGCCACTGACGGCCACGCCCCAGACCCCGACGCCGACCCGGCCTCACTCCTGGCGATGCCGGGTCGCCACCGCCAAGCGCCGTACCCTCTACGCCCGAGACCCAGTGCACCAGCACCGAAGGCGTCCAACTCGCCTACCGCCTCTAACTGGAAGCGTTCCCGCCGATCGTGTCAGCACGATTCTGGCGGCCTCCTGGACGCACGGACCGTGACCCGAGCCAGGGCGTTGCGGCGACCTTTCGCCCGGAGTGAGGTCACCTTGGGCTGAGAGTATCGTTGAAATAGGCGTTTTGCCCGGGAGCGTGACCTTATGGGTTGGATCGTGCGACGAGTTGCTCCGTCCGGTGAGATGGTCAGGTATGTGGAAACTGGTTGCTGTCCACTTTGTGGTGCGCGGATTCGCGACAAGCGTGCGCCGATCGGGGCAAGTCTCACGATCAAGACGGCGTCAAAAATCAGGCTGCTCGAAGACACTCTGAGAACGGCGGCAGCCAGACTCGCCCCGCCGGGAACGAATGTCTACATCACCCCGAGCGGCGCTATGCAATGCGTGTTTTGCCACGGGGAATGGAACGTCTTCCGGCCTTCTGACGTGGCAAGTCCGGCATCGCACACGGTCGAGCAGCGCCAGGATGAGGAAGTCGATCTGACCGGCGCCAAGCTTGCCGACGTCACCGAGGAAGGTCAGTTCGACATTCTGATCGCGACCGAGAGCATATCGGCGGGAAGCGAGGGGAGTGGAGCGAAGACTACGCGTTCGGTCAGAGTTTCCCGCACAGTGCGGCGCACCGTTGAGATCGACTTCAGCAGGGCCAAAAGGCGGGATCGTGAAGGAAGTCTGGCGCTCGTGGGAACGAGTGTCGCAAAACGACGGATCCAGGAAGAGCTTACCAAGAAATTCTCCATTTCAACCCAAGACGAGCTCACTCTGGAGGAATCCGTGGGCGTCGAGGTGCTGCCTCTGAGTGCGGTCGAACTGATCATCAGTTGGAAGCTGAGATGTCTGCGCGGCACGGCCTGGTTGACCACCGATCAAGGGGAGGCGGTGGCGGTTCCGTATGAGCTTCCGCTTAGGCTGACATTCGACCACCACACCAGGGATCTCCCCGTTCCGGGATGAGACTGCCGACCCCCGCGTGGTACCCCAACCCTCCCGCAGGCGCGCCGCAGACAGACAGCAATGGCGCCGTCGCACCACGTGACTCCCCGATCCAGTAGCCGCCCCGCCGGAGGCACCCGCCTTCACCATGGTTTTGAAAGTGATGATGTAGGGGTGTACTCAGGCCGGGTCTGACTCGCTTTTTGGCTGACTTTCAGGCGTCCCATGAATCGCCCATTCCACCGATCCATGCGCGTGTCGGGGATAGCGAGCGCCGCCGTGGCCGGTCTCGCCCTCGCCGCCGGTCCCGCCTTCGCGGCCGCCGGCGCTGCCGGTCCCATGGTGCCCGGCTCGGCCACTGCGCCCGCGGACACTGTGGTGACGAGCAAGACCTGGTTCGGCTACGCCGCCTACAGCGGCACCTACACCAGTGTCGAATCCACCTGGGTCCAGCCGGCCGTCGACTGTTCGAAGGGCGGCGGCGAGGCCACGTTCTGGGTCGGTCTCGACGGCGCGACCAACGGGGTCGTCCAGCAGACCGGTACCCGGGTGTTCTGCCCGCTCGTCGGCCAGCCCTCCTATTCGGCCTGGTGGGAGACCTTCCCGAGCAACATCATGCAGCAGTACACGGACACCGTCAGGCCGGGCGACACGTTCACCGCCAAGGTGACGTTCGTGGGCGACGACGAGTACGACCTCTATCTCGCCGACACCACGCAGGGCTGGACCGAGGACCGCGTCGAGAAGGGCGCCAGCGGCGCCGCCAACACCAGCGCCGAGATCGTCGGCGAGACCCCCCAGGTCATCCCCGACTACGTCTTCTACAACCTGCCCTACTTCGGCACCATGAACTTCACCGACTCCAAGGTGAACGGCCTGCCCCTGGCGGACTCCAACCCCTCCGTCCTCAACCTGGGCCGCTTCGGGCACACCCTGGCCACCACCGGCAGCCTGAGCAACGGAACGGACTTCACCGAGACCTGGTTGTCGAACAGCTGATTCGATGGCGCGGCCCCAGCGGCCGGGTGGGGCCGCGCCATCAGAGCTCTGGTCCGAGATCGCCGCCGCCGCGTAAGCCTTCCATCGGAACACCGACATAGTTCTGAGCGAGCTCGGCCGCGGCATGCGGGGACGACGCGATGCGTGCGAGCTGGGACAGCTGCAGCCGGGTGTCGAAGGGCGACTGGTCGGGCGCGGAATGCAGAGTCGTGGTCATGAAGTAGGAGAAGTGCTCCGCGCGCCATATCCGTTCAAGACACGTCTCCGAGTACGTGTCGAGCAGCTCTGTCGAACCGGTTCGCTGCAAGTGCGCGAAGGCCTTCGCCAGGACGATGACGTCGGCGGCGGCGAGGTTGAGTCCTTTGGCGCCGGTCGGCGGGACGATGTGGGCGGCGTCGCCGGCGAGCAGGATGCGGCCGTGGCGCATCGGTTCGGTGACGTGGCTGCGCATCGGGAGGACCGACTTGGCGGTGATCGGGCCGCGGGTCAGCCTCCAGGAGGGATCCGCGTGGGTGGCGAAGCGGCGGTCGAGCTCGTCCCAGATCTGTTCGTCGGTCCAGTCGGCGGGGTCGGTGCCGTTGGGCACCTGCAGATAGAGCCGGCTCACGGTGGCCGAGCGCATCGAGGCCAGCGCGAAGCCCCGCTCGGAATGCGCGTAGATGAGCTCGTCGTAGACCGGCGGTGCGTCGGCGAGAATGCCGAGCCAGGAGTACGGATAGGTACGCTCGTAGTCACGGAGCACGCCTTCAGGGATGGCGTTCTTGGTGACTCCGTGGAAGCCGTCGCACCCGACGGCCCAGTCACAGGTGAGAATCCGTTCCTGCCCGTCATGGCGGTAATGGACGGCGACCTGGCCACCATCACCCGGTCCGACCTGCCGAACCTCGGCCTCGAAGAACAAAGGGCCGCCCTCTGCCAACTGCAGCGCTATCAGGTCTTTGACCATCTCGGTCTGCGCGTAGACCATGACGCCGCGGCCGTCGGCCAGGGACGGGAAGTCGACACGGTGCGACCGGCCGTCGAAGCGGAGCTCGATGCCGTGATGGACGATGCCTTCGCGGTCCATCCGCTCCCCCGCGCCGGCCATGCGCAGCGCGTCGACGGTGGTCTGTTCCAGGATCCCGGCGCGTTGCCGCTGTTCGGCGTATTCACGGTCGCGGGCCTCGAGGACCACCGAGTCGATCCCGGCCTGATGCAGGAGGCGGGCCAGGAGCAGGCCGGCCGGGCCCGCACCGATGATGCCGACGGTGGTGTGCATCAGCGTTCGTCCTTGTCGTCGGTGCCGGGGCTCTCCGCGAGGACGCGGCCGGCGATGGCGAACGCCGCGTTGGCTGCGGGGACGCCGCAATAGACGGCTGTCTGGAGCAGTACTTCGCCGATCTCTTCCGGGGTGAGGCCGTTGCGGACGGCGCCGCGGACATGCATCGCGAGTTCTTCATGGTGGCCGCCGGCCACCAGCGCGGTGAGCGTTATGCAGCTGCGGGTGCGCCGGTCGAGACCGGGCCGGGTCCATATCTCGCCCCAGGCGTATCGGGTGATGAAGTCCTGGAACCCCGCGGTGAGACCGGTGGTGGCGGCGATCGCGCGATCGACATGGGCGTCGCCGAGCACCGCCCGCCGGACGGCCATGCCCGCGGCGTGGTGGTCGGCGTCGCCGGTGGGTGCGGGACCGAAGTGGCCGCGCAAGGCCGCCAGCACGGCGTGAGGGCGCTCGACCGGTGCGAGGTGGCCCGCGTCCGGTATCTCGACCAGACCGGCACCGGCGATGCCGTCGGCGAGCTCGCGCGCATGCGACACCGGCGTCGCAGTGTCCTGACGCCCGCCGACGACGAGGGTCGGTGCGGCGATCAGGTCCAGCTCACCGCGAAGATCGTAAGCGGCGAGGGCTTCGCAGCAGGCGGCATAGGCGATCGGGTCTGCGGCACGCTGATCGGAGATCAATCCCGCCAGGGCGTCGCCGCCCGGGTAGGCGGGAGTGAACCACCGGCCGGCCGCCGACGCGGCGAGGAATTCTGTGCCCTCGCTGCGGACCTTCGCAGCACGCTCAAGCCAGGGCCGCGGATCGCCGAAGTCGGCCGAGGAGCAGATCAACGCGAGCGAGGCGACCCGCTCGGGACGGTGGACGGCGAGGTGGGCGCCCACGGCTCCGCCGATCGAGATGCCCGCGTACGCGAAGCGGTCCAGGCCCAACTGATCGGCCAAGGACAGCACCAGGTCGGCCAGTTCAGCGATCGTGGTCTGCTCGCCGACGAGCGAGGGCGTAGAACCGCCATGTCCGGGAAGATCCCAGCGAATCACCCTGTGGTCGCGTGACAGGGCTTTTACTTGGGCGTCCCACACAGCCAGAGAGGTGCCGAGCGAAGGGCCCAGCACCAGCGGCGGCGCGTCCGGCGCTCCGTCGATCACGAAATGCGGCACAGGGTTCACGAGCGGTCCCTCGATGACGAAGACGGAGATGAGGCACGATCCGCGGTCCGAATCAGAGCACGATCGACCAGCTCCGCGGCCGCGCCGAGATAGCCGGCAGGATCAGCGAGCTGATCCAGCTGCTCCCGTGTAATCAGGCCTTTGAGTTCCGGCGCGTCCGCCAGGGCATCCGCCATGCTCAAGCCTTCGGTGCCGGCCCGTTCGGCGGCGGCGGAGAGCAGCTGCTTGGCAGGGCCGCGGCCGAGTCGGTCGCCCAGTTCGGCGGCGAGCCGTTCGCTGACGACGAGGCCCCGCGTGCGGTGCAGGTTGTCGAGCATCCGGCTCGGGAAGACGCGCAGTCCCTCGACGAGTCCGACGGCGGCGTCCGTCGCGCCGCCGGCGAGCCGCAGTAGTTCGCGCAGCGTCTGCCACTCCGCGTGCCAGGCCCCGGCGGGCCGCTCGTCCTCGGCGGCGAGCGCCGCGACCAGGACCGCTGCCAGCGCGGGCGCTTGCCGGGCGGCAGCCGCGATCAGCGTCGCGCGGACCGGATTCGCCTTGTGGGGCATCGCCGAGGAGCCGCCCGCGCTGCTCTCGGCGAGCTCCCCGATCTCGGTGCGGGACAGCACCAGCACGTCGGCGGCGATCTTGCCCAGCGCGCCCACGGCGAACGCGAGCGCGGCGGCGAGGTCCGCGATCGGCGTGCGGAGCACGTGCCAGGGCAGTTCGGGCGCGGCAAGTCCCAGCTCTGCGGCGAAGGACTCGACGAGCTCCATTCCGCTACCCGGAATCCCGCTCCCCGTAATCCCGCTACCCGGAGCACCGGCCAGCACCTCGAAGGCCGCCAGCGTCCCCGCGGCGCCGCCGAGCTGCACCGGAAGACGCACTGCGGTCAGCCGGTCCGCGCTGTCCAGGACGAGGCTGCGCCAGCCGGCGGCCTTGAGGCCGAAGGTGGTGGGGACCGCGTGCTGAGTGAGGGTGCGGCCGGCCATCGGAGTCTGGCGGTGCTCGGCGGCCATCCGTGCCAAGACGTCGGCAGTGCGCCGCAGGTCCTGGAGAAGCATCGCCACGGTCTGTCTGGCGACCAGCATGATCGCGGTATCGAGAATGTCCTGGCTGGTCGCGCCGCGGTGCACGAACGCCGTGGCGTCGGCGGGCACCGCGGCTGTCAGATCGGCGACCAGCGGAATGACCGGGTTGCCCCCGGCACGCGCCCGGACCGCGATACCGCGCAGATCGAAGTGTTCGGCGCGCGCCGCAGCGGTGACGGCGGCAGCCGCTGCTTGCGGGGCCTGCCCGAGCATGGCCTGGGCGCGGGCCAGAGCGGCTTCGGCGTCGAGCATCGCCTGCAGGAACGCGGCGTCGCCGGTCGCCTCCGCCACCGGTGTGCCCGCCCAGATCGGCGCCAGCAGACCGACGTCGGCCGCAGGGGACGCCTTCCCGGGGTGGTCAGCGGAATTCAAGGAACACCGTCTCCCTCTCCCCCTGAAGATGGACGTCGAAGCGGTACACGCGCTCGGCCGCCGGTTCGGCTATCAGGGTGCTGCGCCGCTCCGGCTCCAGAGTGGCGAGCAGCGGATCGCTTTCCGGGTCGAAGCCGGGCAGGTAGATGCGGGTGAACAGGTGATGCAGCAGGCCGCGGGCGAAGACGCAGACCGACAGGTAGGGCACGCCGCCGGGCGGCAGCGTGCGGAAGGAGTAGCGGCCGTCCGGATCGGTGGCGACCCGCCCGAACCCGGTGAAGGTGACGCCGTCCCGGCCCAGGTACCCGCCGGTCGTCTGGTCGCGGCGCAGCGATCCGGAGGCTCCCTCGCGCGAGCCGTCCGGGGCCGGCTGCCAGATCTCCAGCAGCGCGTCGGGGACCGGATCCCCGGCGCCGTCGAGAACGCGGCCGTGCACCGTGATCGCGGAAGCATCGTGCCCGGCCGGGGCGATCTCGCCGCCTTGCGGGAACGGCAGGGCGTAGCCGTAGAAGGGGCCGACGGTCTGGGAGGGCGTGGGGAGCATCAGCGTCCTTCTTCGATCCAGGTGGCGGCGGGGCCGTCGAGGACTATGTCCCAGCGGTAGCCGAGCGACCATTCGGGGACGGACAGGTCGTGCTCGTAGGCGGCCACCAACCGGTTGCGGGCGGCCGGGTCCGTGACGGACTGCAGGATGGGGTCGTAGGCGAAGAGCGGGTCGCCGGGGAAGTACATCTGCGTGATCAGGCGCTGGGTGAAGGCCGAACCGAAGAGCGAGAAATGGATGTGCGCGGGCCGCCAGGCGTTGGTGTGGTTGCGCCAGGGGTAGGCGCCGGGCTTGATCGTGGTGAACCGGTAGCGGCCCTCGTCATCGGTCAGGCCGCGGCCGACACCGCTGAAGTGGGGATCGAGCGGCGCCGGATGCTGGTCTCGCTGGTGGGCGTAGCGGCCGGAAGCATTGGCCTGCCAGATCTCGACGAGTTGGCCCCGCACCGGACGGCCGTCGCGGTCCAGGACCCGGCCGGTCACGGTGATCCGTTCGCCGAGCGGCTCGCCCACGTGCTGACGCGTCAGGTCCGCGTCCAGAGCGGTGACATCGGCCAGGCCGAAGACCGGGCCCGACAGCTCTACCGCTTCGGGGTCTTGCACGTTCACCAGGGGCTGCTTCGGATGGCGAAGCAGACTGCTGCGATAGGGGGCGTAGTCACGCGCCGGGTGATGGGTCGTCTGGCCGGCGTCGCGAGAGGCGCCGGCTCGCTCGGCGATCTCCAGGGAGATGTCCTGCTGTGTCGGAATCGTCACAGCGACACCCCCAGCCGGACGGGAGCCGCGGTGTCGTTCACGATGTCGTCGACGGAAACACCCGGTGCGGTCTCGACCAGGGAGAGGCCGTCGTCGGTGACGTCCAGCACGCCGAGGTCGGTGATGATCCGGTCGACGCAGCGCCGGCCGGTGAGCGGCAGTGTGCACTCCGGCACGATCTTCGCAGAGCCGTCCTTGGCGGTGTGCTCCATCAGCACGACGACCCGGCGGGCGCCGTGGACGAGGTCCATCGCCCCGCCCATGCCCTTGACCATCTTGCCGGGGATCATCCAGTTGGCCAGGTCGCCGCGTGCGGAGACCTGCATGGCGCCGAGGATCGCGACGTCGATGTGGCCGCCGCGGATCATCCCGAAGGACAGCGCGGAGTCGAAGAAGGCCGCGCCGGGAAGGATGGACACGGTCTCCTTTCCGGCGTTGATCAGGTCCGGGTCGACCTCGGCCTCGCTCGGGTAGGGCCCGACTCCGAGCAGTCCGTTCTCGGAGTGGAGGACGACATCGACTCCCTCGGGCAGGAAGCCGGGTACCAGCGTCGGCAGGCCGATGCCGAGGTTCACATAGGAGCCGTCGGTCAACTCCGCCGCGGCTCGCGCGGCCATCTCCGGTCGGGTCCAGCTCATGCGGTGCGCACCGTCCTCTTCTCGATCCGTTTGTCGGCGGCCTGCTCCGGGCTCAGCACGACCACGCGCTGCACGAACACTCCAGGCAGGTGCACGGCGTCCGGGTCGAGCTCGCCGGGCTCGACCAGTTCCTCGACCTCGGCGACGGTGATCCGGCCGGCCATCGCGGCCAGCGGGTTGAAGTTGCGGGCGGCCTTGGCGAAGACCAGGTTCCCGTGGCGGTCGCCGCGGGCCGCGCGGACGAGGGCGAAGTCGGTGGTGATGCCGTGCTCCAGGACGTACTCGTGCCCGTCGAATTCGCGGACTTCCTTCGGCGGGGCCGCCACGGCGACGTTTCCGTCCGGCGTGTAGCGCCAGGGCATCCCGCCGTCGGCGACCTGGGTCCCGACGCCGGCCGGGGTGAAGAACGCGGGGATGCCGCAGCCTCCCGCGCGCAGCCGCTCGGCCAGCGTCCCCTGCGGCAACAGCTCCAACTCCAGCTCGCCGGCCAGGTAGCGGCGGGCGAACTCCTTGTTCTCCCCCACGTAGGAACCGGTGACCCGGGCGATCCGGCCGGCCGCCAGCAGGATTCCGAGGCCGCCGCCGTCCACTCCGCAGTTGTTGGACACGACGCTCAGTTCTGCCACGCCCCGTTGGAACAGGGCCTGGATCAGGGTGTCCGGCACTCCGCTCAGGCCGAACCCGCCGACGGCCAGCGAAGCACCGTCGCCGACATCAGCGACGGCGTCCCGCGCCGAGCCCACCACCTTGTCCATCCGCCGACCTCTTGATTTTTCAGGTGTTCGCCTGGTGAACTTTAATTCACCTTCATTGGTGCGGAGAGTCTCCATCGCGGGGAAGCACGTGTCAACGGTCCGGGCCGGTACGGTTTCGGACCGACGCCGAGCAGTGAGGACGACAGATGCCGAAGACGGCCACCGGCCAGGCCGCCGCCCCCGCCGCCGACGCCTCGGTCGGACCGCTGGAGCGCGGACTGACCGTGCTGCGGACGCTCGCGCTCGCCCCCGGCAACCGGCTGCGCCCCAGCGATCTGGTCCGGGCGACCGGTCTGGCCCGCTCGCCGGTCGACCGCATCGCCGCGACGCTGGTGCGGCTCGGCCATCTGCGGGAACAGGACGGCCGCGACCTCGTCCTGACCCCGAAAGTCCTGGAATTCGGCCTGGCCTACCTGCGCTCCAGCCGCTTTCCCCAGGCCTTGAGCCCGCTCGCCGTCGCCCTCGCCGACGACCTGGACGAGTCCGTCTCCGTGGCCGTGCCGGACGACGACGCCGTGCGTTTCGTCGTCCAGACGCCGCGGCGGCGCGCGCTGTCCGTCACCTTCCGCACCGGCGACGCGCTACCCGCCGAACGCTGCGCGCCGGGTGCGCTGTTCGCCGCCGAGTGGGACGACCGGCGCTTCGAGCGCTGGCACGCCCGCGTGCTCGCCGATCCCGGCAACGCCGGTTTCCCGGCCCTGCCGCGAACACCGCACCGACCAGCCCAGGGCCCAGCCCCGGCTCCGTCCCCGGCCCAGTTCCGTGCGCTCGCGGCCGAAGCGGCGAGGCACGGCTGGGCCCTGGACGACCAACTGGTCGAGCCCGGGCTGATCGCCGTCGCCGTGCCGGTCCGAGACGGATCGGGGAACGTCGTCGCCGCGCTCAGCGTGGCCAGCCACACCAGCCGGCACTCGGCGGCCTCGCTGCGCGACCGGGCACTGACCGCGATGCTCGACACAGCCCAGCAGATGACCCTGGCGCTGGGTGTCCACGAAGACCAGCCGGCCGTTCAGCCGCCGTCCCGCGACGACTCGCTGGATCCCAAGCAGGAACTGGGCCCGGAGTACCTGCAATCACTTGCCCGCGGCCTGAGCGTCCTTGCTTCGCTGGCCACTCCGGGCGGAATGACACTGGCCGAGGTGGCCCAGGCCACCGCGCTGCCCCGGGCCACAGCCCGGCGCTCGCTGCTGACGTTGGAACACCTCGGCTACGTCGCAGAGGACGGACGCCGCTTCAGTGCACTCCCCCGCGTCCTCGAACTGGGCTATCCGACCGTCTCAGCGCGCCGCCTCGCCGATCTGGCACAGCCGCACCTGGTCGACCTCGTGCACCGGGTCCACGAGTCGACATCCGTAGCGGTCCTGGACGGCCCCGACATCGTAGGTGGTCCGGTACCACGTGCAGCGCCCGGCGTCGGTGTCGATGACCATGTGACAGGCGGTCGGGATCCCGTCGCGCGGCTGGCCGACACTGCCCGGGTTGATCAGCCACCGTCCCTCCGAGAGGTCCAGGCGGGTGCCGGCGCCGGCCTGGGCGCCGCGCGCCACGTCCTCCATCTCGATCGAAGTGCCGCGCGCTGGGCGCCGGTCCTCGCCCATCGCGAAGAAGAGCGCAACGTGGGAGTGGCCGATCATGCTCACCCGCGCTGCCTGGACGGCGATGCACTCCGCGGCCTGATCGGGCCAGAGGACGTATTCCCACACCGGATCGCGAGGCGAGGCGTGGTAGAGGGCGACTTCGCCGCTCTCGTCGGCCGGCTCGAGGCCACGGAGGAAG
>Ga0207647_10004130_pt1 | contig 10778 bp, 12 predicted proteins | sample KBSCornC2_FD_184295 | JGI IMG/M metagenome (GOLD analysis project Ga0207647, IMG submission 184295) | Corn rhizosphere microbial communities from Kellogg Biological Station, Michigan, USA - C2 (SPAdes) (version 2) | ecosystem: Host-associated > Plants > Roots > Rhizosphere ...
CGACTCGCCTACACCTATCTGCATATGCCGATCGTCGCCGGCATCATCCTGACCGCGGTCTCGGACGAACTGGTGCTGAAGCATCCGACCGGCCATTCCGATGTCAGGACCATCGTGAGCACCGTCGGCGGACCGCTGGTGTTCCTGGTCGGCACCATCCTGTTCAAGCACGCGATCCGCGGCTTCCTCCAGCTCTCGCACGGCATCGGCATCATCCTGCTTCTGGTGCTGTGGTGGTTCGCCGCCGATCTCTCGCCGCTATGGCTCTCGGTCGCGACGACGGTGATCATGATCGTCGTCGCGGTGTGGGAGTCGGTGTCGCTGGGGTCGAAGGTGGAAGAGGCCGAGGAGCACTGAAGCTCGGGAGCGGTCTGAGCGCACGCCTCGTCCTTCGAGACGACCGCTCCGCGGTCTCCTCAGGATGAGGCTAATCGGCCTCGGTGCCCGTTGAAGCTGCCGCCGCGCACTCCGTCCTCATCCTGAGGAGCCCGCCTAAAGCGGGCGTCTCGAAGGATGCGCCGCAGGGAAAGCGCTCTCAGATGCGGTGAGAGCGTTTACTCCGCCGCTTCCAGCGCGTGCACCGAGAACATCCTGGCCGCGTCCGTCCAGCTCTCGCGCACGCGCCAGCCCGCGCCTTGCGCCAGCGCGGCGAAGCGTTCGAGGCTGTATTTGTAGCTGTTCTCGGTGTGGATGCTCTCACCGGCGCGGAACGAGAAGCTGGTGCCGAGCAGGCGCACGGTCTGGCTCTTCTTGCTGATCAGGTGCATCTCGATGCGATGCCGCTCGCGATTGTAGATGGCGCGATGGGTGAAGGCGGAGAGGTCGAAATTGCCACCGAGCTCGCGGTTGATCCGCACCAGCACATTGAGGTTGAAGCGCGCGGTGACGCCGGCGGCATCGTTGTAGGCATCAAAGAGCACGCGCTCGTCCTTCTCGAGGTCGGCGCCGATGATCATCTGCGCGCCCCGGCCCAGAATCGCGCGCGCGCTTTTCAGGAAGGCCTGGGCTTCATGCGGCTCGAAATTGCCGATGGTCGAGCCCGGAAAGAAACCGACCTTGGGCATTGACGCGACCGCCCTGGGCAGCTCGAACGGCGTGGTGAAGTCGGCCGCCACCGGATAGATGCCGAGCGTCGGGAAGTCCCGCTTCAGGCCGTTCGCCTGCGCCGTCAGGAAGTCGCCGGATATGTCGACGGGCACATAGGCCGCGAACTTGCAGTGGTTCAGCAGCAGGCGGACCTTCGTGGTCGCGCCCGCGCCGAACTCGACCAGCGCCGCATGCTCGGGAATGATCTTCGCGATCTCGCTGCCGCGCTCCTTCAGGATCGCAAGCTCGGTACGCGTCGGATAATATTCGGGCAGGCGTGTGATCGCCTCGAACAGCTCCGATCCGGTCGCGTCGTAGAAATATTTCGGCGACAGCTTTTTCGGCTGCTGCGACAAATCCTCGATCGCCTCGCGGGCGAAAGCGGTGGTCTGCTCGTCGGGGAGATGGGCTTCGGCCAAAGCGCTGGCGTGCACATTCATGATACTCTCCTGAACGCGCTGTCCGGCGCGCATTTATCGTCGGATGAGAACTAGCTGTAATCGGCGAGCCGCAGTCCCGTGAATTGCCAGCGGTGGTGCGGATAGAAGAAGTTACGATAGGTGATACGGCTGTGCCCCTCCGGGGTTGCAAGCGATGAGCCTCGCAGCACCAGCTGGTTGACCATGAACTTGCCGTTGTATTCGCCGAGGGCACCTTCGATGGCGCGGTAACCCGGGTAGGGCGAGTAGGAAGATCGCGTCCACTGCCAGACGATCCCGAAGGCATCGTTGAGCGCGCCCGCGCGTGCCGCGACCTCCCATTCCATCTCGGTCGGCAGATGCTTTCCGGCCCAGCGCGCGAACGCATCGGCCTCGTAATAGCTGACATGGCAGACGGGGGCGTCGGGATCGACCGGCTTGAGGCCGGCGAGCGTCATCACCTGCCAGGCGCCATCGACCTCGCGCCAATGTCCCGGCGCCTGCCAGTCTTCCTTGCTGACGGTGGCAAAGCCGTCCATCAGCCACAGCGTTGCGTTCGCGTAGCCACCGTCGCGCATGAAGGCAAGCCATTCGCCATTGGTGACGAGATTGCGCGCAACCTTGACCGGGCCGACGAGGGCGCGGTGGGCCGGCTTCTCGTTGTCGAAATGGAAGCTGTCGTCGACGTGGCCGACGGTGTGGATGCCTTCGTTGAGGATCAGCCAGTCATCGCCGGTGCGCGTCGGGGATGGAAAGCGCCAGTCCGGATCGTAGGCCGGATAGACCGGATTCTGCGCAAAGGCGTGCAGGATGTCGGTGAACATCAATTCCTGATGCTGCTGCTCGTGATTGAGCCCGACCTCGACGAGTGGCGCGATGGCACGGAGCTTGTCCTCGCCGGCCTCGCGGAAGAATTTTACGACCGCCGCATCGACATATCTGCGATAGGCGCCGACCTCGTTCGCACTGGGACGGGTGATGTCGCCGCGGTGATTCCGGGCATGACGCGGGCCGGCGCTGACATAGTAGGAGTTGAACAGGAACGCGAAATCGGGGTGGAAGGGCTGGTAGCCCGGGCAGTGCTCGCCGAGCAAAAATTGCTCCCAGAACCAGGTGGTGTGGGCCCGGTGCCATTTCGCGGGGCTCGCATCCGGCATGGACTGGATCTGCTGGTCCTCCGGCGACAGCGGGGCGGCCCGGCGCTCGGTCTCGTTGCGGACGGCGAGAAACCCATCCTCCAGCCGCTGGGCGAGATTGCCCGGGTCGGAGGACGGTGACGAAATTGGCGGGGCGGCCGTGGCGGAGGCTGGTTTCGTCACGTTTTTCTCCAGACAGGACAAGAGAACGTTGTTGGCGTTGCCCGGTTCCAAAACCAAGGTTCGTCCTAGATAGGGGCTCCGTTACGGTATGAAAGTCCTCCCCGGTGATGATATTCGTGTCATCATGCAATGGGGCCGGTGCCAGCAGGACCGGCCGCCGAGGGGGTGTTCGCCGCCATTTTACTTTGGATGCACAACGGTTTGGGCTACATATATAGGTAGGTATCGGGTTAAATCGGCTGAGCCGGCCCGGAGTGATTGTTGAGGGCTCCGCCCCAGAAGGACATGGATATGAGCATCGAGGAATTCATCGCCAACGAAGTGAAGTCGAACGACGTGGTTCTGTTCATGAAGGGCACGCCGCAATTTCCGCAGTGCGGTTTCTCCGGCCAGGTCGTGCAGATCCTCGACCACCTCGGCGTTGGCTATAAGGGCCTCAACGTCCTCGAATCCGCAGAACTGCGCAACGGCATCAAGACCTTCTCCAACTGGCCGACCATTCCCCAGCTCTATGTGAAGGGCGAATTCGTCGGCGGCTGCGACATCGTCCGCGAGATGTTCCAGGCTGGCGAATTGCAGCAGCTCCTCTCCGAGAAGGGCGTCGCAGTCGCGGCCTGACGCGTGACCGCGCTGTCGCGCCGGATTGGCGGCGCGGAGCTCGAGGTCATCGTTGCTGACATCACGACACTGAGCGTTGACGCCATCGTCAACGCCGCCAACACGTCGCTCCTGGGCGGGGGCGGCGTCGATGGCGCGATCCATCGGGCAGCCGGGCCCGATCTGGTCGCCGAATGCCGGATGCTCCACGGCTGCAAAACGGGCGACGCCAAAATCACCAAGGGCTATCGGCTCAAGGCCGCGCACGTGATCCATACCGTCGGTCCGGTCTGGAATGGCGGCACGCTGGACGAAGACGATCTGCTCGCCTCCTGCTATCGCCGTTCGATGGAGCTGTGCGGGAAGCACAAGCTGACCTCGGTGGCATTTCCCGCGATTTCGACCGGCATTTTCCGCTTTCCCGCGGGCCGGGCGGCGGATATCGCCGTGCGCACGACAATCGAAGGGCTCGCCGTCGCGCCATCCGTTGCGCGCGTGGTGTTCTGCTGCTTTGCCGAGCCGAGCGCCAAGCTCCATGCCGAGGCGCTTGCGCGACACAGCAGCCCTTGTGCCTGATGACGCGGTCAGTACACTCCGCCCGGCCATGTTACGGGGAGGGGACATGATTTCACAATCTGGACTGCGTGCGCTCGCCTGCGGCGCGCTGCTGTCGCTTGGAGCGATGTCGTTCGCACGGGCAGAGGGCACCTACGAGATCCCGGCCGGCGCACATTTCAATCAGGACAAGCTCGCCAAAGTCAGTGAGTTCTTCAAGAACGAGGTCGCAACCGGCAAGATCGCCGGCGCGACCGTGCTGATCCGGCAGCACGGCAAGCCGGTTTACCACGAAGCCTTCGGCGTGCAGGACGTCGCCAGCAAAGCGCCGATCACCGACAAGACCATCTTCCGCCTGTTCTCGATGAGCAAGGCGATCACCTCCGTCGTCGCGGTGCAGCTGATCGAGGACGGCAAGATCAAGCTCGACGATCCCGTCTCGAAATACATTCCGTCCTTCGCCAACGTGAAGGTCGGCGTCGAGAAGAAGGCCGATGACGGCACCAAGTCGCTCGAGCTGGTGCCGCCGACGCGGCCGATGACGGTGCTCGACCTGATGCGTCACACCTCCGGCATCACCTATGGCTTCTATGGCGACAGCCTGGTGCGTAAGGCTTATCGCGAGGCCAACATCTATGCCGGCGATTTCGACCTCGCCGAATTCGCCGAGCGCATCGCCAAACTGCCGCTGCACAACCAGCCGGGCGCGCTGTGGCAATACGGCCATTCCACCGACATTCTGGCGCGAGTCATGGAGGTCGCAACCGGCAAGCCGCTGCTCGAGATCGAGCGGGAGAAGCTGCTCGATCCGCTCGGCATGGTCGACACCGGCTTCTTCGTCACCGCGCCCGAGAAGCAGAAGCTTCTGGCGCAGCCGGTGCCGAATGACGCCGATTTTCGTGTCGGCCGGATCAATGATCCGACGGTTGTCAAAAAGATTCAATTCGCCAGCGGCGGCATGGTTACGACCATGGCGGACTATGAGCGCTTTGCGCAGATGCTGCTCAATGGCGGCAGCCTCGACGGCAAGACCATCCTCAAGCCCGAGACGTTCAAGCTGATGGTGACCGACCAGGTCGGCCCGACCTCGGGGGTCAGTCGCGACTATTTCTATTTCCCCGGCGACGGTTTTGGCTTCGGCCTCGGCCTTGCGGTCCGCACCGACCCCGGCAATGCCAAGCCGCCGCCGCCCGGCGATCTCGGGGAATTGAAGTGGGACGGCGCCTCCGGCTGCTATTTCGTGATCGACCCCAAGCAGGACATGTTCTTCGTGCTGCTGGAGCAGACCCCGACCGAGCGCCAGCGCGTGCAGCGGACACTGAAGCAGTTGGTTTATGAAGCCATGGAGAAGTGACATGAGCGGGCGCCGCGCGCTGATCGCGGCGCTCGTCGTTCTGGTCGGTGTCGTCGGCGCGAGAGCAGGCTCCGAGGGGCGCCCCGCGCACAGCCTCTCGCCTGAAGGCCTGGCGAAAGTCTCCGACTACATCAGGAACGAGGTCGCGACCGGGAAGATACCCGGCGCAATCCTGCTGCTCCAGCAGCGCGGCAAACCGGTCTATTACGAGAATTTCGGCGTCCGCGACGTCGCGACCGGGATTTCGATGAGCGCGGACACGATCTTCCGCCTCTATTCGATGTCGAAGCCGGTCACCTCCGTGATGGCGATGATGCTGGTCGAGGAGGGCAAGCTCGCGCTCGACGATCCCGTTTCAAAATACATTCCGGCCTTTGCCGGTATGAAGGTCGGCGTCGAAAAGAAGGCCGAGGACGGCAAGGTCGCGCTGGTGCTGGAGCCGCTCGATCGTCCGGTCACGATCAAGGACCTGCTGCGCCACACTTCGGGGTTGCCCTACGGCTATTACGGCGGCGGCGCGGTGCGCGAGCTCTACGCCGAGGCCAATCTCTTCCACAGTAATCTCGGCAATGCCGACTTCGCCGCGAAGATCGCCACGCTGCCGCTGGTCGAGCAGCCCGGCACGGTGTGGGATTACGGCTTTTCCACCGACGTGCTCGGACGCGTCGTCGAGGTGATCTCGGGAAAGACGCTGCTCCAATTCGAGAGGGAGCGGCTGCTCGATCCGCTCGGCATGACCGAGACGGCATTCTTCGTCGCCGATCCCGCCAAGTTTCCCCGCATTGCCGAGCCGATGCCGGAGGACCGCAACATCAATCCGACGACGCAGGTCCGCGATGTCAGGCTGCCCATAACATGGGAATCCGGCGGCGGCGGCATGGTCGGCACCATCGGCGACTACGCCCGGTTCGCGCAGATGCTGCTCAACGGCGGCACCTATGAGGGCCGGCGCTATCTCAAGCCCGAGACCATTGCGCTGATGGCGTCGGATCATGTCGGACCGGAGACGAAGATCGCGCGCGATCATAATTATTATCCGGGCGGGAACTCCGGCTTTGGCCTCGGCTTTGCCGTGCGCACCTCGGTGCCATCAGGCACGTCCTGGCCTACAGGCGAATATCGCTGGGACGGCGTCGGCGGCACATTCTTCTTCATCGACCCCGAAGACGATCTGTTCGGGATCTTCATGGTGCAGACCCCGTCGCAGCGCGGCCGGATCCAACTGGCGCTGAAGACGCTGATCTATCAGGCGATGGGGCGCTGATCGCGGACGTTGCGCCGCTTTCGTGGATTCCTGGGTATCGCTGCGCTCACCCGGGCTACGGGACCTACGCCCCGCGCACGATCTCGCGCACGTATCCGATCGTCTCCTCGATCTGGCTCGCATTGACGTCGAGATGGGTGCAGGCGCGGATGCGGCCGTCCATCATCGCAAGCGTCACGCCGCGCTGACGGAGCGCGGCGACCATCTTGTCGCCGGCGATTCCGGCGCCATCGGGCTTGAAGAACACGAGATTGGTCTCGGGCTCCTGCACCTCGACGCCTGCGATCTGCGACAATCCGCGGGCGAGCGCGCGCGCATTGGCGTGGTCGTCGGCGAGGCGGTCGACGTGGTGGTCGAGCGCGTAGATGCAGGCGGCGGCGCAGATTCCGGCCTGCCGCATCGAGCCGCCGAGGCGCTGCTTCCACTGCCAGACCGCGTCGATGAAGGCGCGCGAGCCCGCGAGCACGCCGCCGATTGGCGCACCCAGGCCCTTCGAGAAATCGATCCAGGCCGAATCCCACCCCGCCGTCATGTCGCGTGGAGAGATGCCGCTCGCCACCGTGGCATTGAGCAGGCGCGCGCCGTCCATGTGGGTGACAAGACCATGTTGCCTGGCGATCGCGACGATCTCGTCGAGCGCGGCCTTCTTCCAGATCGTGCCGCCGCCGATATTGGCGGTCTGCTCGACGCTGACGACGGTCTGCGGCGGCTGGTAGCGCGTGCGCGGGTGCAGCGCCTTGCGGAACGTCTCCGGCGTGAACTGGCCGTCGGCACCCTTCAGCTGCATGACCTGGAAGCCGCCGATCGCGGCATGCGCGCCGCCTTCGCGGGCGATGATGTGCGCGGTCTCATGGGCGAGGATCTCGTCGCCGGGGCGGCAATGCACCAGCGTCGCGGTGACGTTGCACATCGTGCCCGAGGGCATGTAGACGGCGGCTTCCTTGCCGAGCAGATCCGCAACGCGCTCGCACAGCGCGTTCACGGTCGGGTCGTCGCCGACCTGCTCGTCGCCGACCTCGGCGCGCGCCATCGCCTCGCGCATCGCAGCCGTCGGCTTGGTCTGCGTGTCCGACAGCAGATTGATGCGCACCGGCGGCGCCTTGGGATCGATCGGGGGAGGGGTGTAGAGCATCAACTTGCTCCCTGAGGGGAATCTCGCTCGCGGTCAGCGAGCTCTGGGTGGACGCCGGGCGGCGTGACGAAACCGCATAATAACGATTTCTGTCTCGGTCACACGATAATCGATCAGATAGGGATAAGGGTTGACCGGCAAGCGACGGACGTATGCACGCGTAGTCGTTCGCCCTGCGTGGGGGTAGGTCTCCAGCAATTCTATGAGAGCGACAATGCGGTCGCGCATGTGGCCTGCGCCTTGGGGCGAGCGCGCCTCGATGTAGGTCAGAACTTGGTCGATTTGGGCGAGCGCCCGCTTCGTATAACGGACCTTCACAGCCCGTGCTTGGCCCACATCGCGCGGACTTCGTCGGCGCTGGCCAGCTCGCCGCGGGCGATTTCGGCTTCGGCCTCGGCGAGATCTGCTTCTTCAGCCGCCGTCAGCTGGATTGGTGGCTGATCGACCCCGGCAAGCGCAAGCAGGGTCCGCGCCAGTTCGTCCTGCTCTGAATCGGGCAGACCGGAAACCTTGCTGAAGGCCTCTTCCAGAAGACGAGTCATGCTCAACTCCGCGATGTGCAGTCATAGCACAGATGGCCTGAGACATGGGAATGGCCGGCTCAAACAAAAAGGCCCCGGCGAACCGGGGCCTTTGAACGTTGGTGTGCCGAAACTATCAGCGCGAATAGAATTCGACGACCAGATGCGGCTCCATCTGCACCGGGAACGGCACGTCGGAGAGGCCGGGGATGCGGATGTACTTGGCGGTCATCTTGCCGTGGTCGACCTCGAGATAGTCGGGCGTGTCGCGCTCGGGGAGCTGGCTGGCTTCGAGGACGTGGGCGAGCTGCTTGGAGGCTTCCTTGACCTCGATCACGTCGCCGACCTTGAGCTGGTAGCTCGAGATGTTGACCTTGCGGCCGTTCACCTTGATGTGGCCGTGGTTGATGAACTGGCGCGCGGCGAAGATCGTCGAGACGAACTTGGCGCGGTACACGACCGCGTCGAGACGACGCTCCAAGAGGCCGATCAGGTTCTCGCCGGTGTCACCCTTGAGGCGGCTCGCCTCGACATAGATGCCGTGGAACTGGCGCTCGGAAATGTTGGCGTAGTAGCCCTTCAGCTTCTGCTTGGCGCGCAGCTGCACGCCGAAGTCGGAGAGCTTGCCCTTGCGGCGCTGGCCGTGCTGGCCGGGGCCGTATTCGCGGCGGTTCACGGGGCTCTTCGGGCGGCCCCAGATGTTCTGGCCCATACGGCGATCGATCTTGTACTTCGCCTCACTGCGCTTAGTCATCGCGTCCTCTTCGGTTGCATGGTTTGAGGAAACGCGCCCTCCTGTGTGACAGGCCAAAGCCCGGCACCGACAGGTCCGATCCCCAAAGCTTTAAGGGACAGGACCACGGGTCGCGAAACGCTTCGCGGGCCGAAATCGGCCCGCGAGCAGGCGGCTTTTAGGGGAGTTTGGGGTTCGCTGTCAATGTGGGGGAGGGTCGTTCCGGGGCGCTCGCAGAGCGAACCCGGAACCTCGAGATCCCGGGTTCGGTGCTGCGCACCGCCCCGGGATGACCGCTACGCGGTCACGTGCCCACCGCCCGGATCGGCTTGGGGCCAGCTGCCCGCAATTCGGCAGCGATTTCAGTGTTCAGGACCTGTTCCAGCCGGGTCAGGACCCGGGCGATGGGGGCGGCGTCGGTGACCCGGTGGTCCCAGCGGATCACGACATGGATGGTCTGGTCGGGCTCGACCACCCCATAACTGACGATGAACGGGCCGGGCGTGACGGGGTGCAGCTCGCCGCCGCCATAGGCGGCCACCGAGCTCACCGCGAAGCTGCCGAACCAATTGCCCCGCTGCCGGCCAAAATTCAGCCCGATGGCCCAGGACAGCCGCCGCAGCGGCAGCGGCAGGCGGGTTGCCCGCATGATCTTGCGGAACATCGGGACGTCGTCGATCGGCGCCGTCTTGCCGCGCCGGATCTCGGCATCGACTGTGGCCAGTGGAAGGGCCTCCGGGGCCGCGATTCGCTGCGGCAGCACGCATTCCTCGCCGTCCTCGACCCGCGCGATGGCCACCAGCGCAACGCTCTTCGGCAGCTCGTAGAGCATCGGCCAGGGCCATTTGGCGTAGACGGTGCGCAGAACCGGCTCGTCCCTGGCCACCAGGGCGAAGGCCTTGACGAAGATCGCCGCCCAGCCAGCGGGCGCCATCACGCTTGAGCGGGCCTCCAGCAGGGGCCGGATATTGAGCGAACGGGACAGCGAGACGAAGGGCACGCCCATCGAGGCGCGCATGAGGTCACAAATCAGGCGGCGCGGCAGCGAAATGGTCTTGGGCGTCCCGCGCATCGGTCTTTCGGTTCCCGCAGATTAAAATATGAGCAGCGAGCGGATTCCCGTTCGCCGCCTGCTCTAGCACGAACTAACCCGGTTGGGCCCGGTCGGTTCGCCGCATCAGGGCGCCGGCGAGGCCAGCGGCTTGGTCTTGTCGACGACGTAAACTCCAAGCACTTTCATGGCCTTATCGCCATGGGCTTTGGCGTCATGCACGACGCCTGCCGGGATCTGGTAGGAATCACCTGCTTTCAGGGTTTTTTCCGGCTGCCCGTCGATCAGGAGATTGAGTTCGCCTTCGAGCACATAGCCGGTTTCGATCCCGGGATGGGTATGGCGTCCGGCCGCGCCGCCCGCTGGCACTTCCGCGATGGCGGTGATGGTGTTGTAGCCGTCCGGAAATTCGACCTTCTGGAGCGGAGTGCGCTTGATGCCGGTCTGCTGGGCGAAAGCAGCGACGGCGAGGCCGGTGAAGGCCAGAGCGAGCAAAGTCTTTTTGAGCATGGTTTTTCCTCCCTGGAACGGCCGACCCTAGCAGCGCCGCCGTTCCCGGCAAGGTGGTCATCGGCCTGTTCAGCGCCTGATGCCCTCGAACGCCGCCATGATGCCGCGCTGGAACAGCGACCAGTCGAAGCCGAGCGCGATGGCGCGGTAGCCACGATCGACCAGGGCGTTGGCCTGGTCGGCGGTGCGAGCGACGCCGCCGATCGGCACGCCGCTTTTGAGGATGCCGGCCTCGGC
>Ga0207647_10004133_pt1 | contig 10776 bp, 4 predicted proteins | sample KBSCornC2_FD_184295 | JGI IMG/M metagenome (GOLD analysis project Ga0207647, IMG submission 184295) | Corn rhizosphere microbial communities from Kellogg Biological Station, Michigan, USA - C2 (SPAdes) (version 2) | ecosystem: Host-associated > Plants > Roots > Rhizosphere ...
GAGCTCCAGGCCTGGCCCACCACGCCCGGGCCGCTGGTCCTCGAGCCGGACGCCATCGTGCGCGTCCTTCCCGCGCTGCCGGTGAGCTGGCGGACGGTGTACTTCCTTCCCCTCGGGAGCGGGCCAGTCCACGACGGTGTCCTCTATCTCGGGACCGCCTGGGCATCGCTCGCCGAGGCGGAGGCCGAGCTGCTCCGGGTCGTGGGAGAGTCGCTCGGCCCCGAGCTCGCGCGGCGTCTGGACGACGAGCGCGTCCGGGCGGGCATCCAGGCGCGCGAGGAGGCGCTCGCGGTCGTTGCGCACGACCTCCGCAACCCGCTGCACGCGGTCACCGTCGGAGTGGGCATGCTGCTCCCCCGCATCGCCGAGCCCTCGCTGCGACGCCCGGTGGAGCGGATCCAGCGCAGCGCGCAGCGGATGGAGCGGCTCCTCCAGGACCTGCTCGACATCCACGCCATCGAGGGCGGCCACTTCACCGTCAACAGGGGAGAGGTGCCGGTCACCGCGCTGATCCTCACCGCGCTGGAGTCACAGCAGAGCGTGGCCGGCCAGACCTCGGTGATCATCAACACCGACGTCGCACCCGCGCTCCCGGCCATCGACGCGGACGAGGAGCGGGTGCTTCAGGTGCTCGAGAACCTCGTGGGCAACGCGCTCAAGTTCACGCCCCCCGGTGGCGTGGTCACGGTGGGCGCGGCGCGCGCCCCGGATCCGGCCTGGGTGGCCTTCTCGGTGCGAGACACCGGCCCCGGCATCACCGAGGAGCACCTGCCGCGGATCTTCGACCGCTTCTTCCAGGCCCAGTCCTCCGACCGGCGGGGGAGCGGGCTCGGCCTCGCGATCTGCCGGGCCATCGTCGAGGCGCACGGCGGACGCATCTGGGCCGAGAGCCAGCCCGGCAAGGGCGCCGCGTTCTTCTTCACCTTGCCCACCGCCGCCGATCCGATGGAGGCGACGCCGCTCCCCGTCGAGCCAGCCTCGATTCTCCTGGTGGACGACAGGCCGGAGAACCTCACCGCGCTCGCGGCGATCCTCGAGCGGCCCGACTACCGCCTGGTGTGCGCCACCTCCGGTGAGGAGGCGCTTCGTCTCACCCTCCGCGACCGGTTCGCCGCGGCGCTGATCGACGTGGCGATGCCCCGGATGAACGGCTTCGAGGTGGCGACGCACCTCAAGACGCTCGAGCGGAGCCGCCACATCCCCATCATCTTCATCACCGCCTTCGGCGAGGACCCGGAGGAGATCCACCGGGCTTACGCTGCCGGCGGCGCCGACTACCTCGTCAAGCCGCTCGATCCGGAGATCGTCCGCAAGAAGGTCGCGGTCTTCGTCGAGCTCAGCCGCAAGCGGCAAGACTCAGAACCCTCCGCCCATTCCAGCTCCTGAGGACCCACCATGCCCAGGCTCCCACCAAAGCGCGGCGAGCAGCGCGAGAACGGAAGCGCGCAGCTTCCTCCCGACGTGAACGTCTCGGTTCAGAACGCGGCGGCGCTGGACGCCGACGTCCCGACGCAGCTCCGCGAGCTGCTCGGCGTCCTCCTCGAGGTGCGCAACGGGAACTTCGCGGTCCGGGTTCCCGGGCACTGGACCGGGCTGCTCGGAAAGATCGGGGATGCGGTCAACGATGTGGTCTCGGGCAACCAGCGCATGGCCGAGCAGCTCGGCCACGTGGGACAGGTCGTGGGCAAGGAGGGCAAGACCCGGCAGCGGGTCAAGTTCACCGGCCAGTCCGGCGCGTGGGCGGACATGGAGCACTCGGTCAACACGCTGATCGAGGACCTGCTCTGGCCCACCACCGAGGTGACCCGCGCGCTCGCCGCCGTGGCACAGGGAAACCTCTCCCAGACCATGCGCCTCGACGTGGACGGGCGGCCGCTGCAGGGCGAGTTCCTCCGCTCGGCCACCATCGTCAACTCGATGATCAAGCAGCTCGGCGTGTTCACCTCCGAGGTGACCCGCGTGGCGCGCGAGGTCGGTACCGACGGAAAGCTCGGCGGTCAGGCCGCCGTGCCCGACGTGAGCGGCGTGTGGAAGGACCTCACCGAGTCCGTGAACTACATGGCCTCGAACCTCACCGCGCAGGTCCGCAACATCTCCGAGGTGACCATCGCCGTGGCCTCCGGCGACCTCAGCAAGAAGATCACCGTGGACGTCCGCGGCGAGATCCTCCAGCTGAAGGAGGCGATCAACACGATGGTGGACCAGCTCCGGTCCTTCGCCTCGGAGGTGACCCGCGTGGCCCGCGAGGTCGGCACCGAGGGACGGCTGGGCGGTCAGGCCATCGTCCCCGGCGTGGCCGGCACGTGGAAGGACCTCACCGACTCGGTGAACGCGATGTGCGGCAACCTCACCGACCAGGTTCGGAACATCGCCCAGGTGACGACGGCGGTGGCGCGCGGTGACCTGTCGCGAAAGATCACCGTGGACGTTCGCGGAGAGATTCTCGAGCTCAAGGACACCATCAACACCATGGTGGACCAGCTCAACTCCTTCGCCTCCGAGGTGACCCGCGTGGCGCGCGAGGTCGGCACCGACGGGAAGCTGGGCGGTCAGGCGCAGGTGCCCGGGGTCGCGGGAACCTGGAAGGACCTCACCGACAACGTGAACTTCATGGCCTCCAACCTCACCGCCCAGGTGCGGAACATCGCCGAGGTGTCGACGGCGATCGCCAGCGGAGACCTGTCGCGGAAGATCACCGTGAACGTGTCGGGCGAGATCCTCCAGCTGAAGGAGACCATCAACACGATGGTGGACCAGCTGAACGCCTTCGCCGGCGAGGTGACCCGCGTCGCCCGCGAGGTGGGGACCGAGGGGCGGCTGGGCGGTCAGGCGCAGGTGCCGGGCGTGGGCGGGACCTGGAAGGACCTCACCGACTCGGTGAACTTCATGGCCGCGAACCTCACCGGCCAGGTGCGAAACATCGCCGACGTGGCCACGGCCATCGCCAACGGAGACCTCTCCAAGAAGATCACCGTGGACGTGTCGGGCGAGATCCTCCAGCTGAAGCAGACCATCAACACGATGGTGGACCAGCTGAACGCCTTCGCCGGCGAGGTGACCCGCGTCGCCCGCGAGGTGGGCACCGAGGGAAAGCTGGGCGGTCAGGCGGTGGTGCGCGGAGTGGCCGGAACCTGGAAGGACCTCACCGACTCCGTGAACTCCATGGCCTCGAACCTCACCGGCCAGGTGCGGAACATCGCCGAGGTGGCGACCGCCGTCGCGCGCGGGGACCTCAGCAAGAAGATCACCGTGGACGTGAAGGGCGAGATCCTCGAGCTGAAGAACACCATGAACATCATGGTGGACCAGCTGAACGCCTTCGCCGCCGAGGTCACCCGCGTCGCGCGCGAGGTGGGCACCGACGGGAAGCTGGGCGGTCAGGCCGAGGTGCCCGGCGTCGGCGGAACCTGGAAGGACCTCACCGACTCGGTGAACTCGATGGCCGCGAACCTCACCGGTCAGGTGCGGAACATCGCCGAGGTGGCCACCGCGATCGCGGGCGGCGACCTGTCGCGGAAGATCACCGTGGACGTGCGCGGGGAGATCCTCCAGCTGAAGGAGACCATCAACACGATGGTGGACCAGCTGAACGCCTTCGCCGGCGAGGTGACCCGCGTCGCCCGCGAGGTCGGCACCGAGGGCCGCCTGGGTGGTCAGGCGCAGGTGCCTGGAGTCGCCGGGACCTGGAAGGCGCTCACCGACAGCGTGAACTTCATGGCCGGCAACCTCACCGCCCAGGTGCGGAACATCGCGGAGGTGACCACCGCGGTGGCCCGCGGCGACCTCGGCCGGAAGATCACCGTGGACGTGAAGGGCGAGATCCTCGAGCTGAAGAACACCATCAACACCATGGTGGACCAGCTGAATGCCTTCGCCTCCGAGGTGACGCGCGTCGCCCGTGACGTGGGCACCGAGGGAAAGCTGGGCGGCCAGGCCGAGGTCCCGGGTGTGGCCGGCACCTGGAAGGACCTGACGGACAACGTGAACCTCATGGCGAAGAACCTCACCGCCCAGGTGCGGAACATCGCCGAGGTGGCCACCGCCATCGCGAGCGGCGACCTCAGCAAGAAGATCACCGTCGACGTGCGCGGCGAGCTCCTGGTGCTCAAGGAGACCCTGAACACGATGGTGGAGCAGCTCCGCTCCTTCGCCGGCGAGGTGACCCGCGTGGCGCGCGAGGTCGGCACCGAGGGCCGCCTCGGGGGTCAGGCCAACGTGCCCGGCGCGGCCGGCACCTGGAAGGACCTGACCGACAACGTGAACCTCCTCGCGGGAAACCTCACCACCCAGGTGCGGAACATCGCCGAGGTGACCACCGCCGTCGCGCGTGGGGATCTCTCCAAGAAGATCTCGGTCGACGTGAAGGGAGAGATCCTCCAGCTGAAGGAGACCATCAACACCATGGTCGACCAGCTGAACGCCTTCGCCGCCGAGGTGACCCGCGTGGCGCGCGAGGTGGGCACCGACGGAAAGCTCGGCGGTCAGGCCCAGGTCCCGGGAGTGGCCGGGACCTGGAAGGACCTCACCGACACGGTCAACGTCATGGCCGCCAACCTCACCGAGCAGGTGCGCGGTATCGCCAAGGTGGTCACCGCGGTGGCCAGCGGAGACCTGAAGCAGAACTTCACCGTCAAGGCGAAGGGAGAGGTCGCCGCCCTGGCCGACACCATCAACAACATGACCAGCACCCTGGCCACCTTCGCCGAGCAGGTGACCGGCGTGGCCCGCGAGGTGGGCGTGGAGGGCCGCCTCGGCGGTCAGGCCAACGTGCCCGGCGCGGCCGGCACCTGGAAGGACCTCACCGGCAACGTGAACCTCCTCGCGGCGAATCTCAGCACCCAGGTGCGCGCCATCGCCGAGGTGGCCACCGCGGTGACGAAGGGCGACCTGACGCGGTCGATCCAGGTCGACGCCCGCGGCGAGGTGGCCGAGCTGAAGGACAACATCAACACGATGATCGTCAACCTCCGGCTCACCACCGAGCGGAACACCGAGCAGGACTGGCTCAAGTCGAACCTCGCCCGGTTCACCGGCATGCTCCAGGGCCAGCGCGACCTGACCCGGGTGGGCCAGCTGCTCCTCTCGGAGCTCGCGCCGCTGATCGCCGCGCACCAGGGCGTCATCTACCGGACCACCGACGTCGACGCGAGCGAGCAGGCTTCACTGAAGCTCCTGGCCGCGTACGCGGACGACGGTCAGGTCGGGCACCCCACGCTGTTCCATTTCGGGGAGGGACTCGTCGGGCAGTGCGCGGTGGAGAAGCGCCGCATGCTGATCACCGACCTTCCGCCGGATACCACGCGGGTGGGCTCGGGGCTGTTCACCGCGCTCCCCCGGAACGTGATCGTCCTCCCGGTGCTCTTCGAGGGCCAGGTGAAGGCGGTCATCGAGCTTGCGTCGCTCAGCGGGTACACCGCCTCGCACCTGGCCTTCCTCGACCAGCTCACCGCCTCGATCGGCATCGTGCTCAACAGCATCGAGGCCACGATGAAGACCGAGGCCCTCCTCGAGCAGTCGCAGAAGATCGGCGCCGAGCTGCAGGCGCAGCAGAAGGAGCTGCAGCAGACCAACGAGCAGCTGGCGCAGAAGGCCCAGCAGCTCGCGGACCAGAACGCCGAGGTCGAGCGGAAGAACCAGCAGATCGAGCAGGCCCGCCGCGCGCTGGAGGACAAGGCAGAGGAGCTGGCGCTGACCTCCAAGTACAAGTCCGAGTTCCTCGCCAACATGTCGCACGAGCTCCGGACCCCGCTGAACTCCATCCTCATCCTCGGCCAGCAGCTGGCCGAGAACCCGGAGCAGAACCTCACCGCCAAGCAGGTGGACTTCGCCCGCACCATCCACAGCGCGGGAACGGATCTTCTCAACCTCATCTCCGACATCCTCGACCTGTCGAAGATCGAGTCCGGAACCGTGACCGTCGAGCCGGCCGACGTGTACTTCAGCAACCTCCTCGATACCGTGGCCCGGCCGTTCCGCCACGACGCCGAGACCCGCGGGCTGTCCTTCGAGGTGTCGCTGGATCCCGAGCTGGGGCGCAGCCTCTTCACCGACCAGAAGCGCCTGCAGCAGGTCCTCAAGAACCTCCTCTCCAACGCCTTCAAGTTCACCGAGCACGGCGGGGTGCACCTCAAGGTCTCCGCGCCGGGGCTCGGCTGGTCCAGCGAGCACCCGGTGCTCGAGCAGTCGCCGGTGGTGGTGGCCTTCGAGGTGTCGGACACCGGCATCGGCATCGCGCCGGAGAAGCAGAAGATCATCTTCGAGGCCTTCCAGCAGGCCGACGCCGGGACCTCCCGCAAGTACGGCGGCACCGGCCTCGGCCTCGCCATCAGCCGCGAGCTCTCCAACCTCCTCGGCGGGGAGATCCAGCTGCGGAGCACCCCGGGGATCGGCAGCACCTTCACCCTCTACCTGCCCATCCGCTACGTCGGCCCGTCGAGCTCGGTCCGGGAGACGGTGCGGCAGGCGCTGGTGGTGGAGCGTCCGGGTTCGGTCGTGCGGGTGGTGGAGGCCTCGGCGCCGGAGCTGGTGCCCGATGACCGCGCAGATCTCACACCCGGAGACCTCAGCCTCCTCGTGGTGGAGGACGATCCGCACTACGCCCGCGTGCTGGCGGACCTCGCGCGCGATCAGGGCTTCAAGGTGCTCATCGCAGGCCGGGGGACCGAGGCGCTGGACCTCGCCCGCGAGTTCCGGCCCGGCGCGGTCTCGCTCGACGTGTTCCTCCCCGACATGCTGGGGTGGACCGTCCTCAGCCACATGAAGCAGGACGTGAACCTGCGCCACATCCCGGTGCAGATGGTCACCCTGGACGAGAACCGGCAGCACGGTCTCAGCCGGGGCGCCTTCTCCTTCGTCACCAAGCCCGCCACCACCGAGGGGCTGGCCTCGGCGATCGAGAAGCTCCGCGAGTACACCACGCCGCGGCGGAGGAAGCTGCTCATCGTCGAGGACAACGACGTCGAGCGCACCAGCATCCAGGAGCTCCTCTCCCACGACGACATCGACATCCTCACCGCCGGCACCGGCGCGCGGGCGATGGAGATCCTCGAGCAGGAGAGGGTGGACTGCATGGTGCTCGACCTGCGCCTGCCCGACATCTCGGGATTCGAGGTGCTGGGCCGGATCCGCGACCGCGGAACCCTGCCCGACCTCCCGGTGGTCGTGTTCACCGGTCGCGAGCTGACCCCGGACGAGGACCGGCAGCTCCAGGAACTGGCGCGCACCGTGGTGCTCAAGGGCGTGGAATCGCCGGAACGGCTGCTCGACGAGACGGCGATCTTCCTCCACCGCGTCGTGTCCGACCTTCCGGCTCACAAGCAGAAGATGCTGGAGAAGCTCCACCGCTCCGACGAGGACCTCCGCGGCCGCAAGGTCCTGGTGGTGGACGACGACGTGCGGAACATCTTCGCGCTCGGCAGCGTGCTCGAGCGCCACGGGATGGACGTGTTGACCGCCCAGACGGGGCGCGAGGCGATCTCGCTCCTCGACTCCACGCCCGACGTCGCGGTGGTGCTGATGGACATCATGATGCCCGAGATGGACGGCTTCCAGACCATCCAGGTCATCCGCCACGATCAGGGGTTCCGGCGCCTCCCCATCGTGGCGCTCACCGCGAAGGCGATGAAGGGCGACCGCGAGAAGTGCCTCGACGCGGGCGCCTCGGACTACCTCGCCAAGCCGGTCAACACCGACCAGCTCCTGGCGACGCTGCGCAACTGGCTGCACCGGTAACGGCAGGAGCGGCCCCAGACGTGCCAAGGGGGAGCGGGTGACGGCTCGCTCACCCGCTCCGGGGCGGGAGCCTCCAGCGCCCCAGGGGGACACCGGACTCGTCCCTGACCTCCCGCTCGCCCGGGACGAGAGGGGCGGCCACGCGCGCCCGATCTCACCCGGGGGGACATCCTGCTCCTTGCGGAACGCGCGGACGATGACTTCGTTGGGGCGAGCATGAGGCCGCTTCGGGTGCTGCACGTCGAGGACGTGGAGGAGGACGTGCTCCTGGTGGAGCGCCACCTCCGGCGATACGGCTGGTCGGTGGAGTGGAACCGGGTGGACAGCGCCGAGGGGCTCCGCGAGGCGCTCCGCAGCCCCTGGGACGTCATCCTTTCCGACTTCAGCATGCCGCGGTTCTCGGCCCTGCAGGCGCTGGAGATCGTCCAGGCCTCGGAGCGGGCCGGGACGCCGTTCATCGTGGTCTCCGGGAGCGTCGGCGAGCAGGCGGCGATCGAGGTCCTGCTCCACGGCGCCGACGACTTCGTGAACAAGGGGAACCTCGCCCGGTTGACCCGGGCCATCGAGCACGAGCTGGACGACGCGCAGGTCCGGGCCGAGAAGCAGGAGGTGCAGCGAGCGCTCGCGGAGGCGCTGGCCTCCCGCGAGGAGCTGATCGCCATCGCCGGTCACGAGTTCCGGAATCCCCTGGCGGCGATGCAGATCACCATCGACAGCCTCGTGCGGACGGGGGCCGCCCCCGAGCACGCTCAGGCGCTGCGCCGCCAGGTCGGCCGGTTGCGGGACCTCGTCACCCGCTTCGTCGACATCGCCGCGCTGGACGCCGGCTCCTTCGAGCTCCGGATCTCGGACCTCGATCTGACGCTGATCGCGGCGCGGGAGGTCCGCCGTCTCGCGGCCGAGCCGGACCGGGTGCGCCTCGACGCACCGGAGCCCGTGACCGTGCGTGCCGACCGTGGCCGGCTCGAGCTGGTGGTGGCGGCTCTCCTCGACAACGCGCTCAAGTTCGGCGGGGCGCAGCCGGTGGAGATCCGTGTCCTCCGCGACGGCGACGGAGGTGTCCTCGAGGTGGCGGACCACGGTCCGGGCCTCGACGAGGAGGAGCGCGAGACGGTGTTCCGCCCCTTCGGCAAGCGTGCGCCAGACGACCGGGTCGATGTTGCCGACGGGATTGATCACCGGCCAGCCCGGCCCGCTGATGTGGCCCGGGTGCAGCACCACGGCAGGGACGTCCGAGCCGAGCACGATGCGCTCGATCTCGGCCTTCTTGGTGCCGTACTCGCCGTACGGGCGGCGCACGTCCGACTCGCGGGTGGGTGCAGCGGACGTGGGGCCGTGCACCCAGATCGTCCCGCACATCAACAGCCGCTCGACGTTGCCGGCGAGCCCCGCGACCAGGTCTGCGGCCGAAGCCGGTTCGAAGCAGATCATGTCGATCACGGCATCGGGACGCGCCGCGAGCACGGCGTCGACGAAGGTGCCGCCGGCCTCGGCCGCCTCGCGGTCGAGCTGAACCGTCTCCACCGAGCCCCAGGCGTCGTCGTCGCGGTAGAGGCGCTGCTTGCCCCGGCTCATCGCGACGACGTCGTGCCCGGCGCGCACCAGCGACGGCACGAGATATCCCCCGACGTGGCCGGTCGCACCGACGACCAGAACGCGCATCAGCGGCCCAGTTCCTCGCGCCATGAGTGCGTCGGCCGCCACCCGAACAACTCCTTGGCCCGGTCGTTCGCGAGCAGCGTCTGGTGCGTCGCCAACGTGCGCCGCACCTCGACGTCGGGGAACACCTCCGCGAGCAGATCGGCGGACGGGCGGTCCATCACCGTGTCGTCGTTGGCGATGATCGCGACCGCCACGCCGGCGGTGGCCGACTCGAGCGCGTGCCGGAACGCCGAGGCTGCGTCGCGGGCGTCGATGTAACCCCACAGGTTCCACTTCCGCGCCATGGCGTCGGGCCAGTAATCGGGGAAGGCCTGATAGTCCGCCGGGTCGAGCACGTTCGACAGGCGCAGCGCGACGAACGGGATGCCCGACCACGCCGAGACCTGCTCGGCCATGGCCTCGGCGACCACCTTCGACAGCGAGTAGGTCGAGGTCGGGAACGGGTAGTGGCTCTCGTCGACCGGCGCGTACTTCGGCGGGATGTCGAACGGCAGCCCGAGCGTGGTCTCGCTCGAGGCCCACACCACGCGGTCGACCTTGCGGTCGGCAGCGGCGAGGAACACGTTGGTGTTCATCGCGTTGTTCTCGTTGATCGTGCGCGCGGACGGGAACAACCCGGGCGCGGGGATGTTGGCCAGATGCGCGACCGCGTCGACGTCGGCCAGGATGTCGATCGCCTCGCCGTAATCGGTCAGGTCGGCTCTCGTGAACGTCGCGGGGCAGTCCGGCAACTTGGGGGCGATGTCGGTCGCCAGCACGTCGTGGCCGTTGTCGACCAGATCGCGCACGACCCATTTGCCTGCCTTGCCGGAGGCACCGGTGACGAGAACTCGCATGCTTCGATGCTTACCCCTTCAGCCCGGTGCTCGTCACGCTGGCCTCGGGTGCCGTGAAGGACTGACCAGCGGGGCGCGATCGCTGCGATCACGCGCGTGCAGCAGACTTCTTCCGGTGACCAGCGCTACCGGCCCGCTCGCGGCGCAGTTCCCCGTGCACCGCACCCTGCAGACGCGGTGGGCGGACAACGACCACTACGGCCACGTGAACAACGTCGTGTACTACGAGTTCTTCGACACCGCGGTGAACGGTTGGCTCATCGAGGCCAGCGGCTGTGACATACGCACATTGCCCGCGATCGGCGTGGTCGCCGAGACGTCGTGCCGCTTCCTGCGCGAGTTGACGTTCCCCGACCCGGTGGTGGTGGTCGATCCGTCGGATGGCGACGTGCTGGCGATGGTGGGCGGTCGTAAGTCCGACCAGCACGGCTTCAACCGCGCCTACGACGCACGGCGGCCGGTCGGTTCCAGCCTGAAGCCGTTCTACTACCTGATGGCGCTGAGCAATCCGTCGCGCTGGAACGTGGCTTCGCCGCTGGACGATTCG
>Ga0207647_10004135_pt1 | contig 10770 bp, 9 predicted proteins | sample KBSCornC2_FD_184295 | JGI IMG/M metagenome (GOLD analysis project Ga0207647, IMG submission 184295) | Corn rhizosphere microbial communities from Kellogg Biological Station, Michigan, USA - C2 (SPAdes) (version 2) | ecosystem: Host-associated > Plants > Roots > Rhizosphere ...
ACGTCGCGGCCGCCGACGATCTGGATCGCGATCTTCGAATCGTCGGGCAGCACGATCGGCCGGTTCGACAGCGCATGCGGCGCGATCGGCACGAGCACGATGCCCTGGAGTTGCGGGTGCAGGATCGGGCCGGCCGACGACAGCGCGTACGCGGTCGAGCCGGTCGGCGTAGCGACGATCAGGCCGTCCGAACGCTGGTTGTACATGAACCGGCCGTCGACCGACGCGCGCAGCTCGACCATCCCGGAAAAGCCGCTGCGGTTCACGACGACGTCGTTGAACGCGAGCGCGTGGTAGATCGGTTCGCCGTCGCGCACGATCCGCGCCTCGAGCAGCGAGCGCTCCTCGCGCTCGAACTTGCCCGACAGGATCACCGGCACGCGCGCCTGCATGTCGGCGGCCGCGATGTCGGTGATGAAGCCGAGCCGCCCGTGGTTGATCCCGATCAGCGGTGTCTTGTACGGCGCGAGCTGGCGGCCGATGCCGAGCATCGTGCCGTCGCCGCCGAGCACGACCGCCACGTCCGCGCGCGCCCCGATTTCGGCCGGGGTGAGCGCCGGATAGCCGGAGATGCCGATCTCGCGAGCGGTGTCGACTTCGAACACGACCTCGAAGCCGAGCTTCGCGATGCAGCCGGCCAGCGTGGTGAGCGGCTCGGCGATGCCGGGCGTGTTGCTCCGGCCCACGAGCGCGACAGTGTTGAACTGATTACCGGTTTTCATGCCGGCATTACACCATAGCTCGTTGACGAAAAGAACCGGCTGTGCGCGGACGGGGCCGGATCGGTCGGCCCGCGCGACTGGGGCCGCTGCCACTCGCCGTGCTGGCGCGGTTGCGCTAAAATTTTCCACCATGCTAGATCCTCGCGCACGAACCCTCCTGAAAACCCTGATCGAACGGTATATCGCCGACGGTCAGCCGGTCGGATCGCGCACGTTGTCCCGTTACTCCGGGCTTGAGCTGAGCCCGGCAACGATCCGCAACGTGATGTCCGACCTGGAGGAGCTCGGCCTTGTGTCGAGCCCCCACACATCGGCCGGCCGCGTGCCGACGCCGCGCGGCTATCGCCTGTTCGTCGACACGATGCTGACGGTCGAGACGCCGATCGACGCCGAGGCCGTCGCGCGGCAGGTGCAGCACACGCTGCAGGCCGGCGAACCGCAGCAGCGGGTCGTGGCGGCCGCCGCCAGCGTGCTGTCGAACCTGTCGCAGTTCGCGGGCGTCGTGCTGACGCCGCGCCGCAGCCACGTGTTCAAGCAGATCGAGTTCATGCGCCTGTCGGACAAGCGGATCCTGCTGATCATCGTGACGCCTGAGGGCGACGTGCAGAACCGGATGCTCGCGACACCGCGCGACTATTCGCCGTCGCAGCTGACCGAGGCATCCAACTACATCAACGCGCATTTCGCCGGGCTGTCGTTCGACGAGGTGCGCCGCCGCCTGCGCGACGAGATCGATCAATTGCGCGGCGACATGACCACGCTGATGCATGCGGCCGTGACGGCCAGCACCGAGGTGCCCGATACCGAGGACACCGTGCTCATTTCCGGCGAGCGCAACCTGCTCGAAGTGGCGGATCTGTCGTCCGACATGGCACGGCTGCGCAAGCTGTTCGACGTGTTCGACCAAAAGACGGGCCTCCTGCAACTGCTCGACGTGTCGAGCCACGCCCAGGGCGTGCAGATCTTCATCGGCGGGGAATCGACGCTCGTGCCGATCGAGGAGATGAGCGTCGTCACCGCACCCTACGAGGTGAACGGCCAGATCGTCGGCACGCTCGGCGTGATCGGCCCGACCCGCATGGCCTACAACCGCGTGATCCCGATCGTCGACATCACCGCGCGCCTGCTGTCGCTCACACTGAGCCAGCAATAACCTGACCGGCACCGTCCCGCCATCGTGCCGCGGCGGCGCGCGCACCGCCATTCGGCCGAACGGCCAGCCGACCCGAGCGGGGCAGCCCGCTATAATTGAGAGCCGTCCGACTGCGTGCCCCGAGCACGTTCCTGCCCATGCGTTTCGATCTTGAGCCGCCTTCGAGCGTCGCGGCCGCCCATCGTACCGGCGTGCTGCTGATCAATCTCGGCACGCCCGACGCCCCGACGCCGCGCGCGGTGCGGCGCTATCTGGCCGAATTCCTGTCGGATCCTCGCGTCGTCGAAATCCCGCAGGTCGTCTGGCAGGTACTGCTGCGCACGCTGATCCTGCCGCTGCGCGGCCGCGCGTCCGCGAAGAAATACGCGGCCGTCTGGATGCCCGAGGGTTCGCCGCTGCGCGTCTACACCGAGCGGCAGACCGAGGGCGTGCGGCACCTGCTCGCATCGAACGCCTATCAGGTGACGGTCGATTACGCGATGCGCTACGGCAGCCCGAACATCGCGCAGGCGCTCGCGCAGTTCAAGCGGGCGGGCGTCGAGCGCGTGCTGCTGATGCCGATGTATCCGCAATACTCGGCGTCCACCACCGCGACGGCATTCGATGCCGCGTTCGCCGCGCTCGCGCGGATGCGCAACCAGCCGGAAGTGCGCACGGTGCGGCAGTACGCCGACCATCCGGCCTACATCCACGCGCTTGCCGAGCAGGTGCGCCAGTACTGGGCGCAGCACGGCCGGCCCGATTTCGCGGCCGGCGACAAGCTCGTGCTGAGCTTTCACGGCGTGCCGAAACGCACGCTCGACCTGGGCGACCCCTATCACGACCAGTGCCAGCAGACGGGCGCGCTGCTGATGGCCGCGCTCGGGCTGTCGACGCTCGAATGCCGCGTGACGTTCCAGTCACGCTTCGGCAAGGCCGAATGGCTGCAGCCGTACACGGCGCCGACGCTGCGCGAGCTCGGCGCGGCCGGCGTGCGGCGAGCCGATGTGTTCTGTCCCGGTTTTACGGCCGATTGCCTGGAGACGATCGAGGAAATCGGGATGGAGGTGCGCGACGAGTTCATCGCGGGCGGCGGCCAGGCGTTCCACCGGATTCCGTGCCTGAACGGCGCGCACGCGTGGATCGGCGCGCTCGGCGAGATCGTCGCCGAGAATCTGCAGGGCTGGCCGGTGAAGGCCGCGCAGCCCGACATGGTGAACTGAAGGTGAACTGAAATGACGGCACGCCCCCTAGGCGCACTGCGTTCGCCGTTCGAGCGGGCGGTCAGCCGCGATGGGGCGGCACGGCGGAGGCTGGCATGAACTACAAGATTTCGACGGAACCCGGCGCGCGGCTGCGCATCGACAAATGGCTGTGGGCAGCCCGCTTCTTCAAGACGCGCTCGCTCGCGTCCGACGCGGTCGACAAGGGGCACGTGAAGATCGGCGGCGCGGCGGTCAAGCCGGCGAAGGACGTGCGCGTGGGCGACGAGGTCGAGATTGCGATCGACGGTGTCGTCTGGCACATTGCCGTGCTGGGAATTTGCGACGTGCGCGGGCCGGCGAGCATCGCGCAGACGCTCTACGCGGAAACGGAAGCCGGGCGCGTCGCGCGGCTCGCCGAACTCGAACGGCGCCGCACGTATCGGGAGCCGGCGGCGGAACTGCACGGCCGGCCGACCAAGCGCGACCGGCGCATCATCGACAGATTTTCGGGTGGAAGCTGAACATCTGGTCGAACGTCGCCCGCGCGCTTCCGTATTCGGTCGTGCGGTCGGTGACGGCTCCGGACAGGCAGATGGTGGTGGTGCCGGCAATCAGTACCAGCGCGACCACCGATATGGCAAAGGTCAGTTTCACGGTACTCGCCTCGTGGGACGGTTGAATGCGGCGCCAGGTGAATGTCAGGCGGCGGTCAGCTAGGGGTAAACACGCTTTCCGACGCTTGAGTTGGAGTGTAGTGCAGCCCCTCGAGCCGAGCTAGTACTAGTCAGGTAAGCGTTGTTACCGGTCGTTTCGTCCGGTTTGGCGGCAAATGCGCGCAATGGGGCGGCGCGCAGCGCGGTTGTTTCGCGGCATTGGCGAATGCCGGCGAATAACCCTCTTGAAGTCGCAGTTTTCGCCCTTATTTGCACCATGAATGTGCGGTGCCGCCGGGTATACGGTCCGGCGGTTGCCGATTTGGCTTCAACCTCTAATCGACTTTCAGCGACATGGAAAACACGCAAGAGAACCCGGCTACCCCATCGGCCGATGACATCGGCAGCGAGAAGCAGGCGGCGCAAGGCGCTGCTCCCGCCGCCGAAGCAGCCGACGCGGCGCTCGCGGAGGCTCAAGCCAAGGTCGCCGAGCTGCAGGAGAGCTATCTCCGGGCGAAGGCCGAGACGGAGAACGTCCGCCGCCGCGCGCAGGACGACGTCTCGAAGGCGCACAAGTTTGCGATCGAGAGCTTCGCCGAGCACCTGCTGCCGGTGCTGGACAGCCTCGAGGCCGCCGTCGGCGACACGTCCGGCGACATCACGAAGGTGCGCGAAGGCGTCGAGCTGACGCTGCGCCAGTTGACGAGCGCGCTCGAGAAGGGCCGCGTCGTCGCGATCAACCCGGTCGGCGAGAAGTTCGATCCGCACCAGCACCAGGCGATTTCGATGGTGCCGGCCGAGCAGGAGCCGAATACCGTCGTGACGGTCCTGCAAAAGGGCTACATGATCGCCGACCGCGTGCTGCGCCCGGCGCTCGTCACGGTCGCCCAGCCGAAGTAAGGCTGCCGCGATGATTCCCGCCGGCGTCGATCCGGCCGCGTTCAACGCGTTCGACATGCAGGCGCTGGCGCCCGACACGTTCGACGCCGGTGTCGCCGGCGCCGGCGATGCGCTCGCCGTGGTGTTCTTCTGGGGCGTCGACTGCTTCAATTGCGAGATCGCGAAGAAGGCGATGCTCGCCCAGCCGGACGCGATCCGCGCGCTGGGCCTGAAGTGGTTCCACTGCAACGTGTACGAATACCCTGAGCTGGGGCGCCGCTTCGGCCTGCACGGCGTGCCGACGTGGTTCTTCTTCCACCGCGGCAAGCGGCTCGGCCGCGCGACCGGCTGGCATGGTCTCGCGCAGTTCCAGGCAGCGGTGTCGGCGGCGCGCGCGAAGATCGCCGCGGCCGGCGCGCAGCCGGCCGAGCGCGACGGCGGCCCGCACGATCCAGCTACCGGCGGCGATTGAAAAAATTTAATATCCGCATCGCTGGGCGGGTCTTGAAAACGGGCCGGCCGGACGCATTTCGGGAACAGAGTTGAATTCAGGCGCGCGAAACCGCCCAAAAACGCGGGGTTTCGCGCAGCAAACAAGCATTTCTGGAGATTAGGAAAATGGGAAAGATCATCGGTATTGACCTCGGCACCACGAACTCGTGCGTCGCCATCATGGAAGGCAACCAGGTCAAGGTCATCGAGAACTCGGAAGGCACGCGCACGACGCCGTCGATCATCGCCTACATGGACGATAACGAAGTGCTCGTCGGCGCGCCGGCCAAGCGTCAGTCCGTGACCAACCCGCGGAACACGCTGTTCGCCGTGAAGCGCCTGATCGGCCGCCGCTTCGAGGAGAAGGAAGTCCAGAAGGACATCGGCCTGATGCCGTACGCGATCATCAAGGCCGACAACGGCGACGCATGGGTCGAAGCGCACGGCGAGAAGCTCGCGCCGCCGCAGGTTTCGGCGGAAGTGCTGCGCAAGATGAAGAAGACGGCCGAAGACTACCTCGGCGAGCCGGTCACGGAAGCCGTGATCACGGTGCCGGCGTACTTCAACGACAGCCAGCGCCAGGCAACCAAGGACGCCGGCCGCATCGCGGGCCTCGAAGTCAAGCGGATCATCAACGAGCCGACCGCGGCCGCGCTCGCATTCGGCCTCGACAAGGCCGAGAAGGGCGACCGCAAGATCGCCGTGTATGACCTCGGCGGCGGCACGTTCGACGTGTCGATCATCGAGATCGCGGACGTCGACGGCGAAATGCAGTTCGAAGTGCTGTCGACCAACGGCGATACGTTCCTCGGCGGCGAGGACTTCGACCAGCGCATCATCGATTACATCATCGGCGAGTTCAAGAAGGAGCAGGGCGTCGACCTGTCGAAGGACGTGCTCGCGCTGCAGCGCCTGAAGGAAGCGGCCGAAAAGGCGAAGATCGAGCTGTCGTCGAGCCAGCAGACCGAAATCAACCTGCCGTACATCACGGCCGACGCATCGGGTCCGAAGCACTTGAACCTGAAGATCACCCGCGCGAAGCTGGAAGCGCTGGTCGAGGACCTCGTCGAGCGCACGATCGAACCGTGCCGCATCGCGATCAAGGACGCCGGCGTCAAGGTGTCGGACATCGACGACGTGATCCTGGTCGGCGGCCAGACCCGCATGCCGAAGGTGCAGGAGAAGGTGAAGGAGTTCTTCGGCAAGGATCCGCGCCGTGACGTGAACCCGGACGAAGCCGTCGCGGTTGGCGCGGCGATCCAGGGCCAGGTGCTGTCGGGCGACCGCAAGGACGTGCTGCTGCTCGACGTGACCCCGCTGTCGCTCGGTATCGAGACGCTCGGCGGCGTGATGACGAAGATGATCAGCAAGAACACGACGATCCCGACGAAGCACGCACAGGTGTATTCGACGGCGGACGACAACCAGTCGGCCGTGACGATCAAGGTGTTCCAGGGCGAACGCGAGATGGCGGCAGGCAACAAGCTGCTCGGCGAGTTCAACCTCGAAGGCATCCCGCCGTCGCCGCGCGGCGTGCCGCAGATCGAAGTGACCTTCGACATCGACGCGAACGGCATCCTGCACGTCGGCGCGAAGGACAAGGCGACCGGCAAGGAAAACAAGATCACGATCAAGGCGAACTCGGGCCTGACCGACGCCGAAATCGATCAAATGATCAAGGACGCGGAAGCGAACGCAGCGGAAGACCACAAGCTGCGCGAGCTGGCTGATTCGCGCAACCAGGGCGACGCGCTGGTCCACAGCACGAAGAAGGCGCTCACCGAGTACGGCGACAAGCTGGACGCGGGCGAGAAGGAAAAGATCGAAGCGGCGCTGAAGTCGCTCGAGGACGCGCTGAAGGATACGTCGGCCGACAAGGCGGCGATCGACGCGAAGGTCGAGGAACTCGGTCAGGTTTCGCAGAAGCTCGGCGAAAAGATGTACGCCGACATGCAGGCGCAGCAGGCCGGTGCGGCCGGCGCGGCGGGTGCAGCGGAAGGCGCGGCCCACGCGGGTGGTGCGCAGCAGGCCGCCGACGACGTCGTCGACGCCGAGTTCAAGGAAGTGAAGAAGGACTAAGCCAGGTTGCCATGGCACCGCACGCCGCGCGCGATACGCGCGCGGCGCGGTTGAACAGCGGTCTGTCTTTCCCTTCCGGATGGCCGGATCGACTCCACGCCTGGCGGGCTTCGCGGCCCTCCGGGCACATTTGTTTTTTGGCGGGTGCTGCGCGAGCCGTCCGCGGACGGCGCAGCGCCAGACGAGTCGAGAGACTTTACTGCGGGCGAAAGGAGCCGCCGCGCGTGCGACGCGCGAAGGCACATGAATCGATATGGCGAAACGGGATTACTACGAGGTTCTGGGCGTCGCGAAGAACGCGAGCGACGACGAAATCAAGAAGGCATATCGCAAGCTTGCGATGAAGTATCACCCTGACCGCAATCCGGACAGCAAGGATGCGGAAGAGCATTTCAAGGAGGCGAAGGAAGCCTATGAAATGCTGTCGGACGGCCAGAAGCGGGCGGCGTACGACCAGTACGGCCACGCGGGCGTCGATCCGAACATGGGCGGTGCGGGCGGCCAGGGTTTCGGCGGTTTCGCGGATGCGTTCGGCGATATCTTCGGCGACATCTTCGGCCAGGCCGCGGGCGGCGCCGCGCGCGGCGGCCGCGGCGGCCCGCAGGTGTATCGCGGCGCCGACCTGCGCTACAGCATGGAAATCACGCTCGAGCAGGCCGCGCACGGCTACGACACGCAGATCCGCGTGCCGAGCTGGGTGTCGTGCGAAGTCTGTCACGGCTCGGGCGCGAAGCCCGGCACGAAGCCGGAAACCTGCCCGACCTGTCATGGCCAGGGCACGGTGCGCATGTCGCAGGGTTTCTTCAGCATCCAGCAGACGTGTCCGAAGTGCCACGGCACCGGCACCTACATCCCGGAACCGTGCGTGCACTGCCACGGGTCGGGCAAGGTGAAGGAAACCAAGACGCTCGAAGTGAAGATCCCGGCCGGCATCGACGACGGGATGCGGATCCGCTCGGCCGGCAACGGCGAGCCCGGCATCAACGGCGGGCCGCCGGGCGATCTGTACGTCGAGATCCACATCAAGCCGCATTCGGTGTTCGAGCGCGACGGCGACGATCTGCACTGCCAGATGCCGATCCCGTTCACGACCGCCGCACTCGGCGGCGAGATCGAGGTGCCGACGCTGGCCGGCCGCGCATCGTTCCCGGTGCCGGAAGGCACGCAGTCGGGCAAGACGTTCCGCCTGCGCGGCAAGGGCATCAAGGGTCTGCGTTCGAGCATCGCGGGTGATCTGTACGTACACGTGCAGGTCGAGACGCCCGTGAAGCTGACCGACCAGCAACGCGACCTGCTCAAGCAGTTCGAGAAGTCGCTGGCCGAGGGCGGTGCGCGTCACAGCCCGCAGAGCAAGAGCTGGTTCGACCGGGTGAAGAGCTTCTTCGAGTAACGGCATGACTGAAGGCAACGAGAGCGCGTCATTCGCGCTCTTGGACGATTGCGACTCGACCGCGGTTGCGCGGTCGAGTCGTTTGTATTCCGGTTTCGTGCGCGAACGCGTATGCACGGATCCGGCGCGGCTCGACGAAGTCGATGCGGCGGTGGCGCAGGACATGCGCGACGGGCTGCATGCGGTGGTCGTCGGCGATTACGAATTCGGACGCAATCTGGAAAGAGCGCAGCCGGGCCATGCCCCGCTGCGCTTTTTGCTGTATGCGCGCTGCGAGCGCCTGTCGCGCGACGAAGTCGACGCGTGGCTCGCGCAGCAGGATGGCGGCGGCGCGCCGTCGATCGCCGGCGTCGCGCACGTCGCGAAGAGCGTGTCGCGCGATGCGTTCGACGCGGCGATCGCCGCCGTGCACGATGCACTGCGCGCGGGCGACTCGTATCAGATCAACTACACGTACCGGCTGAATTTCGACATGTTCGGCACGCCGACCGCGCTGTACCGGCGGCTGCGCGCGCGTCAGCCCGTGCGTTACGGCGCGTTGATCGCGCTGCCCTGCGGCGCGTGGGTCGTGTCGTGCTCGCCGGAGCTGTTCGTCGAGAAGCACGGCGACGTGCTGCGCGCGCGGCCGATGAAGGGCACCGCGCCGCGCTCGGCCGATCCGCGTGACGATGCGGCGGCGGCCGCGTTCCTCGCGAACGATCCGAAGAACCGCGCGGAAAACGTGATGATCGTCGACTTGCTGCGCAACGACGTGTCGCGGGTCGCGCGCACGGGCACGGTCAAGGTGCCGGCGCTGTTCTCGGTCGAGCCGTATGCGTCGGTGTGGCAGATGACGTCGACGGTCGAGGCCGGCTGGCGCGACGGGACGACGTTCGCGCAGATGCTGCGCGCACTGTTTCCATGCGGATCGATCACCGGTGCGCCGAAGCACAAGACGATGGAACTGATCGACGCGATCGAGTCGACGCCGCGTGGGCTCTATACGGGCGCGATCGGCTGGCTCGATGCGCCGAAGGAAGGCCACTCGACAGGCGATGCGGCGCCCGACGGCGTGGCCGGCTGCGGCGATTTCTGCCTGTCGGTCGCGATCCGGACGCTCACGCTCGAAGCGGTCGGTATCGATGCTGTCGCAACGGTCGACGCGCGCGAGGCGGCGGCGCGCGGGGCCGGCCGGCGGCGCGGCATGATGGGGGTCGGCGCGGGCATCGTGCTCGACAGCGTGGCCGCCGACGAATATGCGGAGTGTGAATTGAAAGCACGATTCCTGACCGACGCCGATCCCGGCTTCCAGTTGTTCGAAACCACGGCGGCCACGCGTGCGAACGGCATCCGGTATCTCGAGCGCCATCTCGCGCGGCTGCAGGGCAGCGCGGATGCGTTCGGCTTTCGCCTCGACGCCGACGCATTGCGTCGCGAGGTCGATGCGCGCTGCGCGGCGCTCGACGGCGATGGCCCGTACCGGATGAAGCTCGCGCTCGCGAAGGACGGCACGCTCGACATCACGGTCGCGGTGCTGAAGCCGCTGCCTGCGGGGCCGGTCCGCGTGATGCTCGCGTCCGAGCACGGCTTTGCGCCGACCCGCACCGACGATGCGCTGCTGCTGCACAAGACCACGCGCCGCGCGGAATACGACCGTGCATGGCAGGAGGCGGAAGCGCTCGGCGGCTTCGACATGCTGTTCGTCAACGAGCGCGGCGAGGTGACGGAAGGCGGGCGCTCGAACCTGTTCGTGAAGCTCGACGGCCAGTGGGTGACGCCGCCGCTGGCGAGTGGCGTGCTGCCCGGCGTGATGCGCGGCGTGCTGCTCGACGACCGCGCGTTCGGCGCGGTGGAGCGTATCGTCACGCGTGACGACCTTGCGCGCGCGCAAGCGCTGCTGCTGACCAACGCGCTGCGTGGTGCGCTCGACGCGGTATTGACATGACGCAATGAGGGTTCGGGCCGTGTGCCCGAAGGACCGGTCGCACACCTTCGGCAACCGGACGTCCAGACAAAAAAGCGCGGCACCCCGCAAAGGGTGCCGCGCTTTTTTGCATCGAGACGACGCCGGCGAACGAGTCGCCGGCCGCGCGTCAGAACGAATGTTCCGGGCCGGGGAACGAACTGTCCTTCACCGCGTGCACATAGGCTTCGACGGCCGCCTGGATGGTCGGCTGGCCCTGCATGAAGTCCTTCACGAAGCGCGGACGCTTGCCGGGGAAAATGCCGAGCATGTCGT
>Ga0207647_10004139_pt1 | contig 10765 bp, 6 predicted proteins | sample KBSCornC2_FD_184295 | JGI IMG/M metagenome (GOLD analysis project Ga0207647, IMG submission 184295) | Corn rhizosphere microbial communities from Kellogg Biological Station, Michigan, USA - C2 (SPAdes) (version 2) | ecosystem: Host-associated > Plants > Roots > Rhizosphere ...
TCGAACGTCGCGCTGGCGGCAAAAGTAAAGCTGAGCGCGCCGGCCTGCTTGCGGCGCGTCGAACGTCTAAAGGAATCTGGCCTGATTCGCGGCGTGGTCGCGTTGATCGACCCGAAGTCCGCGGGCGCGGGCATGCTCGTGATCATCGGCGTGGTGCTCGATCGCTCCACGCCCGAATCGTTTGCGAACTTCGAAAAGGCCGCGCAGAAAGTGCCGGGCTGCATGGAGTGCCATGTCGTGACCGGCGAATTCGATTACTTCATGACCATCCGCACGCGCGACAGCGACAGCTTCAATCGCCTGCATGCCGAGCAGTTGCTCTATTTGCCCGGCGTGCGGCAGATCCGCTCGTTCATGGTGCTCAAGGAAATTCTGTCGACCACCCGTTTTCCGCTTTGACGTCTTCGCCGATGGTCCGCGTTCGCCTGCGTTCGCCGGCGCGAAGAGAAAAACACGCGCATGCTATTGGAGGCTGTCATTAACGCGGCGCTCGCGCGACTAATACTCGGGGCCATTCGAGCCACGCGAAACGCGCCGGGCCGCGTGAACCGCGCGTGAACCGAAAGGTATCGCCGTTATGCAGGTGCAATGAGGACAGACAGGACAGACATCATGAACATCGACAAACGTATCGACACCAAGCGCTCCCGCTCGCGCGTGGCAAGAATTTCCGTTGGCATCGGCTTCGGCGCGCTCGCACTGCTGCTCGCGCAACGCATGGCGTTTTCGTCGGAAAACGCGGTGCCGATCGCGCCGCCTGCGCTTGACGAGCCCGTCTCCGCCGCGTCGGCGCATGAAGAAACCGCGGTCTTCGCGGGCGGCTGCTTCTGGGGCGTGCAGGGCGTATTTCAGCACGTGCGCGGCGTGAAGCAGGCGGTGTCCGGCTATTCGGGCGGCCAGCGCGACACGGCGCATTACGAAACGGTGAGCGGCGGCGCGACCGGCCACGCTGAATCGGTGCAAGTCGCGTTCGATCCCGCGCAAGTCACCTACGGCCAGTTATTGCAGGTGTACTTCTCGGTGATTCACGACCCGACGCAATTGAATCGCCAGGGCCCGGACAGCGGCACGCAATACCGGTCGGCGGTGTTCCCATTGAACGATGCGCAGCGGCGAGTCGCGCAGAGCTATATCGCGCAACTCGATAAAGCGCACACATTCGCGGCGCCCATCGTGACAAAGGTGGAACCGTTCAAGGGCTTTTATCCGGCCGAGTTCTATCACCAGAACTACCTGACGCAACATCCGAACTCGGGGTACATTGCGCTTTACGATTTGCCGAAGGTCGCCAGTTTGAAGCGTCTTTTCCCCAATCTGTACAGTGACAAACCCGTGCTTGTTCAGGCCGCGCAATGAGGCGCGCGGCGTCGTCCGGTCATGGGCCTAATGAGCCTTGAATCGGCTTTAGAAAAAAGCGCTGCCCCGTGCAGCGCTTTTTTATTGGCTTCTCTCGCGGTGAAGAGAGGCGGCTGGAGGCGCGCCTCCACGTCGTAGGCCCGCATCTTGCACTAGCAGGTCCGTCGGCAAAACTTTCGCTCTGTCTGTTCCGACGAATACCGCAGCAGTAAGCCTTGTGCATTGCGGTAGACGGACCTGGCGCAGTAACCGGTTTTGCCGTGCAACGCATCCTGTTGCTGAAAAACTTACATGTCGCGAGTAGCAACGCGGCGGTCGCCCGAGTTCATCGCCCGACGCGCTGGGCTTGGAGCGAGCAAACGTAACCCTCTTCGCGATACGCGAGATTGGAGGCATTGGTGTTGAACAGCCGTAGAAAGCGGATCAACGAGGTCCGCAATAAACAAACAGGCATCGCGGCAATTTGCTGGGTAGCCGTCGCCATCGGCGGCGTTGCTGCTCTTCCGGGGACGGCGTTCGCGCAAACGCCTTCGCCATTGGGCGAATGGCAGTACTCGGTGGGCATTCCGCTGCAAAAGATGTGGCAGCCGACGATCCCCGACTGGCAATTGCGCGTTGGCGCTGCTGCGTCGTTTCAGCCGCGCTACGAAGGCTCGGACCGCTATCACCTGATGGCCGGCCCGAGCATCGACGTGCGCTATAAAGACCTGTTCTTCTTATCGAGCGGCGAAGGTTTCGGGGTCAACTTCGCGCAAGGCCCGAACTGGCGCGCGAGCCTCGCAGCGGTCTACGACCTGGGCCGCCGCGCACACGACGATCCGCAGGAACTGAACGGTCTGGGCAATATCAATGCCGCGCCGGGGCTCAAGCTTTCCGGCGAATACGTCATATCCAAAGACTTTCCGCTGGTCTTGCGCGCGGACGTGCGCCGCTATTTCGGCGGATCGAATGGATGGATCGGCGATCTCGGCGCATATATGCCGATGCCCGGCAGCACGAAGAAATTCTTCTGGTTCGCCGGCCCGAACGTCACGCTCGCGGACTCGACTTATATGAATAGCTGGTTCGGCGTGAATCAGCAACAGGCGGCGCATTCGCAGTTTCGGCAGTATCACGCGAGCGCGGGCTTCAAGTCGGTGGGCTTCGGTATCAGCGCTGTGTGGCTGTTCGACAAGCACTGGTTCGCTACCGCCGACGGCGCGTTCCAGCAACTCGTCGGCAGTGCGGGGAATAGTCCGGTCACGCATCGCAAGGGCAATGGCGTTGCGGACATATCGATCAACTACCGGTTCTGAGTGACGCACAAACGGCAAGTGACTGATTGCGTAACCGCACTGGTTACGCAACCAGCGCGGTTACGGATTCACGTGCGGCGCCGCTTGCAGCCGATGCGTGTTTTTCGACGCTGCAGCGGCGGATGCCGCCGCTTCCGATACGCCTGCGGGACCGGCTGCAATATCGCTCGGACGCGAACTGCTGACCGCCTGCGGATAGAGCGCGAGCAACGCGCGCAATACGCCGTTGGTCCAGCCGAATCCATCCTGCAACGGATATTCGCCGCCGCCCGCGGACACGCCGGGCGAGGCCGCTTCCACATCGTATTTTTCGACGAGTTTTCCAGTGTGCTGAAAGTAAGAGACGTTGGTCTTGATCCAGCGCGTCGCAATGGTTTGCGCGAGCGCGGGTTCGCTGTAACGGCGCAGGCCGATCACCGCGAGGTATTGCAGCGGCGCCCAGCCGTTTGGCGCATCCCATTGCTGGCCGCTCGCGACCAGTGTAGTAGCGAGGCCGCCGGGGCGCAGCAACTGGCGCTGCACGGTCGCTGCGACGGCCTTCGCCTGCTGCCGGCTCGCGACGCCCGCATAAAGCGGATACACCGTGGCCGCGGTCAGCCTGTGCGTGAGCGTGCGATGCACGAAGTCGTAGTCGCCGAACGCCTGCAATTGCGGGTCCCACAGCACGCGTCGAATGGTGTCGGCGCGGCTCGCGGCGCGCTGCGCCATGTTCTCCGCATGCGTGACGTCGCCGCGCATCCGGTACGCCTTCGCAAGCGCGCGTTCGAGATCGACCAGCAGGCAATTGAGATCGACGGGCACGAGCGACGTGACATCGACGGTAGCGAGCGTCTTGCCGTCGGCGAACCAGCGCGAGTTGAAGTCCCAGCCCGTTTCGCCGCCCGCGCGCAGATTGCGCCACAGGTCTTCGGCGTTGCGTTGCGGCGTTTGCTGCGACGTGGCGACGTCTTCGCGATACGACTCGTCGCGTGGCGCCGCGCGCTCGTCCCAGTAACGGTTGAGCAGCGTGCCGTCCGCGAGGCGCACGACATGGCGGTTCGCATGGCCGGCGGCGAGGCCCTCGCTGCCGTTCATCCAGTACGCGTATTCGCGTTGCAGCTCGGGCAGGTATTGGGCGTAGACAGCGTCGCCGTCCTTCTCGGCCACGAGCCGCACCATCTGCGCGAAGAAAGGCGGTTGCGAGCGGCTCAGATAGTAAGTGCGGTTGCCGTTTGGAATATGGCCGTACCGATTGATCAGGGTTGCGAAGTTCTTCAGTTCGTCGACAACCCACGCATGCCGGCCGCTGGCCTCCAGACCGAGCATGATGAAGTACGAGTCCCAGTAATAGATTTCGTCGAAGCGGTCGCCCGGCACGATGTACGCATCGGGCAGCGGCAGCAGCGACGACCATGGACTCGCCGCGGCATCCGGCTCACGGCGCAGCACGTTCCACAGCGTATCGATATGACTCACCACGTCCTCGTTCGGATCGGACACATAGCTCTTCGACATACGAACGGGCAGCGTGAAATTGCGCTTCACGAAGTCGCCGAGGTTGAAACCCGGTTGCTGCCTGGCGGTTTCGTACGCCGCGGCAATCTGTGCAGGCGGCGTGAGCGGCACCATGTCGGCGAAGGTCTTGCTGTCGGGATAGAGGTGAGCCAGTTGCACGTCCCGATAGAGGTCGGGATATTGCTCGGAGGGCGGCACCGGCACCACCGGCGACGCCTGCACGGGGGGCTCCACATGCAGTGCGACACGCGTGATGCCGCTTGCTCGCGGCGCTGCATCGGCAGCCGGGACCGCGGCCGCGAGCGACGCATGCAGCGCGAGTGCGGCGGCGAGTGCGGCGACATGCGCGTTCACACGCGTGGCACCAGACCAGCCGACATGCAGGGCGCCCAGCGCGCGACGCACATAGAGACGGGCAACAGCGGCGAAAGCGTGAACTGTCATCGGCAGGAGAAAAGACGTCGAAGCATGAATAGGTCAAAGATGTGGACATTGTTCGCATCATTGACCGCGCGCGCCCCGGCAAAGTTGCGTGTATCTGCTCGGCCTTGTCCAGCAAGGCGGAGCGCGGTGGCGCACGCAAAATGCAAAGCCCGTCCTGTATGATTATGCGGCTGTGTAAGAACCCGAAAACGCCACGCGGAAAACCCGAAAAATATTCCGGATCGCAATGATCCGTTTTGCTGAATATAGAAAAAATGACCGCATCCCAGGTTGTCGACGAACGTTACTTTCGCGGCATTGTCCGCCGCAACATCGCCTTACCTCTCTTTGTCGGCCTGATCACGATAGCCGTGTTCGTCGGTCTGATCGGGTACCTGGTTTCCACCACGAATTGGGCCGAGCATTCCGAGCGCGTGGTCGGCAAGGCCAACGAAATGTTGCGACTCGCAGTCGATCGCGAATCGTCGATGCGCGGCTTTCTGATCACCGGAGACGAAAGTTTTCTCGCGCAGTACGAAAACGGCGGACCGCAGTTCAAGGCGCAAATGGAAGACCTGCAGCGCCTCGTTGCCGACAATCCGCCGCAAGTCGAGAAGCTCAGGCAGATTCAGGCGATCCAGGACCGTTGGACTCGCTTCGCCGAAAGCATGATCGATGCGCGCCGCAGAATGCAGGACGTCACGAGTGCCGTGGCGAGCGGCCGCGGCAAGATGGAATTCGACGAGACCCGGAAGGAGTTCGGCGATTTTCTCGAAGTCGAATTGCGCTTGCGACAGGAGCGCGGCGAGGCGTCGCGACGCGTCTCCGGAATATTGGTCAGCGTGTTCCTGATCTTCAGCATCGGCGTGAATGGTCTGCTTGCATGGATGGGCCGGCGCGAACTGCTCAACCTGGCGGGGACCTACGACAGAGCGATACGCCAGCAAGCCGAACAGACGGAAGCGCTGGAAAAACAGGCATGGTTGCGCTCCGGTCAGCGCATGCTGGCCGAGAGAGTGGTTGGCGCGGCCACGCCGCACCTCGTCGGCCGCGCGATGCTCGACTGCCTTGCGCAGTACATGGAGGCTGCCGTCGGCGCCGTTTATGTGCGCGACAAGCGGCACGGCACACTGCGCCGCATCGCGACTTACGGCTTCAGCCGCGAGAGCGAGCAGGCCACCGGGCGCGATCTCAGCGACGCCGACACGCTGGTCGGCGAGGTCGCACTCTCGCGCCGTATGGTCGTGATGCGCGAGGTGCCGGAAAACTACGTGCAAGTGGTTTCTGCAACCGGAAAAGCTGCGCCGAAAAACCTGATCATCATGCCGATCAGGAGCGAAGGCGAAGTCAACGGCGTCGTGGAACTGGGCTTTATCCGCGCACTTGCGCCGCGTGACGAAGAGTTCATCGAATTCGTCAGCGACAGCATGGGCGATTTCATCGAAGCGGCACTGTATCGCGAGCGCCTGCAAGATGCGCTGATCGAAACGCAGCAGTTGAATGAGGAGCTTCAGGTTCAGCAGGAGGAGTTGCGTGTTTCGAACGAAGGGCTCGAAGAGCGCGGCCGCGCGCTGCTCGAATCGCAAACGCGCCTGGAAGCGCAGCAGGCCGAGCTCGAACAGACGAACGTGCAACTCGAGGAGTATGCGCAGCGCCTCGAGCGGCAGAAAGCCGATCTGCTGCGCGCGCAGGGCAACCTTGCGGCGAACGCCGAGCGCCTCGAGCAATCGAGCCGCTACAAGTCCGAGTTCCTCGCCAACATGTCGCACGAGTTGCGCACGCCGCTGAACAGTTCGCTGATTCTCGCGAAGCTGCTGCAACAGAACCGCAGCGGCAATCTGACCGAGGAGCAGGTGCGCTATGCGGAAACCATCCACGCATCCAACAGCGACCTGCTGGTGCTGATCAACGACATTCTCGATCTGTCGAAGGTCGAGGCGGGTCAGGTGACTGTCGAACTCGAAACCGTGTCGCTCGACGCAACGCTGCAATCGCTTGAAGAGATGTTCAAGCCGATGGCGGATGCGAAGCACCTGAGCCTCGCGTTCGACCGCTCGCCTGGGGTGCCGGATACGTTCATCGGCGACGGCCAGCGTGTCACGCAGATACTGCGCAATCTGCTGTCCAACGCGGTGAAGTTCACGCAGCGCGGCGAGGTTGCGCTATCGGTCGCGCCTGCGGACGGCGACATGCTGCGTATCGATGTGCGCGATTCCGGCATCGGCATCGCGGCCGACAAGCTGGAGATGATTTTCGAAGCGTTCCAGCAGGCTGACGGATCCACCAGTCGTCAGTACGGCGGCAGCGGACTCGGCCTGTCCATTTCGCGGGAATTTGCGCGACTGATGGGCGGCCGGATCACCGTTGTCAGCGAAGTGGGCAAGGGTAGCGTCTTCACGCTGTGGTTGCCGCTCGACGCGCGTGCAGCGCTAGCGGACGACGGCGAGAACACAGCCGCCGCGGCCGGTACGGCTACGGCAACCGCCACGGCGCAGGCTCGGGCGGCAGGCAACGCTGAGACCGCCGGTGACACGCGGGGCGAGCCGCTGCTTTCTCCCACTTCATGGAGCGGCGCTGCGTCGACAGTCATCACTCCGGCCAACGGATTGATGACGGAAGCGCGTCACAACGGAGCAAGCGTGGCCTATGCGGGCAATGCGGGCGACGCGGGGAGCGCGCCGGATACGGCCGCGGCTTCGATTGCCGACGACCGCAACAACCGCACGCGTGCCGGCCGTCTGATTGTCGCGGTGGAAGACGACCTCGCGTTCGCCGAAATCCTTCGCGATCTCGTGCATGAACTCGACTTCGACTTCGTGCATGCGAGCAGCGCGGCGAGCGGTCTCGCTCTCGTGCGCGACATGCGTCCGGCGGCGGTGCTGCTCGACGTGGGCTTGCCGGATCGTTCGGGCCTCACCGTGCTCGAATGGCTGAAGAACGATCCGCTCACGCGTCATATTCCAATTCACATCGTGTCCGCCACCGACCACGCGGACAAGGCTCTGCATCTCGGCGCAATCGGCTATACGCTCAAGCCGACCGCGCGCTCCACGATGGAAGCCGCGATCCGCCGGCTCGAAGCGCGCTTGCAGCAGCATCTTAAGCGCGTACTGGTGATCGAAGACGACGCAGCGATGCGCGAAAGCATCCGCGCGTTGCTGCAAAGCGAAAACACGGAGATCGTGGCGGTCGCCACGTTGGCCGAAGCGTTGGAACACATCGAAAATTTCTCGTTCGATTGCGTGGTAACCGATCTCGCGCTGCCCGACGGCACCGGCTACGATCTGCTGGAGCGCCTGGCCGGAAATGCCGAGCATGCGTCATTGCCGGTGATCGTCTACACGGGGCGCATGCTCTCCGATGAAGACGAACACCGCCTGCGCCGCTATTCGAAATCGATCATTATCAAAGGTGCAAAGTCGCCGGAGCGCCTGCTTGACGAAGTGACGCTGTTCCTGCACAGCGTGGAGTCGTCGCTCGCGCCGGAACAGCAGCGCATGTTGCGCACCGTGCGGCAACGCGACAACGCCTTCGAGGGCCGCACGATCCTGCTTGCAGAAGACGACGTGCGCAATATCTTCGCGCTCTCGCATGTGATCGAACCACTCGGTGCGAAATTGCAGATTGCGCGTAATGGCCGCGAAGCGCTCGAAGCGCTGGAAAACGGCCCCGAAGTGCATCTCATACTGATGGACATCATGATGCCGGAGATGGACGGTTTAACGGCAATGGGCGAGATTCGGCGCAATCCGCGCTTTGCGCATCTGCCGATTATCGCGTTGACGGCAAAGGCGATGGCGAACGATCGCCTGCGTTGTCTCGAAGCTGGCGCCGACGATTACGTGTCCAAGCCAATCGACGTGGACAAGCTCGTTGCGCTCTGCCGTGTCTGGCTGCGCCAACGCTAGCGGCTGACAGGCCGAGACAGGCTGAGACAACGGTCCAGACACGGAAAAAGCAATGAGCCAGTTCGAACTAGACGCACGGCAACGCATGAGCGATTTCGACATAGAGTTGAAATTGCTGCTGGAGGCTATCTACCTCAAATACCAGCACGATTTCCGTCACTATGCGATGTCGTCGCTGCGTCGCCGTCTGTCTCAGGCACTGGATGAATTTGGACTCAGCACGCTGTCGCAATTGCAGGACCGCATCATGCGCGATAGCGATCAGTTTTCGCGGCTGTTCCAATACCTCACTGTGCAGGTCAGCGATATGTTTCGCGATCCTGCGTATTTTCTCGCACTGCGCGAGCATGTGTTGCCGCGTCTTCGCACGTATCCGTCCATCAAGGTGTGGGTGGCCGGTTGCAGCACGGGCGAGGAGTTATGGTCGCTAAAAATTCTCTTCGACGAAGAGGGCTTGACCGAGCGCACGCTGTTTTATGCGACCGATATCAGCCCGGACGCGCTCGCGCGCGCCGAAGCCGGGATCTACGCGCTGGATCGCATTCAGGGCTTCACCCAGAACTACCTCGCGGCCGGCGGCAAACGCTCGCTGTCGGACTATTATCACGCGGCCTATAGCGGTGCGCGCTTTGCCGGTTCGCTTAAAGGCCGCGTGGTGTTCGCCGACCATAGCCTCTCGACCGACGAGGTCTTTCTCGAAGCGCATCTCGTGTCGTGCCGGAACGTGCTGATCTATTTCGATCGCGGTTTGCAGGACCGCGCGTTGGGGCTCTTCGAGAATGCGCTGGTACGGCGCGGTTTTCTCGGCCTCGGCAGCAAGGAGACCTTGCGGTTTTCCCGTCATTACGAAGCCTTCGACGAATTTCGTCCGGGGGAGCGTATTTACCAGAAACGCTGAAACCACCGTGATCCCACGCACAACGATCCAGTCAGCCGAAGACGCCCCGCGAGGCGCGCGAAAAGGGCGCACCTGCGAGCTCGTTCTGATCGGCGGCTCGGCAGGCGGCATGGAAGTCCTCAACCTGCTGCTTGCCGCGCTGCCAGCGAGCTTTGCGCCCGCCGTGATGGTCGTCATGCATCTGCCGCCCGACCCGCCGAGCTATCTCGTTCACGCGTTGACGCACCGCTGCCTGCTTCCCGTGGTCGAGCCCGACGCGGGCGAACAGATCATGCCGGGTCGCGTGCATGTCGCGCCGCCCGGTTACCACATGCTGGTGGAAGTGGACCGGACGATTGCACTTTCAACGGATGCAGCAGTGCGCTTCTCCCGGCCTTCCATCGACGTGTTGTTCGAGTCCGCGGCGACCGTCTATCGCGATCAATTGCTGGCCATGCTGCTCTCGGGCGCCAACGACGACGGCGCGCGTGGTTTGCAGCGAGTGCGCGCATTTGGCGGCCATACGTGGGTGCAGGCACCGGACACCGCCAGTTCGCCGGAAATGCCGCGTACCGCAATTGAACGCGGTGCGGCCGATTACATCTTCTCTCCCGAAACAATGGCCCGGCAGCTTGCAGCTTTGCCGGCCTCTCTCTGACCCGATGCCATGTCGAACCCACCCGTGAACATTCTGATTGTCGACGACATCGCTCACAACATTACTGCGCTCAAGGCGTTGCTGACACGGCCAGACGTCGCCGTGCTCGTGGCCGATTCCGGCACCGCCGCGCTCGATCTGCTGCTCAAGCACGAAGTCGCGCTCGCGATTCTCGACGTCAACATGCCCGGCATGAACGGTTTCGAACTGGCGGCGCTGATGCGCGGCAGTCCTCGCACGACGCATGTGCCGATCATCTTTCTGACGGCAACCGCGCACGACGCGTCGCGCACGTTTCGCGGCTATGAAGCAGGCGCGGTCGATTTTCTCTACAAGCCCTTCGACCCGCGCATTCTGCAATCGAAGGTGGACGTGTTCGTTCAGCTCGAACAGCAGAAGCGCCAGCTCGCCGCGCAGCTCGTGACCACGCGTCAGATGCTCGAAGCGAATGAGATGCTGATGGCGGTGCTTAGCCATGATTTGCGTACGCCGCTCGGCGCCGTGCTCGCGTCTGCGGAATATCTGATGCGCACCGCCGCCGATCCGCAATCGGCAACGGTTGCCGCGCGCGTCAAAAACAGTTCGCTGCGCATGGCGCGCATGGTCGAGCAGTTGCTGAATCTCGCGCGTCTGCAAGGCGGACGCCTGCCGTTGCAACCTCGTTCGATCGAACTCGCGACGCTATGCAGATCGGTAATCGACGAGTTTACGTCGCGCGAGAACGGCAAGCGTATCGTGTTCGCGAGCCGCGGCA
>Ga0207647_10004142_pt1 | contig 10761 bp, 10 predicted proteins | sample KBSCornC2_FD_184295 | JGI IMG/M metagenome (GOLD analysis project Ga0207647, IMG submission 184295) | Corn rhizosphere microbial communities from Kellogg Biological Station, Michigan, USA - C2 (SPAdes) (version 2) | ecosystem: Host-associated > Plants > Roots > Rhizosphere ...
CGAAAGGACGCGCAATCGTGATTCCACTCAGCGACAAAACGCGCGGCCACGGCAGCCACACCATCGCGAGCTTGTGGAAAGATCAGTTACTCGAGCTGCTTAAAGAAACCGAACTAAGTGACTAACCCGAAGTTATAATGCCGATCCTTTCGGTAGGTCCTTGCTCGGCAGCTTTCCGAATTTGGCTTCCATCCCATGTTCCTTCCTTTGCTGCTTGATGCTTGCCTTTTCGTTCTTGAGGGTGATCAGCAGCTTTGTCAGGCCTTCATTCAGTGCCTTATTTCCCGCGTCCCATTCCGACTTCGGCTTGAACATCACGCGAGGATAAATCTTTGTTAAGTCGGGCACGGTTTTTCCTTCTCTCTGAACTCTTTCAATGATCGGGATCAACTGATCGATATCACCGAAAGCGTATCCATTGATGTACGGGCCTACCAACTGTTGAAAGGCGTTCTGCGCCTGAAACAGTTCGAACCCGGGATCGCCCATGCTGCCCATCTTGTCGCGGTCGATCAGGCTCGCAAGAAGACGGCCGCGATATTGAGCCGAATAAAACCAGTGGATTGATTCCTTTCTGTAAGCCAAATCATAAAGACGAATCGCGGCGACGTACGTCTCGACGAAATTGAGTGTGTCCCATGACTTCTTCATTTTCGCGATCGTCGCGACAAATTCGGATTCGTTTTTTGCGGCCAAACCACTGCTAAACTGGCCAACTTCGATAGTTGGGCCTTTGGAATTGTAGTACGGCGTGATGTAGACGTCGATGTGAGCGGGGTCGGTGATGGTTTGGCCAGCGGCTAGACTAGCAAAACCGATAAACACGAGCAGAGCGATTGAGTCGAGCTTCATTTTCGTTAAGGACGCGCAAGCTCAACCACCCCTTCACTTAGCGCAAGCGTTTGGGCATGAATCGGGTTCATAACGACAAGTGCATTCATCTGGGAAATTTGATAGAGAGAAACGTGATGAAGTCCGTCTGGCGCAAACACCTGATTATTTGTCTGGTTCTTGGGTTGCTGGCGATTCCGATCTATTTCCTGGACCGGGCATTGCTCGGACCAAGCGGCGGCAACTGGATCACGTTGGATTTTCGCGGCGTCCTCCTTTGGACTTACGTCACGTTGATCGCAATCAACATCACCCTGAGTTCCATTGCTCTCCTTTTATTTTCGAAGGCAGGAGCATTGCGAATTCACTTGAGCTCAATGGTGCTTGCCGTGGTCCTGCTCATCACGGGTGTCGCCGTTTACGGGAAACTGCGCCGCGTGGCGATATCTAGCGAATACCGAAAGATGATGACGGATCGCAGACTACTTGTGAATGTGATTGAACTCAAGCGATGGTGGTATGTCCCCGATGAGAGTCATCCAACGGAGATCCGTGTGGATGTGGTGACTCATCAAACCGGCCGATTTGCGGGTAACGTGACTGGCGAACAAACAGACTCATCAGGTTCCTCGACAACCATTTTTGAATCCGCGAACGGACCGGAGAGCCAGCGTCAGGTGCACAGCGAAGAGGCTTCCACGTATGCATTCCCGTTAAAATTCCTGAACGCCGGCAAAGCCGATGACGTGCGCATCACCTTGTACCTTTTCAAGGCTCTGGATGGGCCTGCCGCCGGCGACATTACAAAAATCTTTCTGAAGTCGCCGCAGCGTGACGACGACGGCGAGTACTTCTACGGAGTGCTGCCGCCACCTTCGCAACCGGGCAAGTGACGCAACCCTTCCGATCGGGCGAGAGAAAGGCGGCATAGGCGCCAAGTTTTGGGTCGCTTCTCCCTTTCGCAAGGGAGAAGGGGAGGATGAGGGTTGATCCATGCAGTGTGCCGTATCCAAATGTCAAAACCCCTCACCTTCATCCTTTCCCCTTTCACAAGGGGAGCGAAAAATTGCGGACGCCGGAGACCGCGGAGGTCGTCCGTCATCATCCCCCCGCTTTCGAATGTGGTTCTCTTTGCGCGTCGCGATTTCTCGAAGCCGGGCCAGAGACGACGCGCCACGTGACGATTTTAACAGGCACCTTACCGGAGGCGATCGTAATCGTAAGAGATACTCGGGTGTTGCCGTCTTAGGACATCGAGTGTTTCCATTAGGCGCGCTTCGTAAGAGTCACACAGGGGAGACTCGCCATTGGGCTGGACCCATTCGGGATGTTGGGTCCGCAGGTCTTCGTGCATCTGTTTCCGCAGATCCGCGTACGTACGGAGTTGGTGAAGCATAACCACTGATTTGTTTAGTTATCTGGGTGCCACGGCCAACGTGTGAGCGGCTAAAATGATTGGCCAGATGGCCATGAAGACAATCGTTCCAAAGGCAGCGAGCTCGGCTAAGTAACCAGGCTGTGCCCTGTAGGCATATCGGTCACTGAAGAAACGGGAAACGCGAACCAACATCGAGTTTGTAGTTTCGGTGTTCATGCCAACAATAGACACCGTTTGAGTTCCTGCGTTTATCCGTAAAAGTAACGCCGCTGTCACCTTAGTGGTCTACGTCTGCAACATCATCGGCGTGCCCCGATGTGTCGGGCTGGCCCTACCTTAGACAGCAACGCCGTCCAGCAGCTGGAGGTAGATGACCATGTAGCGGCGCTTTCCCCAATTGGAGATCGGCGGTCACAGACCGCCGCTACAGCTTTGTTATCCGCGACTCAGTCGCCGTAGTAGTACGCGCCGCCATAGTAGCCGTCCCATGGATAGTACGGATAATAATCCGGCGCGTAGAACGTATTATATTTCGCCTCGGGCGAGCGGAACCCGTTATTGGCGTAGTGAACATCGGCACAGCTGCAAAGCAGAAATTCAAAAGTCATGGTGCCGACCAGCGAGAATATCGCTATAACGTGCTTCGTTTTTCTCCGTTTAGCTGTCACGCGTTTGGGGCGCTCATTTGACGAGAGGCCTTTTGCAAACGCAAGCTAAAAATTAAACGCATCGGTGCGGCCGCCGATTTTGCGGCGCTGCAACCGATGCGTTAACCAACCGCGCGTCGCGAATTATTACCAGTCGCCGTAAACTGTCCTGGCGCGATAGTAGCGCGGACCATAGGCATCGTTGTAGATAACGCCCGAGCGCACCGTAGTATCGTAGGCGGGCCCGTAGTAGGAATACGGGTACCCATTATAGTATGAGTACGTCGTGTATCCGGTCGGATAATAACCCGGACCATATGCTACGTACGGTGACTCTGCACATCCGCCTAGAAAAGCTGTGGCGACGCCTGCGCAAAGGATCGCGAATAGTATTGGAATGCGACGCTTGGATTTTGTTGTCGTTTTCATCAGATGTCCCCTTTCTTCATTTCCCTTATTTCATTGTACGATTCGAATCCGATGCCTCGATCGGTTGCCGGTCTGGGTGGAATCAACGGAACCTTTTGGACTGCGGCGACATATCGACACCCTGATTTTGCATCGATAGCGGTGTTCGCTACTGTCAGCCTCCCAATGAAACGAAACTTCTTTTGGCTCGGTGCGTTGCTGACGATTGTGTTCACCATGTTCGCGAAGCAGCCGTCCCCAACTACTGCCGATGGAAATTTTGATGTAATCATCCGCAACGGAACAGTTTACGACGGCACCGGCGCCGAGCCGCGACAGACCGATGTCGCAATTCGCGGGGATCGAATAGTTGGCGTCGGGGATTTCAAATCGGCGACAGCGAACACAGTGATCGATGCGAAGGGACTCGCCGTCGTGCCGGGTTTCATCAACATGCTTTCCTGGTCAACGGAATCGCTAATTCAGGATGGCCGCTCACAAAGCGAAATCCGGCAGGGTGTAACGACCGAGATCATGGGCGAAGGCGACTCGATGGGGCCGGTGAACGATCGTGTGCGCGAGCACAAAATTCGCGAGCAGACCGACATCAAATACGACATCCCGTGGAACACGCTGGCGGAATATCTGCAGTATCTCGAAAAGCGCGGCGTGTCGTGCAACGTGGCGTCATTCATCGGCGCGGCGACAATCCGCGAATACGTAATCGGATACGAAGATAAACAGCCGACGCCGGAGCAACTCGACGAAATGCGCGAACTGGTGCGGAAAGAAATGGAAGCCGGTGCACTCGGGATCGGCACGTCACTGATTTATCCGCCGGCGTTCTATGCGAAAACCGAAGAGCTGATCGAACTGTGCAAGGTCGCGGCAACATACCAGGGCAAATACATTTCGCATATGCGCAGCGAAGGAAATCAACTGTTCGAAGCGCTTGACGAGTTGCTGCGGATCGCGCGGGAAGCGAAGATTCCGGCTGAGCTTTATCACATCAAAGCCGCCGGCAAAAAAAATTGGCCGAAAGTCGACGAACTGCTCACGCGAATCGAACGCGCGCAAAACGAAGGACTGAACGTCACCGCTGACATGTACACTTACACCGCTGCCGGCACAGGGCTTGACGCGTGTCTGCCTCCCTGGACGGAAGACGGCGGGTATCCGGCGCTGTTCAAACGGTTGCGCGACCCGGCGACGCGCGAGAAAATCAAAGCCGAAGTACAGGTCGACAGCGACAAATGGGAAAATCTTTATCTCGCGGCCGGTTCGCCGGACAAACTTTTGCTGGTGGGATTTAAGTCAGAAAAGCTGAAGCCGCTGACGGGTAAAACGCTCGCTGAAGTCGCGCAGATGCGCGGAAAAGATCCAATCGACACGGCGATGGATCTGATTGCGGAAGACGAATCACGCATAGGCACAGTCTATTACGTAATGTCCGAAGAGAACGTGAAGAAGGAATTGCGGAAGCCATGGATTTCCTTTGGCTCGGATGAAGCCTCGCAAGCGCCGGAGTCGCCGTTCACAAAATCGAATCCCCATCCGCGCGCTTACGGGAATTTCGCGCGCGTGCTCGGGAAGTATGTGCGCGACGAAAAGGTGCTATCCATGACCGAAGCGATTCACCGATTGAGCGGCCTGCCGGCGACAAATGTCGGGCTCGATCACCGCGGATTTCTCAAGGAAGGAATGTTCGCGGACGTGGTGGTGTTCGATCCGACGACGATCACCGATCATGCGAACTTTGAAAAACCGCATCAATACGCAACTGGTGTAAAACATGTGCTTGTCAACGGTGTGCAGGTGATCAAAAACGGCGAGCATACCGGAGCGAAACCGGGTCGGGCGTTGTGGGGGCCGGGAAAGGTGAAGTAAACTAAACGTATGCGTCGTATTTGACGCATGTGACTCATTCTCTTCTCTCGAGAAGGGAAATGACCAACGAAGTCGTTCATAGTTTTTCCGCCGAGGACCCGCCTTCGCACAAGGCTACGGCGCGCCGTGCAGCGGACTCTACAGCCGGCGCGCGTCACGTGTGCGTTGCAACTATGCGGCAGAGAGTTGAGGTTTAGTTTCCTCATGGATCCGATCAAGAGTATCAAATTACGCTGGCTCCAGGATGCGTTGCACGACGTCAGCTACGAACTGTCGCGCTCGCAATTTTCTAGGTTTGCGCCGCAGGCGTGGCGACCCGCGATCAACGCGTATCGATGCGACACGTGTATTCGAATATGCGTTGATCTTGCGGGAGTCGATCGTTCGCTGATCGATCTGACCGTCGAGCCGCGGCGCCTGGTGATTCGCGGCACGCGAGAGCTGCCGGAGCCGACCGGCGACGAGGGGTGCGCCCAGCAATTACTGGCGATGGAAATCGATTACGGGCCGTTTGAACGCGAGATCACTTTCCCGGTTGATGTGGAAATCGACAAGGCACATGCCGAGCAGCGTAACGGGTTACTCTGGATTTCGCTGCCAGTAACAAAGCAATCATGAGCACCGGAAAGCTGAACGCATTACAGCAGGGCACTGATTCAAAGCCAACAAGCACGGCTACCGTTCCCCTGGGCGTAGAGGAGAGCCGAACACCGCGAATTCCGGAAGAGCTGTCGATTCTGCCAGTACGCGGTTTCGTAGTTTTTCCGGGCACGGTTATCCCACTTAACGTTCAGCGAGCAGCATCGCTCAAACTGCTCGATGACACGTTGCTGCGCACGAAGGTCATCGGCCTGCTTACGCAGCGTGATGAGACGAAAGACGACCCGTCGCCTCAAGATCTTTACTCGATCGGCACGGCCGCGCTGGTGCTCAAACTTGTTCGGCAATCAGAGGACAACGTGCTCGTGATTGTGCAAGGACTGCGCCGTTTTTCGCTGCGCAAAATCATCGCCACCGATCCGTTTCTGCGCGCCGAAGTCGATCTACCGCAATCGATCCTGCCGCCGCCGAGCAAGGAATGGGAAGCCACGTTCCGGAATCTGCGTGATTCAGCTACGCGTTTGTTCGAACTGACGCCGGACGCGCCGGAACAGGCGCGCATGATGATAATGAACATCGAGAGTCCCGAGCAACTCGCCGATTTTTTGGCGCCGAACCTCAACATAGATGTCGCGCAAAAGCAGGCGTTGCTGGAAGAACTCGACGTCGAAAAACGGGTGCGTGCCGTGCAGCAACACGTTTCGGCGCAGCTCGAGATCGCCCAGATCCAACAGCGACTGCAAAAAGATGTCGCGTCGCAATTTTCCGACGCACAGCGGCGCGCGTATCTGCGGTCTCAGCTCAAAGCGATTCAGCATGAACTGGGTGAGACGGACGGCGGCAGTGAGGAACAAGCACAACAACTGCGCACGCGCCTGCAGGAAGCGAATCCGCCGGAAGAAGTGATGAAGCAGGCCGAGCGCGAATTGAAGCGGCTGGATTTCATTCCACCGGCGAGTCCCGAGTTTTCAGTGATCGTGACTTACATCGAAATCATTGCCGACTTGCCGTGGAATAAGTTGAGCAAGGACAACCTCGATCTCGATCAGGCGCAGCAAGTCCTTGACCGCGATCACTACGATTTGGAAAAAGTTAAGAAGCGACTCATCGAATATCTTGCGGTACGAAAACTCAATCCACAAGGACACGGCGCGATCCTCTGTTTTCTCGGGCCGCCAGGCGTAGGCAAAACCAGTCTCGGTCAATCGATCGCCGACGCGCTGGGCCGCAAATTTGTGCGAATCAGTCTCGGCGGAATGCGCGATGAAGCGGAGATTCGCGGTCATCGCCGCACCTATATCGGCTCGATGCCGGGACGCATCATCCAAGAGCTCCGTCGCTGCGGCACCCGCAATCCGGTCTTCATGCTCGACGAGATCGACAAGATTGGTGCGGATTTTCGCGGCGATCCTGCCAGCGCGCTGCTCGAAGTGCTGGATCCGCGGCAGAACAACGCGTTTGTCGATCGTTATCTCGATGTGCCGTTTGATCTGTCGCAGATCATTTTCATCGGCACCGCAAACTATATTGAGGGCATACCCGAACCTTTACGTGACCGGATCGAAGTGATCTCACTTCCCGGTTACACCGAGCGCGAGAAACTCGAGATTGCGAAGCGTTATCTTGTCCCGCGACAACTGGAGGAGAACGGGCTCAAAGCCGAGCAATGCGAATTCCAGGAGGACGCGCTTCGCCGCATCATCAGCGATTACACGCATGAAGCTGGCGTTCGTGAGCTCGAGCGTCAGATCGGAGCTGTGTGTCGCGGTATTGCTGCGCAGGTGGCTCGGGGCAAAATCGATCACGCAACGGTGACGCCGCAGACGGTGGCGGAAATGCTTGGCCCGGCCAAATACGTTCGCGAAACAAGGCTCAAGACCAGTAAACCCGGCGTTGTCACAGGATTGGCTTACACACCGACGGGCGGTGAAGTATTGCACATCGAAGCGACGCGTTATCCAGGCAAGGGAAATATCACACTGACCGGGCAGATCGGAAACGTGATGAAGGAATCTGTGCAGGCGGCGTTCAGTTTAGTGCGCAGCCGAGACGGCGAGATCGGTGCAAAAACCGATGATTTTCGAAAGATGGACGTGCACGTGCACGTCCCAGCGGGCGCGGTGCCAAAAGACGGGCCGTCAGCCGGGGTCGCAATGTTTACCGCGCTCGCTTCGCTTTTCAGCAACAGACCCGTTCGCCCAGATGTCGCGATGACCGGCGAGATTACTTTGCGCGGACTGGTTCTGCCGATTGGCGGATTGAAAGAAAAAAGCCTGGCTGCGATGCGCGCCGGAATTTCCACCGTCATCATTCCCAAGCTCAACGAAAAAGATCTCGTCGACGTTCCCGAGGAAGCGAAACAAAAACTCAAATTCGTCCCGGTAGAAAACGTAGATGAAGTCCTGGCTGTTGCGCTGGAGAAAAATGGAACAGCGCCGGCGGCTTCGAAAAACAAGGCTGCCTGACTTGCGGACCCAAAGAAAAAAGAGGCTGCTTTTTGGATTAGTTCTTCTTCTCCCGCCCCCAGGATTGAAGAATGTTGCCACTCCCGGGCTGGGAACCGAAGTCTGTGGGACGTGGCTTGCCGGCCGGGGCGAAACATATTTTGTAACCGTTATCGTCCATTCGGTAGATGCCGAGCATGACTACTTTGTCTGTCGAGATGGAGTCTATCTCCTTCGGCGTTTTGTTTTCGTCGAGTTTGAACGTCCCCGCCTTGCTGGTGGCGTCGTCCGCCGCTCCGGGAAAGCGGAAGGTGTCACCCTTAAAGACGATCGTTTCCTGCTTCACTTTGTCTTCGGGCAAAACGTTTCCGTCGTCCACCGCTGCAACGAGGTACCAAGTGCCCTGGAATCTGTCCAAGTCCGTTTTGGGCGGCGCCGCCTGCGGCTGCTGACGGTTACACGCTACGAGCACGAGGCCGAGTCCGCTGATCACAAGCAACTTCGTTTTCATGGTGACCAAGAGTGGATTCCAGTGTTGCGGAATGCAAGCTGGAAACGGAAAAGATCTTTGTTGTGTCGTAAGGATTCAGTCACTACTTCCATTCCCAATAATCGGAGTGCGTGTTGCCTTCTGCGTCTACGGTGTATTCGAATAACACTGCTACCTTGTTAAGACGTGACCATTTTGACGGCATGGTTTGGAAATAAAGGGCGCCGCAATAAGTCGCGGTTCCATCTTTTTTCATTGTGCCAACACCATGGCCAGTCCAAGTGGCCGTTTTGCCGTCCTTCGTGATCATGATTCCTTGACCTGTGCCGTATTGTGTCCCATCCGGACGAAGAATGGTCGTGTACGTGCCTGTGTCCTTTATGTTTGTGCCCAGCACTGATCCGGTTGCCTGAAACGTTGTTTCCATCTTTGGGTCTCCAGCCAGATTCGGCAACACGCGCTGCATGGTAATTTTGCCTGATATTTCACCAATCTTCTCGCCTAACATAAATGTCCTCCTGTTTACGTTGGTTTTTCGATTACACGATTCGGCCCGGAAATTACAGCGAAAACTAATTCAAGCATGTGACAGAATTCGGAGCGGGAGAGTTCGCGACCCCGAGGCGCGACCGACGCCTTGCTACGCCTGGGGCGCACTAACCCCGAAAGCATTCAGGGCTCACTGCCCCGCACCGGTAAACGCCACGAGGAGACTAACGCCGGCGAAATCCCTAGCACTAGCGCCGCAACCGCTGGCGGATTATCGTATTTTTCGAGCGGCTCGGTGGGAAGCGGCTTTCGCGCAACTGCTTGACCAGATGGAACGAGCAGCAGAGAAATGGCGGTTAGCAACCAGTCACAACATCCCGCGCAATTATAGGCCGGAACTGTCTCTCCCGCACGTTGCAAAAAAGGGAGACCGGCGGTCCGCTCCCCTCTAACCCTGCGAAACCGCCGGCCAATCAACCGAAAGATTATTGCGGCTCTTGAACGATCTGCGTAACCGGAATGCGGCGGTTAGCCTACGTCGCCGTTTGCTTGCTCGTAATCCCGGATTGCTCGACGAGTCTGCGGCCCAAGGACTCCATCGACGGATCCGTGGTAATAGCCAGCCCGTGACAACCGTCGTTGCAACTCGGCGACTCTGGATTGGCTGCTACTACCGTACTGACCGGACTGGTATTCGGCGCCGTATCCGTTGCCGTAACCGCCGTTATCGTACCCGTAGGCGTAGGCGCCACCATAGCCGTAAGGATAATAGCCGTAGCCGTAGTATGGGTAGCCGTAGTCCCAGCCCCAACCTCCTGCCCAAGGGCCCCAGCCCCAGCCCCACCACCACGGAAAGCCAAAACCGCCGATGAACACGACGTTATTGTTGTTATGACACCACTTGTGACCGTTCCACCAACTCCAGTTGCCGTTGGAATGTCTCCAATTCTGGCCATTCCATTTGCCACTCCAGTTGTTCTGACCATTCCAATTATTGCGGCCATTGACATTGTTGGCAGTGAAATTTCGGCCATTGAAGTTTCGACTAGCGACATTGTTGGCAGTGAAGTTACGGCCACTGAAGTTACGGCCAGCGAAGTTGCCGCCGTTGAAATTGCCGGGACGATTGAAATTAGCACCGCTCAAACGGGCGCCGCCCGGACGCATTCCGGCACGAGAAAAGCCGCCCGGACGCATTCCGGCACGAGAGAAGCCGCCGGGGGCCATCCCGCCACGAGAGAAGCCGCCGGGGGCCATCCCGCCACGAGAGAAGCCGCCGCGTGCCGCCCCGCCGCCGCCGCTAAAGTGGCCGCCACTGCCACCTCGACCACCACCGCCTCCACGCGCCTCCATGGTCAATGGCGCAGCAAGCGTCAAAACAAGAAGACAAATTCCAGAAACGAAGAGCTTTGAATTAATCATAAGAGTAAGGGTTCTGTCGGATTAGACACCGTGGATCGCCGAAAGTCGCATTATTTTTTTTGCGACATGAGAAAAAATGCCGCTGCCAGGCGGTATTGGCGATTGTCGTGAGAAAAGGAACGACCGGCGGCCCGCTTCTTTTGTGTGATGCGATGCCCGCCGGTC
>Ga0207647_10004145_pt1 | contig 10756 bp, 9 predicted proteins | sample KBSCornC2_FD_184295 | JGI IMG/M metagenome (GOLD analysis project Ga0207647, IMG submission 184295) | Corn rhizosphere microbial communities from Kellogg Biological Station, Michigan, USA - C2 (SPAdes) (version 2) | ecosystem: Host-associated > Plants > Roots > Rhizosphere ...
CGGCTTCCGGGTGACTGAGCCGGCCTGGAGGGGCGCGGGGCCGCATCCATGTGCGGCTCCGCCGTGGGGCGCGATCAACCCCCACCGGGCCGGCACTCGGATACAACCTGCAAGCCCCCGAACCCCCCGGCTGAATCCGCGAAGCGAAAGGCGCCCTGCCGCCGGTCCCCCCACGGGCCGACGTACAGGGCGCCTTCCCATGTCCCGGTGCGGATTCCCCCCACGGGATCCGGCCGGGCGTTTGAGAGAGCAGCGCCTGAATCGCTGTCTTTCGGTACTGCTGTTTGAGCAGAACGAGCAAAACTCGCCGTACTACTCCTGTGTGCGGTCTGCCGGGACAACGCACGCTCGGGAGGGCCGCTCAAAGCACCCCGGTGTACGTGGCCCCGGCAACGCAACTCTGAGGAAGTCCCCCAAGACATCCCCAGATGCCAGGAACGCCCCCCAAGACGCTGCCTGACATCGTCAACTTAGACCTTCGAACCCCTTCGATGGTTACGTTCACATCACTGTGATCTGCGTCTCTTGCATTTGTCCGTTAGATACGCAAGAGCCCCGATACAGCGATCGGTGCCCAAGCGTAAGGATGATGCGCGAGCCTTGTGAAGAGCTTATGTGAGGCGGGCGCCGGACTCCAGAGGTGCTCTCACCTCGACTTCGACTAACCGCCGGTAACCTCGCCGAAGTTCAGCGGAACGTCCGCAGCCGGAGGCTGTTCGTCACCACGAACACCGACGAGAAGGCCATCGCGGCCCCGGCGATCATCGGATTGAGCAGGCCGGCGGCGGCCAGCGGCAGTGCCGCCACGTTGTACCCGAAGGCCCACACCAGGTTGCCCTTGATCGTGGCCAGCGTCCTGCGGGACAGCCGGATCGCGTCCGCGGCCACCCGCAGATCCCCGCGCACCAGCGTCAGATCGCCCGCCTCGATCGCCGCGTCCGTCCCGGTCCCCATCGCCAGACCCAGATCGGCGGTGGCCAGCGCCGCCGCGTCGTTGACGCCGTCGCCGACCATGGCGACCGTCTGCCCCTCGGCCTGCAGCCGCCGTACGGCCGCCACCTTGTCCTCGGGCAGGACCTCGGCGACCACCTGCTCGATCCCGACCTCCCGCGCCACCGCTTCCGCGACCGCCCGGTTGTCCCCGGTCAGCAGCACCGGCGTGAGCCCCAGCGCGCGCAGCTCGCGCACCGCCTGAGCGCTGGTCTCCTTGACCGCGTCGGCGACGGCGACGACACCGCGTGCCACTCCGTCCCAGCCGACCACGACGGCCGTACGTCCGTCGCTCTCGGCCTCGGACTTGGCGCGGACCAGTTCCTCGGGGAGCCCTTCGAAGAGCCGCCCGACGGCGACCTCGCGGCCCTCCACACGCCCCCGTACGCCCCGCCCGGGCACGTTCTCGAACCGCTCGACCCCGGGGAGCCGCCCGGCCCGCTCTTCGGCGCCCAGGGCGATCGCCCGGGCGACGGGATGCTCGGAGGCGTGCTCGACGGCGCCCGCGAACCGCAGCACCTCCTTCTCGTCGGTGCCGGCGACGGCGTACACCTCGTGCAGGGTCATCCTGCCCGTGGTGACGGTTCCGGTCTTGTCGAGTACGACGGTGTCGACGCGGCGCGTGGACTCCAGGACCTCCGGGCCCTTGATGAGGATGCCGAGCTGGGCGCCACGCCCCGTGCCGACCATCAGCGCGGTCGGTGTGGCCAGGCCCAGCGCGCAGGGGCAGGCGATGATCAGGACGGCGACGGCCGCGGTGAACGCGGCCACGGTGTCGCCCGTGACGCCGAGCCACGCCCCGAACGTGCCGACGGCGATCAGCATGACGACGGGCACGAAGACCGCCGAGATCCGGTCGGCGAGCCGCTGCACCTCGGCCTTGCCGTTCTGCGCGTCCTCCACCAGCTTCGCCATCCGCGCGAGCTGGGTGTCCGCGCCGACCCGGGTGGCCTCGACGACCAGCCGCCCACCGGCGTTGACCGTGGCCCCGGTGACGGCATCGCCCTCGCCCACGTCCACCGGCACCGACTCGCCGGTCAGCATCGAGGCGTCCACGGCGGACGCGCCCTCGACGACGGTACCGTCGGTGGCGATCTTCTCCCCGGGCCGTACGACGAAACGGTCCTCGACGGCCAGTTGGGACACGGGGATACGCGTCTCGCGGCCTCCGCGCAGTACGGACACGTCCTTCGCGCCCAGTTCCATCAGCGCCCTGAGCGCCGCGCCCGCACGGCGCTTGGAGCGTGCCTCCAGATAACGGCCGAGCAGGATGAAGGCGACGACGCCCGCGGCGACCTCGAGGTAGATCGTGGAGGCCCCGTCCATGCGGGAGACCGTGAACCTGAACTCGTCGTGCATGCCGGCCATGCCCGCGTCGCCGAAGAACAGCGCCCACAGCGACCAGCCGAACGCCGCCAGCGTGCCGACCGAGACCAGCGTGTCCATCGTCGCCGCGCCGTGCCGGGCGTTCGTCCAGGCCGCCTTGTGGAAGGGCAGCCCGCCCCACACGACCACGGGCGCGGCCATCGTGAGCGCCAGCCACTGCCAGTTGTCGAACTGCAGGGCCGGGATCATCGACAGCAGTACGACGGGCAGCGCGAGCAGGGCGGAGACGGTGAAGCGCTGCCGGTAGGAGGCCAGTTCCGGGTCCTCGGCGGCCTCCTCCTCGGCGGGCTCCGGCTGCGGCGGGGCCGGCTCCTCGGCCGTGTACCCCGTCTTCACGACGGTGGCGATCAGGTCGGCGACCTGGATGCCCGCGGGGTAGCTGACCTTCGCCTTCTCCGTCGCGAAGTTCACCGTGGCGGTGACGCCGTCCATGCGGTTGAGCTTTTTCTCGACACGGGCCGCGCAGGAGGCGCAGGTCATCCCGCCGATGAGCAGCTCGACCTCGGAGGCGTCCGCTGCCGTGCGTATCGGTGCCGGTGTCTCGGTGGTGGTGCTGCTCATCCCGGGTACCCGCGCTTCCGTCAGGCCTGGCCGACGAGTTCGAAGCCCGCCTCGTCCACCGCGGCGCGCACGGCGGCCTCGTCGAGCGGGGCCGCGGAGACGACGGTGACCTCACCGGACGCGGCGACGGCCGTCACCGAGCTGACGCCGGGAAGCCCGCGGAGCTCACCCGAGACGGAACCCTCGCAGTGTCCGCAGCTCATGCCGCTCACCTTGTAGACGGCGGTGACGGTCCCCGGGGTGTCGGTCTGGGCGGTCATGTCGTTCTCCTCGTCGAGGCGTGTGGGGCTGCGGGGGCCCACGGGAGGCCCTCCCCTTCTCACACTATACCCCTAGGGGGTACCCATCCAAGGAGGGGCGCGGCGGTCAGGCGGTGCGAGTCGTGGTGGCATCCGTGCCCTGCTGGGTGCCCAGGCGGTCGCCGACCAAGGGCTCCAGATAGCGGATCAGTACGTTCTTGATCTCCCGGGTGTACGCGTCGCGTTCGGCGCCCTCGTGGGCGAGGACCAGCTCCAGGCCCGCCTTGTACATGCCGAGGCAGACATGCGCGGTGCGGGTGACGTCGGCCGGGGGTGCGTCCGGCAGCAGCGAGAACAGCAGGTCCTCGATCCGGGAGACCAGGGTCGCGTGCAGGGCGTCGTGCTCCTCGGCGATCCGGCCGGGGATGTCGGGGCCGTGCATCAGCGCGAAGAACACCGGGTGGTCGCAGTTGAAGGCGATGAACCGATCCACGGCGGCGCCGACCGCCTCCTCCAGTGAGGTTGCCGGGTCCACGGGCGCCAGCGCCTCGCCGTACGTCTCCCGCATCTCGTGCATCAGCCGGTCGCCCAGCTCGATCGCGATCGCTTCCTTGTTCGGGAAGAACTGGTACAGAGTCCCCGGCGAGACGCCGGCCTCGCGGGCGATGGCGTTGGTGCTGGCGGCCGTGTAGCCGGTGGTGCAGAAGACCGAGGCGGCGGCCTCCAGGAGCTGGGCGATGCGGCGCTCGCCGCGGGCCTGGCGGCGGCGCGGCTGTTCCTTCTGTGAGTTCTCGGGCACGCGTTATCCCCAGTTCTCCGAACGCGATTGACAAACACGAGCGGTCGCTCGCATTCTTGGTTCAGACGAAACGCGAGCGCTGTCTCGTGTTTGCCAGTTTATGGTTTCCACGGTGAAGGGGACACCGCACGATGACCGAAGTCAACAAGCCACCGCGCCCCGGGGGCTGGACCCGCTTCGTGACCGCCCGCCCGCGGCTCTCACTGCTTGTGGCCCTGGTCATCACCGCGCTCGCCGTGCTGGCCGGCAGTGGGGTCGCCGACCGCCTGGGCAGCGGCGGCTGGGAGGACCCGGACGCCCAGTCGACGTATGCGACCAAGGCGCTGGAGCGGGAGTTCCCGGACTCCCAGCCCAATCTGCTGCTCCTCGTCGACTCGGGCCGTTCCTCGGTGGACGACCCCGCCGTCGCCGACCAGGCCCGGCGCCTCACCGCGCGCCTGACCGGTGAGAAGGGCGTCATAGGGGTCGGCTCCTACTGGCAGTCCGCATCACCGGGACTCCGCGCCAAGGACGGCCACGAGGCGCTGATCGCCGCGCACATCACAGGTGACGAGAAGGCGATGGGCGACACCCTGGACCGCATCGCGCCCCACTACCGCGGCACACACGGCCCGGTGCAGGTGAAGGTCGGCGGTCTCGTCGCCGTGCGGCACGAGATGCAGACGATCATCAAGGAGGACCTGACCCGCGCCGAGATGATCGCCCTGCCGGTGACACTCGTGCTGCTGGTGATGGTCTTCGGGTCGGCGATCGCCGCCCTGCTGCCGCTGGGCATCGGCATCGTCGCGATCCTCGGGACCAACGCGGTGCTGCGCGGACTGACCGAGTTCACCGACGTCTCGGTCTTCGCGATGAACCTCACCACGGCCCTGGGTCTGGGCCTGGCCATCGACTACGCGCTGTTCATCGTCCGCCGCTTCCGCGAAGAACTGTCCACCGGCGCCGACCCGTTGACGGCGGTGGGAACCACCCTGCGCACAGCCGGCCGCACAGTCCTCTTCTCGTCCCTCACGGTCGCGGTCTCCCTCGCGGCGATGCTGCTCTTCCCGCAGTACTTCCTGCGGTCCTTCGCATACGCCGGCATAGCGGTGGTCCTGCTGGCCGCCGCGGCCGCACTGATCCTGCTCCCGGCGGCCCTGGTCCTGCTGGGACACCGAGTCAACTCCCTGGATCTGCGCCGCCTGTTCCGGCGCGGACGGGCGCCGAGGACCTCCGGCGAGGAGGGCACGGCCTGGGCGCGGATGGCGACCCTCGTGATGCGCCGGGCCCCGCTCTTCGCCGTGGCGACCACCACTGTCCTGATCGTCCTCGGACTGCCCTTCCTGGGTGTGAAGTTCGGCACCGCGGACGACCGTCAACTCCCCTCGACCGCAGAGTCCCGCGTGGTCCAGCAGCACATCCGCGACGGCTTCCCGGGCACCCCGGGCGGCGGCCTGGAGGTGCTGGCCGAGGGAAAGGCGACCCCCGCCCAGTACACCGCGTACAAGGACCGGATAACCGCCCTGCCCGGCGTGCTGAGGGTCGACGGCCCGCTGGTGAAGGGAGAGTCGGCGTACTTCACCGTGCTGCCGAAGGGGGAGGCCGTGGACGACACGGCCCAACGCCTGGTGGGTGAACTGCGCGCCACGGACACCCCCTTCGACACCAAGGTGACCGGCACGGCGGCCGTCCTGGTCGACTCCAAGCACGCGATAGCCGAGCGCCTGCCCTGGGCGGCCGCCTTCATCGCGATCGTCACCCTGCTCCTGGTCTTCCTGCTGACCGGCAGCGTGCTGATACCGATCCAGGCGGTGGTGCTCAACGCGCTCAGCCTGACCGCCATGTTCGGCGCGGTGGTCTGGGTCTTCCAGGACGGCCACCTGTCCGGTCTGCTCGGCTTCACCAGCCCCGGCTCCATAGAGACCACCCTGCCGGTCCTGATGTTCTGCGTGGCCTTCGGCCTCTCCATGGACTACGGCGTCTTCCTGCTCTCCCGCATCAAGGAGGAGTACGACAGAACAGGCGACCACAACGAGGCGGTCCGTCACGGCCTGCAGCGCACGGGCGGGCTGATCACAGCGGCGGCGGTGATCCTGGCGGTGGTCATGGTCGCCATCGGCACCTCCCGGGTCACCAACACCAAGATGCTCGGCCTGGGCATCGCCCTGGCGGTGCTGATGGACGCGATGATCGTACGGAGCCTGCTGGTACCGGCGGTGATGAGGCTGACGGGGCGGGCGACCTGGTGGGCGCCGGGGCCGCTGCGGAGGTTCCACCAAAGGTTCGGTCTCAGCGAAACAGGCGGTGGGCGAACCCCCCTCAGGGGCGCGACCGGCCACGATGTACCTGCAGACACAAACGTCGACGGGATGGCAGATGCGAGCGGTGGTCTTCGAACAATACGGCGAACCCGCTGAGGTACGTGAGGTCAGCGACCCTCGCCCAGCCGAACACGGAGTAGTCGTACGAGTAGAAGCCACCGGCCTCTGCCGAAGCGACTGGCACGGCTGGCAGGGCCACGACCCCGACATCACCCTCCCTCACGTACCGGGACACGAACTCGCCGGTGTCGTCGAAGCAGTCGGCGCCCGGGTGACCGGATGGCGCCCTGGCGACCGCGTCACCGTCCCCTTCGTGTGCGCCTGCGGCAGCTGCGCCGCATGCGCCGCAGGCGACCAGCAGGTCTGCGAGCGCCAGACCCAGCCCGGCTTCACCCACTGGGGCTCGTTCGCGCAATACGTGGCGCTGGACCATGCCGACGTCAACCTCGTCGCCGTACCCGAGGAGCTGTCGTTCGCCACGGCGGCTGCGCTGGGCTGCCGGTTCGCCACGGCGTTCCGCGCGGTCGTGCAGCAGGGCCGGGTGGCGGCGGGGGAGTGGGTCGCGGTGCACGGCTGCGGGGGTGTGGGCCTGTCCGCGGTGATGATCGCGGCGGCATCGGGGGCGCGGGTGATCGCGGTGGACGTATCGCCTCAGGCGCTGGACCTGGCGCGGAAGTTCGGCGCGACGGAGTGCGTGGACGCGGCGCGGACACCGGACACGGCCGCGGCGATCCGCGAGCTGACCGGCGGCGGCGCGCAGCTGTCCCTGGACGCCCTCGGCTCACCCGTCACCTGCGCCGCGTCCGTGAACGGCCTGCGCCGCCGCGGCCGCCACGTCCAGGTGGGCCTGCTCCCGTCACCCACCGGCACGACCCCCGTCCCGATGGGCCGAGCGATCGCCCTGGAGCTCGAACTCCTCGGCAGCCACGGCATGGCGGCGCACACCTACCCGTCGATGCTGGAGCTGGTCAGAGCGGGCGTGCTCCGCCCCGACCTGCTGGTCACGTCCACGATCACCCTGGACGCGACCCCCGACGCGCTGGCGGCGATGGGGACGGCGCCGGGAGCGGGGGTGACGGTCATCGAGCCGTGGAGCTGAGGGCGGCCCACTCGCGGTCGAGGAGGCCCATGACCACCTCGTCGACCCACTCGCCGTCGCGCACCTCCACCTCCCGCAGGACGCCCTCGGTCACGAACCCGGCCTTCTCGTAGACACGCAGGGCCCGGTGGTTGTGGCCGTAGGCCTCCAACTGGATCCGGTGCAGCCCGAGTTGCTCGAAGCCGTACCCGATGATCAGCCGAGTGGCTTCGGTGCCGATGCCCCGGCCGCGCCCCCGGGGGCCGATCAGCGTGCGGAACATGCAGCTGCGCGCCCCCGGATCCCACTCGTACAGCACTACCTCGCCGAGGAGTTCGCCCGTGGCGGGGTCGGTGACGGCGAGGTCGAGCCGGTCGGGGGCGGTGGCCCGGGCGCCGTACAGGGACCGCAGGAGTGCCAAGGTGAACTCGGTGGACGGTTCGCCCGTGAAGCGGATGACCTCGGGGTCCTGAATGATCTCCCGGATCACCTCGGCGTCGGCCGCGGTGAAGGGCCGCAGGACGCACCTCTCGCCGGTCAGTACGGGCTTCACGGAGAAGTCGCTCATGAGACGACTGTGCCCCACGGGGCAGGTGGGGCACAGGTCGTTTTTCACGAGGCCAGGAGGCCACGAGGTCGCGAGCTCAGGAGACCGGGTGGTCAGGTGCCTCGTCGTCTCTGCGGCCGCGGTTTCCGGGCCGGGAGGCGACCCAGGCCCGGACCGTGTCCGCGTACCAGAAGGGCTTGCCGCCCTCGACGTGGTCGGGCGGCGGCAGCAGCCCGTGCTTGCGGTAGGACCGCACGGTGTCCGGCTGCACCTTGATGTGCGCGGCGATCTCTTTGTACGACCAGAGCCTTCGGTCGGTCATGGGTAGCACCTCCCCGCGCGCACCGCGGGGGCGGCCGGGGGCGGCCGTCGGGGGAGCCGGGCGCTGCGCTGGCGATCACAGATCTGTGCCTGGTCAACGACGGAGCGTGAAGGGAGGGCAGGGTCTGTGGAGCGGGTGTGACGCAAGCCTCGCGCACATGCGACACCTGTGACAGGAAAGGGGTGTTTGTGACACGAGTGCTGCAAACGCGCGGGCGGGCTCAGAGGCGTGGTGCGTTGACATCGGCCAGGTGGGCTGTCATCCACCCATGCTGCAACCCCCTTAGGGGCGCGGGACAGTGTCAATGTGCGGCGCCGCCGCGCGGGCGCGACAAGCCACAAACGAGCCGCACTCGCACAACTGCAGAACCTGGCAGATCAGTAGGCGCCGTCACGCACCACAGGACCGCAGAAACGCCCGAGTCCGCTGAGCAATAGGCAACGGCTTGTCCGGCTCACAGGGATACATGTCCTGCTCGACGATCGCGAACAGATCCACATCCAGCTTCTGCGCAGCCTCCAGCACCGGCCCCAAGGCAGGCACGCCCGCCGGCGGTTCACACATCACACCCCGCGCCACCGCAGGCCCGAACGGCACTTGGTTGGCCCGGACATCCGCAAGGATCTCCGGATCCACCTGCTTCAGATGCAGATACCCGATCCGCTCCCCGTACGTCTCGATCAGCTTGACGCTGTCCCCACCGCAGTACGCGTAGTGCCCCGTGTCCAGGCACAGCGACACCAGCCCGGAGTCCGTCCCGTCCAGGAACCGGACGACGTTCTCCTCGCTGTCGACATGCGTGTCGGCATGCGGATGGACGACGATCTGCAGCCCGTACCGCTCCCGCACCTCCCGCCCGAGCCGCTCGGTCAGCGAGGTCAGATTCCGCCACTGTTCGGCCGTCAGCGTGTCCGGCTCCAGCACCTCACCGGTCTTGTCGTCCCGCCAGAAGGACGGGATGACCACGAGATGGGACGCACCCATGGCCTGCGCGAGCACTGCGTTGTCCGCGACGTGCGCCCAGGTCTTCTCCCAGACCGCCTCGCCGTGGTGCAGGCCCGTGAACACGGTCCCCGCCGACACCTTCAGGCCACGCCGGGAGGTCTCCTCCCTGAGTACGGCCGGATCGGTCGGCAGGTACCCGTACGGGCCCAGCTCGATCCACTCGTAGCCGGACTGCGCGACCTCGTCGAGGAAGCGCTGCCAGGGAACCTGCTGCGGGTCGTCGGGAAACCACACACCCCAGGAGTCGGGAGCCGACCCGATCCGGATGCGGGACAGTGAGGAAGAGGAGGGTGACAACGACGTCATGCCGGCCAGCTTCCGTGTGCGTGGTAAGCGCTGTCAAGGTCTCGTCCGAATGTCTGGACAAAACATTGACAGGGCTCCGCGTGCGGGGCTAGAAACGCGGGGAGAGCCGTAACGAAGGGAAGCCGATGGCGTACGACCTGATCACCATGGGGCGGATCGGAGTGGACCTGTATCCGCTCCAGACCGGTGTCCCGCTGCCGCAGGTGACGAGCTTCGGCAAGTTCCTCGGCGGCTCCGCGACGAACGTAGCGGTCGCCGCGGCGCGCCTCGGACGCCGTACGGCGGTGATCACGCGCACCGGCGACGACCCCTTCGGCGCCTACCTGCACGAGGCCCTGCAGGGCTTCGGCGTCGACGACCGCTGGGTCACCCCGGTCCCTGGCCTGCCCACCCCGGTCACCTTCTGCGAGATCTTCCCGCCGGACGACTTCCCGCTGTACTTCTACCGGCAGCCCAAGGCCCCCGACCTGGAGATAGACGCCCACGAGCTCGACCTCGACGCCATCCGCGACGCCCGCATCTTCTGGGTCACCGGCACGGGCCTGAGCGAGGAGCCCAGCCGTACGGCGACGCTCGCGGCCCTCGCCCACCGGGGGAAGGCCGGCACGACGGTCTTCGACCTCGACTGGCGCCCCATGTTCTGGAAAGACCCCGCCGCAGCCCGCCCCTTCTACCAGGAGGCCCTGCGCCACACCACCGTCGCGGTCGGCAACCTCGACGAGGTGGAGGTCGCCACCGGAGTGCGTGAACCGCAGGCCGCCGCGCAGGCGTTGCTGGACGCGGGCGTCGAACTCGCCGTCGTCAAGCAGGGCCCCAAGGGCGTCCTCGCCGTCAACAGCAAGGGCGAGTCCGCCGAGGTCCCGCCTCTCCCGGTGAACGTCCTCAACGGCCTCGGCGCCGGCGACGCCTTCGGCGGCTCCCTCTGCCACGGTCTGCTGGAGGGCTGGGACCTGGAGACGATCATGCGGCACGCCAACGCGGCCGGCGCGATCGTCGCCTCCCGGCTGGCCTGCGCCGACGCGATGCCCGACCCGGGCGAGATCGAGGAGTTGCTTTCCCTTGTTGACTGACCAGCAGTGGGCCGGCCTGCTGCACACCAGGGCGACCGACCCGAACGCGGTGGCGATCGCCTACGCCACCCGGCGGCGCCGGCCGTCGCTGTTGTCCGGCAAGGGAACCCTGTTCCTGGTCGCGGCCGATCACCCAGCACGAGGGGCGTTGGG
>Ga0207647_10004149_pt1 | contig 10746 bp, 11 predicted proteins | sample KBSCornC2_FD_184295 | JGI IMG/M metagenome (GOLD analysis project Ga0207647, IMG submission 184295) | Corn rhizosphere microbial communities from Kellogg Biological Station, Michigan, USA - C2 (SPAdes) (version 2) | ecosystem: Host-associated > Plants > Roots > Rhizosphere ...
GCGTCATAGGGGAGGAAGGTCAAAGGCCAGAGCGCAGAGCGAGGTTCTCCCCCTGTAGGAGCGCACCCTGTGCGCGACCGCAGAGGCGATAGATACGCTGCGGTCGCGCACAGGATGCGCTCCTACAAAGGCATGACACGGCCGCGCATCCCACCAGGAGAGACCCACCCCACCTCATCAGCTACCCTCACTCCGCCCCCCGCGCCGGAGCCTTCGATGCCCGCGACCGAGAACCCCCACGTTGCGCCACCCTGGCATCTGGACCTCGTCTCCGGTCTCTCCATCGCCGGGCTCCTTCTTCCCGAGGCGGTGGCCTATTCCGGCATCGCCAACCTGCCGCCGCAGGCGGGCGTGATCGCGCTCTTCGTGGGCCTGGCCGTCTATGGCCTGCTGGGCCGCAGCCGTTACGCCATCGTTTCCGCCACCTCGTCGTCGGCTGCCGTGCTGGCGGCAGGTACCTTGGCGTTGGCGGGCGGTGACAACATCTCGCGCGCCGCGATCGGCGCCACGCTGGTATTGCTGGCGGGCGTGTGTTTCCTGATTGCCGGTGCCGCTCGCCTGGGCGGCCTCTCGCATCTGATCGCGCGACCGGTGCTGCGCGGCTACACCTTCGGCCTTGCCTGTGTGATCGCGCTGAAGCAGCTGCCGCATCTGTTCGGCGTCGCGGACGTGCATGGCGATTTCGTGCCCAAGCTGCTGGTGGACCTGGCCATCTTGTCATCGCAGATGAAGCTGGCCTCGGTCGGCACCGGCGCGCTCGCGCTGGCCCTGTTGTTCGTCGGCGAGCGTTGGCGCCGGTTGCCGGGGAGCCTCGCGGTGATCGTGCTCGGGATGGCGGCTTCGGGATGGCTCGAAGGGCAGGGCGTGACGCTGACCGGACGGATCGACCTGGCCCAGGCGTTGGGCTGGCCGAGCTGGCCCCGGAGCGGGCAGTGGCTGCCCAGCGTGGAATTGGCCGCGGCCTTGCTGCTGATCCTCTATGCGGAGTCGTACAGTGCCATCCGCGGCTTCGCGCTCAAGCACGGCGACAAGGTCGAGCCCAATCGCGACCTCCTCGTACTGGGCATCGCCAACGTGGTGTCCGGTGCGCTGCACGGCATGCCGGTCGGCGCCGGCTATTCCGCCACATCGGCCAACGAGGCGGCGGGAGCGCAGTCGCGCTGGTCCGGGCTGGTCGCGGCGGGCACGGTGCTGCTGCTGGTGCTGTTCGCGCTGCGTTGGATCGAACGCATTCCGCAGCCGGTGCTGGCCGCGATCGTGATCCACGCGGTGAGCAAGTCGCTGCGCCTGACCACCTTCGCGCCGTATCTGCGCTGGCATCGCGATCGGCTGGTGGCGCTGGCGGCGGTGCTGGCGGTGCTGTCGCTGGGCATCCTCAATGGCCTGCTGTTTGCCATCGCCTTCAGCCTGATGATGCTGTTGCGGCAACTGGCAACGCCGCGGCTGTGCGTGTTGGGCCGCCTCGCCGAGGGCCACGATTTCGTGGATATCGCCCTGCATCCCGAGGCGGTGCCGCCGGCGGGCATGCTCATCGTCCGTCCCGAGGAACCGCTGTTCTTCGCCAATGCCGAAGCCGTCTTTGTGCAGGCGCGCCACCGTGTCGAGGCGCAGCAAGGCCTGCATCGGGTGATCCTGAGCCTGGAGGAATCGCCGGACCTCGATGGCACGGTGCTCGAATCGCTGGGCGATTTCGTCACCTGGCTGGGCGCTCGCGGCATCGAATTGCGCGTGGCACGATTGAAGGACGATGCCCGCGACGCGCTGATGCGCATGGCGCTACCCCAGCTTCCGCCACAGGCGCTGGACGACTGGAGCGTAGAGGATGCCGTGTTGGCACCATCGCCCACTTCTACTCCGGACAAGGGAAATTCGTAGTGACCCCATCCATCCGCATGACCTGGCTGGCCGTGGCCGCCCTCGCCGTTGCCGCGCCCGCCTTGGCCGCACAGGACGCCGCCGCCCGCTTCAAGCAGATCTATGACACCGAGTGGGCCTGGCGCAACGGCCAGTCCGGCATAGCCTCCTCGGGCGAGGCACAGCCCAACGGCGGGCGACTGGACAACGTGGATGCCGCCAGCCAGCAGAAGCGACAGGACTACTGGCAGAAAGTGCTGAAGGATCTCGACGGCGTCGACGTGAAGCAGCTGTCGCCGGAAGACCAGGTCAACTACGCGATCTACCGCGCGCAGATCCAGAACCTGCTCGCCGTGCAGACGTTCAAGCAGTGGCAGATGCCGTTCAACAGCGACTCGGCGTTCTGGAGCGAGCTCGGCTACGTGCTCGAAGGCGACAACCTGCACACCGCGCAGGACTACCACCATTACATCGAGCGCCTGGGCCAGGTGCCGTCGTACTTCAGCCAGCAGATCGACAACATGCGCGAGGGCCTCGCGCGCGGCTTCAGCGTGCCGCGTGAAGTGCTCAACGGCCGCGACGTATCGATCGCTTCGGTCGCCGAGTTGAAGGACCCGACCAAGAGCAGCTTCTACAAGCCGTTCGAAAAGATGCCCACCTCGATCGCGCCCGCCGAGGCGGCGAAGCTGCAGGATGAAGCCAGGCAGGCGATCAGCAGCAAGGTGATCCCGGCGTATGGCACGTTGCTCACCTTCTTCCGCAATGAATACGTGCCCAAGGCGCGCACCACGCTGGCGGCCGAAGCGATGCCCGATGGCAAGGCGTGGTATCGCCAGCAGATCATCGAATACACCACGCTCGATCTCGATCCCGACACCATCCACAAGGTGGGGATGGACCAGGTGGCGAAGATCCACGCCGAAATGGTCAAGACCATGCAGGAAACGGGCTTCAAGGGAAGCTTCCCGGAATTCCTGCACTTCCTGCGCACCGACCCGCAGTTCTACGCCAAGACGCCCGACGAACTGCTGATGCGCACCGCCTGGGTGGCCAAGCAGGTGGACGCGCAGCTGGGCAAGGAGTTCGGACGCCTGCCGCGCCAGCGCTTCGCCATCGTGCCGGTGCCCGCGGACATCGCGCCGTACTACACCTCCGGCCGAGGCGGTGCGGGCAGCTACCTGGTCAATACCTATGACCTGCCGTCCCGCCCGCTCTACAACATGCCCGCATTGACCCTGCACGAATCGGCGCCCGGCCACTCCCTGCAGCTGGCGCTGGCGGCGGAGCAGAAGGGCCAGCCCGCGTTCCGTCGCGAGGGCTACATTTCCGCGTTCGGCGAAGGTTGGGGCCTGTATTCCGAATACCTCGGCAACGAAATGGGCATCTACAAGACGCCTTACGACCGCTTCGGCTATCTCACCTACCAGATGTGGCGCGCATGCCGCCTGGTCGTCGACACCGGCATCCACCACCTCGGTTGGACGCGCCAGCAGGCGATCGATTTCATGACGCAGAACACCGCGTTGTCCGATCGCGAGATCGCCAACGAGGTCGACCGCTACATCAGCTGGCCGGGCCAGGCACTGTCCTACGAGCTGGGCTACCTGAAGATGCTCGAACTGCGCCAGAAGGCCGAACAGGCGCTGGGCACCAGGTTCGACGTGCGCCACTTCCACGACACCATCCTGCAACTCGGGTCCGTGCCGCTGCCGGTGCTGGAAAAGCGCATCGACCGCTTCATCGCCGACGGCGGCCCCGAGCCGGACTTCGGTTGCGATTGCGCCAAGCCGAAGGCTCCGTAGCCATCTCACGGCTACCTCTCTTCGCCGAGACCGCACCGAGGTGCCCATGCGAAGAGAGGATCGCGGTGAGGAAATCTCGGACCACGACGCACCCGTCCAGGTATTCCAGACCTCGATCACCGGCAAACATGTGAGCCACGGCAGATCCACCACCTACGAGGTGTATCTGGCGCCGCGGGGTGACATGAGAGGCGAGGACAGCGTCCGCGTGTCGCGCAGCTATTTTTTTTTGACGCCGTGAAGCAGGGCGACACGGCGTGTGTCCGCCTTCATCCGGGCAGATTCGGACTACGCTGGACGCAGCTGGCCAGCTGCAGCCAGTAGTCGCACCGGCCCCGCCTTGGCTGACGAAGCTCAAGGCTTGGCGGGCGGGGTTTTGCCGGTTTCCGCGTAACTCTGCAGCTTCTGCAGCTGCGCCATCAGCACGCCATCGACGTTTGGTGCGAGCTTGTCCAGCCCGCTGCTGCCCGAGCCATTCACGCGATACTCGAACTGCAGCGCCGTGCCATCGCCCGCCGGCTTGAGGGTGAACGTCATCACGCCCTGCACGGCGAGGCTTTGCAGCGGGCCCAGCGCCGACTCCAGTCGCAGCAGATGCCCCGGATTAGCCCAGATCACCCGGCCATGCGCCACGCTCTGCGCACCCCAGCGTTCACAGAAGCAGCCGCCCGCCGACGGCTGCATGGTGAGGTTGGCGGCATCGCCCGAATAAGTGTGTTCGCTGTCCCACCAGCGGCCGATGTCGATCAGCGCCGCGTAGACCTTGTCGGGCGACGCGTGAATCGTGCGCGCATTGACGATCAGCAGATGATCCGCGCCGGAGTCACTTACCTCGGCATGGACGTTCAAAGGGGACGCGAGGCCGGCGATGGCCAGCAGAAGCAGGGCACGCATGGTGTTCTCCCGCAGGAAAGGCGGCGGGAGTATGTGCGGGACGCGCGATGCCGGACATAGGCTGGTCGGCGTACCGGTTCAAGGGCGTGGCTACCGCTTGGCCGGCGTCGTCGGTTCACCCTTTGCAGGTGCTGGCGAAAACTTCATCAATACAGTATATTGACACCGAGCTTTATACGGAGAGTTTGCCATGGCTGCACATCTCCAGTCCGACACCATCCCGGCGACCGACCTGAGCGGTCCCGCCTTGCGCGCCTTCTTCAACCTGGCCGAACGCTGGAACCTGCGCATCGCCGACCAGCGGCGCCTGCTGGGCGACCCGCCGGAATCCACGTTCTACAAGTGGAAACGCCTGCAGGAGGGCACGCTGGGTCGCGACACGCTCGAACGCATCAGCTACCTGCTGGGCATCTGGAAGGATCTGCAGATCCTGTTCCCCGACACGCAGCAGGCCGATGGCTGGGTGCACCGCGCCAACCAGGCGCCGTTGTTCGGCGGACAGTCGGCATTGCAGCGCATGCTGTCAGGCAACGTGGCCGACCTGTACGTGGTCCGCCAGTACCTGGATGCCCAACGCGGATAAGGAGGCTCATCCTTTCCTTGACACATGCACCACACGTCATTGGGAACATCGTCGCGCAGACGGCGCGATCGGTCTTCGCCTACGGCGAAAGGCGCTGCGGCCCACGTCGCAACCCTCGATACGCCGGCCAGCCATACTCCCTGCTTCTGGCAGATCGCGTGAGAAGCACTCGTCATGGCAGACAATCCACCGCTGAAGCGCATCCGCTGGAACCAGGCTTACCGCATTGTTCCCAGTCGTTTTCCGCCGGTTGGCGTATTCGATCGCATAGCCGAACCGGGTGACCTGGACGCGCTGTTTGCCATCGAAGCGTTGACCAACCCACGCCTGCGCACCGAGCTGGGGCAATTGAACCTGGTGCCAAGGGAGCGCCGCATCAGCGGTCCCGGTACGACACCGGTGATGGCCGCGTTTACCCATCTCAATCCCGACGGCAGCCGCTTTTCCGACGGCAGCTGGGGCGTGTTCTACGCCGGCCACAGCGTCGCCACCGCGGTGGAGGAAACCGTGTACCACCGCGAACGTTTTCTCGCGGCCACTGCGGAACCGCCGTGCGACATCGAGATGCGCTGCTATCGCACCAGCATCCACGCCAGGCTGCATGACCTGCGCGGCAACTGGAAAGCCGAGCACGATCCTGACGACTACGGCGCGGGCATCGCCCTGGCGCGGCGGCTGCGCAACGAAGGCTCGGACGGACTGGTCTACGACAGCGTGCGCCATCGGGGCGGCGAATGCGTCGCGGTGTTCTATCCCGACCGCGTCGCGCCCTGCGTGCAGGCACAGCACCTGATGTATCGCTGGGACGGCAAGCGCATCGCCCAGGTACTGACCGTCGACGAATGGAAGCGCGATTGACGGCCGCGTAAAAGAAAGGGCCTCCCATGAGGGGAGGCCCGCCCGGCATCCTTGCCGGAAGTCCTTTCCAAGGAAATCAGAAGCGGTAGCCGAGGCTCACGCCGTACACGATGGGATTGATCTTGGCGGTGCCGACCTTGGCGCCGTTGACGTGCACATCGCTCTCGATATCGACCCAGCGCAGGTCGGCGGTGAAGATCCACTTCGGGTTGATCTTCACGTCGATGCCGGCATGTGCGGCCACGCCCCAGCTGTTGTCGATGCTGACGCTGGCGCCCTTGAGCGCACCGGCGCCCTTGGTGTCGAAGAAGTTGGTGTAGTTCACGCCCACGCCCACGAACGGCGACACCTGGCTGTCGGGCAGGAAGTGATAGTTGATGCCCAGCGTCGGCGGCAGTTCCTTGGTCTGTGCGACCTTGCCCACACCCGAAAGCTTCACGCTGTGCTGCTCAGGCCACACTGCCAAAAGATCCACGCCAAGGTTGGGCGTGAACATATATTCCATGCTGACGGAGGGGCGCACGCTGGTGCTTACCGAGGAACGGGCGCCAGCGAGGGTGCCGTTGTCGCTCTTCGGATCGACGGCGTGCACGCCGAACCGGACGACCCAATTGTCGTCGGCGTGTGCGGAAGGGGCAACAAGAGCGCCCAGGGTTGCGGCGAGGGCGAGGGGAAGCAGAGCTTTCATGGCGTTCATCCGTGTAGGTTTCGTTCGGAACGAGGCCATGCTCGTGAGAATTTCGTTGTGCGATCTTGACTTGAATCAAGCGGATATGAGGCATACGGACGCAGGAAAACTTCGCCGTTCGCCACGGCATCGCAGCTGACGTAGAGCGGATCGCGAAGATTCTTCGCCGCACCTGCGACGTTTGTTCACCAGCATGTGAGTGACAAAGTCACTGACGTTCCGACCATCGCCGTCTAACGTCGCTAGCCTCTTCAACTCGGGAGTTGACTATGACTGGCAAGAACGTAGGAACCGCAGACCGGATCGTCCGCGTGATCATCGGCATCGTGCTGATCGCCCTGGTATTCGTCGGGCCGCATACGCCGTGGGGCTGGATTGGGGTCATCCCTCTCGCCACCGCCTTCATCAGCTGGTGTCCGCTCTATCGCCTTTTCGGATGGCGCACCTGCAGGAATTCTGACTGCAAGATCTAAACGTGTGTCCGGCGCCCGCGCGTGCCGAAACGGCAGCTGCGCGGGGAGGGAAGAACGAGCGCTTATGGAGGAGCTATGAACTTTGCGAAGAGATGTTTGCCAGTCGTCCTCGGCTTTGCGATGGCCTTCCACGCAGATCTGGCCGACGCCAAGCGTTACCTGCTGGTCTGGAGTGGCGATCAGGTGCTCGACGACGGCATCTATGGCCAGCCCGATTTTCTTGCTGTGGTGGATGCCACGCCCGGTTCGCCCACCTATGGTTCCGTCGTAAATACGGCGCTCATGCCGGCCATCTTTGGGCAGCATCTGCTCGCGGAAACCGAGAACGTCGTCGATAGCCTCGCACGTGCCCTGGACCCACGCGTCATTGCAAGGTCCGGCGATGCGCTGGATTCCGGTCTTGGCATTCCTTCGTCGACGCTCAACGAAGCGCATCACATGAACGTGGATGTCTACGTTGACCCTGCCAATGGGCACCGTTACGTGTACCTTGGTGGTCTGATCAGCTCGAACATTTTCGCGTGCGACGTCACCGACCCCCTGCACATCAAACCTGTACCGGGAACCATGACAAGCCAGGCTGATCCCATGACCTGGTCGGGCAAGCCACCCACGGACAATATCTGTGGCTTGGCGGTGGGTAGTCCCAAACTTCGCCGGACCAGCGCCGTCGACGATATGAAACTCCTGCCCAACGGCAATCTGGTCTCCAGTCAGATGGGCTACAAGGGCTTTATCAACGAACCGACCAGTTGGCCGCTCGGTGCGCACACGATCGCGAAGGCATCGGGCGTTCTGCGCGACCCGGTTCGCTTTCCTCAAGCCACGTTGACGCCGACGTTGCAAACACCAGGCGGTATCCTGGAGTTCGACAAGATTGGCAAGGTGCTTGGTGAGTACCCGGCCGCCGTACCCGCCGGTGCCGTCTACCCCAGTGGACAGTTCGTGGGCCAGCGTGTGGCGCCGCTGCGTTATCGGGCACGTCAGTATCTGGGTGAAAGCTCGCTGATCGATACGGGTCCTGAGGCCCATCCCCATGGCATTGGGCTGCGCACCGATCTCAACTCCCGCAGTCCGTATTGGGGCTATTACCACGCCGGTGGCATGAGCGCGAGTGATGCATCCAAGACAGCTGGAAAAGGCATTCTTATCGCCAGCGATTATGTTGATCCCCTGAGCCTCGCGCGATCGCAGGACATGGATACCTATGCGGACCAGGGGACGACAGTCCGCTTCTATCATCTGAACCACCTGCAGGATGGCCCTTACGCCGTGGTGCAGATGCCGGACGGCCCGCGCGTGGAAAGCATCGAGCAGCAGCAGACGCCCGAAGGCCTAATGGCCATGGCGGAAACTCATCTGTCACAACATACCGGCATGTTCGTGACGTCCATGGGCGGCGGTGCGCTCTACTACTCACCAGATATCACCGCACCGAGACCCCACTTCAAACTCGTCTACGACTTCGGGCCGGGCACGGGTCCTTCCCTGTTCGCGGTGAGCGCAGACGATCGTTATCTGATCTTGCCCAAGGCGTCCATGGTCAGTCCAGGCATGAGAGACGCCAACGGCCCGCTTTACAACCGCGATTACGCCAGTGAGCACGACCGCGAAATCATGGTGCTCGACATCAGCATGCTGACGCTGGGCAATCACGAGCCGTTGTGTGATGCGGCACCCAGTGCGCTGTTCGCCAACACAGGGTCTCCGCAACCCGGCAGCGGCAAGCGCACGACGACGGGACCGAACCGATTGGCGCCGGTGCGACTGGACACGTTTGTTCTTCAGAAGCAGGCGTCCAAATACTGGCCCAATAACGGTGCGTTGGATTGCCCGTTCCCAGTATCGGACGTCAAATTCAATACACCCGAGAACTTAGCGACGATGAGTGGCCCACACCTCGTGGTCACCGACAAGACGCAAGGCTACGTGGCCACCTCGCAGTACTTTGTCGACTTGCGGCGTTATTCCATTCCCGGCGTATGGAGCTTGTCCGGTATCGCGCCATTCGATCCGTTTAGCGGCAAGGGCAATACGCTTGGATTCAAAGGCGATTTCCTGCCGGGTTCTGGTTCGGTAGGCGACAATACGGTATGCATGATGCGTTTCAACCGCCTCACGGGTGCCCTCTCGCTGGATACAGCCTTTCGCGACGCCACGACCAATGGAAGCACCGTGAAGCCGGGCTGCATTTCGTGGGAACGCAACAACTGGCCCCATGGAAATACTGGTCATGCATCACCGCACGCCATGACATTCGTGGAGGATGCGCGCTGATACGCGCGCGTCCTGTCGATGGAGAACGAGAAGGTTCGTTGCCTGCAGCAACTCGGACTGCCAGAGACGACCGAGCTGTTGTCATGTACGATCCGCGCGCCGCGCGGCGCCGTCCTTTTTCGCGCCGGCGAGCCCTGTCGAGGTTATCCGATCGTGGTATCGGGCGGCGTGCGGATCTGTCGTACGGGATCACTCGGACACGACGTCGTGTTCTATCGTGTGCAGGCCGGCGAAGGATGCGCGGTTTCGGCCGGTTGCCTGTTGGAAGAGCAGCGTTATCCGGTCTTTGGCGTGGTGGACTGTGACTGCGTCGCGCTGCTTGTGCCGGCGAATGTCTTCCGCACTCAGCTCGCCACCAACGCCACGTTCCGCGAGTTCGTCTTTCAGCAATACGCGACACGCATCAGCGCATTGATGACTCGCATCGACGGTTTGATAAGCGAACGGCCCGGGTTGCGCCTGGCCCGGCGGCTGTTGGCACGCATGGATCAGGGACAAGTCGTCATGTCGCATGCGGAGCTGGCGGCCGATGTCGGCACGGCTCGTGAAGTCGTATCGCGGCAGCTGGGCCAATGGGTGCGTGCCGGCTGGGTCAGGCAGCGCCGGCGTGCGATCGACATCGTGGATGTTGCGGCACTGAAAAACCTGATCGATGAGAGCGAATTGCCGGCTCCGGCTCGGGCAGCCGTACGCCGTTGCTGATATAGGACCGACACACCGCCGCACCTAAGCGCTCGCACGCTCGGCCGTCTTTGGGAGGCGTGTGATGGTGCCTGCTTCGTCCTTTCTGTGGTTCGTGGCGCTGGTGCCTTCGCGAGTGGCGCTCGCATCGGACGTCAACGGCGTGACTTTCCATTACACCGCCAAGGGCATGGGCAATCCGCTCGTGCTGGCCCATCCATTCGGTGCATGCGGGGACATTTTCGCTCCGTCCGATGCATCGTTGAGTTCGTAGCAACGCATTGCGATTGACATGCGCAGCATGGGCAGTCGATCAATCCTCCGGATGTGTTCACTCATCGCTAGTCCACGCAGGCGTACCGGCGTTGACGAACAAGCTGGGCATCCGGCGCTTCAAGGCCATCGGATTCAGCTCCGGCGGCATGACTTTGTTGCACGTGGCCACGCTGCAACCTCAGCAGGTCGACGCCATGGTACTGATTGGTGCCACGCCACGCTTCACCGGCGAAGCGCATGCCATCCAACACAAGCTGGCATAGCCTGCGGATCTGCCGCCACCGGTCCTGGCCGGCTATCGTCGATGGGCATCGCGTGGTGAGTCGCAGGTGCGGGAGCTGGTGTGGGAGTTCGCTCATT
>Ga0207647_10004150_pt1 | contig 10746 bp, 10 predicted proteins | sample KBSCornC2_FD_184295 | JGI IMG/M metagenome (GOLD analysis project Ga0207647, IMG submission 184295) | Corn rhizosphere microbial communities from Kellogg Biological Station, Michigan, USA - C2 (SPAdes) (version 2) | ecosystem: Host-associated > Plants > Roots > Rhizosphere ...
ATTTCCGCCGAGACCTCGCGGATAGCGCGGGCGAGCAGGTTCGGATCCTGCGCGCCGGAGACGGCGTATTTCTGCGCGAACACATAGGTCGGCACGCCGGAGATGCCCTTCTCGGCGGCTTCCTGCGCGTCGGCCGAGACGCGCGCGACGTCCTCGTCGGTGGCAAGGCGCCGGCGCACGTCGTCGGCGTCGAGACCGACATCGGCGGCCGCCTGCACCAGCACGTTCACATCGGTGAGGTCGCCGCCATCGCGGAAGTACAGCTCCATCAGGCGCTGCTTCATCTCGGGCGCCTTGCCGATCGCTTCGGCCCACAGGATCAGGCGATGGCAGTCGGTCGTGTTGGGCTGACGCGCCACCAGCTCCGGCTTGTAGACGAGGCCCTCCTCGCTCGCGGCTGCGACGACGCGCCCCGCAATGCCCTTATAGGCCTCGACCGAGCCGAACTTCTTGGTGAGATAGTCCTCGCGGCTGATGCCCTCGCGCGGCACCCAGGGATTGAGGAAGAAGGGACGGAAATTCAGCTTGACCGGAACGTCGGGCACGAGCGCCAGCGCGCTCTCGATCCGGTGCTTGCCGATATAGCACCAGGGGCACACCACGTCGGAGACGACGTCGATCTGGAGCGGTTTCAGCGTGCTCATGTCAGGCGCCTCCTTCGGGCACTTCAAGGGTTCGCCCAAAGATAGGCAGAACCCGGCCCGAGGCAAGGGCGCTAGCTCATAGCTGCTGCCATCTGCTTCAGCCGCTCGGCGGTGCGCTCGTCGGCCGGAAAGAACGTCTCCAGCGCAAGCTCCGAGAGGGTGATGTCCACGGGCGTGCCGAACACCATGGTGGTGGAGAAGAAACTGAGTATCTCCCCCTCGTGGCGCAGCTTGAAGGGGATGGCGACATTGTCGCTCGACAGCGGCGCCGATCGTGCCGGGATCGGGTAGCGCTTCAGGTCGTTGTAGAGCTTGATCAGCTCCGGATCGGCCGTTGCTTCGCATTGCCGGTGCAGCCGCTCCAGAAGATGCCCGCACCACTCCGCGAGATTGACCGTGCGCGGCGCCAGCGCCTCGGGATGGAAAGCGAGCCGCAGCACGTTGAAGGGCTGGCCGAGCAGCCGCTGCGGAATGCCGTCGAGGAGCGGCGCCACCATGCGGTTGGCGGAGACCAGGTTCCAGTGCCGGTCCACCGCAAGCGCGGGATTGGGCTCGTGCGCCCTGAGGACGAGGTCGATCGCCTGGCGGGCTGATTTCAAGGCGGGATCCTCCAGCGGGCGCTGCGGAAACGCCGGCGCAAAGCCGGCGGCGACCAGCAGCACGTTGCGTTCGCGCAAGGGCACGTCGAGACGCTCGGCGAGCCTCAGCACCATATCGCGCGAGGGCGCGGCGCGGCCGGTCTCGACGAAGCTCAGATGCCGCGCCGAGATCTCGGCCTCGCCCGCCAGATCGAGCTGGCTCATGCGGCGGCGCTGCCGCCATTCGCGCAAATGGTCACCGATATGGATTGGCTGGCTGCGTTCGGTCTGTGCCGTGGATGCATGTGCGTTCATGGTCGAAAACCTAGCATGCGGGGTTCATCCGTTCCATTACCCGCGAGGTAATGGATATGGGCATGTACCCACATGAAACAATTGAATTCATTTTTCGCTGCGGAATAGCGTCGATGTCCCTAAAGGGACCGGTGCACGTACCCGCGATAAAAGGACAAGGCGCGAAATGCGGTCCGGTTTTGCGCAGGACCGGCGAAAGCACTATTTCAAGATCGCCTCACCTCATCGAAATCGTGATTGTGCTGAGATTGGCGGCGAACTCCATGCCCGCCTTGGGGCCTTGCAGCACGATGGTCACGCCCTTTTCGTTGCGCAGGTGGACGCCATTGATGCCGCCGACCAGGGCAGCGCCACCGCCGACCGAACTGTAAGTCCCGGCGAAGTCGCCGACCTCGCGGATGCCCGAGGCCCGGCCATCGAGCCGGCCGATGGTCGCGCCGGCCGTGATGCCAAAACTCACGCCGGATACGTTGAACGGATAATCGCGACCACGATAGGTCAAGACGCCGTTGCCCGCGCCGCCGCCGATCAGCAGGCCCGCTTTCACGATCTTGACCCGGACCTGACCGCTCGCCTGCCCAAACGACGGCCTCGCCGGAATGGCGAACGCGAGCAGTGCGATCGCCATCAAGCAAACGGCGATCGCGCGCGGCCGAGCTCGCCTGCTCTCAGGGTTTTGCGGCATCGACCTTCTTCCAGGTCTGGTCCGGATCGAACAGCGTGGTGCGCTGGGCGATAGACTCGGTGCGCTCTCCCAAATCCTTCTGGTAGACGGTGCCAGCATGATTGACCAGGAAGGTCATGACGCCGGAATTGCCGTATTCGGCTGGCCAGGCGATCAGCGCGAAACCACCGATCATCTTGCCCTTGACGACGTAGTTGAGAGCACCGCCGGGCGCATCCGATCCCTGCCCCTTCAGGATACGGAAATAGTATCCATGATATGGGCTCGGCCCTACGCTTCCGGCCTTGTAGCCTTCGGCTGAGGCGTCCGCCGCCAGTGCACCGAGTGGGCTCGGGTCGCTGTCGTCGCGCCAGAACAGGCCGTCCTTCTTGCCCGGGCTGCTGACGATGCGTTGCGCATAGACGCCAACGCCCTCACCACGATCCTTCTCGGCATATTCATTCTGGGCATCGACATAGGCGAGCGCGGTCTGGATCGCGTCGAGCTCGTTGCGGCCGATGCGACGATAGAGAACCTCGATCCGTCCCTCGGCCGTGTCGAATTCCCAGCCGCTCTTTGCATTGACGAGTGGAATTGGGAACGGGAAGTCGTCCGGCCCCAGCATCAGCGTGGCCTTCTTGTTGCCTTCCGCCTTGATCGAATGCTTGGCATCATACATCGACGTGAAGCGCTGGCGTATGTCTGCATCGGCGACCTCGTCGCCGGACGAGACGATGTCGTCGGCAGCCCTGCCGAGCACCTTGAGAATATCGCCCGGACCGCTCTTGACCGCTGCGGCAAGAGCTGCCGCTGCATCCTCGGGCGTAGAAAAGGATTGCTGCGCAAGCGCGGTCGAACCCAGCAGCACCAGCGCCATGATGCCCGGCAACGCCGCGCGATGAAGTGACTTCAGACCGATCATGGCGTGATCTCCGCGGGGATCCTCGCACCGCCGGCGAGCCAATCGCTGTAGGTGCGGAATTTCAATCCGAGCTTGTCGTAGTAGACAACCAGGTAACCGTCGTTGCCGCGGGCCACCGCCTCCGGGTTCACGCGTTCGACCTCCTGCGCCATGACACCGACATAGGCCTTGTTGCTGCCGAGATAGCTGAAGCGGTAATAGCCGAGCCCGTTGGCGAGATAGCCGAGCAAGACGACGTCGTGCTTCAACGCGATATCGGAACGCCGGCCGCCGCCGCCTCCCCGTCCGCCGCCACCGCCGCCTCGGAAGCCGCCTCCGGCAGACATGCCGCCACCGCCACGCCCGGCGAAGCTCGGCCCACCGCCACCGCGGGGCATGCTCGCCATGCTCGACCGCCCGCGGGCGGAGGCCGCTGCAGCCGCTCTGCCAGAGGAAACGTTCATGGCACCGCCGCGGCTGCCTCCACCACCGCGATTGGCAGAAGCTGCGCGATTGCCGCCACCGGCGCTGCCGCGGTTGGCGGCCTTGGCGCGGTCGCCACCACCCTTGGCTCGATCGCCTCCGCCCTTCGCACTCCCCTTGGCGCGATCCGCAGCGCCGGCGCGATCGCCGCCACCGGGCCGGTCCCGCGTACCCGCACGGTCGCCGGCGCGGTCACCCGCTCGATCTCCTGCACGATCGCCCGCGCGATCAGCGGCACCGGCGCCCGGTCGATCCTTGAGGACCTGCTGGCCGTCGCGGCCGCGAAAGTCCATCCGGTCCGCGGCGCCCGCCTTCAGATTGTTGTTGCCAAAACGCTGCTGAACATTGGTGTTGTTGTAGCGCACGCCCTGGCGGTGCGCCGGATTGTGCTGCCAGCCATTTGCGATGTTGGTGGTCCGGTGATTGACATAGACGTTGCGGTTGCCCCAGTTGCAGCCGCCGCCCCAGTAATTGCCCCAGCGTCCGATCGCCCAGGCGGTCCCAAACGCGAGACCCGCGGCGACCACGCCTGCGCCGATATAGGACGGATAGCCGAAGTAATATGGCGGGTACTCCGCGTAGGGCCAGTCCCCGTAAACGGCGGCTGGCTCGTAGTACGGCACGTACATCGTTCCCGGCTCGGCCGGTTCGATGACGACCACCTGCCTGTTTTCCTGCGTCTGAACACTGACCTTCTGCTGCTTGGTCGTGACGAGCTTCTTGTTGTCATAGGCCTTGGTGCGCAATCGCTGGATCGCATCCATCACGTCCGGCTGCTGCGCGAGCACGGCGTCACCCAGGCTCTTGGTCCAATCGAGCTTGTCATTCATCATCGTCAGAACGTCCGCCGTGCTGGCGAGCGCCTTGACGCTGTCGTCCCAGGCCTGCTTCTCGACCTCAGTCTTGAGCGCATCGCCCTTCAGCGACTTGTGTTCTTTCAGCCAGCGATCGGCCTGCACGACTTCCAGCGGATAGGTCGACGCGGCCAGCACATTGGCCAGCAACTCGTCAGGATAGAGCGCGATCGGCGCCACCAGCGCTTCGAGCTGCTCGGGCTTCAGGAGTTCGGCGCTTGGCGGAGCCTGGCTTGCCGGCTGCGCCTGAGCGGTTGGAGCAGCAGGTTTGTCGGCCGTCTGCGCCGAGGCGACGGCCGGGATGGCCATCAAAAGCGCGAGCGCCATCACGATCCTGGCACAACGAAGCATCACACCCTCCATCCGAGTCACCCTTGGAGGATCGATCCGCGGCCCGATCGTTCTTTGACAAAGATCAAGGGAAATGCCTGCGTCCCGGTTGCGTTAATCGTGCTGCTGCAACGCGAAAGCCTAGCGCGCGATCGGGAGCTTGATCTTGAACAGCGCCCCGCCGGAGGGCGCGTTCTCGGCGGAAATCGTGCCATGGTGCGCCTCGACGATGGTCCGGGCGATCGCCAGGCCCATGCCCATGCCCTGCGGCTTGGTGGTGAAAAACGGATTGAAAATGCTGTTGAGATCATCCATCGCGATGCCTCCGCCGGTGTCAGCGATCCGGATCTCCGCCCAGGCACCGGAAACGTTCGTCGTTACACTGATGTCGCGTTTGCCGGCCTGAATTTCGGACATCGCGTCCAAGGCATTGACAATGAGATTGAGCACAACCTGCTGGAGGTGAATCGGATCGCCCCGGACGTAAAGTTCGGCCGTCACCGGAACGTAGTTCAACACGACGCCTCGTCCCTTGGCCACATCTGCGACGAACCCGATGACATCCCCCACGGTATCGTTCAGTTCGATGTATCGAAGTTCAAAGGGCGTCTTTTTCAGCATGCTGCGCAGCCGTCGGATCACTTCGCTCGCCCGGTGATCGTCGCGCCTGATGTCGGCCAGGATGGCTCTGAGTTCATCGAGGTTCGGCGAGGCGCTCTTCAGCATGAGCTCCGCTGTCTCGGCGTTGGTCAGGATCGCGCCGAGCGGCTGGTTCAGCTCGTGCGCGATGGAGGTCGTCATCTCGCCGGCGGCCGCATAGCGGCTGAGATGCGCGAGCTCCGCCAGGCGTTGCCGCGACTCGACGTCCGCCAGTCGGCGTCGGCGACGCTCGTGGAGTAGCCCGCTGATCAGCCCGCCCTGGACCAGGAACGCCGCTGCGATCATTGCCATTTGCCAACGATATCGTTCCCAGAGCCCCTGCTCGCGAAATAGAACCTCGCTTCCCGTCGGCAAATCACTCTCGCTGATGCCCCAACGCTGCATCTCGCGCCAGTCGTATCTCGGCGCGGCAAATCCGATCGGTTCGATCTTGATGTCGCCCGGCCTCTCGCCCGCGAAGATTCGGAGCGCCACGCTGACAGTTGCCTTGCTGGACTCGGATATCGAGTGCATCGGGCCGCCGACGGTTTCACGACCGAAAAATGCTTCCTGATAGGAGAAGATCGGCGCGTTGGCGACGGCGTGCAGCCTGCGCAAGGCCAGATCGCCTTCGTGGGCGACGCCGGCACCGTCGACCGACATCAGTTGCCAGAACAGCACCGTATGTGGAGGCAGCGCGGAGGCTCGCTTCAATATCTCCTCAAACGACAGGTCTGAGTACCAGATCAGTTCGAACCGGTTCTCGAATGGCTTGACCTCCCGTTTGAGTTCATTGAGCCAGAACCTCTCGATAGGCGATGCGCCAATGACCACGGCAATTGTCCGGGTTTCCGGCAACACCTGAAGAATGCTGCCGAAGAAGGCTCCGAAGTCGTTACGCACGGGAACGACGACGTCGTTTTTGGCCATGGCCGCCCGGTTCACCTGCCGTTCCTCGACCGCCGTCATCACCAGCGGCGTATCCGGGAAAAGCTGCTCGCGATATTTCTGGACGAAGCGCGCTGCCGGTGCTCCGAGAGTCATCACCATATCGGGCGGGCTGGTGCGGTACAGGGAGCGCAGATAGTCGACAAACGGCTCTTCAGGTCCTGGATTATTGAACCGGGCCGTCAGCAGCGCGTGCTCCTGGATGTCGAGTGGAAACGCGGATTGCTGTTCGAACTCGGCCTTGATGCTCCGGGCATATTCGCTCCAGGGCCGGAAGTCCCGACCAAAGGAATGGAGCAGCAGGAGCCGTTTGGGTTCGTTGTGATCGGCGGCAAGGGCCGCCGGCAGCAGAGCGGCCCAGACCAGCAGACATAGACTGAACCGTGCAACGACGATCAGCCAGCTCGACTTGATCGGGGCCGTAGCGATGCGCCCGCTCATGCTTTCTCCAGGAGAGTAGCCGCCTACTGGCCACACTCTAGCGCAAATTGTCCAGGCGCCAATCGTCCTCGCGCCATCGCATCAGCAGCGCGTGGTGACCCGGCCGTAGGCGTCCACGCCCCCGCATCAGTGCCCGCTCAGGACGAGCGTCTTGATCGGCAACAGCAGTGCCTGGATACGTAACAGCAACGCGTGCACGAGGCCGACGCCATCGACCACATGCAGCGCGATCTTGCGGAAGGTGCCCGTGTCCTTTGCGCTGATCTCTTCGTGATTACTGGTATAGGCGTTCACGATGCAGCTGCTGCCCGCCGTCACGCCGTCGAGGCCGCCTTTGTAGAGCGGTTCAAGAAAGACCAGGATGGTACCGGGACGAGCGATGTTTTGCGGATCGATCAACTGCTCGCCGGAGCGGAACTGGCCGGCGGCAATGTAGTCCTGCACCGTCGTGATCACCATCGGGATGATAACCCAGGGCTTTGACATGCAGGTCGCTTCCGCCACCATCCCTTCCTTCATCACCTGCGCCTCGATCTGGCCGAAGCCCGCCTGTAGGGCCCCGCGGCCGGCGCCTTCCGGGATCAGCACGCCGGCCGGACGCATCAACTGGTTGACGACATCGCCTGGGCGAACCAGGAACTGCTCGACGCGTCCGTCGACGCCGGCGCGAACCGTTGTCTTGTCAAGATCGACCTGGGCCTGAGCCAGCGCTGCCTCGGCGCTCGCCTTTTGTGCCGGAATGAGCGTCGTTACCTGCAAGCTCGCCGATTGCTTTACGGCTGTCGCCGCGTCAACGCCGGCCTGGCGCTGATCGACCAGCACCTGAAGCTTCTCGATGTCGCGCTGCGGAACGATGCCGGGATTGCGGCGCTGCAGGTCGGACTTGGTGTCGAGCTCATCCTTGGCTTGCTGATAATTGGCTTTAGCCTCCTGGATCTGGGCTTCGGCCCTGACCACGTCGGATTGCGCCGCCAACATGGACGCTTCGACCTCGGCGACCTTGCGCGCGGCGGTCTCGAACGCGGCCCGCTGCCTGGAACTGTCGAGCGTAAACAGCACGTCACCCTGCTTCACCGGTTCGCTGAATCCGACCTTCACCTCGGCCACCCGCCCTGACCCTTCGGGGAGGATGGGCACGGTGCGGAAGTAAAGTGCGGCCGAAGTGGTGGAGGGATGGAAATAGAAGATCATCGTGATCAGCGAGACCGTCAGCATCAGGCAGCCGGTAATGCCCCATCTGAGCTCGTACCAGACCGAGAAGAAGGTGATCTCCTTGCCAAAACGCTTGCCCTGGGCATAGCGGCGGTAGAGGTAGTCGGGCAAAATCGTGAGGAGCGAGCAGAACATGAGCTCAAACATGGCTGCGCTCCTTCTCCTTCGCGGGCCCCGATTGTCCGGGCGGCGATAGACCAGTCTCGCGAACCGATGAGGACTCCGCCAGCGCGTCCCCGGCTTCAACCGGCGTCGCATCGGCGATCTTTTCGACGGAGTCCGCAATGCTGCGCAGCGGCGTGCCGAAATCGGGAAGATCGATGAGCGCAAGCAGCAGGCCCGCGACCCAGAAGATGTGCATATGGGTAAACAGCGAAATCAGGCCGAGTACGGCGACGAATTCGAATTGCAGCTTCTGCGACTTGTGCGCCATCCGCTCGGGCAGGCTGTGCAGTTTCCAATAGAGCGTGCCAACCCACAGCACGGTGCCGATCAGGAAGATGCCCATCACGACCATCAACGTGTCCACGCCGCTTCCCGGCGCGAGATAGAACGGTAGATGATGCGGGGCCATCGGATGAAGCTGCTCGCTCAACGGTCTCTCCTCTTCGGCCCGCGTGTTCACGTCAATGCGGCGAATGCAGTGTCGGTACCGGGTCTTGCAATTGCTTGATCTGAATCAACGGACCTGGAGCGGCCCTACCTAGCCTCGCATGAAAGCTGATGCACAACAGCCCAACAGGAGCCGCCCGCCATGCCCGGCATCGATGACCTGATCCCCAGTGCCACGCAGATCCGCAAGGAAGCAGCCCTCAAGGAGGCCGAGAAGGCGGACGAATATGCGCGGCTTGCCGCCGCCGCCGAAGCCGAGAAACGGGCCCTGATTGAACGCCTCAGCAAGCCCTCTGGCAAGACCGAAGAGGAGAAGGTCAAGCTCGCCTCGACGATCATCCAGCGTGCGGTGCGAAACGGCTTGACCGAGGTTCTGGTCTACCGCTTCCCCAACACGCTATGCACCGACAAGGGCCGCGCCATCAATCAGATGGAGAAAGGCTGGGAAAGCACATTGACCGGCATCCCGAAAGAGATCTTCCAACTCTGGACCGACCATCTGAAGCCACGTGGCTATCGCATCGCCTATCAGATCATCGATTTTCCCGGCGGCGTGCCGGGCGACATCGGCATCACGATTTCCTGGGGTGATTGAGCGCGGGACCGCCGCGTGAGACCTGACGGCGAAAGGGCGAGCATGGCCAAGGACAAGCCTGCCGAGCGGATGAAGCGCAAGGACTACGAGAAGGAATTGGAGAAGCTCCAAATCGAGCTCTGCCATCTCCAGGACTATGTCCGAGAGAACAAGCTTCGCGTCATCGTGCTGTTCGAGGGCCGGGACGCGGCCGGAAAGGGCGGAACGATCAAGGCCATCACCGAGAAGGTCAGCCCGCGCGTGTTTCGCGTGGTTGCGCTACCCGCGCCGTCGGACCGTGAGAAGACCCAGCTCTTCTTCCAGCGTTACATGGAAAAGTTTCCCGCGGGCGGCGAGATCGTGATCTTCGACCGAAGCTGGTACAACCGCGCCGGCGTCGAATATGTCATGGGCTTCTGTACGCCCAAGGAGCACGATCGTTTCCTGACGCTCTGTCCCCAGATGGAGAAGTACGTCATCGACGGCGGAATCATGCTGGTCAAGATCTGGCTCGAGGTCGGGATGGACGAGCAGGACCGCCGCTTCAGGGCCAGGATCGATGATCCAGTACGGCAATGGAAGCTGAGCCCGATGGACCTGGAATCCTATCGGCGCTGGTACGAGTATTCTCGGGCCCGCGACCTCATGCTCAAGCGGACGAGCACAAAGCACGCGCCATGGTACATCATCCGTTCCGACGACAAGCGCCGGGCACGGCTGAACTGCATCGCCCATCTGCTGAAGGCAATCCCCTACAAGCGTATCAAGAAGGACAAGGTCAAGCTGCCGCCGCGCTCCGACAAGGGACGCTACAATGACCAGGCCGGCCTGCGCGGGATGAAGTTCGTCGCCGAGCGATATTGACGAGGATCGGGCCGCGCGATGACGCGGCTCGATCGCTCGACGCCTGAACCCTCACTGCCAACGGACCACCGTCCCGACCGTCAGCAGCGCGTTCTCAGTATGGATACTGGTTAGGATACTGCGGACAGACCCAATTGCCGTAGGTGTCCTGATAACAGCCATTATTATTGTAGTTGTTGTTGTAGTATCCATAGGCGCCGATTGCGGCGGCCCCGGCGGCAGCACCGTAGGCTGCGCCGCGGTAGCCGTACCGGGGATAACCAGCGACCGGACGACCTGGCCGACCGGCAACGGGGTAACCTGGACGGCCCGGACGACCGGCGATCGGATGGCTCGGTCGTGGGCCTCCGACGCGATAGCCGCGTCCGCCACCACCGTGGATCCGGCCGGCGTGAACCGCGCCGCCACGATAGCCGCCACCGTGGAAGCCCCCGGCCCGCATGCCTCCTCCACCGCCGCGAAAACCGCCACCACCGCCACCGCGACGGGCGTAGGCATCATCGGGGATGAGCGTGGCGGTGAGAAGAACGAAGGCCGCAACAGCTGCGAGAAGATAACGAAGCATGGCTAGTCCTCCCTCGATAGTGGGGGTGCCGTGATCCGCACTTCGACGATGCCTCGCGAATCGCGGGCGGCACCTAATGGCATTCCGAGCGGCGGTCTCCTCCGCTTGGCCTGGACGAGAGG